>ULYL01001024.1_pt1 | contig 42834 bp, 47 predicted proteins | sample 1962211 | NCBI WGS metagenome assembly ULYL01 (sample SAMEA4835864, study PRJEB28245) | human gut metagenome | biome: gut microbiome; material: fecal sample | place: Denmark | collected 2008
TCGGCGTTCGCGTTTCCAACCTGGAAAAGAAAGTCGGCAACCTCTACTGGTCCGGCGACGCTCGTATGCGTTATCAGACCAAAGATAATGATACCAAGGAAGATTCCTGGAATGGCCGTATGAGAATCAATGTTAAAGGCCAGGTCAATGAATCCACCTATGTCAACGGCAAAATGGCTTACGACATGGACTTCAAAAAAGATGACGCTAAAGACGTTTACATGCAGCAGCTGTTCGTCAACCACAACTTTGGCAAAAACGTAGCAGTACGTCTGGGCCGTCAGCCGATCGTATTTGGTAACCAGGGCGGCTGGCTGTATGGCGATGCAAATGGCTATGATGGCGCTCAGATTGCTTACAACAATGGCAAACTGGCTCTGACCACCGGCTTTGGTCAGCTGAATGCTTCCGATATCGCCGCTGTAAAATCTACTGATGTGTACTTTGCTAAAGGCGCTTACGACTTCGGCTTCGCAAAACTGAATGCTGACTACATCGCTGACAAAGATAGCGAAGCTGATGCTAGAACAGAAATCTACGGTGTGGGCCTGAATATTCCGGTTCAGCAGTTCAATGTATTCGGTGAATACTGGAACAATACCACTGCTGGCGACTATGACACCGCTTGGAACGCAGGTCTGTCCTATGGCAAAGCTGACTGGAAGAAAGCTGGCACTTGGGATCTGACTGTTGCTTACAACGATGTAGATGCTAATGTTTACTTCGGCGGCTCTGGTCTCTCTACCGATATTCTTAAAACATTTAAAAATGCTAGCGCTACAAACCTGACCTTCTGGAATGCTCTCGCTAACGTAACCCTCCAGAAGAATGTACAGCTGCATGCTGAATACGCATTTGCTGGCGATGCTGAAGGAAGTGCAGATCCGGAAGATGCATGGACTGTTTCCCTGAACTACAAATTCTAAAAGCTCCTATCTATGTGTCTCAAATACCCATAGTATCGGACTTATAGACAACATCGAGTAAAATTTAAAGACCCATTGGCACACGTTAGTCACACATGCCAGTGGGTCTTTTATTATTTCTTATAACAGATCATCAATAACCTTAGCTGCCTTTTGGTCTTCCTCTTGGACTCCATGGGTATATCTATCCATCGTTATGGTGATGCTGCTGTGTCCTAAACGTTCACTCACTGTCTTCATATTGATTCCTTTAGCTATCAATAAGGTGGCATTGGTGTGTCTTAGGTCATGGAAGCGTATATCTGGTCTCAGACCAGCTTCTTTAACGATCTTCTTAAAGGTATAAGAGAATCTTCTGGTATCCATATAGTTACCTCCAGCATTGCTGAAGATAATATCATTGTCTTCCTTTTTGATGCTCAGAAGCTCCTTTAGTGTTCCTGGAGAGACACTAATGGTTCTCTTGCTCCTTTGGGTCTTTGGTTCACCAATCTTATGGAGACCATCAATGACTTGAAGGTTTCTTTTAATAGACACAGTATTGGTCTTGAAATCAATATCAGACCAGTGCAGTGCTAAGATCTCTCCTCGTCTCATTCCTGTCTCTAGGGTGAGTTTGATAATGTAATAGAAGGGCATAAAGGCTTTTGCAGTAGATAGAAGTGTCTTTACTTCAGCTACTGTGAGAGCCTTTATTTCTTTCTGAGGGTTCTTGATTGGGTCTAATAGCTCCATAGGGTTACTAGCTATTAGCTGCTCCTTAACTGCTAACTTAAATATGCCATGGAGTACAGCCTTCAATCTGACCTTTGAAGCCTGTGCCATTTGGAGCTTACTAAAGAACTCATTAAGCTCTATAAGACCTATTGAAGACACAGCCTTCTTTCCTATGGTGGGGGAGATAAAGGTCTTTACAAGGTGCTCATAAACAGCATATGAGGACTCTCTTACATTTGGCTGCTTAACTGCTAACCAATGCTTACAAAAGAGGGATAGGGGAGTCTCTTTGTTTATCACTAGGAGACCTTCTTGTTTCTCATACTTCGCTTTATTGAGCTTTGAGATAACCTCAGCTTTGGTCTTCCCTGTAAAGCTCTTACGGATACGCTTCCCTGTGTCTGGGTCTTTCCCTAGGTCTAGGAAGGCACGGAAGTGACCTTTACGATACTCAGTAACACTACCTTCACCTTTGGATCTACGTTTAGCTGTCATAATGACACCTCCTCAAAGAAAAAATTGTAAAAATTGTGAAGTGTCAATTCATACACCTGGCGCGCCCTATAGCCCCCCTATGGTCCCCCTAAAGACTCTTTTTAGGCTCATCTTCATCCTTAGGCACTGGCGCACTTAATCGTTTCGGCGTGACCACGCCTAAACGATATGGTATACTACAGCCTAAACGCTATGGTATGCCAATGCCTAAACCAATAGGGATACCATATGCATTCTTTAGGTATCCTACAACATTCCATAGGGTAGAATGCCTAATTCATGACACTTGCTGATACTATCGTAGCATATGCTTGTATTTGTGCCTATTGTGCGCCTATTGAAATCTTCTATAGCCGATAAAGTCTAATCCTAAAGGAAATCAAAAAGGCACCCTATGGATAATCTTAGGGTGCATCCTAATATTTTTACTTTAGCACGTTAAAGGATTAAAGAGGTAAAGCCTTAAAGAAATAAAGAATTAAAGTGATACAGTAGTACAGTGATAGAGAGAAAAAGGAATTTTTAGATTCATAGAGTACAATTTATGAATCCTGAAACTCATAACTTACACTATATTTCATCTGTTATTCTTAAATTTTCCTTTATGAGTCCATATCATTCATAATACATAATCAATGTACCATCTCACTATCTATGAATTGTTGCATCATTGCCCTAATCATTGCACTGGCGTCTATATTATGCCTCTTACATATAGCCATAAATTTATCTTTTTGTTCTTCTGATACACGAAGCTTTATAATAGAATTTTTGTTTTCTTTTTGCGCCTCTTCTACTGCTTTTTGAATATTGATAGAAACCATATATAAATATACCTCTTATAGGAAACAGCAAAGGGGTATAAACGCCTTTTATATCCCTTTATAAAAAAATCTTTGAGTACACAAACGTGCACCTATGTGATAGGATATAATCATCGAAAGCGGGTACACGAAAGTGTGCACACACTACGATGGTTGTGAACGTGGTTCACCACCAAACAATCACATAGCGACTAGTAAAGAGCCAGCCGGAACCGGCGGAAAATAAAACGCTCTCAAAGTGAAATGAGACACGCTATTTTCCTAAAGGCTAGAGGCTACAGTCTCTTAAAACTCTCTTGTAATTGTAAAGGGTTCTTTGAAAACAGAATATGGGTAGGCGGGTAGCGGGAAAAAATCGCTACCGTGCCCTATAAGCTACTGGCAATAGCAAATAGGGAACCTTAGGCACAGCCATCAGTGCGATGATGGCTAGGGGGTGGGTTCAGAAAAGACAAAGTAAACCGATAGCACCCACAGTTAGCTACTCACTTAAAGTAAGCAACATACACACTATTGATTATAACATACGGCGTCAATAGACGCATTCAGATAAAAGAGAGGTAACAAAAATGAACATTATTCTTAATATCGGATTGAATGACAAAAAGACAAAAAGCAGCGTGTAAAAACTGATTATGCAATTCAGCTTATAGGCGAACATGTCAGAAATTGCACCATCACGGAAACAGTAGGTTTTTATAAAGGGGAAAGAGAAAACTCTTTAAAAGTTGAAATTTACGGCATAGACGCCTACACCGCTATTAGCTACGCTGAACACTTTGCATTGATTTTCAATCAAGAGTGCGTGGCGTTAACAGCAGAGGGCAAGACGTTTTTCGTTGACGCTTTCCCATCCACTACTGAATACACAGATATGTTGGAAGAAATGGGGGTGGCATAAATGGATACATGGGAAATCAAACTTGCACATACCATGACATTATGGGGAATGATTACACCTAAGATTGAATACCTTGTAGCAAGGTATTCTACCATGGTGGACCACGCCCGCAATTATCGGGAAATGGTTGACATTGAGAATGAATTCAAAATCACCATGCACACCTACGGTATTGTGTGCGATTGACTATCAAGGGGGAAATAATCATGAGAACAAGAAAACTTTCTGAGCACCGCTATGCTAAATGCGCCTATTTTGTTGATACGTCCTTTACTAAAGAAGGGGGGGTATATCACGGAAGAGGGTATGCTGTCATATGCTACAAAAGTTATCATCATTCGTGGTGATAGAGTCATCTATACAGGTAAGTACAGCGCGACAACATCCAAGCAGCAGACGTGGTGGCTTGCTGAATATGGCAAACTTGTCAAGGGTGTGAACAAAAAGACTCTTGAACTCATGTACAAAAATCACCTTGCCTACAATAGGGAAACAGGGGAACTTACACCATTAACCCATGAAGAAGAAAGAGAAATTGCGGAAATTAGACACGCTGCTTTCCATTATGGCTATGGTTGGTAAATCATAGCTAGTGTGTCTAATCAAATATAGGGGTCTCTAGGTGGGATCCCACGGAAATCAAGGGCTAGAGTATCTAGCAAGGGGGTAACAATCATGAAAAAGCTGATTTATTTGGTAGCAGATGGTATTGATATGCATGCTTACACAAGTGAAGAACAGGCACGCACGGAATACGAACATATTGTCAAAGAAAAATGGGAAAGCTGTATCAAGTTTTCATGCCCTAAAAATGAATTCTATGATGACTATGGGCGCACTCTCAGAAAAGCCCTTTTGGAACACTACACCATGATAAATGGACGAACTATCATCATGCGCCCTGTAGTGTTGGTTGAAAAAGAAGAGGGGGACGAATAATCATGACAGCCGTTCAAATTCTCAATGCATGCAAGCATTTGAGTCAGTCTCAAGGTGCCTATGGACGCCTTTATGAATATCTCAAGGAAAATAGAGAGGCATTAGAATACCTTGCCTCTCTCAATTTCAAGGATGAAATTGATTTCATCATGTATATTGAATGCTAATTATCAAGGGGGAAAAGACCATGCACTCTATGCACTACACCGTAAAACTTAACAAATTTGATGACCTTTACAAGCTGTTTCTCAATTCAGAAGCATATGTCAACCTTGAAGCGGTCAAGCGATGGCATTTAGAAGACCTCTATATGGACTGGTTCACCACATATTTTGATGGGCGTATCCCCACAGTCAGCCAAATGGGGTACGTTATCGCACACAAGGGGCACGAATTTAGGTTGCACATTCCTTTTCTTCCTCTTGCTGAATTTTCAGATACCATGAAAGAACTTGTATACGACATGAATTATTTAGACGCTACAAGGGACTTACATTTTCCTTTGGTGACTAAATGGGAAACGCTACCCGCCTCATGGAAAGAGTTTAAAAGGGAAGTTGATGACTATGAATTTCCAATTCAAGTTTTAGATAACAAAATTATTGTCATGAAAGATTTCCGTGGCATGTTTTTGAAAGAAGAGGAGGACTAAATCATGCTTAAAGTAACTCAAGAAATGGACTTTATGGATATCTGGAATACGGCATGGGGACAAGCAAAGGATATCCTTGAAGAAATCTATAATGCGGACAAGGAAGAAGAACTCATGAACTACCTAGAAGAGGTCTTCCCCGATGAAGTCGATCGAACTGAACTCAATGACTTGCTTGCCTTTGATTGGGAATGGGTATACAGCCAGATTGGCATGCCCATTGATGATGATGATGAAGAGGAGGAGGAATAACCATGTTTAACAGAATGGAAGACGTAGTAAGGGACCTTTTGATAGACAAGTTAGAAGACTACACGACTTGTCATCTGCTAAATGCAAGTGAATTAGCAGATATTTTGATAGATGAAATTCTGTCAGATAAACCATGGTGATGGATTATAAATTTCTATCACAAGTATGAAGAAGACTTCCATGCCGTAGAACGTGAGTACAACGTCCCTACCTTTAGAGACACCACGGACGTAGCAAGGGACGTTATCAAGTTACAAGCAGCCGACTTGCTGGAACTTTGTGACACCGTGATCGACCATTGGCGCACCTATGATATAGAAGAGACCCCAGCAATCTTGAATAGGGTAGTAGCCTATGATATCGCTATAGATTTGCATGAAGTCTAATTGAGACACACCACGATAAATAGGAGGTGATTTCAAGACAAAACTAATTGAGACACGCAATAGATAAAAGAGTTATGAGACAAGGTAAGCAAATTTACCTTGTCTCTTTTTATTTCCTAAAGGAGGTTTATCATGGTTACTTTAGAGGATGAATTGAAATTAGAGGATGAATATAGAAACCAAGCTAGAGAGAAGTTGAAAGAGTGTCTAGCTAAAAAGGAAGAACAAGGGGACGCCTCTCATACCTCTATGGGCGCTGGTTTAATCAATCACATGTATTCAAATCTTGCTAGCAACATGAAAGTATGGTTAGACAGTCAGCTAGCACCTAAACCCGGTGTCAAGCCTATGTATTATCAGTATCTCAAGTATGCTGCTAGTCAATTTGAGGAGCAAGACACATTCATTTCTATCTTATGCCTTTCCCTCTTGTCTCAAACCATCAATGATGTAGTTACCATGCAGCAAAATAGGTCTATTTCTCACATTGGGGAAACCATAGGTAGACAGATTCAAGATGAATTGCACTTGCAAGAGTTCTTAAACTATCTCAAGTCAGATTCCTATAGGACTTACATTGAAAGTGATAAATTTCAAAATTGGCTTAAAGAACATGACAAGAAAATGTTTGAGTTTGCCAATATACCTTTGGGGATTGATCGGGGGCTTAGGACACGAAACAGTGATTACTATAGGCGCTACTACGTTCAAGACATTGAGAAGAAAGTCAAAGGAGCTGGTATCCCATGGTCTCCAAAAACATTTGATAAATGCAACTGGATAACATTAGGAGGCAAGTTACTGGAAGTATTACTAGCCTCTACAGACCTATTTTCTCTCCAGTCCGTTGCTCAAGGAGTTGATGAAATTCACCCAACTCAGCAATTTTTGGATATTTGGGCAGCCAATACAGACTATGCACTCATGCATGCCTATATATCATGTCCAACTATCATCCCACCAAAGGAATGGACTGAACTTGATAATGGGGGCTATTATGGGGAATTAGCAATCTTTAATACCTTATTGCGCCTCTACAGGTTCCAAGATGGGGGCTATTATTATCAGCAGTACATGAAAAGACTCAAGTCTGCTGACCTTACATCCCCTATGAGAGCCTTGAATGCTATCCAGAAGACACCATGGAGGATCGACACAGCAGTATTGGAAGTAGCACAGAAAGTCATCAAGTTAGGTGGAGACAGAGCGGGTCTTCCATCTACAGAGCCCTTTCCTGGTCTTCCCAAGCTCCATAATCCAACGGAGAAGGAGCTGAAAGAGCATAAACACAAGGCTTTCTTGCAGTACAAGAAGGAGGCTAGTCGCAAGGGGAAGATGATTAGAGTTCTTGCAAATCTCAAGACTGCTGAACGTTTCAAAGACTATGAACGTATCTACTTTCCTTGTAACCTTGATTTTAGAGGTAGGGTCTACCCTATTCCGTCCTTTAGTTTTCAAGGGGATGATCTTAACAAGGGGCTTATCCAGTTTGCAGATGTACCACCAATCACGAATGAGTCAAGTGAGAGGTGGTTTTTAATTGCAGGAGCAGAGTTTGCAGGAATTGACAAGGTGTCTTTTGATGATGAAATCAAGTGGATTGCAGACAACAAGCAAAACATTTTAGACACAGCAGCAGACCCTATAGCCATGTTGGACTGGTGGGGGTCTCTTGATTGCCCATGGGAATTTCTTCAGTTTTGCTTTGAGTACAAAAAGATGGTAGACTATAAAGCAAGTCACAATGGGTCGATCATTGGATGGTCCACTGGTGTCCCTGTAGCTTTTGATGGAACCTGTTCTGGTCTTCAGCATTTCTCTGCTATCTTGAGAGACCCTGTAGGTGCAGAGGCAGTCAACCTCAAACCTTCCGACAAACCTCAAGATATCTATGGAAGGGTTGCTCAGGTGGTAAATCAGGTATTAGAATATGATTCAGTACATGGTACAGCAGATGGGTTCCAAGAGGACAAAAACAGACTAAAGTATGGCACCAAGACCCTAGCACAGCTCTGGTTGAACTTTGGAGTCAATCGCAAAGTAACTAAGAGGTCTGTAATGACACTCGCATACGGCTCTAAGGAATATGGGTTTAGAGACCAGGTACTTGAAGACACCATCAAGCCTCATATGGATGAAGGTGTCTGGACAGAAGCGAATGCCCCTCAAGCCTCTGCTTATATGGCAAAACTGATCTGGTCTTCAGTTAGAAAAGTAGTAGTCAAGGCAGTAGAGGGGATGGAATGGCTCCAAAAGGTAGCCAGAATGGTCTGCAAGAATGAGAATGTTGTCCAGTGGACTACTCCAATGGGTCTGCTGATAAACCAGCCATACCTGACAACAAAGACAAAAGTATATAAACTACGCTTTGCTCAGACACAAAAGAGAATTTACGTTCCTTATACACTGGGGGATGTGAATGCTAGAAAGCAAGCTAATGCTATTGCACCTAACTTTATACATTCAATGGATGCTAGTCATTTGCAGCTGACAGTATGTACAGCAGCAGATAGTGGCATAGACCATTTTGCTATGATTCATGATAGTTACGGAACTACAGTTGCTCAAGCAGGGCAGCTGTTTTCTATTGTCAGAGAATGCTTTGTAAAGATGTATACAGAACATGACGTTCTCAAGGAGTTTGCAGAAGAAGTCTCTCATTTGACCAATGAAGAGTTACCAGAAATGCCTACCAAGGGTGATTTTGATATAAATGAAGTCTTAAATAGCCTTTATGCTTTTCATTAAATGAGGCATGTAAGTAGAAAATAATTGAGACACGCAATGGTGGAAGTATAGAGATCTTAAAGAGTCTTAAAGAGCCTTATAAGATACCTATTAACTACTATCTACTACTAACTACTAAAGATATTTATTTAGATAGTTAGTAGATAGTAGCTATTAGAGATCTTATAAGGCTCTTTTTGTATTCCTAAATCTTTGGTCTGTACCATTGCCTTCGGCGTGGCAACTGAGAACTATTATCAATGTGTAATTGAGACACGCAATGATGAAAAGAAAGTCATCATTTTTTTTTTACAAAGGAGGTCTATATGCATTTCAAATTACATCCAGAAGGAGTCTGTTGTAAGCAGATTGAGTTTAATCTGTATCCTGTACTGACATTTAGTGGGGACGAAGTGGATCATGGAGAGTACATGATTACAGGCATCAATTTCATTGGAGGCTGTCCGGGAAACCTTAGCTTTATCGCTAAGAGTTTTACAGGACGCAAGATTAGTTACCTTATGAAGCTCTTAAAGGGGCACAAATGTGGCAAGAGAGATACGTCTTGTATGGATCAGTTTAGCAAGTGTCTGGAAGAAGCTGAAAAGATTATGAATGAAAAGGAGTGGACAGTAGATGACTGCATCTAACGATGAAAGATTTAAGGTAGGAGATAAAGTGTGGTCTCCTTATTTTGGTGCGGGTATTGTCGTAAATGTGTATGATGATGCAAATCCATATCCAGTTGAAGTCAAATGGGTAGGGGGTGCTAACAATATTGCATTGCGGGAATCTGATTACTACACCAAAGATGGAGAATATGACCATACTGGTGATAACCCTGATATGGATATCATGCCTCTTGAAGTCATCGATCTGTCTGATCTGTCTGAGGATACTGGAGTCGTAGACAGAATGATGGATGCCCTTGACAAGAAAACAGATGATGCTATCAATCCATCTCATTACAAGGTTGAGGGTCTTCCAGAAGCCATTGACATCATCAATCATTTGATGCATCGGGAGCAGTATGAAGGCTTCCTTTGGGGCAATATTATTAAGTATGTCTACAGATATGGACGTAAAGGAGACAAAGCAGAAACTGCTGGTAAGATTGCATGGTATGCTACTCAGCTTAAAGAATTAGAGGAGGAGAAACGCAAATGACTATCAAAGAACTTATTGAGTGGGCAAAAAAGCACGATTGCTTAGATTGTGAGGTATGTGTCCAGTACAGGGATGAGGGGGGCTTGTATCGGGGAATGGACTATTATATCGAGCCTGTCTTGAAAGTTGATGGTTCTAAAAAGAGAGTTGTATTGTAGAAAGAGGTAGAAAATGACTAAGAAGCACCTTATAGATATAAGTGTACTCTCCTTTATTATGACCATGTTAATTTGGGTCTTCATTGCATGTGCTCCCATATTATTCTTTAGAGCCTTGTTATTATGTGCAGGGACACTTGCAGTGTTTAGTTCTATTTTCTTTATAGTTGCAGTTGTGGTTACAAAGGGTTCGATTCTTCCAAATCCATACCATATTCCTATTATTGTTATCGAACCCCGAAAGGAGAAGGAGTAGAAAATTGAAAATCACAAATTTACAGGTCTATGATATGCACAATGCAATTCGTGCTAGTGGCTATCCGATGCAGGAGCGTCTGGACTTTGATGCACAGCACCGATACATTGATGACAATGACTGGAAAAGATCATTAGCATTAGCAAGTAGAGAGAGTAGTGAAGGACACGATAATTTCTTATCTGGAATTATCGTGTCTTTTGATTTGACTTGTACGATCAAAATGTGGACAGAGTTTGAACGCTATCACTTTGCACAGATTGTGTCTTCACAGTCTACGATGCATAGGCTGTCTAAGATGCAGCTTGATGTAGCGTTTACACCTTACACTGACTCTAAGATCATTGAAAGACTTCAGGTATTGCAGAAGAGATACAATGAAGAACCAAATGAATCTAATTTCTTGACACTTCTGTATTCGTGTCCAACTGGTCTTGATTTAACTGCCAGAGTAACTACTAACTACAGACAGCTTAAAACTATCCTTAAACAGAGACACAATCATAAGCTGCCGGAGTGGTGCTCTTTCTGCAAAGAGATTGTGTCTCAGTGTCCGTTCGCATATGAATTTCTTGTAAAAGGAGGAGAAAAGAATGCTTCCAATTCTAAAGATTAAGCGTTTAACAGAGAAAGCTACAGTACCTAAAGCAATGACAGAAGGCTCATGTGGATTTGACATTGCTGTGTCTGAACCAGTCACTTTTTTCCCGAATAGAGTAACAAAGGTGCATACAGGACTCGCAATGGCTATCCCGAAAGGATATCACATTGAAGTACACATTCGCAGCTCATGGGGTAAAAGAGGCATTCGTCTTGCAAACTGTACAGGCATCATTGATTCGGACTATAGAGGAGAGGTGAATCTGCTGCTCATCAATGATACTACAGATATCTATTATGCCCCTGAAGGCGAACGAATTGCACAGCTGATTTTGGTGAAAGACCCTGCATTTACTATCAAAGAAGTAGCTGAATTAGACGAAACTAAACGTGGTAAAGGTGGTTTTGGATCCACCAATAAAGAAAACAAAGGAGATAAATAATTATGGCTAAAAGAGAGTATACAACGGGTGTAACCCCGAAAGGTAGTCTTCTGTTCCCTCACATCTACGAACCAGAGACTTACGAAGGGAAAGATGTAGGCTATACTGTCAACATTAAATTTAATCAGAAAGAAACTGATGCTCTCATTGCAGTGATTGATGAAGAGCTGGAAAAGGCAAAGCATTCGATTAAGCTGAAACCGGGTCAGAAGTGGTCGGCTGAACCATTTATGGGCTACAGGGAAGACAAAGATGGTGATATTGTCTTTAAGTTTAAGGCTAATTCGCATTATCAGACCAAATCTGGAGAGCTGCATAAGGTTACTATTCCAGTCTTTGATGCACATGGTAAACCAATTAAAGATCCGCTGTCTATTGGCAACGGCACCATTGCTAAGATTGCATACACGCTGGTTCCGTACTGGATCTCTAAGGTAGTCAATGGTGTAAAACTGCGTCTGGATGCAGTGCAGATTATTGACCTCAAAGAATATGGTCAGAAGGATGCAAAGGGCTTCGGTTTTGGTGAGGAAGAAGGCTTCTCTGCTACTGACGTAGAAGAGGAAGATGACGTTCCGTTTACCGAAGAAGGACCTGAAGACGGAGACTTCTAAAATGGCTAAACGATTTTTCAGCAGAAGAGGTGGCTGGTCTAAGCATGTAGACGCCACCTACAGATCTGGTCTGGAAGATAAAGTTGCAGCACAGTTGAGGGATGCAGACATTGATGCAAAATATGAGGAATATCAGATTCCTTATAAGATCCCTGCATCCCCTCACACCTATACCCCTGATTTTGTCTTACCCAATGGAATTATTGTGGAGACAAAAGGTGTTTTTGATATTGAGGACCGAAAGAAACATCTCTTGATCCAGGCACAATACCCTAGCCTGGATATTAGATTTGTCTTTTCTTCCTCAAAGACACCTATCTACAAAGGGTCTAAGACAACATATGCTGCTTGGTGCAATAAGTATGGGTTTCAGTTTGCTGACAAATGGATTCCAGATAAATGGCTTAGAGAGAAAAAGAAGGACACCAAAGGACTAGTTTTGAAGAAGAAACATAATTGAGACACGCAATGATGGAGGTGAAATTTATTTGGCTTTTGTAAATTTAAAGTTTAGAAAGAGGGATGCCACTGACTACATTTACATTGTAAAAAAAGATCTGAAGAAGACGGATTTGGAGTCTCTTAGAGTGAAATGCATGAGACGTGGAGGACTTGACACAGGCTTCCATTACATCATTAGAGCAAATGGTGTAATTGAAGCTGATCGTGTTGAGTATGCTTATGCGGGTTGGTGGTTTGAACATGAGGACAAAGCTGTAGCTATTTTGATAGACACAGCAGGGGAAAAGAAAGTGACAATGGCAGCAAAGAAAGCTGTCAAAGAGATTACTGCTAAATACCCTAAAGCAGAGATTGTTGAAGTTGATAACGCTGGAGATATGGAGGATTAACTGAATGAAAGAGCATGAAGAAAGCACAGCAGTGAGAGTTCATTTACCATGTCCTGATTGTGGCTCTCATGATGCTCTTTGTGAGTATAGTGATGGACACACCTACTGCTTTTCTTGTAATACCTATCATGGAGCAGATGAGGAAAACGAACTTGTGTCTTCTACGAAGAAAATTATACCGCTAGAGGATATGAAGTTAGACTCTCTGAGAGCTAGAGGTATTACAGAAGCAACGTGCCAGGCTTACTCATATTTCAAAGCTCCTTTAGGAGGAGAATGGGCACAGGTAGCAAATTATTTTGATGATGATGGAAAGATCCTTGGACAAAAACTTCGATATGCTAACAAGGTCTTTAGAGTGCGTGGAGATATTTCTACTAGATTCTATGGGCAGCAGAAGTGGGCAGGGGGTGGTGGTAAGAAACTTATCATCACTGAAGGAGAGATTGACTGTCTAACTGTCTCTCAGCTACAAGGAAATAAATATCCTGTTGTGTCTATCCCTTTGGGTGTTGGGTCTGCCAAAAAGGTCTTTAAGGCTAATATGGATTGGCTCAACTCCTTTGAACAGGTTATTGTCATGTTCGATATGGATGAAGCAGGAAGACAGGCAGTGAAGAGCGTAGAGGGGTTACTGAAACCTAATAAACTTTTCATTGCTAACCTTCCTTGCAAAGATCCAAATGAATGTTTACTTAGTGGTAAGGGGCAGGATGTCATTAAGGCAATCTGGTCCGCAAAACCATATATGCCAGATGGAATTATCAACGGTAAAGACACATGGGAAGAGGTGTCTAAAGAAGATGATAATGACACTGGCTATCCTTATCCATGGAATATTGATCTCAATAAGATGACTATGGGTATTCGTAAAGGAGAACTTACTGTACTAACAGCTGGCACTGGTGTTGGGAAAACTACCTTTGTTAGAGAGCTTGCCTATGATATGGGTGTCAATAAGAACCTGAAGGTAGGAATGCTGATGTTAGAAGAAAATGTGAAGAGGACAGTCAAAGGACTTATGTCTATAGCTGCTGGAAAAAGACTCTATATCAATAGGCAGGGTCTATCTGATGAGGACTTTAAGGCAGCCTTTGATAAGACTATGGGTACAGGCAATTATGTACTTTATGAACACTTTGGGTCTCTTGAAGGAGACAACTTGATGGACAAAATTCGATATATGGCTGTAGGTGAGAAGTGTGACTTTATCATCCTAGACCATGTATCTATTGCTGTCTCTGGTATTGAAGGGGACAACGAAAGAAAGCTGATAGATGTGTTGATGACAACAATGAGATCTCTTGTAGAAGAAACAGGAGTGGGTCTGATTGTTATCTCTCATCTGAGAAGAGTTTCAGACCAGCAGTCTCACGAAGAAGGTGGGGCTACTTCTCTATCTCAGCTTAGAGGGTCTGGTGCTATTGCACAGTTAGCAGATACAGTTATTGGTCTGGAGCGAAACCAGCAAGCAGATGGTCGAAAGAAGAACCTTGTCAGAATCCGTGTCTTGAAGAATAGATGGACAGGAGAGACTGGTATTGCTGGCTATCTCTACTATGAAAGAGAAGTAGATAGACTGACAGCTGTAGATAGATTAAGTGATTTTGATGAAGATGAAAATGATGAGGATGATGCAGATTGTCCTTTTTAATAACTAGGAGGAATACATGAGTGTATCTTGGGAAGATCGTGAAGTGTCTATGGGTATCTTTAAGGCAAAGTATGCAGCTACTCCAGATGAGACACCTGAAGATTTTTGTGAAAGAGTAGCGTCTATTGTTAGACCAGAACTTCATGATTTTGTAAAAGAGAGCCTTGCAAATGGCTCTTTTTGTTTTGGTGGTAGAACCCTGTACATGGCAGGAAGACCTGAAGTTAAGGCTTCTTCTTCTAACTGCTACATTATGCCAATGCCTGAAGATGACATTGAGTCTATCTATAAGTCCAATGCAGAGATGGCTAGGATCTTCTCTCGTGGGGGTGGTGCTGGTGTAAATATTTCTAAACTTAGACCAAAGGGAGCAAAGGTTAGAAATGCAGCAGAGACCAGTACTGGTGCTATCTCTTTCCTTGATCTGTACAACACTACTGGGGACATTATCGGAGCTAGAGGGAGACGTGCAGCAGAAATGGTCTGCTTAAATTGCGACCATCCAGACATTGAGGCACTTCTGGATCTGAAAGAAGAAGGACAGAAACTCGCATCTATGAATATCTCTGTACTCTTTACAGATGAATTTATGGAAGCTGTTCTGACTGATAGCAAATTCAGACTGCACTTTGAATGCAAAGACACAGGGGAAACTATTGAAAAATTCATTGATGCCCGAGAGTTCTTTAAGAGATTTTGTGCAGTCGCATGGGACATGGGAGATCCGGGGGTGATGTTTAATGATCGCATTCAGCAACATAATTTCAATCCTAACCGTCCTTCTTACCATATTTCTACTTCCAATCCTTGTAGTGAGTTCTTGGGTCCTGATTATAGCTCTTGCAATCTTGGCAGCATCAACGTTTACAATTTTGTTAAACGTAAGTTTGAGATTGATGCATCTTTTGACTACAGGAAGTTTGCGGAAACAGTAGCTAAAGCAGTTATGGCACTGAATGATGTATTGAAGTATGGCTATGAAAAACAGCCACTTGCTGCTAACAAAAAATGTATTGATGATTGGAGACAGATTGGTCTGGGACTCTTTGGTCTGGCAGATGCTATGGTAGCCCTCAGAATCAAATATGGCTCTGAAGAGTCTGTAAAGTTTGCAGACACTCTGCTCAGCGTGATGCATGATGTGGCATTGAGAGCTTCTATTGGTGAGGCTATTCGTTTCGGAAGCTATGATAAGTTCTTCCCTGGCATCCTTTCTCAGATTGATAAAGACCTTATGACCACTTCGGAGCTTGCAGAAGTATCTCGCTATGGAATGGCAAATGCTTCTCTTCTGTCTATTGCTCCTACAGGGTCTATGAGTCTCTTCATGGGGAATTTCACAGGTGGTGTTGAACCGATCTTTAAGCTCTTTTATGAACGTTCTACACACAAAATGGAAAAGACTGGAGACCACTTTAGAGTCTATGCACGTTCTATTGAGGATCTTTTGAAGCACTTTGGTTATCCTCTGGATATGACTGTAGAGGAGATTAAAGATGTATTTCCGTGGGTCGTAGAAGCACATGACGTGCCGTGGGCTAATCGTGTAATTCTTCAGGCAACGATTCAGAAACATGTAGACAATGCGATCTCTTCTACTGTCAACCTTCCGAAAGAGGCAACGGTAGATGATGTATTTAATATCTACATTGCAGCTTGGAGAAGTGGGTGCAAAGGTATTACTGTCTTCAGAGATGGCTGCCGAAGAGGAAACATTCTTGGCGTTGAGGATACCGAAAAGGTTGTAAAGAAGTCTGAACCAGCACCGAAGAAACCAACATGCAGCGGTGATGCAGATTATAGAGAATGTCCAGAGTGTCATGAAAAACTCTTTAAGGTAGAGGGACACTGTGGCTATTGTGTTGGTTGCGGTTACAGTGCTTGTGGAATGTAAGTAAAGCATAAGGAGGAAATTAGATATGCTTATTTTTGATATTGAGACGGATGGTCTTTTAGATACGATGACTACAATTCACTGCATGAGCATATCTGATGGACACCATAATGTAATTGGCTATAGACCAGATGAGATTGAAGAAGGAGTAAAGAGACTCTGGAAAGCAGTGAATGACGGAGAAGGTATTTGTGGACACAATATTATCAACTTCGATATTCCTGCTATCCAGAAGATTTATCCTTGGTTTGATATCCCTAGAGACAAAAGAAAGAATGTGGTAGACACATTGGTTCTGGCTAGACTGGTCTTTTCAAATATTGCTGAATCTGACTATAGTGCTTTTCGTAAGAAGGATATGCCTGGGTCTTTGATTGGGTCTCATACCTTGAAAGCCTATGGGTATCGTCTGGGTGTCTATAAAGGCACATATGCCGAAGACACAGAAGATGCTTGGGCAATGTTTAACGAAGACATGTTGAAGTATAACATTCAGGACGTAGTAGTTACTGAAGCTCTTTATGAGAAAGAAGTAGCAAAAAACTATCCTGCTGCTGCTATTGAATTGGAGCATAAAGCTCAGTGGCTCATGTTCAAACAGGAACAAAATGGCTTTCCATTTGATATAAAGGGAGCAAAGGTTCTTGAAAAGACTCTTAGAGATAGAGCTGCTGCTGTGTCTTCTCAGATCAAAGAGATGGCTCCACCTATTCCAGATAAAGTGTTCATCCCCAAAAGGGATAATAAGAGACTGGGGTATAAAGCAGGAGTTCCCATTCAGAGATACAAAGACTTCAATCCTAGGTCTAGGCAGCAGATTGAATGGATCATTAGGCAGCACTATGGATATAGTCCAGATAATGAAGAATTGTATGCAGAAGATGGGAGGCTGAAAATTGATGAAACGACTTTTCACTTTATGGCGAAAGATGAAGGAGCACCTGAAGAAATTCGTACTTTGGCTCCTCTGTTTGAAGAACAACTAATGCTTATGAAGCGTCTGGGGCAGTTAGCTGATGGCACTCAGGCATGGTTGAAGTGTGTGAAAGGAGATGGAAAGATCCATGGGAGAGTCAATCCTAATGGGACTGTTAGTGGTCGTGCAACTCATTCTCAGCCTAATGTTACTCAGGTTCCTCATAACTCTAGTCCATACGGCAAGGAGTGTAGAAGTTTATTCGGAGTACCAGCTGGGTGGGTACAAGCTGGTATTGATGCTTGTGGTCTGGAGTTACGCTGCTTGTCTCATTTTCTATATCCCTATGATGGAGGTGCTTATGCACATGAAGTAGTGCATGGGGATATTCATACAGCAAATCAGAAAGCAGCTGGTCTTCCTACAAGAGATAATGCGAAGACGTTTATCTATGCTTTCTTATATGGTGCTGGTGATGCCAAAATGGGGAAGATTGTTGGAGGTGATGCAGCAGACGGAAAGAGACTTAAAAAGAAATTTCTAGCTGCTACCCCTGCTATCTCTCAGTTGAGAAAGACCATTGAGAAATGTTTGGTAGCAGAAGAGTATCATGGAAAGATCACTAAGTGGAGAAGAAAGTACCTGAAGGGACTGGATGGAAGACACTTACATGTAAGGTCTATCCATTCAGCTCTTAATCTGCTGCTGCAATCCGCTGGAGCTTTGGTCTGTAAATATTGGATTGTAAGAACGGAAGAGAGGTTATTAGCTCGTGGACTTACGCATGGTTGGGATGGTGACTTTGCTCTTATGGCTTGGGTGCACGACGAGCAGCAGATCGCATGCAGAACACCTGAGATTGCAGACATTGTTATTGCAGAAGCACAGGCAGCTATGAGAGACACTCAGGCACATTTTAATTTCAGAGTACAGTTAGACACAGATGGTATGAAAGGGAGGAACTGGTATGACTGTCACTAATACGAAAGGAGTATTTTATTTGAACAAATACCTTGAGACACTTTGTAAGATGATGAATAAACAGTATACCCTTCAGAGTGACTTTGCTAGAGAGCATGCTTTTATTATTGCAGAGGCAGCTTCTAGGGGACACATCTCTTCGGTGCTGTCTGGTACTGCTACAAATGCATGGTATGTAACAGCAAAGGGCTTTAAGCTCCTGAAGAAGGAAGGGTATTTGTAATATGCTCTATATTCTTCTTGATGCTGATATGCTTTGTTTTGTCTCTTGCTCTTCCGTGGAGCGAGAGATAGATTGGGGGGATGGTCTGTGGACTCTTCATGCTGACGCTAAAGAGGCAGAGACACAGGTGGATGATAGAGTAGAAGGAATTGTAACTACGATCTTAGACAAACTCAATTATGAAGGGGAGTATAAGATTGTAATGTGTCTTTCAGATCCAAAGGTGAATTTCAGAAAAAGAATTTTGTCTACTTATAAAGCTAACAGAATTGGTAAAAGGAAACCTGTTTGCTATGCTGAGGTGCTGCAATGGATCATTGACAACTATGATACAAAGAGCATTCCTACCTTAGAAGCTGATGATGTTATTGGCATTTTAGCCACTAGACACAAAGGGCATGAGGTGCATTGTAGTGGAGACAAAGACTTCAGGTCTATTCCTGGGGTCTTTTATAATTTCCTAAAAGGGGAATTGTATCACATTGATGAGAGAGAAGCAGACAAATGGTTTTATACACAGACACTCATTGGTGATAAAGCGGATAACTATGATGGCTGTCCCGGTATTGGAGAGAAGACAGCAGAAAAGATTTTTGAAAGGAGTGGAGTATCTTGGGGAACCGTAGAGAAGACCTTCATAAGAAAGGGTCTAACAAAAGAGGATGCTTTGCAGCAAGCAAGAGTCGCTCGTATTTTAAGGGACGAAGATTATCGGAGTGGAAAGTTGATCCTCTGGTCCCCATCGAAGTAGATGTTAATAATGATAAGCTCCTGAAGTATATTGCTTCTAAGATCTACGATCAGCTGCGTTCACTGAACTCTAAACCAGCAGGGAAGGTTGCTGACTATACGTCTATTTATTATAACCTTTATTGGTTAGCAGAAGCAAAGCACTTGATTCTCTTTAGGGAAAGGGACAAAGAAGGCAGGAATGTAGGGGTCTTAGCTTTTGACGTTGTTACTCCATGGTATACACGTTACACCTGTCTTGATGAGATCTTTGTATTAGCATTAGACCCCTCTTTCCATGGCTTTGGTCGCACTGCTTTGAAGTATATGAAGAAGAGAGCTAAGGCTCTTGGGTGTACTTTGATGGAGACAGGGGCGTCCATGACAGATAAGCCGGAGTTACTTGAAAATCTCTATAAGAGACATGGAAAATGTATTTTTTCATACCCTAACTTTGTATGGGTGTTACCTAATTGAGACACCTTCTTTAGAGTTAATTGAGACACGCAATGATGGAGGTGTATATGGAAACTTTAAAGACTCCTTATGTACATGAAGATATTGTTAGTTACCTTGATGAAATCTATGATTTTGATGCTTTGCTGCACTGCCTGGAAGGAGAACTAGCAGAGTACAAGATTGGATACATGAAAGGTGCTAGGGATATTATCAATCATTTAAGGGCTATTGCTGAAGAGCAGAATGAGGTGAGTTAATGTGCTTGTGGAAGACACCTAAAATTTCTCAGCCTTCTGTCACTGCCAGAGAGCTCACTCCTTCTACAGAAGCAGACACACCAAACTCTCCTATCTATGGGGGGTCTGATGCATGGAAGCAGAAGCGAAGGGGCGCTCAGGCATTACAGATTAGCCGAGGCACAAATTCAAATAACAGAGTTAATGTAAATGACACAGGAGGTTGGAGTATTTAATGGGTAAGGTAGGTAAGGCTATTACAAAGCCTTTCAGATCTATTGGGCATGCTATTGGTGGTCTATTTGGTGTTAGAAGCTCTGGTGGCTCTGTAGAGTATTCGGCAGGGGCAGCAGCAGCTCCCGCAGTTGATGCACAGAATAATGATACTAATGTAGACACAGATGCAACAAAGAGAAAAAAGAAAGCAGTAGGTAAAAAGAGTCTGATGATTGGGTCTGGTTCCGATGCATCTGGTGGAGGGACTACAGGCACAGGTCTGAATCTGTAAGTGGTGACAAATGGCTAAAAAAGGAACAACTTTTAATCATGAAGAGACCGCAAAGTCTATTTATGAAAGGTTGTCTTCTGATAGATCCCCTTATGTAACTAGAGCAGAAGACTGTGCTACATACACAATTCCTTCACTCTTTCCTAAAGAAGGGTCTAATGGTTCTTCTAACTTTGATACACCCTATCAGAGTATTGGAGCTAGAGGTGTGAACAATCTAGGGTCTAAATTGATGCTTGCATTGTTCCCTCCTAATGACACATTCTTTAGACTTACACCGGGGGAAGATGCAGAAGCAGACCTTGCAAATCAGCCTGAGATGCGAGAACAGGTTGAACAGGCTTTGTCTAATCTCGAACAGAAAGCAATTCAATATGCGGAGACACATCAATATCGTGTCACCTTAGCAGAGGCAATTAAAGTGCTTGTAGTCACTGGTAATTGCCTTTTATTTTTGCCTCCAAAAGAAGGGGGTATGAAACTCTATAAGTTAAATTCTTATGTTCTCCAGAGAGATGCTTTGGGAAATGTTGTCCAGCTTGTAGCTATGGATAAGATTGCTTATGCAGCTCTTCCAGATGACGTAAAGGCTCTGGTTACTCGTGGAGGAGAAGATAAGAAACCAGAAGATCTGACTACTATCTATACTCATGTCTATCTTGAAAATGACGTTTTTTACTCTTATCAGGAAGTCAATGGAGAAGTAGTTAGTGGCACAGAGCAGCAGTATCCAAAGGATAAGACTCCTTGGATCCCTCTGAGAATGGTAAAGATGGATGGAGAGTCTTATGGGCGCTCCTTTGTGGAAGAGTATTTGGGAGACCTGAAATCTCTTGAGGCACTTTCTAAAGCCATTGTAGAGATGTCCGCTATCTGTGCCAATGTTCTTTATCTGGTCAACCCTAATGGTATTACAAGACCATTTAAGCTCTCTAAGGCAAAGTCTGGGAGCTTTGTACCAGGGAGACCAGATGATGTACAGGCACTTCAGCTGAACAAAGGTGCTGATTTACAGGTAGCAGCTTCTACTGTCACCATGCTTTCTGACCGCTTGTCTTTTGCATTTATGCTCAATTCAGCAGTCCAGAGAAACGGTGAAAGAGTAACAGCAGAAGAAATCAGATACGTTGCATCTGAACTGGAAGACACATTGGGTGGGGTCTATTCGATCCTCTCTCAGGAACTCCAGTTGCCACTTGTACGAAGACTTTTGGTACAGCTGGAAGGAACTGGTCAGATTCCAGATCTTGATGGTCTTGTAGAACCAACTATTACTACTGGTCTTGCTGCTATTGGCAGAGGACATGATTTCAATAAGATGATGACTTTTAGTCAGATTGTTAGTCAGAACCCTGAGATGGCTCAGGTTATTAACTGGACTGTAATGGCTGAAAGAATGGCTAATGGTCTCTCAATCAATACAGAAAATTTGATTAAGACACCTGAACAGATCCAGCAGGAACAGCAGCAGAACCAGATGGCTGCAATGGCTGAAAAGGCTGCACCTCAGATGGCTGCTGGTATGATGGAACAAGCTAATGGTAATGAAGGAGGAACATAATGGAAGGTGAAGAACAGGTATTGGATACTAGCACAGAAGTGGATGCTGGTGTTGCAGTAGATGCAGGAAAGACTGCTGAAGAAGAAGCTCTGAAGACTCTTGATGAGCACAAAGAAGCTGAAATCACTAATAATGGTGAGAAAGAAGAAAGTTCTGAAAAGAAAGAGTCTAAGAGTGAAGACAAGAAAGAAGATAAACCTGAAGACGAATTAAAAGCAGTTGAACAGGGTATCGAAGAGCAGAAGAAAGCAGAACAGGATGTAAAGGCAGACCTGGCTAATAAGGGTGTCGATTATGATGCCTTAGCTAAAGAGTATGAAGAGAATGGGAAACTCTCTGAAGAGTCCATGAAAGCTCTTAAAGGTGCTGGTTATCCTGAGTCTGTTGTAAATGCTTTTATTAAAGGCTTTGAAGCACAGGTACAGGAATATACCAATGCTGTATATAAAATGGCTGGTGGTGAAGCAGAATACGGAAGACTCTGTGAGTTCATTAAGAGTCTTGGGGAGGCAGATGTACAGGCTTTCAATGAAACGATTGACTCTGGCAGTCTGACTCAGCTGTCTGCTCTCATCAATGGCTACAAAGCACAGATGACAACTAAATATGGTACTTCAAATCGCTCTATTCTTGGAGGTGCTGGGTCTGTAGACAATAGAGGCTTTAATAGCAAAGATGCTATGGTAAAAGCAATGAATGATCCGAGATATGGTACAGACATGGCATATACCGAAAAGGTACAGCGTATGACAATGCAGTCCAATTTCATGGGCTGATTTTTTTTTTTATTATTGAAAAGGAGTTGATTTATTAGTGGCTGACGTTACTGTCGCACAGCCTGGTCTGATTCAGGGTACTACTGACACTCTGAGCGCATATCTGAAGGTATTTGCAGGTGAGACCCTTGCTGCCTTCTCTCGTTCTTCCGTGACTAATGGGAGACACATTGTTAGAACTATCTCTAGTGGTAAATCGGCACAGTTCCCGGTATTTGGTCGTGCAGACGCTGCATATCTGAAACCGGGTAAGTCTCTTGATGACATCCGTCAGAACATTCCGACTGGTGAAAAGGTGATCGTTATTGACGGTCTTCTGACCACCTCTCAGATGATTCCAGACATTGAAGAAGCTCTGTCTCACTTCGATGTTCGTTCTGAATATTCCAAACAGATGGGTGAAGCACTGGCTCTTAAAATGGACGGTGCAGTTCTTGCAGAAGCAGCAAAGATGGTTGTTGCTAACAAAGAAAATCTGACTGGTCTCGGTAAGGGTGAAATCATCACTAAGAAGATTGCAGCAGCAGACATTGGTGTTACCGAAGCAGAAGGTAAGGCTCTCGTCCAGTCTCTTCTGGAAATCAAAGCTAAGATGTCTAATAACTACGTTCCGGAAACTGAACGCTATGTATTTATGACTCCGACTGCTCGTACTGCACTCATTGCGTCTCTTGTTGCTATCAATCGTGATTATGGTGGTATTGCATCTATTACTGATGCTAACATCCTCCGTATTGCTGGCTTCGATATTATTGAATGTCCGCATCTGACCATGGGTGGTGCTGCAAAGAATGATGGACTTCTTCAGGGTGCTGGTCATATCTTCCCAGAAGACTACAAAGACTCTTGTGCATTTATCGCAATGCATAAGTCCGCTGTAGGTACTGTGAAGCTCCGTGATCTCAAACTGGAACGTGCACGCCGTGCAGAATACCAGTCTGATATGCTTGCTGCCTCTTATGCAGTAGGTCATGGTGGTCTTCGTCCAGAAGCAGCTTACATGGGCTGCATCACTGCTTCTGTCTAATAGCAGATAGGAGCTGAGTATAGAGATATACTCAAAGTAATTAAAAGGAGGTGTATGGCTCGTACCATATGCCTCCTTATATGTTCCTTTAGATTCAATGGAAGAACGCCCTACGGTTGCGATCAATGAGAGATTTGGGTTCGAGTCCCAAAAGGAACACCACAACTATTTATTTAATAAGAAAGGAGCTATTATGATTCTTACATCTAATAAAGCCTTAGAAGCTATCAATGATATGTTAGCAGCTATTGGTGAAGCTCCTGTCAATACTTTGGAAGACTCTCAGAATGTCGATGTAGAAAATGCCATTCGTGTCTTAGACAAGGTGAATAGACAGGTGCAGTCTAAGGGTTGGTCTTTCAATCATATTGAAGACACCTATTTGAATGTTGATATTACTACTAAGAAAATTAAATGGCAGGATGATCTTCTCTATTTGGTTGGTACAGACGGTACTAAGTATATCCAGAGGGGAGACTATGTATATGACTTTGATAATCAGACAGACACCTTTGAGTCCGATATTGAAGTAGAAATCATTAGACTGGTTGACTTTGATTATATGCCACCTGTAGCTAGGGATTACATCGTGGCTAAAGCAGCTCGTATCTTCCAGACCCAGACTTTGAATGATGATAACATTGGTCAGAATCTTATGTCTCAGGAACAGGAAGCATGGGCAGCACTCCAGGAATATGAAATGGAACTTGGAGATTACACTATGTTCTCTGTACAGCCTGTTCAGACTTTGGAGGCTAGATAATATGTCGAGAGTATCACAGACAATCAAAAATATGATTTCTGGTATCTCTCAGCAGCCAGATCTTCTTAGACTTCCAGAACAGTTAGCACATCAGGTCAATGGCTTCTCTACAGAGTCTTCTGGTCTTCAGAAAAGACCCCCGACTCTTTATGTAGGAGATCTTGGAGCTGCTCCTACGAACCCTAATTGTCTTGTTCATATTGTCAATAGAGATGAAACAGAGAAGTATGTCATGCTCTTTGATGGCACTTCTGTTAGGGTCTGGGATGAAGACGGTAAGTCCTATAATGTCAAATATGAGGGAGATGGACAGGCATATATTACTGTGTCTAATCCTAGAAAGGCTCTTAGACTGGTAACTATTGCTGACTACACCTTTATCGTAAATAGAGAAAAGGTAGTCAAAATGGGGACTGCTAAAGTACCCTACACCTGGGATGACCATAGCTGTATAGTCAATGTGAAATCTGGTCAGTATGGCAGAACTTATAAGATTCTCATCAATGATACAGAGATCGCCTCTTACACGACACCTAATGGGGATAATGCAACAGACACACAGAAGATTGATACGAACTTTATTAGAGACCAGTTAGGTGATTCTGCTTCTTCTAAAGGGTGGACAGTAAAGAAGTATAACTCTTGTCTTTATCTGACTAAAGCAGATGTGACTATTAAGAGTGTCAAATGTGTAGATGGCTTCAATGGTCAGGGCATGTTTGGCATCTTTCACACAGCTCAGAAATTCACTAACCTTCCTACAGAAGCAAAAGATGGCTACACTGTAAAGGTCTTAGGGGACAATGGTTCTGGATCCGATGATTATTATGTCACATATAAGGCATCTGAAAATGTCTGGAAAGAGTGTGCAGAGCCAGGAATTTTAGCTGGTTATGACAAAGCAACAATGCCTCACATTATGACCAGAAACGCCGATGGGTCTTTTACAGTGAAACAGGCACAGTGGGATGATAGAGACACAGGGGATGAAGACTCCAACTCTAATCCTTCTTTTGTGGACGGAAAGATCAATGATGTATTTCTTTTTAGAAATCGTTTAGGATTCCTTAGCGGGGAAAATATTATCCTTTCCAGGTCTGCTTCTTTCTTCAATTTCTGGATGGGGTCTGCTGTAGAAGTACAGGATACAGACCCTATTGATTTGGCTGTCTCCAATAATGAGGTAGACACCCTATATCACGCTGTACCGTTCGCACAGGACTTGGTACTGTTTTCATCTAATTCTCAGTTCATCTTATCTGCTGATGGGGTCTTAACACCTCAGAATGCAGCTGCTCCTCTAGCTACTCAGTTTACATCTGCTAAAGAAGTAAAACCTGTAGGGGCTGGTAGACGAATGTATTTCATTGTTAAGAGGGCTGAGTTTTCTTCGATGAATGAGTATTACACCATGAATGATACGCAGGGGACTAAAGATGCTCAGGATGTGTCTTCTCATATTCCTTCCTTTATTCCTAATGGTGTCTATGCACTATGTCCTTCCAATAACGAACATATCTTATTGACACTTTCTTCTGGGAACACATCCAGAATCTATGTCTATAAGTATCTGTTTTCTGAAGAAGCCAGGATGCAGTCTTCGTGGTCTTATTGGGAATTTAAGGGAGCTACTATTTATGGTGGGGGCTTCTTTGATTCGACTTTCTATATGCTGGTCTCCAGAGCAGGGGAACTGTTTATGGAGAAGATGATTTTCACTTATAACACCAAAGATTACAATGATGAACCTTATAGAGTCTTTTTGGATCGTAAGGCTGTGTCTGCTCCGATTGCTGAGTCAAATTATGATGACATCAATGATAAGACACACCTTCATATTGGTCAGGCATATGGTAATCATTTGTCTACTGGTGCAAAGTATGGGGTCGTAACTTCAGATGGACACTATTATGAGTTTAGCTACAATGATGTAAAGAATGATAATGTCTACATCAATAGAGACCTTAGAGGACAGAAGGTAACTTTTGGTGAGCTTTTTACATTCTATGTACAGCTCTCTCAGATCATGATTAAGCAGCGAACAGAAGCAGGGGTAGTAGCAGAAGAGGAAGGTAGATTACAGCTTTCCAGAATGAAAATTAACTTTTCTAAATCTGGCTACTTTGAAGTTCAGGTAAAGCATAATGATACTCGGAGTTCTCATTGCTACTATCATACAGCAAGGGTCTTAGGTGCAACGAATAATAAGATGAACGTTATCCCTATGGAGACTGGATCTATGACCATTCCCATTATGGGTAAGAATGACAACGTTCAGATTTCCATTAAGACACAGGCACCTACTGCTATGTCTCTTATGGGATACACATGGGAAGGTAATTACATAAAGAGGACTAGGACGATATGATAACAGTTGACAGAGCTACAGAAAAAGATATCAGAGAATTTGCAGACAATATCCGATATCTGGATGATAAGGAAGTTAGGATTGTGTCTGGTAAGTCCTTTAGGGATCAGCTGGACGAACTTCTTAGAAATAAAAAGCATGTAAAGGTCATTAGATGTGATGGGGTCTTACTTGGAATTGGTGGATGGTATAAAGAGATGTTAGATTGGGGTCTTTACTCTCAGGGTGTCGTTGGTTGGATGCTTCTTACTACAGCAGTGGAAGACCATAAGATAGCATTTCTTAGGTGGTCTAAATGGTTCGTTAAGTGTCTCTTAGACGCCTATCCATACATCACCAATACAGCCTATATTGGAAATACACTTCATATCAGGTTCTTAGAGTTCCTTGGGGCTCGTTTTCATCCAGACCCCTTTAATTCAAAATTGGTACATTTTTATATTGAAAGGAGTTAGTTTATGTGTTGGTGGGCTGTAGCAGCTCAGGTAGGTCTTCAGGCTTTGGGCATGAGGCAGCAATACAGTGCTCAGGCAAAATACCTTGAAGCTCAGGCTAGAGGAGCTACTAAAGAAATGAACTATGCCTTTCAGAATTATGAATTGGAAAGGCAGGATGCTTATGATGCTGCTGTAAATGATATTATAAAGACCAGAATTAACCAGATGCAGCTGAACTCTCAGGTAAATGCTGCAATCAATGAAGGTTATGCTGGAGGTGGTAGAACAGCTGATAGACTGATGAGAGCATCTGAAGCAGACACTTCTCGTACTGTAGCATCTATTCAGGATAACTATAGCAGAAAATCTAATGAGGTAGATCTCAATAAAGAATCTACTTTACTGTCTACAAAGGACTACATTGCAAATCTTCAGGAGCAGGGAAAGATCTCTAAGACACAGAAGTTCAGTGATATTCTGGCTCTTGGTGCAACGGCTTTGTCTGGGTATGGTCAGTATAAGACACAGAAGGCAGCAGCAAAGGCTAATGGAGGTACCTTTAATTTCTGGGGGTCTCATAGCCCAGACACCAAAAAATCTGGGTCTTTCTTTACCTACAATTCTAATGGTCTCCCTTCTATGGCATCCTATAAGAATGTCTATAATGGAAAAGGAAAACTGAAGAGTAGTAAATTATATATCAAATAATAGGAGGCTAAATGGCTAATATAGTACAAAGTGCAGTGGGTACACAGAGGCAGTTTACTAAACAGCCAGTAGCCACTTATCAGAAGTCCTTGAGGAACTTAAATGCTACTCAGGGAATTGTGAATACTGGGGTAGGTGAGAGACTCTATAGGTCTCTTACTGGTCTTGGTGATGCAGCAATGAAATACGCTATTGGTGAAGAAGATAGAACCAGAGCAAGAGTAGTAGAAGTAGAACCTCTCATCAATGCAGCTACAGAGGAAGATTGGAAAAAGTTATCTGCTATTGAGCTTTTGAATAAATATGGGAAGTTCCAGTTAGCAGATAACCCCTATGCTGTAGCAGCTATTGAACAGGCGCGAGGTAAGTACATGTCTGAGAAATTTACTCAGCAGTACAATATCACAAGGGCAGAAAGTCCTGTAAAGGAACCAGAAGAAGAGCGTAAGAGATACGACCAAGAAAAAAGAAAGTTCCTTGAAGATAATGTAAATGAGTCTTACGATGTAGACCAGTTCTATAAAGGCTTCTGGGCTTCCAATCCTCAGGATCTTTTGAATGTAACTAATCAGAAGATTGCAGAGAAGTCTAAGAGTCTTATGACAATAGGTAAGGCTTCTTTTCAGGCAGAGGCTTCTACATATGTTAGAGAGAATGCTGATAAGAGTCCAGAAGAGTTTATTGATGGTATTCAGAAACTCATTAACAGTTCTGTCTTAATGTCTTTGCAGCTTGATGAAAGAAAAGCAGCAATGGAGGGTATTTTAGGCGAGATTGCTACAGAAGTAGGGTCTCCAGACCTCATTAGAAAATGTGCAAATATTGCTATTACTAATACAGATAATGGGGATGCTAAGGAAACTGTAGGGAAGTATGTAGACCTTAACCCATACATTAAGATGGCAGAAGACACAGCTAAAGCAAGACCAAATCAGTATATGCTTAAACAGCAGGAGACCTTGGCTAGGTTTAAAACGGTTGCTGAGCTGGATAATTGGTGGAAGAATCTGACACCTACTGAACAGCATATGTTTAAGCCCGACTATGGAAAGTACAGAGTCTCTCTGATTGCAGATGAGGAAGCAGCTAAGAAGCAGATGATAAGACAGAATCAGAAGCGTATTTCTCAGAATACAAGCGATCAGATTGGTGATATTGCACTTGCTCGTAGAATGGCAGGGCATGCTGATGGTACCTATTGTTCTTCGGATCAGGCATATGCAGCAGCTTCTAAGGTACTCAAGAATATGCAGCCTGGGGATACGAAGACCTTTGCTCAGGTCCTCCTTTGGTCTTCTAATACGAAGATGCAAAAAGAGTATACAGGGTATTTTAAACAGGGTATCTTGGGGATGTCTCCAGATGAAATGAGTGACACAAGTAATCCACGAAGTGTTACTAATGGTCTTGCTCTTTGGAATTATAATCCAGCAGTCTTTGCAGCAACTTTTGGTAAAGACTTAGCTTCTGATATGCAGACCATTCAGGCTCTTATTGACTTCAAAGGAAGTGAAACAGCTGGCTTTGAACTCTTCTGTCAGGGTAGAGATAATATGGCAAGAAATGCAGAGGTTAAAGAAGCAGCGGAAACCTTTTCTAAAGAAGCTATGTCTGATGGGGATGCTGTTGAATTAACGAATGCAGATGACCCATCTAACACAGTCAATATCTCAATTTCTGCCGATTCTTTTGCACAGGTTAATTCCTCAGCACTGAAGTATATGAGAGCTAGTGTCCCCGATGAAGATGCAGCAAAATATATCCTTCAGTCTTCGTTAAAGAAAAATTATGTTGCGTATGATGATAGACCCATTCCTCAGGTGGTCTTTGCAAAGAAGACAGATGCAACGAATGGCATTGATGCTTCCGATGACACTTATGGGGCAGCTACTCAGTTTATGAATGCTTATAAGGAGAGTGCAAATGCTGAATATCCAGGAATGGCATCTACCTGGTGGTGGGGAGTTGATAATAAGATTCATTTTGGTGATCCTAGTTATGGTTGGGATGAGGCGTATACCCTTGATGAATTTTATGATAAAGTCAATCAGTGGCATTATGATAGAGGGGCAGCAGAAGAAAATAGTGAGGAAGATACTGAGAGTGCTGAAACAGAAGACTCTGGTGCAACAATGATAGGGAGTAGAAGAGCCTCTTATGGTGGACCAAATTGGAATGGATGGTGAGGATAAATGACATATTATGAATTAGCAGAAAGAGCAGCACAAGTTGCTAATGAAGATTTAGGAACAAATAACATTGATCCTCACTGGGTCTATGCACAATGGCAGCATGAATCAGGAAATTTCACTTCTCGTATGGCTCAGGAGAATAACAACTTTGGGGGTGTTACTCAGGTAGAGCCTAATGGTGAAGAAAACAAAATGACAAACAGTAATCTGTATGCTATGATGTTTGACTCTCCAGAAGACTATGCAGATTACTTTGGACACTATCTTGCAAAGTATGCAGAAAATGGTATTGGTGAAGCATCTAATGTTGATGAATACTTAGCAGCTTTGCAGAATGGTGGTTATTTTACATCTGATGATAATTCAGGAAATCATTATTATGAAGGTGTTCATGCTTATCTTGGTGGGGACTTCATTGATAAAGCCGTAACTCACGTTGGTCCTTGGGGCACGACACACCCATATGTGTTACCCCAGACACCTACTCCTAAGAAAGTCTATAGCTTCTGGGAAGAGTTCTATGAGAAATTTACCAATCAGTTTGTAGACCAGGGTTCGGTGTCTGCTGTAAGAACTGCTTGGGCTAACTTTATCAATAGAGACTCTATGGCTGAGTTAGCTATGAGTGACTATAGACCTTCTAAAGAAGATATTGAACTTGTCCAGAAGGGTCTTGAAGGAGACTCAGTAGCTCAGAACTATGTATTGACTCAAGCGCATAACCGAAAGACTCTTCTGGAGCTTCTGGCTATGAAACAGGAAGATAAAGCAAGAGAAAGAGCCGTAGATGAAATGGACTATGGCATTTCTACAGTTGGGTCTATTCTGGGGTCTGTATTGGATCCTACCCTTCTTTTAGCATTCGTCCCTGGGGCAAATGTGTCTACAGTAGCAAGTATTGCCTCTAAGGCAGCTAAACTTAGATCTTTACTTGCCCTTGGTGGGCGTGTCATCAATGAGAGTAGAGCAGCTAGAATTGCAGCAAGAGCTTTGACAACTTCGGTAGCAGCAGGGGCAGATAGATTTGCAGCAGAACGCTGGGGTGGCTTTAAACCAGACTATGCTACTGCAATGACCTTTGGTGGTATCTTAGGTGCTATTGGTGGTGCTATATCGAAATCTGGTGGTGACTTTGCAAGAGTTTTAGACCAGACTAAGAGAAGTACCGAAGAAGAGATGGTGCGAGTCGCTATTGGGGCTACTCCTAAAATGGAAGTAAAACCTCATGTACAGGATGCTCTGAATAAAGATATGCTGGATGACTTTGCACAGGAAGGTTCTGATATTGATCTTCACTATTCTGAAAGAGCTGCTAAGGAAGCTAAAGAAAAGGCTGAATTAGAAAGAGAGCCAGAAGTTGCACAGGAAGGGGCTGGCTTGGAAGGTGTCTTCAACAAAGAGAAGACAGTTACAGCCACTGGAGGTGTTCAGAGAGAAGCAGCAGACAATAAGATCACTGCTTCTGAAACTAGAACATTTGAACCAAACCCTCCAATTAGTCCAACTGGGGCTGTAGAGAATCTTAATAAGATTGCTACAGACAATTTCTATAATCTGGTAGAACCTAACTCTATTACTGATACTCTTATTAAGAATGGGCAGCTGTTCATTTTGACTGAAGCAAAGGCTCGCAAATGGGCTGCTCGTTATGGTGTTGAGTTAGACCCAAAAGCTAAGGCATTCAGTTTGCTAGGTCTGGGTGTCTCTATTTTGATCCGTGAAAAGGTCAATAAGAGAAACCTTACAGGTATCGTTATGCATGAAGCTGGTGTCCATATGGCACTTCGCAACATGATTGAACCAAAGCTCTATCAGGAGATTCTTGATATTGTTAAGGATCGTATGGAGCACTCAACTAATAAAGTGTGGTTGAGAGCTACCAGAAATGCGACTAGCCCAGAAGAAGCTCTTGCTTACTGGGTGGAGCAGATGGGTAACAGACACAAATTAGATAGTGTTGTTAAGAGAGTCCGTAAGGGACTTGAACAGTGGTTAGACCCTAACTTTGATGCTGATATGTGGATAGCAGACACAGTGGCTGGTGCTCTTAAAAAATATGCTGCAAAGGATAAGGATGTATATAATGTTGTCTCTATGATCCTTGATCCAGCTCGTGCAGTAAAGAGTAAGCAGTGGGCAGATGCTATAAAAGCTACAGGGTCTACTAACCCTGAAATCATCTTTAAGCATTGGATTACACATAAGCCTAACAAGAACTCTGCACTCTATAAGGAGATCAAAAGACAGGCAGAGATTGCCTATGATAGCAAAGATCTGACTGATAAGGAAATCGAAGACTTTGCTTTGAAGAAATATTTCCATTCTGAACTGTATGATGAAGGTCCTGTTGTTGCTAAGAAAAAGAAGCAGCCTACAGAAGCCATAGATACAAATGCAGCTAAAGAAGAGGAAGGTCCAAAAATCTATCCCGATACTGCAAACCCAGCTCGTGAAAGAGCTGACAATGCTCAGGGTGATCTTGAAAGACTCATGATAAGAAATGCGCATGAGACCATTCATAAGGATGATCCTGTACAGACTCTTCCAGATGGCTCTCATGTCATTGAAGGTATCTCTTACTCCAAAAACAACACCAATGGTGAAGGAATGGCAGCTGTAGCAGAAGACCTTGGTGAAATTCACTACTCTAAAGAAGGTGTCACTAAGACTATCTTTGATACGGTGTCTGATAAAGGAGCCAGCTCTAAAGCTCGTCAGGGTAGATTTGGCAGATTAGGTCTTTGGATGGAACATGGTATGTTCTTTGGGAACATTTTTGGTATCATGAGAAACTCTCATTCTCGTTTAATGCAGATGGCAGCTAACATGATCTTTAATGATCCTCGAATGGAAGCGTCCTATGCTGACTTCTTACCCGCTGAAAGTATTAAGCAGTTAATGCTCGATAGATGGAACTCTCAGTATATTTCTTTCCTTGATAAGAGACAGCAGTATATCAGAGCTACCTTTGGGATCTTTAATGGTCTGCAAAGAAATCACTTTATTCATAAGGTAAACGAACAGATTATTGACTGCTATAATGCAAAAGCTAGAGGAGACACTTTGAAGCTGAAAGAGTTCTCTCCAGAGATTCAGAGCTTGGCTCAGGACATGGAAGATCTGACAGGGGACATGATGAGACAGATGCAGAAGAGATCTGAGAACCTTGGAGGTAGAAAGGGTCTGGGGTCTTTACTTAATCAGACGGATCTGACCAACTCAGTTAAAGAGTTCTTCAGAATCACTGATGAGGAAAAGCTGTACGGCTGGATGTCTCGTAACTACAATGATATCAATGACGTTTTAGCAGATCTTACAGAATACGCTAGACGCTTTATGGATAGAGATGCTGAAGCTAAATACTTTGTTGAACTAAAGAAAAGAGAGTTTGAAGCAAAGAAAAAGAGTTATAAAGGTAAGAAGCCTTTACAGTGGGTTGAACCTACAGAGGAAGAGATCGAAGAACACCTTGAACAGGCAGCAAAGAATTGGGCATATGGTCGTATTGATAAGAACAATTCTCGTCTTAACTTTGATCTTAAAGAGACAAAGTTAGCAAACCCATATACGGCTTTCTCAGACACCTTGAAACATCGTTTACCTGTAGATACTTCTGGAGTTATGAAGCTCAAAAATGGGCTCGAATTTAGTTTCGATAAGGATATCAGAAGCTATGACTTAGATGGTTTCCTTCCGCAGATCATGAATAGACTCAGTGGTGAAATTGCTCTTAGAGCTACTATTGGTGACTCTAAGGCACAGAAAGAGTTCTATAGTAAGATTGCTCAGGAGCTTGCTAAGAATGGTGGTGTCAGAAATGGTGAAAGAGAGCTAGAAGCACTCCAGATGGGTCTCCATAAGATGCTTGGTATTGGCACTTACAATACAAATGAACAGAAAGGATGGGACGCTCTTTCTAATACGATCCGTAGTATGTCTTATTCAAACGTAGGTGGTAATATGACATGGGCACAGCTGGGGGAACTTGGTGGGTCTATTGCTTATGGTGGCTGGAAGGTATTAGCTAACAATATTCCTATCTTTGGTAACTTAGCAAAGAGCATTCGCCTTGGTAAAGATGGAGCTGAGATTGTTGATACCGTTACTAGAAAGCTCTTTGCAGCAGACATTGCTACTAGAGGATGGCGTACATCTGCTTCTACAGACTCTAAGGTATATGGACAGATCTTTGATAAGGTGGCTGCTGATAATCCTAAACCCTCTATTTTAGGTAGAGGTATGGATACTTTTAATAGGAATGTAAAGAGAGCAGCTCTTATTACTTCTTCTGTCAACTTCATGCCTAAACTTACTAATGCTATGGTGCATTCTATGAGACAGGCAGCTATTGAAGACTGCTTAGAGTGGGCTATGGGTAAGAATATGAAGAGTATGGTGCGTAACCCATTCTCTAAAGGAAAGTGTGCAGCAGCAGGTATTCATACTCAGAAAGAGATCGAAAATGTCCAAAAGGCTATCAAAAAGTATCTCATTGATGAAAGAGGTAATGTAGATCATTGGATGGATGAAGACCCAATGACCTTTGCTAAATGGAAACGTCTGGTAGATAATGAGTCAATGAGAGGTATCCAGCAGAACAGTATTGGTAACATGACGCCATTCAAAGAGAAACATAGACTCTTTTTCCAGTTCAAAGACTTCACTATGAAGGCTATGAACCAGCAGTTTATGAGAGCTTTGTCTTCCTGGGAGAGAGATGATGCTATGGCAGCTCTGTACTCTTATGCTACAAATACTTTGGCTTATTATGGGATGACAGTAGCTAAGGCATATGCTTTCTATCCAAATGATGAACAGAAGAGAAAAGAGTATCTGGAGAGAAATGCTAGTCCGATGAAGGTGGCTCTCTCTGGTCTCTTTCGCATGTCTATGACAGCTCCTTTATCTTTTGCTTCGGATATGTGGGAAGTAACTACAGGACAATCAATGTATCGTACTACAGTTGATAATTCCAGAAATGTAAGAGATGCTTCTGACTCTTGGGATAAGAGAGTTAGTGATGCAGCAAATCAGGCACCAGCTTTGGGGATGGCAGGAAAGATTTATAATGCAGCTCAGGGTGCTAAGAATTTAGCTACAGGAGAAGGTACGGAGAAAGATATTGATAAGCTGGTTGCTTCATGCCCTCTGGGGTCCTATATGGCTATGTCTTACTTTGGAGCTATGACTAAAGAGTCTCTGAATCTTCCTGAAAAGAAGGCAGCTGCAAAGAAGATCAAAGGACAGAAGGGGCAGAAGACTAAAGGAAAGAATGTACAGAAATTGCTGAATGATAAAGCAAAGCCTTCTAAAAAGAAGAAGACAGAAATGCTAGTGTCTAAAGTCAAATAATGCTATACTAGCGTAGAGGTGATAAACATGGATAATATAAACTGGAATGATGCCTTATTTATATCACAAATACTGATATGGGTAGGGGCTATACTGGGGCATTTAAAGTTCTGTGTCATTCTTGTTTTTATTGAAATGGCATTTATCATGTTTATTGCATTCCCTTTATTTATCTTCTGGAGCATCAATGCGATTTTTGGTGGAGAGGTCGCTTTTATTGCTGCCCTTCTTGCCTTTGCTTTCATAGCATATTACTTCTATAGTGAACGACAACTAAAGAAGAAATTCAAAGATTTATATGATAGGTAGTCCTTAGTGACTACCTATTTTTTTTTTTTATCAATAGGAGATGACAGAAAATAAGTAACGAAAGAAAAGCTCAAATTTTCTATCAGGGAAATGGGTCTCAGACACAGTATTCGTTTCCTTTTGACTACCTTAGAAAGGCGTTCGTGCATGTCTCTCTGATTTCTGATGAGTCCATTACAGAACTCACTCAAGGAACAGATTTTACAGTAACAGATAGAGTAGTTACTTTAGCTGCTGCTACAACTCTCAAAATTAAGATTTATAGACAGACAGCTACAAAACCTCTTGTAGGATGGGCTGATGCTTCTGTTCTTAAAGCTGCTGATATGACCGTTCAGTCTACTCAGCTGCTCCATCTGGCAGAAGAAACTTCAGACCTTGCTCAGGATGGAGGTCTGAGTAAAGACACAACTGATAATGTCTGGGATGCTAAATTTAATAAGATTAAGAACCTTTTGGATCCTACAGATCCCGGAGATGCTGTCACTCTTAGCTACATCACAAAGAATCAGGACAGTCTCTTGAATCAGCTTAAAAGCACAGGTGCAGCCCAGAATGCTGCTATTGTATCTACTGGGGATGCTCAGAATGCTCGTTTAACTGCTACAGGAGACAATCAGAATACCCGACTGACTACTACAGGAGATACCCAGAATACTCGTTTGGTGACTACTGGGGACTCTTACGTCAACACTATGACCACTTTAAGAGACGCTACTGCTACTAAGGCTACTGAAGCTAACAATAGTGCAGATCTTGCTAAGAAGTGGGCTGTGTCTGCTTCTAGTCCAGATGGGGCTACTGATAGTAAGTCCTCTAAGACTTGGGCTGAAGAAGCTAAGACTTCTGCAAGTAACTCTGCTGCTTCTGCGAGTGCTTCTAAGTCCAGTGCTTCTGCAAGTGCATCCTCTGCGACTAATTCAGCAAACAGTGCGAATGCATCAAAGCAGAGTGCAAGTGCAAGTGCTAATAGTGCGTCTGCATCTGCTTCTTCTGCTTCCGCTGCTTCTACAAGTGCAACTAAGGCAGCGAACAGTGCAACTAATGCAGCACAAAGTGCAAGTGCAGCAGCTCAGAGTGCAGAAAATGCAAAGACATGGGATCCTACTCAGTACGTTAAGGATGTTACAGAAGCAGATGGTGTCGTAACGGTAACTAAAGGTGGAGGGGGCAGTGAAACATTTAATGTGAACAAAGCACTTAATGATTTCATTGCTTCACGCACACTAAAAGCAGGGGAAACAGTAAGCATAAGTAATACATCAGTATGTGGATATATTTCATCTGGGGGTATGTCTTTCCGCTTCTCACTCCCAGTAAATAAAATAAGTGCTGATGTATTACAGGGAACTTTGACTGGGAGCTTTATATTTAGACAAAATGGAAATTATATATTCGGAAGTGATAATGCTAGCAATCCGTATGACTTGACTTCGTACTTTACTTTTGATATATGTGAATTTAATCCAAATGGCTTCATCAGTGTTTGGCTTCGTCTTAAAAAAACAGCCTCATATGTGGATAATAATAATGTATTTGCAGCAGAATTGAAGAATTTGGTATTTCACGTAAACGAAAGCTGACATATGGTAATAGCTTAGGAGCAAACATCATAAACAAAAGGAAGGAAAGGTGATTATCATGTTTGACTATCCACCAGCACCACCAGCTATCAACAGCTATGGGGGTGAAGTAAATAGCGTGGATGAAGTGAGAAGAGCTAGAGTAGACCCTTGTGGCTCTCTCACTTTCTTTATTTCTAAAAAAGAGAATAAGGTCTATGTGAAATACATTGATCTCAGTGGTCTTCCAGTCATTGAAGTATACGACAAAGCAAAAGGACAGGAAGAGAGTTTGAATGAAAGGTTAAAGACACTTGAAGAAAAAGTAGATACATTGATTGCTAAAAGCAAAGGAGACTAATCATGAACACTAACATCGAAACAGCTCTTATGTCATTGATAGGTAGTGATCCACGTTTCCAGAGGGCAATGGCTATGATGCAGGGAAAGACACCAGCTGAAAGACAGCAGATTGTCATGAACATGATTTCTACACAGGGTATTCCTCAGACACAGCTCGCTCCTCTTATTTCCGATATAAAGCAGAAATTTGCTATGTTTGGTATTCAGCTCTGAGCGTACGGCAGAGTTGATATATACAGTTCTCTTCTTATTTTTACGAAAGGAATGGTGATTCTATTGAGAACGGTATGAGTGGTGTGCAGCCTGTATTCAATCTGAATGAAAAGACAGGTGCAGGTTTCGGTGGTAGTGAATGGTTGTGGGTAGTCGTTTTATTCGTGTTACTTGGTGGTGGTGGTAATCTCTTCGGTAACAGAGGGAATACTGCAACGCAGGCAGACATTCAGAGAGGGTTTGATTACTCTAATGAAATGTCTCAGATGCGTGGGCTGACCTATGGACAGTCTAATAGCACCTATGCTCTCACGAATGGTATCAATGGTCTGGAGAAGACTGTCATGCAGGGCAACTTTGGTCTTATGCAGCAGCTTGGTCAGAATCAGCAGTCTGCTCAGATGTGCTGCTGTGAGACTAACAGAAACATTGATGCAGTGCGTACAGAAGGGTATAGAAACACTTGCAGCATCGTAGAAGCTATCAAAGAGGATGGAGAGAAGACCCGAGCAATGTTCTCTGCATATCAGATGGCAGAACTGAAGGCTAAACTGGAAGAAAGGGATCGTCAGCTCATGACAGCTAACATCCTGAATAGTCAGACAGCACAGACGGTAGATCTCGTTCAGAGACTTCGCCCGGCTCCTGTTCCGGCTTTTATCGTTCCAGCCCCTACAGGTACGACACCTTCTACCCCTACTACTTAGTAATAAGTTAGTGGTAAGTTAAATATGGTGGGGAGTGTCTTTTGGCACTCCCTATTATATTTATATTAAGAAAGGGGACTACTTGGATATTCTAAATAGTATTGTTGCTATTTTAACAGTAGCAAGTTGCCTTAGTGCTGCTTTTAACTACGTTGTTATCAGACCATTACAGCATGCTATTGACCTGAATAGTGACGTATTGCATGAGTTGAAGAGAGAAATTGAAAGGAGTGTAGCAGACAGGCGTGCTTTGGATGTTCGTGTAGCAGCTCTTGAAGAAGCTCATAAAATCAATTCTAAACGCCTTGATGAAATATGCTCTACGTTAAGCGAAAAATCAAAGAGATAATCAGTATGTTTAAGATTAAGAGAAGTGACAAAGACTCCATGAGACTCATCAAATGGAGTCTTCGTTACCTTCTGTTTTGTTTGATGCTTTATTTGGTTATGACCTTATATGAATGGGTCGCTACAGGTCATGCTAACTTGTCTGAGTTTAGACAATACATCACAGCCGTTGGAGGCTTGACTATTGCTATCCAGACCTTTAGTAAGTGGCTAGTAGATAGTGACCATGATGGTATTCCAGATGAAGCTAAAAAAGATAATGAAAGGAGATTTCCACCATATGACCCCAGATGAATTTATTGATTTTATCGGAGACACAGCTGGTAAGGTCTGTGCTGAATACAATCTTCCAGCTTCCGTATGCATCGCTCAGGCTATTCTTGAATCTGGCTGGGGTAGGTACTGCATTGGTCAGTTCAACTACTTTGGTCGCAAATGGAATGGCTGGGGCAACTATGTAAGACAGCAGACCACTGAATATATCAATGGTGAATACGTTACCATTTATGATAAATTCCAGTCCTATGAGTCTCTTGAAGAGGCTATTAGAGATTGGTGCATTCTCATTACTGAAGAGCCAGCATATGCAGATGCTCTTGCTGAATGGCGTAGCAGATGGGTCGTTGAGGACTTCGTGTATGTCCTTGCCCCTGTTTATGCTACAGACCCAGACTATGCTCGCAAGATCGTAGCTACTATTGAAGCTAATGATCTCTTTAGATTTGATGGATGGGGAGATGAAGACAATGCCGAAGATTGATGGTGCTTTGGTAGACCAGATTGCACAGTTAGAGGTAGATGCTCTTTTGGAAGGGCTTAATGATCCTGAACTGCGTAGGAACCCAGCGTTTCTGGATAAGGTCAGAAAGTTCCTTAAAGAGAACCAGGTGCAGACCACTCCAGAGACCCCAGGCGTTGCTGAACTGATGAAGAAACAGAAGACTACTGAGATTCCAATCTTTGAGGAGGTAGCACACTTTGCTATGGACCGAAGACCAAATTAAAAAGGCGCATGAGGACTTCCGTGTCTTTGTATTCATGGTCTGGAAATCTATTGGGCTTCCAGACCCAACACCTATACAGTACGATATCGCAAAGTACCTTATGAACACTCCTACAGACCGAAGCATCATTGAGGGGTTTCGAGGTGTCGCTAAGTCCTTCTTGACTTGTGCGTACACCGTATGGATGCTTTGGAAAGACCCTCAAATAAAGGTCTTGGTTGTGTCCGCCTCTAAAGATAGAGCAGATGCGAACGCTGTCTTTATCAAACGTATTATCTATTTGCTGCCCTTCTTGGAACCTTTACAGACCCAGAGGGGGCAGCGAGATACCCAGAATCTCTTTGATGTGGGGCTTGCTGTACCAGACATTTCTCCATCTGTGAAATCTGTAGGTATCACAGGGCAGATCACAGGGTCTCGTGCAGACCTCTTGATTGCTGATGACGTAGAAGTACCTAACAACTCTGGTACTCAGGTGCAGCGAGATAAGCTAGGGGAAGCTGTAAAGGAATTTGATGCAGTCTTAAAGCCGGGTGGTAAGATCATCTATCTGGGGACTCCTCAGAATGAAATGAGTCTCTATAATGAACTAACTAAGCGTGGCTATAGCAGACGTATCTGGACTGTCTTATACCCTGCTTCTACAGCAGAAAGGGAGTCCTATGGGAATGACTTAGCACCATTTGTGGCAGACCCTTATGATGCAGACCCAGAGTCTTTTGCTGATAAGTTTATCCCTACAGACCCAGATAGATTCAATGTAGAGGAAATTGAGAAGCGTAAACTGTCTTATGGTAAGGCAGGGTTCACTCTTCAGTTTATGCTTAATACGAATCTCTCTGATGCTGAAAAGTATCCATTAAAGGTAAAGGACTTCATTGTAGCAGACCTTGATCTGAAACAGTCTAGCCTCAAATGGGCATGGTGCTCAGAAGGATCTAAAAGGCTCTCAGACGTGCCCTCGGTGGCTCTTAAGGGAGATTACTTCTATAGTCCTTTGAGTCGCTCTGAGGAGGTTTCAGAGTATTCTGGAACGGTTATGGCTATTGACCCTAGCGGTAGAGGTAAGGATGAGACTGCTTATGCGATCATTAAGTTCCTCAATGGTTATCTCTTCATTGTCGATATTGGAGGCTATCATGAGGGCTATTCGGAAGGTACATTGACTACCTTAGCTAATAAAGCAAAGTTCTATGGAGTCAATGAGATTGTCATTGAATCTAACTTTGGTGATGGCATGTTTGCTCAGCTGCTAAAGCCAGTCCTTAATAAGATCCATCCATGTGCTGTTCAGGAGACCAATAGTCGCCAGCAGAAAGAGAAGAGAATCATTGATACCTTAGAGCCTCTTCTGATGTCACATAAAATCATCCTTAATCAGAGTGTTATTATGGATGACTATAAGGTCTATGAAAGAAAACCAGCATACTCCTTTATTTATCAGATGACACGCCTTTGTGATGAAAAAGGTGCTCTTGCTCATGATGATAGATTGGATGCTGTAGCAATGGCAGTAGCTTATTGGCATGATGTTATTGATAGAGATGCAGACATTGGTATGGAAGACCATCTGGAAGAAGAGCTAGAGATGTGGGCTGATCCAGATGGAGGTGCCTTAAATTGGGGAAAACCAGAGAGCTTTAATGACAAATTAAGTCTAGGAAAGATGCATATAAAGAGTCTGAATCCCTTTAGATAATAATTATTAAAGGAAGATTAGCTTGTTTAACTTCCTTTAATAATTCTATTTGAGACACGAACATACAATTTAGGTAATTGAGTCAGGCAATGATGGAGGGTTAGAAGGTTACTTATGGTACACAGAGAGGACTTCAAATTGATCTTCACACTGACGTGGCATAAGGAGTGCTTCTGTTCTATTTTAAGTTAGTAGCTAGCTATTAGCTACTACTTTAAAACTATCTTATATAGAACTCTTAAAGCCTCTTAAAGACCTCTATCTCTTCTGGTCAGGTATGATAAAGTATTTCTAAACAATTCTTAAGGACTTCTAAAATGCTATCTTTACTAACTAACTATCTAACTACTACTATCAAATATATCATAGTAGCTGTAGTCTCTTTCCTCCTTGGCTATGGCTGCTATGCTTATTTTCATAAACCACTATCTACTACTAACTCTGAATCTAAAGTGGAAAGTAAGTCTAAAGACACTGAGGTGATCCATGAAACGCACACTGTCACAATTAAAGAGAAGCAGCGAGACACAGATCCAGACTTGGTAGTAAATAACAGATACACCGCTAGTATCCAGGGAGAGACCCTTGAGATACCAGTGGCTTCTCATAAAGATCAGACAAAGGTAACTACAGAGATCAACATGACTCCTGTGGTCCGTAAATTGGCTGATGCAGAGTACAAAAGGAATTGGGAAGTGTCTACAGGTCTCGGTAGGTCCCACGATGGTCACTTCTATGTTCCTATTGGTCTCCAGAAGAATTACAATTACAATAGAGCTATTGAGGTGTCTGTTGGTCTCTCTAAGGATCACATAGAGAACTTTCAGGTAACTCATAAGTGGAAGTTTTAATAGTCACATTATTGGCACATAAAACTGTGCCTACCACGATAACTACTAATTATTAACTGAACTACAAATTCTAATTTGTGAGTTCT
>ULYL01059674.1_pt1 | contig 42066 bp, 35 predicted proteins | sample 1962211 | NCBI WGS metagenome assembly ULYL01 (sample SAMEA4835864, study PRJEB28245) | human gut metagenome | biome: gut microbiome; material: fecal sample | place: Denmark | collected 2008
AGAACTTTCTTCTAGAAGGTTCTCTTTTTTGTTATTATCATTTTTTATTACTATCCACACCCTCTTCCATCACCCTTCGCTCATTTTTGGGTTACTACCCACTTTTTCCGCCCTAGTACCACTTTCATTTTTTCCTAGGCAGAGAAAAATTCCTACCTAGTTAGGTATGAAATATCCCCTAGGCAGAGAGATATTTTCCACAAACCTGGAAATGACGCTCCACTACCTATACCCTTCATACGATTATATGGCAAAAATCATGACAATCAGGAGAAAGGAAGAATATGCCGAAATCAAAAAATATATAAATTTATCCCTAATATTCCTACTATATGGGGAAAATTGTGTACTTTTGCACGATAATATATATTTGATTAAATGATAGACTTTATAAAGTTAGTACAGACAAGGGCTTTTGCCCGACAAGACGGTGCCATCCTTGGCTCAGTATGGATAGCGAGTTTCGCCCTCACCATGTGGTCGGTTTTTCCACCCCACGCACTATGGGGAGTCTTCGCCAACATCCTGGCACTCAGCACTCCTTTCGTGGTGGCACGACGACTCAAGGCATTCCGCGACGAAGCCTTGGAGGGAAGCATCTCCTTCCGCAGAAGCCTCTTCTACTGTTGGCAAACCTTCTTCAATGCCACACTGCTCCTCACCATCGTGCAGTTTCTCTGGTTTAAGTTCCTCAACACCAGCGTGTTCATCAGCACCCTGCTGGAGAGCTACAAGGTGTTACTCCAGAGCTATAACCTGACACAGGCGGAGGTGAACACCATCATCGAGGCACTCGCCATGATGAAACCCGTGGGATGGGCTGCCACCTTCATGATCACCGAGATCATCGTGGGCACCGTGCTCAGTCCGCTGATCGCTGCACTGATGAGCAGAAAGCGCAGAAACCAACAATCATTCGTAAATCAACAATAACATACAATGGATATAACAGTAGTTGTACCTCTATATAATGAGGAAGAGTCACTCCCAGAGCTTTACGCCTGGATAGAGCGAGTGATGAAAGCCAACGACTTCAGCTTTGAGGTCATCTTCGTCAACGATGGCTCCACTGACCGTTCATGGGAGGTGATAGAAGAGCTAGCCGAGAAGTCGGAGAACGTGAAGGGCATCAAGTTCCGCCGCAACTATGGCAAGAGCCCTGCCCTCTACTGCGGATTCAAGGAGGCACAGGGCGACGTGGTGATCACCATGGATGCAGACCTCCAGGACTCTCCCGACGAGATACCAGCCCTCTACCAGATGATCAAGAAGGAAGGTTATGACCTCGTGTCCGGCTACAAGCAGAACCGCAAGCAGGGCGACCCACTCTCCAAGACCATCCCTACCAAACTCTTCAATGCCACCGCACGCAAGGTGAGCGGCATACACAACCTCCACGACTTCAACTGTGGTCTGAAGGCGTATCGCCGTGACGTGGTCAAGAACATCGAGGTGTATGGAGAGATGCATCGCTACATCCCATACCTCGCCAAGAACGCCGGCTTCGACAAGATCGGCGAGAAACCCGTACACCACCAGGCACGCAAGTTTGGCAAATCGAAGTTCATGGGCTGGAACCGCTTCGTCAATGGTTATCTCGACCTGATGACCCTCTGGTTTCTGAGCAACTTCGGCAAGAAGCCAATGCACGTGTTCGGATTCCTGGGCAGCGTGGTCTTCTTCATCGCCTTCCTCGCCCTCATCGGCTTGGGCGTTGACAAGCTCATCGACTTGCACAATGGCATCTACGGACACCTCATCACCGACTCGCCATACTTCTTCATCGCCCTCACAGCGATGTTGCTGGGCAGTCAGTTCTTCCTGGCAGGATTCCTCGGCGACCTCATCAGCCGCCAGAACCCTAACCGTAATGATTATCAAATAGAAAAAGAGATAAGATGCGGAAAATAATCCCTATCCTCCTGTTGACCATCCTCACGATGGTGGGATGCTCCACGCTCGACTGTCCGCTCAACAATACCGTCTATACAAAGTATAAGTTGGACGGCACCGTGACGGAGCTTACCGGTTGCACGATGACCGTATCGACCACGAAGCGAGACGGCGAGGACAGCATTCTCATCAACAAGGACGAGAATGTAGATAGCTTCATCCTGCCGATGAGCTACGCCAATTCTGCCGACACCCTATACTTCGAGGTGCAAGACCGCCTGGAGCGAGTGTTCAAGGACACGGTGATCGTCGCCAAGGACAACCAGCCACATTTCGAGTCCATCGACTGCAGCCCGTCTTATTTCCACACCATCACCGGCGTGAAGACGACACAGCATCTCATCGACTCCATAGTCATCAACCATAAAGACGTAAATTTCGATGCAACGAAGACGCATTTCCTCATATATTTCGGCACTCGCGAGTAAGGCGAGCGCGGCTATCCCTACTCGTGCGAGCTTGGCCATCCCTACGAGATACGCCAAGGTGCTGGCGTTGAGCCTACTCCTCTTGGGCGGCTTGGCAAGTCCTGCCCATGCCCAGTCCAAGGCAAAGAAGATGGTGGAACAGCCTGACACCGTGCCTCTCTTCCGCGGCTTGGCGGTAAGCGTGGATGCCATCGGCTTGGGACAGATGGTACTGGGCAGTTACGGTCAGTACGAGGCAGCCTTGCGCATCAATCTGAAAGACAAGTACTTCCCTGTGCTCGAACTGGGTTATGGCAAGGCGGATGCCACCGACGATGGCACCAACCTGCACTACAAGACCAGTGCGCCATACGCTCGTATCGGTGTCGATTGGAATCTCTTGCGCAACAAGCACGACATCTATCGCCTCTATGGTGGTGTGCGCTACGCCTTCACCACCTACAAGTATGATGTAGAGGGTCCCGACATCACCGACCCTATCTGGGGAACCACCACTCCCTACTCTGCCAAGGATGTATCCTGCAACTGTCACTGGTTGGAGGGTTGCTTCGGCATCGACGTGAAGATATGGGGACCTATCCGAATGGGATGGAGCGTGAGATACAAGCGACGCATCGCCCACAAGGAAGGCGACATCGGCAAGGCTTGGTATGCGCCAGGCTTCGGCAAGCAAGGAAGTTCACGCCTCGGCGGAACCTTCAACATCGGGTATGAGTTCTAAGCAAATTAACTTCTCTTAAATTCCCATTAACTCCCAAACAAAGCCCCATGAACAAGAAAAAGTTTCTCTGGCAACTGCCGTTTCTCCTAGTCTTGGTACTCGGCACCATTTATATCATTCGCCAGCAACACGTTACACCATATCAGCACGACGAGGGTTTCGTCTTCGGAACCATCTATCACATCACCTACCAGAGCGATGAGAACTACCAGAAAGAGATAGAGGCGGAGCTGCAGAAGGTAGATAACTCGCTCTCGCCTTTCAACAAGACTTCCATCATCTCCCGCATCAACCGCAACGAGGAGGTGAAGGTCAACGATATGTTCCAGGAAGTGTTCGACCTGGCTGAAGACATATCGCAGGAGACCGATGGTGCCTTCGACATCACCGTAGCCCCGATGGTGAATGCCTGGGGATTCGGTTTCAAGCAGGGCAAGATGCCTAGCAAGGAAGCCGTAGATAGCCTGAAAGCCATCGTGGGCTTCCACAAGGTTAAACTCGTGGATGGACACGTGAAGAAGGAGAATCCTAACACCATGCTCGACTGCTCTGCCATCGCCAAGGGATATGGCAGTGATGTGGTGGCTCGATTCCTCAAGAAGAAAGGCATCGAGAACTTCATGGTGGAGATCGGTGGCGAGGTGGTGACCCATGGCAACAGCGACAAGCGTGTGCCATGGCGCATCGGTGTCAACAAGCCTACCGATGACTCCCTCAACAACAGCACCGAACTACAGACCGTGCTCAACGTCACCGACAAGGCGATGGCGACGAGCGGCAACTATCGCAACTTCTATTATAAGAACGGCAAGAAGTATGCCCATACCATCGACCCAAAGACCGGTTATCCTGTGCAGCACAACATCCTGTCAGCCACGGTGATAGCCAACACTTGCGCCACAGCCGACGCCTACGCCACCTCATTCATGGTGTTGGGTCTTGATGGAGCGCAGAAGATACTCGCCAAGCATCCCGACCTCCTCGCCTACCTCATCTACTCGGATGCGAAAGGCAAGAGCCAGGTTTGGTATTCGCCTTCGATGAAGAAGATTCTGGCACAGTAGAGCCAATCCGTAAAGTATTTTTTACTCCTCGACATGGCAGACAACAGTTTATACGATATCCTCCTTTCCCTGCCCCTCTTCCTCGGCATGAGCCGCAACGACTTGCACGAGGCGGCAGGCAAGGCGAGGTTTGACTTTCAGAAAATCGCTGAGGGTCAGACCATCGTCGAAGAGGGCGAACGCTGCCTGTCGCTCTACTTCCTGCTCACGGGTGACATCCAAGTGGTGACCGAAGCCGACGACCATGGCTACAGCATCGAGGAGGACATCAGTGCGCCAGAGATATTCCAGGCAGAGACCATCTTCGGACTCAACCAGCGGTTCACCCACACCTACATCGCCAAGACCGACTGTAGCATCATGCGCCTCGAAAAGCAAGAGATACTCAAGCTCTCCGGACTCTTCCAAATCTTCCGCATCAACTTCATCAACCTCATCTCGGCGCAATCGCAAAAACTGAGCCGCCGCCTGCTCCGTGTTCCCCCTAAGTCGTTGGAGGAGCGCATTATACGCTTCTTCGAGTTCCATTGTCTTCGACTCGGAGGCGAGAAGATTATCCGTGTCAAGATGAAGAGGATAGCGGAGGAAGTGAACGACAGCCGACTCGATGTCTCCAGAGCGCTCAACCACCTGCAGGATGAAGGTTTGCTCCAGCTGCACCGTGAGCGCATCACCATTCCGGCTTTGGAAAAGTTACTGAAGAGGGAATTTATGGGAACTTCCCTTTAAATTCCCTTAACTTCCCACTTGCGAAAGTAATATTAGTTAAAAACCACCCGTAACCTTCTCTATTCACGGCTTTTTTTGCTAACTTTGCAGCTAAAAATTAAACAAAGTTAGTATGCTTGACGAAAAGAACATAGAGAAACGTATCAACCCATTTTTTGAACCCTACCAGACACCGCACGACACGGTGCCATTTACTCGTATCCGTTTGGAGGATTACGAGGAGGCTTTCATGGAGGGAATCCGCCGAGATGACGAGGCGACTGACAAGTTGGTCAACGACCCAGCAGAACCTACATTCGAGAACACCATCGCTCGTGTTGACACCGACAAGGGTGAGCATTATTACGACTTGCTCAGCCGTGTATCCAACGTGTTCTCCTGCATGATGAGTGCAGAGACCTGCGATGAGTTGGAGGCGTTGGCACAGAAGATGAGTCCGATATTGACCAAGCATGCCAATGACATCACGCTCAACAAGCGACTCTTCGAGCGCATCAAGTTCGTGCACGACCATCCCAACCGTGAGTTGACCGCCGAGGAGCAGATGCTTCTCGATACCAGCTACGACGGATTCGTACGCAGCGGTGCCCTGCTCGACGAGGCAGGCAAGGAGAAGTTGCGCAAGTTGACCGAGGAGGCAAGCATGCTCACCCTCCAGTTCTCACAGAACCTCTTGAAGGAGAACAAGGCTTACACCCTCCACATCACCGACAAGGCACAGCTCGACGGACTCCCAGAGACCGCCATCGCCGCTGCCGCACAGAACGCCAAGGAGAAGGAGCAAGAGGGATGGGTGTTCACGCTCGACTACCCTAGCTACTCCCCATTTATGACCTACTCCACCCAGCGTGAACTGCGCAAGGAGATGTATATGGCACGCAACACGGAGTGCATCCACGACAATGATTCCAACAACCTGGAGATATGCAAGCGACTCGTCAACCTGCGTCGTGAGCTAGCCCAGTTGCTCGGTTTCGATACCTACGCCGACTACGTGCTGAAGCATCGTATGGCTACGAATATCGACAACGTATATCAACTCTTGAACGACCTCATCGCCGCCTACAAGCCTACCGCCGTGAAGGAGGTGGCTGAGATAGAGGCACTTGCCAAGAAACTGGAGGGCGACGACTTCGACATCAAGCCATGGGACTTCAGTTACTACTCCCATAAGTTACAGATGGAGAAGTTCAACCTCGATGCCGAGATGCTCCGCCCTTACTTCCAGTTGGACAAGGTGATCGATGGCGTGTTCGGACTTGCCAACAAGCTCTACGGCATCACCTTCAAGGAGAACAAGGACATCCCAGTATATCACCCAGACGTGAAGGCATACGAGGTGTTCGACAATGATGGCAGTTATCTCGCCGTCTTCTACGCCGACTTCTTCCCTCGCAAGGGTAAGCAGGGAGGAGCTTGGATGACAGAGTTCCAGGGACAGTGGATCGACCACAAGGGCAACAATGTGCGCCCTCATGTGAGTGTAGTGATGAACTTCACCAAACCTACCGAGGAGAAGCCAGCCCTCTTGACCTTGGGCGAGGTAGAGACCTTCCTCCACGAGTTTGGACACAGCCTGCACGGCATGTTCGCCAACACTCGCTTCGAGAGTCTCTCAGGCACCAACGTATGGTGGGACTTCGTGGAGTTGCCATCCCAGTTTATGGAGAACTATGCGGTGGAGAAGGACTTCCTCCGCACCTTCGCCTTCCATTACCAGACGGGCGAGCCATTGCCAGACGAGTTGATTGAGCGCATCGTGAAGAGCCGCAACTTCATGGCAGCCTACGCTTGCTTGCGCCAGGTAAGTTTCGGTCTCCTCGACATGGCGTACTACACGAAGAAGGACGAGTTCACCGACGACATCATCCCATTCGAGAAGAAGGCATGGGAGAAGGCGATCGTGATGCCACAGTTGCCAAACACCTGTATGACCGTGCAGTTCTCGCATATCATGGCAGGCGGTTATGCCGCTGGCTACTATAGTTATAAGTGGGCAGAGGTGCTCGATGCCGATGCCTTCAGTGTCTTCAAGAAGAATGGCATCTTCGACCAGGCTACCGCCCAGAGCTTCCGTGACAACATCTTGTCGAAGGGTGGCACGGAGCATCCGATGACGCTCTACAAGCGATTCCGTGGACAGGAGCCAACCATTGACGCTCTGCTAGAGCGCAATGAAGTGAAGAGAGAAGAATGAAGAGTGAAGAGTGAAGAATTCATTAGCATAGAAGGCATTAGCCCATTTATTATTTATTCATTATAATATATAATTTAATCCGATGGATGATAAGCAGACCAAGCTCGACTTGCGATACCTTCGTATGGCTCGCATTTGGGCAGAAAACAGTTATTGCAAGCGCCGACAAGTAGGTGCTTTGGTGGTCAAGGACAAAATGATCATCAGCGATGGATACAACGGAACCCCCAGCGGCTTCGAGAATGTCTGTGAGGAGAACGATGTGACCAAACCCTACGTGCTCCATGCCGAGGCAAACGCCATCACCAAGTTGGCGCGCAGCAGCAACAACAGCGATGGCAGTACCCTCTACGTCACCGCCTCCCCTTGCATCGAGTGCGCCAAGCTCATCATCCAGGCGGGCATCAAGCGTGTGGTCTATGCTGAGAAATACCGACTCAATGAAGGCATCGAACTGCTGGAGAGAGCCGGCATCAAGGTGGAATATCTCAATCCAGATGAAAGAAATTTAAACGTTAGTAAACATGAGTAGTAACAAGAATAAGTCAAACCGATTCATGCCCATCATCATGGCAATCTGCGTCGTGGTGGGTATCTTCCTCGGTTCGTTTTTCTCGAATCACTTTTCGGGAAACCGACTCAACATTGTCAATAGCGGAAGCAACCGTCTCAACAACTTGCTTCACCTCATTGACGACCAATATGTCGATGCTGTCAACATCGACTCCCTGGTAGATAAGGCGATACCGCTCATCCTCGCCGAACTCGACCCTCACTCGGTCTATATCAGCGCCAAGGATGCAGCCGCAGCCACCGACGACCTCAAGGGTTCGTTCTCTGGCGTGGGCGTGGAGTTCGTCATCCGTGACGACACCATCCACATCCAGAACGTCATCCAGAATGGTCCTGCCGAGAAAGCCGGACTCCTGGCAGGCGACAAGATTGTTGCCGTGGATGGCAAACCTTTCGTGGGCAAAATCGTGACCAACCAGGAGGCGATGCGCCGACTGAAGGGTCCGAAGGACACCAAGGTGAAGATAGGCGTCGTGAGATATGGCAGCAAGAAGGTACAAACCTTCACCGTCACCCGTGGCGAGATTCCTACCAAGAGCGTCACCGCATCCTATATGTTGGATGACGAGACAGGATATATCCGCATCAAGAACTTCGGTGAGAACACCTACCCTGAGATGCTCATCGCCCTGGCGAAGCTCTCACAGGAGGGATTCAAGAACCTCTGCATCGACCTGCGTGACAACTCCGGTGGTTACCTCTCGGCAGCGGTGAGCATGGCAAACGAGTTCTTGCCAGACAAGAAGTTGATCGTCTATACCCAGGGACGCAAGTCTCCTCGCCACGACTATCTCAGCGATGGCAAGGGTTCTTATCAGAAGATACCATTGGTAGTGCTCATCAATGAGGGTTCAGCCTCATCGGCAGAGATTTTCGCCGGTGCGATGCAGGACAACGACCGCGCCACCATCATCGGTCGCCGCTCGTTTGGCAAGGGATTGGTACAACAGCAGTTGGAGTTCCCAGACCACAGCCTCATCCGTCTCACCATCGCACGCTACTACACCCCATCGGGTCGTTGCATCCAGAAGCCTTACACCATGGGCGACGACAAGGACTATGAGCAAGACCTCCTGACCCGTTATCAGCACGGCGAGTTCTTCTCACAAGACAGCATCAAGCACACCGGTCCTGCTTACCATACAGGTCTCGGACGTGTGGTATATGGTGGTGGCGGCATCACGCCAGACATCTTCGTGCCAGAAGATACCCTCGACATGACCTCTTACTTCAAGGAGGCAAGCATGAGCGGTCTCATCCTCCAGTATGCGTTCAGCTACACCGACGACAACCGTCTGAAACTGAACAACTTCAAGGAGATGATGGAGATGTCAGACTACCTGAACAAGCAGAACTTGGTGGAACAGTTTGCCACCTATGCCGACAAGCATGGCTTGCAGCGCCGCAACTTGCTCATCAAGAAATCGCATAAGCTCTTGGAGCGAAGCCTCAATGGTCGTATCATCTACAATATGCTCAATGAGCAGGCGTGGACGGAGTACATCAACCAAGATGACCCAGTGATTCGCCATACCTTGGAGGTCTTCCACAACAACGCCGCCTTCCCTAAGAAGCCTGCGGCAGTTGCGAAGAAGCCGCTCACAAAAAAGAAGAAGTAACTTCTAGCACATTAGGAAAGCTTAGAAAGCAATATGGACAAGCAAGAACTCAGAAAAGAGATTCGCAATAGAAAGCGACAGTTCACCCAAGACCAACTTGGGGAGCTGTCGCTTTCCGCTATTTCGAAGCTTCGGAAACATCCGAAGGTGATGGCAGCCCACACCCTCCTCCTCTACTATTCCCTGCCCGACGAGGTGAACACCCACGAGTGGATAGACGAGTTGGTGGCAGAGGGGAAACGAGTCCTCCTGCCAGTGGTGGTCAATGACAAAGACATGGTGATCAGGGAATACACCGGCAAGCACGACCTTGCCGAAGGTAGTTTTCACATCATGGAGCCTATCGGCAAGCTCTTCCCTATAGAGAAATATCCGGAGATAGAAGTCGCCATCATCCCCGGCATGAGTTTCGATGATGGCGGTCATCGGCTCGGAAGAGGCAAGGGGTATTACGACCGCTTCCTCACCAAGCTTCGGGGTATGGAGGGAAATCATTGTGAACGAAAGGAGGCTGATGGCACGGAAGTATATAAAATAGGTATCTGCTTCGGCTTTCAAAAGCTCCAGGAGATACCATTCGAAAACCACGACATTCTGATGGATGAAGTGACAACTAACTAAACTTTTGCAGGCGAAGAAGTTAAAGGAATTACTAGTAGAACTTAATGTCAAAGATGACTTGTCCCCCCGCCTTTTCATTCAATCGCTTGACAAGGAGGCTACGCCCCATCGTCAAGTCGGCACGGAGGGCAGGACTCAACACCTTGACAAAGAGCGTCTGGTTCTTGATAAAACGCTCACCCGTATATTGGGCGATGGGCTTCCCCACCACCTCATCCCATGCCGACAGCAATCGTTGCTGCTGCAAGGGAGTCTCCAGTCCCTCATGACGCAATATCTGAGGGAGCAGTTCCTGTATCGATCTTACTTTTCTTCTAAACACGAGAATAAAGGTAATATTTATAATTTATCATTTAATATTTATCATTTATCATTTTCACCTCCCCTTCTTCTACCGTGAAGATGCGATAATCGCCACTAGTACGGGAGAGGATGCGGTCGAGATGGTCACGGTTGGTATCGGTGATGAAAATCTGACCGAAGTTGTCGCCCGACACCAACTGCACGATTGCCTCCACTCGCTGGGCATCCAACTTGTCGAAGATGTCATCCAAGAGGAGCAACGGCGTGGTGTTCGACACCGTACGGCGAAGGAAATCAAACTGCGCCAACTTCAATGCGAGCACAAACGTCTTGTTCTGTCCCTGACTTCCCTCACGCTTCATCTGATAGTCGCCTATCAACATCTCCAGGTCATCCCTATGCACACCATGCAGCGAGTAGCCCACGGCACGATCCTTGAACCGGTCTCGCTGAATCACATCAAGCAGCGCACCTCTCTGACAATGAGACACATACCTCAACTGCACCTCCTCACGATTGCCCGAAATATGCTGGTAGATGCGCTGGAACACAGGCAAGAGTTCCTTCACGAAGGTATCACGCTTCTGGTAGAGGAGTTCGCCATTGCGAGCCATCTCCCCCTCCCAGATTTCCATCAAGGCAAGGTCGGGTTCCTCCTCCATCTTCAGGAGAGCGTTGCGCTGCTGTAGAGCCTTGTTGTAGTTGGCGTGTGCCTCGATGTAGGAATGGTCGTACTGCGAGATGACCACGTCCATCAGTTTTCTGCGCTCCTCGCTTCCGCCCTCGATGAGCGAAGTATCTGAGGGAGAGACAAATATGAGAGGGATGAGACCGATGTGCTGCGACAGTCGCTTGTACTCCTTCTTGTTGCGCTTGAAGTGCTTCTTGGTGCCACGCTTCATGCCACAATAGATGTTGTCGATGTCTCCATTGTCGTTACGATAGTTGCCCTCCAGCATGAAGAACTCCTCGCCATGGGTGATTACCTGCGAGTCGATGGGATTGAAGGCACTCCGGCAGAACGAGAGATAATAGATGGCATCAAGGAAGTTGGTCTTACCCACCCCATTATGGCCGATAAGACAGTTGATCTTGGGCGACAACTCCAGGTTGCAAGCCTTGATGTTTTTATAGTTGATGATGGAAATATTCTCTAAAATCATACGGTAAACGTAGTTTTTGGACTGCAAAGTTAGCAGAAAAAGTGCAAAAAACGAAAAAAGTGGGCAAGAAATTTCAATATGTGAATAAAATTGCGTATTTTTGCAGCCTAAAGTGTAGCTATGCGTCAACGCAAAGGCTGCCCCAAGCAAGAATAATAAAAAACAAAACATAAAAATGGCAAACATCAACGTACAGGCTCCAGAAAGCGAGAGCCTTAACATTCGTGAGGCATTCTTCTTGAAGAACAAGAAGATCATCCTCGGCGCATTAGCCGCCATCATCGTGGTTATTGCAGGTATTTTCGTTTACAACACCCAGATTTCCGGTCCTCGTGAGGACAAGGCAAGCACTATGTTGGGCAAAGGTCAGACATACTTCAACAACGAGATGTTCGACCAGGCGCTCAATGGTGATGGCGCAGGCTACATCGGTTTCGCCAAGATTGCCAGCGAGTATGGCAGCACAGATGCTGGTAACCTCGCCAACCTCTATGCCGGTCTTTGCTATGCCAACCTCGGCAAGTGGGCTGAGGCAGAGAAGAGCCTCGACGCTTTCTCCAGCAAGGGCGACCAGATGATTTCACCTGCCGCAGAGGCAGCACTCGGCGATGCTTACGCTCACCTCAACAAGTTGGACGATGCTGTCAGCGCCTTCAAGAAGGCTGCAAGCATGGCAGACAGCAAGGCTGATGACAACACCAACAACAGTCTCTCTCCTGTATTCCTCATCAAGGCTGGTGAGATCTTGGAGAGCCAGAACAAGAAGGCTGACGCATTGAGCATCTACCAGGATGTCAAGAAGAAGTACGTCAACTCTATGCTCGTACAGAGCGGCGAGATCGACAAGTACATCGAAAGAGCTTCCAACTAATCACGCATCTACACATTATTGATATATATGGCTACAGCACTTCATAATTTGTCAGACTACGATTTTTCGAAGGTCCCTGATGCCAGCAACATGTGCTTCGGCATTGTCGTGGCTGAATGGAACCCAGAGATTACGGGTGCCTTGCTCGACGGAGCTGTCAAGACACTGGAGAAGCATGGTGCGCTCACAGAGAACATCCATGTGAAGACCGTACCGGGAAGCTTCGAACTCGTATATGGCGCACACCAAATGGTACTCAACGGTGGATATGACGCTGTCATCATCCTCGGTTGCGTGATCCGTGGCGAGACCCCTCACTTCGACTATATCTGTCAGGGGGTCACATACGGCATCGCCCGCCTCAACGCTACCCAAGAGATACCAGTCATCTATGGTTTGCTCACCACCAACGACTTGCAGCAGGCTAAGGACCGCTGCGGTGGCAAACTGGGCAACAAGGGCGATGAATGTGCCATTGATGCCATCAAAATGGCGAAGTTCTAAGACACACCCCTTGCTTCGTTGCACGAAACTAAAAAGTCGCACGAAGCTAAAAGATATGAAAAAAGCTCATCCGGTGCTATCGGATGAGCTTTTTTCGTACCCCTTTTTATTCTTTATTATTTATCATTTATTATTTAATTAAACTTCCTCTTCCTCTTCTTCTTGTGTATCATCGGAAGCAGTATCGAGCTGCGAGTCTTTCCCCATGGAGACGGCTCCCATGCGAGAGATCTTCACCTTCAGAGGCACATACTCATCGCTGGTGATGTCGGGAGAGCCCACACTAGCCGCAAAACTGAGGTTGTCGCCATCCGCCTCGACGAAGACGATGCCCAGCAGCGCGCCCTCCTCCTTGGTATGGGTATCGAGATAGCCTGTGAAGTCGGATTTCAAGAAGGTGCGATTGAAGAACTCCGTGCCGTCCTTGCGAAGGATGCGCACGGTGATTTTATTGTCGTAGTATTTGGTGTTGTCGTCACCCTGCGCCAGTGGCAAACTGCTGTCAGCCTCTCTCTTCACCACCACCTTGTAGGTCGTGCCGAGCCACTCCACGTCACGAGCTTGCTCATACTCGCTCATCTTCTGGGTCTTCTTAGGCTTAGGAGCCTGAGGCTTAGGAGCGATGATGACATCACTCTTCTTTTTCTCGCTGCAAGAGGTGAAAGAGCCACCGATGAGTGCGGCGAGAAACAAAGGAATCATTCTTTTCATTCTGTTGTATTTATCAATTGATGCTACAAAGGTATGAAAAAAATGGCAAACCAACAAATAATTAATAAATAATAAATGATAAATGATAAATCACAAATGCAAGCAACAAAAAAAGCACCCTCTTTCACAAGAGAGCGCTTCCATACCTTTTTACTAACTAAAAACCTATTGTTCTCACACGATATTATAAAAGTTCAGTTTATGAATTCTAATCATTATATAATGACGGAGAAAATCGCAATAAGTTTAATCTGGAGACGAAAAAATGTGCAAGTTTAACATCAGATAACACTTCAATCCCTCGCATTAACGTTTATATACTAATTACATACTTTACCCCGGTTCCCCCAGATAATCTACAATGCACTTCACCATTCTCGGTGTGAAGAATTGGCTGCCCTTACGATACCCCATCCTCTGGATGTTCTGCCACAAGGGTACACATTGCTGAATCCACGCCATCAGGTGACGACGCGCCACCGACTTGTCGATGGCATCAGGGAAATAAAGTTGGGCTAATTCCAACTTGCTATACATTCTCTGAGGAATCTCACTAGAGCACTGCCCCTGAGTGAAGTCGGGGAAAGATGGTGATGAAATGCTTGCTGGTATATTCATGATTGCTAATGATTTAGAGGAGGCTCCGAGAACCCCGATTGTTGATTACGCCAGCAATGATAATGCAAGCGAATGCAATGAAAGCTTGCTTTCAAATTGCTGAGCGCAGCTTATTTTATGCAAAGGTATAAAAAAAGTGCGACCCACGGCCGCACTTTTTCTTTTATTCGAGATTTTCTCGCTATATATAACCTAGCGAGTTTCATCCCCCACGTTACTCTTTCTCCAGCAGTCCCTGCAAGAGGTAAGCATTGAAGCAAGGACAACTCTTCTGCACACCCGGCAAGTCTCGATGTCCCACGATCTTCTTGATGCTTGGGTACTCCTGGTGAAGACGAAGTATCAACTCCTTCATCGCCTGCTTCTGCTCAGGAGTGCGAGTATCGGCGATGCAACCGTTCTCGTTGAGTCCTCCCTCATAGCAGATGCCAATGGAATGGGCGTTGTAGCCTCTGGCGTGAGCACCCATCCGCTCTATCGGGCGACAAGTGTGAACCACACCGTCGAGGGTGATGTAGAAGTGATACCCGATGTCACGCCAACCATTTACTGCCACATGGTCGTGGCGAAGTTGCTCCAGGGTGTAACGGCGATTGCTGCGAGTAGCACTGCAATGCACCACGATCATATCAATCATTCTCATGTCGCTCGCCCTCCTATCTACTACACGAAGAGATACCTAATGCGCCGAGCACGGCGGTCATCACTGTCACTACGAACTTCAAAATCTCACTCCAAGTCTGTTTGGTCTTTTCTGTCATTGTCATTCCTTTCTTTTATAAGATTAATATTCCTTGACGTTTCCGTCGCCTGTGTCGCTAGAGCTTCCACCAGTCTGAGAGCCAGAGCCAGTCTGTGAGCCGCTAGCCTGTGAGCCGCTACCGGTGTTATCCTTGCCGCCTTCTCCTGCCGCAGCATTGTTCTTCTTGTTAGCCGCAGCCTTCGCCTCAGCGATGTCCACCGTAGTAGCACCCGTCTTCTCCGCCTTGAGGGCTGCCTTCTGAACGAGGCGGGATGCCACAGGGGTGAACTCCATCTGGTTGAACATATCCGACAAGTCATCGCCTGGCACAAACTGGATGCGCACGCCCTTGATATTGTCGGAAGTAAAGTCACTGGCAGTATCCGTTCCATCGCTCATCAACTGCAAGCGGAACTTGCCCAACTCTCCGAACTCCACCTGGTTGCCTCGCTGCAACTCCATCACCAAGTTCTCTACGCTACTGATGAGCACGGCGCTCACATCCGCTCTCGACACGGTGGTCTGCGAAGCGATCAACTGCGAGAACTTCTTCAAGGAAGTGGTCTCATTCACCTGAGCATGGGCATAGACTTTCTCATAAGACTTGCCATTCAACTTAGTGTTCATTTTTGCCAAACTGTACTTTACTGCCATAATTGATAAATGTTTAAATGAATAAGAGAGAAAGCAGACTACCCATCTGGCGCCATCGACGAGTATATCAGCCATCTCGCATCCGTGTTTCGGATTGCATTTGCAAAGATAACACATTGGGGAAGTCCCATTCGTCCACTTTCGTCCAGTTCTACCCACTTCGGTTCATTTTCGTCCACTTCCGTACACTATCGCACACTTACACCTAGGAGCACAAGCTGATACGACTAGGAGCACAAGCTGATGCGACTAGGAGTGTAAGCTGATGCGACTAGGAGTGTAGGCTGATGCGACTAGGAGTATTCTCCCTAGCGTTATAAGCAGCGAGAATGCCCACTCCCAGCGTTATATACAGCGAGAGAAAGGGTTATATACAGCGAGAATCGGCCGCCAAAAAGTCCTCCAGCGTTATATACAGCGAGAGAGCTAAAATTACAAATACCTATCATTCAACACGTTACGAAGGAAAATTCTAAAAACCATAATACCATATAGTATCTATATACATACTATATATTTTATATAATACGTAATACGTGCGTGTGCGCGCGAGGATTTTTTCTTTTTTTTCTTCGAATCAGAGTGGAGAGAACCTTGCTCAATGACAGATACAAAAAAGGTATGGAGAAAGGTATGGAGAAAGGTATCCAAAAAGGTATCGGGCAAGGTATCCTGCAAGGTATCGAGAAAGTGGCAAAAGCCATGCTTCTCAACAGAGTACCCGACAATCAAATCATTGCCTACACCGGCTTGACACAAGAGCAGCTCAATAGCTTGAAGGACTAAACCTTTTAGTTTTATCTGCACATTAACATTGTTTTGTATAATTACATCTGTACAATGGCATATTTTTAGGTATTTTTGCAAGAAAAGAGAAAAGTATGCCATTAAGAATACATGAAGTTTTAAAGGAAAAGGGAGTGTCAGTTATTCAACTGGCACAGATGATGAATGTAACACGTAGTGCCTGCTACCAGTATATCAATGGAAACCCAACTGCAGAGCGGTTGGAAAGCATAGCACGTGTGCTACATGTCAAAGTGGGTGAACTATTTGACGACAGTTTGGACTAAGCTTGCATCAGACTCAACCATACATTTCTTCGCCCCATGCACCTCCTACCCACCAGGAGGTGCATGGGGCGAAATCGTATCAGTAGTTAAGCTGTCAAATAATCTTCAAGCAAGAAAGGAATCACCCCTACATACATAACTCCATCAGCATCTATCCACATTTTCTGACTACCATCGACTACCACAATCTTGCGAAAGAAGTCTTCCGTATGATGCAGCGAAAAGGTTTCTTGCTCTTTCTTTTCCACTGTATCAACATTCAAGGCAGACTGGATATATACTTTCTCGCTGCCAATATTGATGACAAAGTCTATTTCATACTGACACTGCTTGCGCTTGCCATCGACCATTCGCTCGACCTCCACTACACCGACATCTACATTATAGCCCCTATGGACAAGTTCGTTATACAGCATATTTTCCATCAAATGAGAACGTTCTTGCTGCCGGAAATTCAGTTTGGCATTTCTCAGTCCAAGATCGACGGCATAGTACTTTTGGATAGTATTGAAATACTTCCTACCTTTCACATTATACCTTTTAGCACTATTGAAGAGAAAGGCATCCTCCAGATAATCAAGATAGTTTTTGATCGTATGGTCAGACGTTGACTTGTCCAATAATGAAGCCGCCGTACTAGCCAGCTTATGAGGATTAGTAAGCGAACCTATCGATGAAGCCAGAGTATCCACCAATGCACTCAGCACCATATCGTCTTTCAGCTTATATCTCTCCACGATGTCTTTCATATAGACATTTGTAAAAAGTCCCTGCAGATACTTGATTTTCTCCGATTCATCTGGTTCCAAAACCGCCAATGGCATACCACCATACATAATGTATTGTTCAAAAGCATCGGCTTTTTCCAAACTAGAATACTCAAAGTATTCCTTGAAGGTCAAAGGTGATACCCGTATTTCAGTCCCTCGGTCTCGAAAGTTGGTCACTATATCCTTGGACAGCATCTTGGAATTCGAACCTGTCACATAGATGTCAAGATTGGGGCGTGCCATCAAGTCATTCAAGACATCATAGAAAGTAACATACAGCATGTCCTTGTCTTCCTCAGGCACCAAAGCTTCGTCGATGTCTGTATTCTTCACCTTATATGATAACTGGATTTCATCAATCATCACATAATATTTCTTTCCCACATCCCCAGTTCGCTCTACCACATAGTCATATAGATTATTGGGATTTCGGAACTGAATATTAGATTTTCTATCCAAAGCCAGTTCCACGAAGCAATCGTCACTCACACCGCCCTCCATAAGCTTTTGCTTAAAAAGGGTGTTCAATAGATAAGACTTTCCGCAACGCCTAATGCCAGTGATAATCTTAACCTTTCCGTTCCATCTTTTCTGCATAAGCAGAGAAACATATTCTCTTCTTTCTATTGACATAATATTTAATTTCAAATGTATTCCACTGCAACTTTTGTCGCAATTGCGACTGTTTTTGCAGTGCAAAGATACGCATTTATACATAAAACGCCAAAGATTACTGCAACTTTTGTCGCAATTGCGACTGTTTTTGCAGTGAAAAGCCTATGATTAGGTGCATCATCCACCCCTCCACTGCAACTTTTGTCGCAATTGCGACTGTTTTTGCAGTGGGACTGTCAAGTGAATATTGAACTTCGCCCCATGCACCTCCCACCCACCAGGAGGTACATGGGGCGAAATGGTTGAGTTTTATACTACTTTTATGCAAGAATCACGCAAAACGAAAGAAATATCGAGGAAAAGTGAAAATAATGTCGAATATATTTGGATAAACCAATAATTATTGTTACCTTTGTGACACATATCAGAAAAGATGAATCCGTAGTACAACTGCGGTGAAATCTCTTCAAGACTTTGGGTCTGTTACTCTCTAAATGTACTCTTAGAAGTTGGTCGCTCCTAAATGGGTATTTGCAAAAAACGAGCAGATTCAAACATGGCTCCGCTATGTATTTCCCGAAATGTCGGGATTTATATAGGCATGGTGGGGCAGTTTGAGTCGTTTAATTGCAAATGCCCCTCCAAGACCATCATAAATAAGGTGGGGCATATTAGAGAGATTTCATTCTGTTCCCTCCCATGCTTTTATTTTTTATTAATATTTAAACAAAAAAGCAATGGCAGACAATCAAGAACCAGAACCGATCTTGCTCCATGAGGACACTCACCAGAAAGACCTCATCTCCCTCCTTGGCACCCAAGGACTGATGTACAACGACTACAACGCAGCCGAGTACAAACTCCTGATGCTCATCATCAAGCACAACCAGACGGTGATCAAGAAATTCATCGTGCCAGCCAACCTGATGCACGGGCACCTCCCCTTCACCAAAGAACAATTCCAGGCAGGACACGTCGATGTCGTCATGCCCCTCAAGGAGTTCGGATACAACCGATCCAACAATCTCTGGCTCAAAGACAAGCTCTGCCAGATGGCAAAGAAGTCCATCGACATTCCCTACAAGATGAACGACACCACCTACTACAAGCACTTCGACAGTCTCTTCACCCCCGACTTCTACAAGTCGAGCAACGGCTTATGGATGGTAAACCTACGTTTCGACTACGCCCTGATGCAGTACTTCTTCGCCTTCGACAAGGGCGTAACCACCATCGACCTCAATGCCATGGACAAAATGCACAGCGTGGCAACTCGAAAGATGTACGTACTCCTGCACTGTTGGGCTGCCCGTGGCTACACCTCCATCTCGCCCACCAGTCTGATGTTGCTATTGAAGGGCAGAGAAGCCTACCAGTACTTCGGCGACCTGGAAGCCAAGCAGCTCCTCACCGCCCAACAAGAGTTGAAGTCGCTCTTCGACAAGGGCATCATCGACGAGTACTTCACCTACAAGCCCTTCTACCAATCCCACATCAAGAAGGCTATGCCCGACCACATCTCCTTCACCCTGCACAACAGAAAATACGTGGAGCCTACCGAGGAGATGCTGGCTCAACAAGCCTACTGGCAACTGCAACTGAAGGTGAAACTCATCTACACCTATGGCGTGGAGGAGAAGACCGCCATCGACCTGAGCCTGCACATGCGCACCGACTACGTGGGCGAGTTGCACGACTGGTTCTTGCACAAAGACTACTTCATCGCCCAGCAGATACTGCACCACAAGCCGATGAACAAGGCTGCTTATATCGTGGGCGGACTGAGGGGTTTCTTCCATGACAAAGAGACCTCCAGGGGCAATCACTTCTAACGTTCCATTCTCCACAAAACAAACCTACAGACAGAGAAGAACACTAGCTGCGACAAGAAAGCAAGCAAAAAGTAAGCAAAAGTTTTGGTTTTTCCGACAAAATGATGTACCTTTGCAGCCAAAACGAGACAATTCGCATGAAAAAGGTATTATTTATCATATTATCTGCCATGGTTTTCACCTTTTCCTCCTGTTCTCAGAAGAAGACAGAGGAAAAGGCGAAAGTCATCGACACGATTCCGATGATGGTGATGCAGATACAGAAATGCAGCCGCCTCTACACTGCCGAAGTTCATGTTCACAAGATTGTGACGCACGACGACCAACTGAAGTTGAAAGGTTCGTTCTTGAAGAAAGCTTTCAACATCGAGGTGCCAGGCTCCAATCGCAAGGTGGCCATCCCCATGGACGCCACGCTCAAGGCATACGTTGACTTCAAGGACTTCTCCCAGAAGAACGTAAGTCGCAAGGGCGACAAGATAGAAATCATACTCCCCGACCCCAAGGTGATGCTCACGAGCAGCAAGATAGACCACGACGGCGTGAAGCAATACGTGGCGTTCACCCGCCGCAACTTCTCCGATGCCGAACTATCGCAATATGAGCAGCAAGGCAGGGAGGGCATCATCCGTGACATCCCCAACATGGACATCCTGGAGACGGCTCGACAGAGTGCCGCCAACACCCTCATCCCAATGCTCAAGGACTTGGGATTCAAGGAGGAGAACATCAAGATCACCTTCCGCAAGAAATTCACGGTGGAGGATCTGAAGACCATCATGCAAGTGAAGAACTAAGAGTGAAGAATTCATTTGATTTGGAAAATGAGAAAGTTTGAGATTATCATCATATTGACCTTGGTTGTCATCATCGGTGGAGGACTCTACTGGTGGAACAAGGACAACTCGCTCGAAGCTGGTAGCGTGGGCGAGACCACCCTATCGCCTACCCAGGTGAAATCCATCGCGGCTATCGGACAGTGGGAGTTCCTCTCCATCAACGATGAGGAACTCGTCGATACCACCCGTCATGGCTTCTTCGGCGACGACCACCTGGTGCGCATCTACTACGGCACACTGCGCCTCGGCATCGACATGAGAGACGTGAAGGAGGGATGGCTGAAAGCTGACAAGGATAGCATCACCTGCACCCTGCCCGACATCAAGCTGCTCGACAACAACTTCATCGACGAGGCGAAGACCCAGTCGTTCTACGAGGACGGCAAGTGGACTGGCAAGGACCGGCAAGCGATGTACTACCGTGCCTACGACAACATGAAGCGCCGATGCCTCACCCCTGCCAACATCGCTACGGCAGAGGAGAACGCCAAGCAGCAGTTTCGGGAGATGCTGGGAGCCATGGGATTCAACAAAGTGGGATTTAACTAGAATAATATAAAGAGAGATTATTATGGATGCAGTCAACGATTTTTTCACAGCGTTTAGTTCATTCCTCTGGGGATGGCCAATGATTATACTCTTGTTGGGAACTCATATCTTCCTGACCATCCGCTTGCGCTTTCCGCAACGGAAGATATTCAAGGCCATCAAACTCTCGGTGAAAAGGGACAAAGATGCCACGGGCGACGTATCGCAGTTTGGTGCCCTTGCCACAGCCCTCGCCGCCACCATCGGCACGGGCAACATCATCGGTGTCGCCACAGCCATCGCCCTCGGTGGTCCGGGAGCCGTGCTCTGGTGCTGGCTCACAGGTGTGTTTGGTATCTCCACCAAATATGCAGAGGGACTGCTTGCCGTGAAATATCGTGTGAAGACTCGCAGGGGCAGAATGCTCGGCGGTCCGATGTATGCCCTGGAGAAGGGACTGGGCTGGAAGAGGCTCGCCATCCTCTTCGCCCTCTTCGCCGCCCTCGCCTCTTTCGGCATCGGAAGTACGGTGCAGGCGAACGCCATCTCCTCGCTCGTGGAAAACCAATATGGCATCTCGCCTTACATCACGGGCACGGTGGTCACCATCCTCGGTGCAGCCGTCATCCTCGGTGGTGTGAAGACCATCTCCAAGGTATGCAGTATGTTGGTGCCTTTCATGGCACTCTTCTATGTGCTCGGTTGCATCTATATCCTCATCGTCAACCATGCTTATCTCTGGCAAGCCATCCAAGTCATCGTTGACTCCGCCTTCACCACGAAGGCAGCGGGCGGCGGTTTCGCCGGCAGCACCCTGATGATGGCAGCACGCTATGGTATCGCACGAGGATTGTTCTCCAATGAGAGCGGTCTCGGTTCCGCCCCTATCGTAGCCGCCGCCGCACAGACCCGCAACCCTGTGCGCCAGGCATTGGTATCATCCACCGGAACCTTCTGGGACACCGTGGTGATCTGTGCCCTGACCGGACTGGTGATTACCTCCAGCATCATCGCCTACCCTGACATCGACTATCACAATGGAGCCGCCCTCACCAAGGCAGCCTTCAGCAAGATACCTTACATCGGTGCGCCTCTGCTCACCTTCGGACTCGCCACCTTCGCCTTCAGCACCACCCTGGGATGGAGCTACTATGGAGAAAGATGCGTGGAGTACCTAAGCGGCAAGAAGTTGATGCTCGGCTACCGTGTGCTCTACATCGCCAGTATCTTCATAGGAAGCGTAATCAGTCTCGGACTGGTATGGAACATTGCCGACTGCATGAACGCCCTCATGGCGATACCTAACCTCATCTCCCTCCTCTGCCTCAGCGGCATCATCGTGCATGAGACACGCAAGTATCTCTGGCGAGACCGTCTCGACAGGGACATGGAAGAGAATGAGATTGACGAACTGGAAGAAGTGGAGAAGATTCAGCCGCAGCTATGCGATGAACCTTCAAAATAAAGAAAAGAAAACCGCCCTTGAAAACGATTGCTTTCAAGGGCGATTTTTATAAGTAGATATAATTACATATTCACTTTGTATTGCAGATGCTTCATTGGGTGACCACCCCAGGTAGCATCATTCACGTACTCGAAACCTAGGCGAGTATAGAGAGCCTCAGCTTTGGGGTTGCCCTTATCGACCAACAAGCCGACAGCTGGCAATCGCAACTCCTTGGCACGCTCGATGGCAGCCTTGAGGAGTTCGGTGGCAAAACCCTTGCCACGGAAGTTCCTCGACACGGCGAGGCTGTCGATATAAAACTCACCCTCCTGGGTCTCATCCGGCATACCAGAATAGTCCAAGCCAAACTCCACGAGTGCTTCCTCGCAGAATCGGCGGCGCAGACGGTGCAAGTCGGCACCATCATATCCTACACAGGCACCCACCAAGATGCCATTCGAGGTGAAGGCAGCCAAGGTATTGCGATAACTATACTGACTATCCTCCATCTCCACCAATCGGGTCATCATACGATGGAAATCTATCAACGTATGCTTGGGTCCTGCAAAGTTTTGACAACATTCGGCGTTCATCGCTTCCATGATGAACGATGCGATGTGGGATGCCAAATCAGGCGTTGCTTTTTCTATCTTTATCTTCATAATGTGTGCAAAGATAAACAAAATAACCAAGACAAAAGAATTTTGCCTTGGTTATTTTTGTTATGGGAGGGAGAATTCTCATTGCTTAACTTCCTCTATCTCCGCGCTTCCTGGCTTGAAGAGATAGCCGATACACTGTCGTGCATCCACCTTGAAAGGTTTCCAAGTGAGGCGGCTCCAGTCAATCTTGTCGGTGCTCTGAGCCACTGGCACTTGTGGTATCAAACTGCCATCCTTGACCAAGATGATGCAAGGCAATGGCATGCTGACATTGGCAGAACCCGACTGCGATGCGTAGGCTGCTACCTCGGCGGCTGTAGGAACAGCGATAGTCTGGTAGCCACCCTCATACACCTTGCCACTCTGATAGTCGATCCACTTGCCCTTAGGGAGATAGACGGTGCGCTCGGTGCCTGTCTCCAACAAAGGAGCGACGAGCAACTGCGAACCATACATATATTCATCCTCCACAAGCCATGCACCTGGGTCGTGTGGGAACTCCACGAAGAGCGCACGCACCATTGGCAATCCCTTCTCAGAACAATCCTTCGCCTGCGCATAGACGTATGGCATCAACTGATATTTCATCTCGGCATTGGCACGGAAGGCATCCGTGAAGTCCTTGCTGATGAGCCATGGCTCGGTAGGAGGCGCTCCATGCGCACGGGTATGAGAACTGAGGAAGCCAAATGGCAACCAGCGGCGATACAAGTCGTCTGGACTCTGGGTGACGAAGCCACCCATGTCATGGCTCCAGAAAGAGAAGCCACTCAAACCGAAGCTCAAGCCACCACGAAGGTCGCCCAACATGCCCACACTCCCGACCTCATTGGTAGCGGCATCGCCACCCCAATGCAATGGATAACGCTGACTGCCCGACCAGGCACTTCTAGCCCAAATTACCCCTTCATTGTCAGGAGAATTCGCTTTCACAGCTTCCCACAAAGCTTTATTATAACGCAAAGGATAGAGATTATGCTCATAGAAACCCGTCTTGCCACTGGCATAAAGACCATCGTATGGGGCAGCCTCGCCGAAGTCGCACTTGATGACGCTCACGCCCTGCTTGATGAGATGCGCTATCTTGTCTTGATACCAACCCACGGTCTTAGGGTTGCTGAGGTCGAGCACGGCATCCTCATAGTTCAAGGTGCCATTGGCATTCTTCACAGCCATGCCACCCTCCACGAGTTCGTTGAAGTAGCGGTTCTTAGGGGTGAAGTAAGGCAACTGCCACAGACAGGTATGGAAGCCATCCTTCTTCAGGCTCTTCAACATGCCCACTGGGTCCTTGAAGCGGTCCTTGGCAAACTCGTAGTCGCACTGCCAATCGACACCAAACCATCCGGTATCGAAGTGGATGACATCAGCTGGTATCTTGTTGGCTCTCAACTGATGTGCTATCTCCAATCCCTCCTTCTGAGAGAAGTAAGAGATGCGGCTCATCCAAGTGCCGAAGGTCCAGAGAGGAAGCATCGGCGACTTGCCTGTCACGTTGGTATATTCATTGAGAATGTCCTTTGGTTCGCCGAAGAAGACGAAGAAGTCCATCGTCTCATCGCCCATGAAGAGACGCTGCGCACCGATGTAGCTGGCACCGAAATCGGCTGTGGTAGGAGCCGAAGTGTGCATGAAGAAGCCATAGCCACGGTTGGAGAAATAGAAAGGCACAGGCTTGTACATGCCATCGGTCTCTGGTCCCTGTGGATCGACCACGGAGATATTGACCTTCTGTCCCACCTTGTTGAGCGAGGTGAAACTCTCACCACAACCATAGATGCGCTCACCCGGCGAGAGCATGAACACAGGGTTGATGCTTCGGGAGTTGTCGCTACCACGCTTGATGAAGTTGAATGGAAGCAGCTTCACCTGTGTGCTATCGTTGTCGATGATATGTCGAGTCTGGGTGAGTATCTTTCCATGGGCATCACGGAGCACCAAGCGGAAAGGATACTTCTGGATTTCCAGCGAGCCGTTCTTGTTCTTGTAGATGATGCTGCGGTCGGAGGATGTGGTGTTCCATCGTCCTCGACCGATGCGAGCATTGGCATTGCCTGTATTCTCCGCAATAAACTCAGGGGAGAACATCGGGTCGTTGGCATCGTCCATCTTAGGACGGACAGGCGACGTGAAAAGGGTGACACGCAAGGTGCGGTCGTCTATCTTCTGAATCTTGATACCGAGGTTCGGGTCGTTGTCATACTGGGTATCGGGGAAGTCAAGCATCTGCATTCTCACGGGCCAGTAGCCATTGAGATTGAACGCCTGGCGAGGTGCCAAGCGATAACGCTTCCAGTTGAGCAGTCCCTCGCCCTTGTTGAGGTCGAAACCTGCGATGCTATCGGCGAGGAAGTAGGTGTTTGCCAAGTCGGAGAAGTCGCCCGACATGTCTCTAGCCTGGCATTGCAAGTATTCGATGCCATTGTTGGTGTGGAGTTGTGCGTTTGCCGACAGAGCCGCCGCCATCGCACAGAAAGTAATAATTGCTTTTCTCATTGCTATTTAGGTTTTTAAATGCGATAGCAAAAATAAGAAAAATCCCCGAAAGCGACAAGACTTTCGGGGACCAATTATCATCGAGTTAACAAATGATGTATCGTTTTTCTACATTTCATACGGCACAGCCGCTTGTGCCTTGCGCCAAAGCACAGGGGTGATGCCTTCCTCGCGAGAGAACACCTTGGAGAAATAAGACGAGGATGAGAATCCGGAGTGGAGCGCCACCTCCTCCTGCTTCACATTCGGATGAGCGAGCATATATTCCTTCGCCTCCGACAGGCGCAGACGGGTAATCAGCGTGCTGAAGTTGACCTCATACTTGCGATTGATGTAGCGAGACATATAGAGTTTGTTGGTTCCCATCTCGGTGGCGAGGTCGTCGATGGTAAACTGGGCGGAGAGGTACTTCTTCTCCTCCATCCAACGAGCCAGTTTCTCACCGAATCGCTGTTCGTAAGCATCGATAGCCGAAGCACTCTTGTTCTCCTCCTTGGCGGTATCGTCCACCTCAGCCTGAGTCACGGTGGCGCGGGTCATCTCTCCATATTTGATGGAGTAATTGATGAAACTGCAAGCGATATAGAAGTTGGTGGAGATGATATACACCTGACAAAGATAGTTGAAGACGATGCCGAAGACCAAGCTCAAGCATCCCATGAAAAAAATGCAGACCATGAGTAAGAGACTCTTCTTGATCCAGAACATGAAATGCTGCATATCCTCAACGAAGTAATTCTCCAACACCTTCTTACGCTCCTCGTAGAGCTGATAGAAGCGATAGAGGAACAACATGACATGAATCACGAAAAGGGAAAAAGCCGCTACCGTCAGCCATACGCTCTTTTCATTACGGTTGAAAATCACCGAGAGGACAATCAAGAGGCACGAACAAGAGAAGATGATACCATCAAATAACTTCCGCTTAGGGGTGAAGTAACGGGGTTCGACCAAATAGGAAAAGGCACAGGCAAAGAATAGCGTGCCCACATAAAAGAACAGGAAGTCGGTCAACATGACAAACGGACTGAGTTCCACCCAAGAGTCCTGTCCACTATTGGTCAAGAAGAGCCAGGCGATGAGATTGCATCCCATCACAAAGAAGGACGCAGCCATGCACCACTTAGCCTTTCTGTAAGGTAAGTACGCATCTGTCTTGGGTACATTCAAAAACAGCAATATGATGCAAATAGCAAAATAGAATGCACTTGCAAACTCTATGACAAAAGGGAAAAACCCTTGTAAGCTCCAAACCATAAAAGTATGAACAGTTGGTTTATATCGAGGGCAAAGATACGATTTTTATACGAAAAAGATTCAACTACATGTTGAAAAAAGGTAAAATTGGCAGAATTTGTCGTAAAATAGACATTAAAACGCGGATATTTCGACCCCTCAGTGGGATATAAAACAAATTCCTACCACATAAAAGACATTTTGCAACCCCATCATACCACAAAAGAGATGAAATAACGGAAAATTTCCAAGTTGACAAGATGTAAATTCGTCAATTTTCTGTTTTTGCAACGCTGATTATGTACAAAACACTATCTTTGCATCACAAAAACAGATAATAAGTAAAAGATGATATAAGCTAAAGGGCCACAAACTAATGGAGGGGGATGCGAACAGCATTCCCCCTTGCTTCTTAAAATTCAGTAGGGTTGACGTATCAACATACTGTCACGTTCCCAATATATAAACAATTAAAGCTCTAACTAATTATCAAGATGATGAAAAAGATGAATGATTTAACGGAACTCAAGCACATATTCGTCTCTTCACAGACGAAGTTGTTTGCTGCACTTGCCATCATTACTTTCATGATAGCAGGCAGCCTACATGCGCAAGCTCAAAATGATAACCTTGCAGCATCCATCGACAACCTTGACAAACTGACTGGTTGCAGTGAAGAACAAGTGAAAGCTGCATATATCGATAACAACACCTTCCCTACCGATGACAAAAGCAAGATTTTCTTTCTTTACAATGTCAAGACGGGTTTGTTACTCAATGCCGGAGGATATTGGGGTACCCATGTGTCGCTGAAGGAATTCGGTATGCCTCTGTGGATTCATAAGGATAAGGATGAGTACATTCACTTCGCCCAGAATTTTGATAAGACTGGGGCTAGCAGTGAGGAAGGCAACTACCTGGAATACGAGAACAAAAGCGATGAATCAAACCCAGACCAAGGAGTGTATGTAGAAAGAAGCTATCTATCAGGCAGCACGATTGTCAAGAGAGGTTGGGCTTTGGAAGCCGTATCCGGCAAGAACTACATCTACAAGCTCTACACCTATTTATATAGTGGTTCTTCATTCAATACCCAAACCAAATACTATCTCATTGCCTACGCCGCCCAAGGTGACGTAGATAAGAACTGCGGTGCCGCAGCAGAAAGGAGTGACGACTACAAAACTGCCAAGTCGGACGGCAGCGATGAGTGGAAGATTATCACCTACAAACAGATATTTGAACTGCAAGAAAATCAGTCTCAGACATTGACCAAGTCGCTCGACCTGACCTTCCGCTTGCAATGCCCTGGCTTCTCACGTGAGAATGGTGCCTTGAGCAATTGGAAGACGATCAAATACGGTGGCGAAGGTAATCTCCGCTTCGGTTTGGAGCATTATTACAAGACGCCCGATGGCAATGGCAATATCAAGAGTAGCTACGAAGATGACTTCAGCACCACGTCCAAGAACCATATCTCCAGCTATACATTCCCTGATGGCAAGGATGCAAGAACCTTCAAAGATTGCCAAGACTACGAGCGCCATTGCGGCAAGTACTTTGCCGCCGACATCAAGAAAGCCCATGGTGCCATCTACCAAGACATCACCGTAACCCATGGTGGTGCATACGTCATCGAATGCAAGGGGTTCTCCACCACGACCAAGGCGAAGCTCTTCGCCGTCGTGGTAAAGAAGGAAACGGGGACTGATGGCAAGGAGACGGTCGTGAACTTACCGAACTCCCTCCACATGACCATACTCGGACAGACCAACTATATGTCGAACGATGAGAAGACTGCTCTCCACATCAGCGAACAGAACATGGACTATGCCGCCAAGGAGTTCTATGGCAATCACAAGTATATCAGCAGTGTTCTGGTGCAAGTACCAGAAGAAGGCGGCACCATCCGCTTCGGTATCGAGGTGGGAGACCATAGTGAGAAGAAAACTGGCACAGGAGAATATGAAGACAATGAATGGACAGTGTTCGATGACTTCCGATTGCTATATGCCAGCAAGACCACGGATGGCGACTTGGTATTGGATGAGGACAGAGATAACCTCGACTATCTCACAAGTTGTTCCAACACCTACCAGCACGTGACTCTCCATCTGAACAAGTCGTTCACCAAGGATAAGTGGAATGGCTTCATCCTACCAGTGGATTTGACTCGCGACCAACTCACCCAGGCATTCGGTCCTAACGTGCGTTTGGCAGAGTTACATCAGGTGACTGACACCGAGATACAATTCAAGAGCATCAAAGTGACAAACCAAAATAACGATGCTGTGGTGATGAAAGCCTACATCCCATACATCATTTTCCCTACCAAGCACTTGGAACTAGAGCAGAGCCCAGCTTACACTGCCCTATTGAGCAGCACAGGAAATACGGAAGCTAAGGACGTACACATCACGGTCAAGAAGAACCACATTGACATCCCGAACGTATCGCTCGCCATCGATGAGACAAGCAACAAGAATGACCTCTCCAACATGAATACGACAAATTGGACGACCAATAGTTGCAAGGTGGTGGATGCTACCACAGGTAGTCCTATCGTAAGCAGCAACAACGAGATGACCGCCTACGGCACGTTCGCCAGAACCTTCGCCCCTACTGCTGAGGGGATTTCTACAGATGGTAGCTACCAAATAACAGAAGAGACGAACGAGGATTTTGGCAAATGGGTGCTCAACCACAAATCCACCTTCATCGAGGGTCGTGACAACTTGAAGGGATGCTACTTCTTTGACCAAGGCAACATGTACTATTCTGCAACTCGTCCTCGTGGACTGAGAGGCTTCAGTATTTGGTTCCGTCCTACCACAGGTAATACCGCAGCAGCCAAGACATTCATCGATGGTGTATGCGTATCATGGGGCGAGACCACAGGCATCGACTCCATCATCTATGGTGATGACTCATTCGGAGAGAACGCTAGCAGCAATGGTCGATTCGTCCACGGCATCTACACGCTGCAAGGTCAGTTTGTCGGAAGCGACTGCAGTAAGTTAGCCGGATTGCCGAGCGGCATCTATTTGGTCAATGGCAAGAAGGTCGCTGTGAAGTAAGACCATCGCAAGACAACAGAAAACTATAATACTCAATAAATCGTGTAAAAGATGAAAAAGATATATATGAAACCTGAGACCACTATGGTGATACTAGATACATGCCATATCTGCGCTGGCTCACCAACGCTCAAATGGAAAGTAGATAAGGCGGATGTGGACGACCCTGAAAATCCACACTGGGGACCTATCAAACCCGACAAGGGTAAGGGCAACATGGGCAGCTACGACCCATGGGACTCAGACAACTGGTAATATTTAAAGGAAATCAAGATATTTTTATTACCAATGACAAGAAACAAATTGACACATCAAAAGATAAAAGAAACGGACGCTGATGAGATCATTACTCACTAGCGTCCGTTTCTTCTATTAAAAAGTCTATTTTAGAACTCCAGCTTCGCCTCTTTCAAATCGACAGCCTTGGCGGTCAAGGTGCCCTTGCCTTTCAAGACCACGAGGCATTTGCCGAAGAAAGCCTTGCGGTTATCAGCCTTGAAACGCTCCAGAGAAGTCTGGCAGCCATTATCGACACCGAGAATTTCAGGCATCTGCTCTCCGACCTTGCACTTCAATGCTTTCTGCAGGGAGAAGAAGACTTGGTTCTCGGCATTCGGACAGAGATTGCCATCCTTATCCACAACATCCACCTCGACAAAGGTAGTAGGAGTTCCAACACCATAAGTAAGATTGCCTTGATAGGTCTTCTTCAAAACGATATGGTCGGGAGCACCAGCGGTCTTGATGGTCTGCTCACCCACCTGCTTGCCATCCTTGCGAGCGACGACCTTCACCTCACCCGGCTCGAATGTCACACGCCAACAAACGTGATACTCGGTTGACATATCGTAGGCCTCACCGACATTCACTGCCTCTTGCGAAGCAGGAACATATTCCTTCTTCTTGCGGATGCCCTGACTCTTGCCATTGACGAAGAGTTCCACCTCATCGGCGTGATTGAAGTAGCACCACATATCTATCGTTTGCCCCGGAATCCAGTTCCAGTGAGGGAAGAGATGGAGCACCTTCTTCTGCGTCCACTCACTCTGATACATATAGTAGCTGTCCTTAGGGAAACCAGCGAGGTCGATGATGCCGAAGTAACTGCTGCGGGCTGGATATGAATAAGGAGTAGGCTCACCGATATAATCGAAGCCGGTCCAGATAAACTGTCCGCCCACGAAGTCATTGTGCTTCACCACATCCCAAGTCTCCTCGTGCGTACTACTCCAAGAAGCATGGAAGTTATCGTATGCCGAGCACTTGAACGAAGGGTCTGAATATGGCAACCACCATGCCACCGGTGCCGTATAGATGCTGTCACTTGGCATCATATAGAAGCCACGGGTCTGCAATGCCGACACACTCTCCGAGAAGATGAATGGCTTGCCGGGGAAGTTCTTCTGCACATCCTTCACCCACTGATGATGATAGTTGAAGCCGATGACATCGAGCGCACCACTCTTGAAGAGATGGTTGTTCGGATCAGGCTCATTGCATCCTGCGGTGATAGGACGAGTGCCCCAAGGGTCATACTCCTTCACGATTTCGGCGAGATGCTGGGTCAAGAGTGAGTTGACACTGAGTTCACCATCCTTTGCCAAGGTTGAGGCATCATGACCTGCATTCAATATCAAGTTGGCTTGCTCCAACGACAAGGTATCGGCAGCTGCATCCGACCACTGTTCGAGCACCTCGTTGCCGATGCTCCACATGATGACGCTCGGATGGTTGCGGTCACGCTTCACCAAGTCGGAGAGGTCACGCTGATGCCACTCATCGAAGAATCGAGCATAGTCGTTCTGCGACTTCTTGCGTCGCCACATATCGAAGCTCTCGTCCATCACAAGGAAACCCATCGTATCACACATCTTCAAGAGTTCTGGTGCTGGAGGGTTATGACTGCAACGGATGGCATTGACACCCATATCTCTCAGTATGAGAAGTTTGCGGCGGAGCGCATCCTCATTGAGGGCAGTACCCAAACATCCGAAGTCGTGATGCTCGCACACACCATTGAGCTTCATATTCTTGCCATTGAGGAAGAATCCCTTCTGGGCATCAAACTTCACATCACGGAATCCAGTGGTCGTCACCTCGGTATCCACCACCTTGCCCTTCACCAAGAGTTCGCTCTTCACCTTATATATATATGGAGAAATCACATCCCAAAGTTTCGGATTCTTCACTTGCAGGGTCTGCTCATTAGAAGCACTGGTCTGGGTAGCCACCACCCTCCCCTCGGCATCATAGATGGTATTGCGGAAGGTAGGCTTCAAGGAAGATTTCACCACCTTGCCATCTGCTGCATTGGCAGGAGCATCTGCCGTATTGATGCCAGCAGCATCCGTCCAGTCGATGCGGATTCTCACCGTCCCATCGGGAGTGGTCGATACATACTGTCCCCACTGGGAGATATGGGCAGCCTTTGACATAACCAGCCACACGTGGCGATAAATACCACAACCCGAATACCAACGGCTGTTGGGTTGGTCTCCATTATTCACTCGCACGGCAACTACGTTGTCGCCCTTCTTGTTGAGGTAAGGTGTGAGGTCGTACTCGAAAGAACTATAACCATAGGGACGAGAGCCGAGGTTATGCCCATTGACATACACCGTGGCATTCATATACACACCATCAAAGGCGATGGCATACTTGTCATATTTATCCTTCGGACTGACGGTGAAGTGCTTGCGATACCAACCGATGCCCCCCGGCAAGGCTCCCCCACTCGCCCCCGATGGATTCGTAGGCGAGAAGTCGCCCTCTATCGCCCAATCGTGCGGCAAATCGAGATGTCGCCATGTCAAGTCGGCATAGTCGTTCTTCTCCATTCCAGCACTATCAGCGAGGGTAAAGAGCCACCCCTCATCGAAATTCAGTCGCTCTCGAGCCTGCATTGGCAAAGCTGCAAGGGCGAGCAAACTAAAAGATACCAGAGATTGATTCAATTTCATAACATTACTTCAACTTCACTACTACCTGCTTACCGCTGTAAGATACCATCTTACCCTTAGGAGCCTTGTCAAGACTTACGCCCTGCCCCTTGGCAGCATTGACAAGCACGACATTGAAGCGACGCTTCTGAAGCATTCCATCAAAGCTACCCTTGCGAGCACCGATGGTAACGGTCTTCTGTGCGTCATTGTACTGGAAGTCGATAGTAGCATACTTGCCTTTCTCGTAGTTGTAGTTGGTACCCTCATCCTCATACAAGGTATAAGAACCATCCTTGCCAGCATATACATAGAGGTCGATGAGCTCAGCCTTCTTCTGGTCGCTCCACTCCATCTCAGGACCTACAGGAAGGATAGCTCCCTCTGGTACATAGACAGGAATCTTATCATATGGAGCATCTGCCAAGATGGTCTGACCACCTGCATAGTACTTGCCGGTATAGAAGTCGTACCAACCCTTCTGCTTAGGCAGATAGACATTGCGGCTATACTGCTCGTACTTGCCCACAGGACAAGCCATCAAAGCAGAACCAAACATCCACTGGTCCTTGATGTCGAGTACCTTGTCATCGCCATTGAAGTCCATCACGAGCGCACGCATCATGGTGTAATCCTTCAAGTGAACCATACCAGCCATACTATAGAGGTAAGGCATCAAGCGATAGCGAAGCTTATCGTAAGCCACGATGGTCTTGTAAGCAGGATGATCGGCAGGAGCGATGTTCCAAACCTCACGAGTAGGCCACTGACCATGGGTGCGATAGAGAGGAACGAAGCAACCGAACTGGTTCCAACGAGCCTGCAACTCACGCCACTCCTTCAAGTCGGCATTCTCCTTGCCTGTCTTGTCAAACTCCTGTTGAGCAGCCACATAGCGGTTCTCCACACAGAAACCACCCTGGTCCATACCCCAGAAAGGAAGACCAGCGAGGGAGTAGTTCAAACCAGCAGTCATCTGCGCACGCATATCCTCCCAACGAGTTGCGATGTCGCCCGACCAAGTAGCGGTACTATATCTCTGTTCGCCTGCGAAACCTGAACGAGTCAAGAGGAAGACACGCTGGTTAGGGTTCACGCTACGCTGACCATTGTAGATAGCGTCGGCATTGACGATGCTGTAAGCATTGAAGTATTCGGTAGAAGTACCGAGAGCGGTAGGACCACAGAGTGCCTTGCGATACCACATAGGGGTACAGTCGCGCACATTAGGCTCAGAAGCATCCATCCACCAAGCATCGACACCAAACTTATACTTAGAATAGAGATTCTCATCCATCTGACGCCAGAACATCTTGCGAGCACCGGCATCATACGCATCATAGAAGGAACCACGGAAGCCGAGCCAGTCGTGGATGTCATCCTTGATAGCCTGATGGTACATCCATCCCTTGGCATCTATCTCCTTGTAGTTCTTCACTGTATCGTAGAACTTAGGCCATACTGAAATCATGAAACGACCATTCATGGCGTGTACGCTGTCGAGCATAGCCTGAGGGTTTGGATAGCGAGAAGCCTCAAACTCATGGCTTCCCCAAGAGTCAAGTTTCCAGTAGTTCCAGTCCTGTACGATGTTATCCACAGGGATATGGAGGTCACGGAACTTCTTCAAGTTCTCCTCGATGTCCTGGCTGCTCTGATAACGCTCACGACTCTGCCAGAAACCGAGCACCCACTTAGGATAGACCGGAGCCTTACCCGTCAAGGTACGATAGCCACTGATGACCTCGTCCATGTTCTGACCAGCGATGAAGTAGTAGTCCATATCAGGTGACATCTCACTCCAGATGCTGAGTTGGTTCTTCGCTGCCTCAGAACGAGGAGCAGCCACACGAAGACCGCAGTAAGACACATCACCATCAGGTTGCCACTCGATGCGGATAGGAGTCTTCACGCCCTTCTGGATAGGAGTCTCAAACTTATAAGAATTAGGATTCCAAGCAGTACGCCAACGCTCAGGCACTACCAACTTGCCGTCGATATAAATCTTCATGTAGCCGGCATAGTAGAGGATGAACTGGTAGAAACTATTGGCAGGAGCCTCTACATATCCCTCATATACCACCTTCGAACCATTCAAGGCGAAGCCCTGAGGCAAGTTTTGGATGCCACCCTTGTCGGTCTGCTTGCAGATTTCAGAAGCCTCTGGCATGGCATACTCGAAGTAGATACTATCCTCGCCACGTACAATCTTCTGTCCATTCTTGTCGGTGTAAGTACCGGTCAACTGACCTTCCTTGCCATCCTTGTCATAGAGTTTGAACGCGTGGTTCAACTGGAGATAATCCTCTGGATTACCCCAACGGCAGTATGAATAAGAATCCCAAAGGATACCATAATTCTTATTGGAAACCACGAAAGGCACGCTCACCTTCGTATTATATTGGAAGAGATCCTCGTTCTTGCCCTTCATGTTGAGCTCCTCGCTCTGGTGCTGACCCAAGCCATAGAAAGCCTCGTTGTCAGGACTGTCGAAGAGGGCATGCCAAGACCATCCGTGCTTCTGAGCCTCTGGCACCTTGGCGATGTCAACACCCATCTCACGGTCTGGCACAGTGAATGGCTTGAAAGTCTTACCGCCCTGTGCCACCTCATTCAAGAGCACATTGCCTTTGAGGTCGTAGAAGGCGATATGACCAGTAGCCTCGTTGAGCACGGCACGCATGGCAGAGGTTGTGATGACGAGGTTGTCGCCCTGCTCTTCCACCTGATACTTAGCCTTACTCTCCTGAGGAACGATGATGAGGCTCTGCTTGTTGCGGAAACTTTGCTCTGCGGTAGCCTGGACACGGATAATCTTGTCGCTGACTACCTGAAGACGAATCTGACTAGGTCCTTGGTTCTGATGCTGTTTCAACTGCACAGTAAGACTATTGCCTTGCTGAGAGAATCCTGCTGCTTGTGCGCCTGTGGCACTCAAGAACAGAACTGCTGAAATCATAAGTGTTTTAGATATTCTCATGCTTTTATGGGTTAGTAATTATGTTATTTTGCTTCATAAACGGGTTTGTATTCTTTAATGTTGCTGCAAAATTAGGAAAAAATCCCCAAAGCATAAGTGTCTTTTTGTTTCTAAAGCATGTATGAAATGTTACAAAAAAGAGAATGTATCCCCTTTCTGGGGGGAAACATTCTCTTTTGAGCAGATTTTCGACATATCGTCTATGCAATATGCAGTCTATGCGTCACCACGATTCGCCAATGGCAAAAACCATCATTAACGAAACTATAGATGGCGAAAACTATCTCACGTGGTCTTTCTTATACTGTGATGGCGTCACTCCATACTCATCCTGGAAGTACTTGGAGAAGTAGCGTGGATTGTTGAATCCCACCTTGTAGGCGATCTCGCTCACCGTAAATTCACCAGTACACAAGAGTTCCTCGGCACGATGGATTCTCTTCGCCCTCAGATACTCGGAAGGAGTGGTACCCGTGAGCGACACCATACGCTTATATAATTGTACGCGCGAGATGCAGAGGTGAGAGCTCATCGACTCGACGGTGGTATCAGGGTCACCCATGTTGTCACGGATATAGATGTCGATGTCATTGATGAATCGCTTGTCATTCTCGGTCATCACATACTCAGGCACTCCGGCTTGCTCGCCAGTTCCATCGCCTTCTTGTCCCGATGTGCCCTGTGAGTTCGCATCATCCGGGATGACATCAGGATGAGAGAAATGATTTGTTGGGTGAGTTTCCTCCTCCTTGCCAGCATCCTTTCTCGCCCACTTCACGAGGTTGCGGATGCGAAGGTTGAGCAAGTCGATGTCGAATGGCTTGGTGATATACTCATCCGCACCATTCTCGAAACCTTCCTTCTTGTGCTCGGTGGCGAGACGTGCCGTAAGCATCACAAATGGGATGTTCGCGGTGCGAGGTGTCTCCTTCACCAGTCGGCAGAAGTCATTGCCATCCATCACAGGCATCATCACGTCACTGAGAATGATGTCTGGCAGGTCTCCCTCCTGCAACTTATCCCATCCTTCCTTACCATTCACGGCTTGCTCCACGATGTAGTTCTCCGACAAGATTTCGGTCATGAACTCTCGGAAGTCATCGCTATCATCTACCAGCAAGACACGGAGTCGCCCCGTAGGAGCCACACTCTGCTGGGTAAGGTCGCCTTGAGTAGCGGGAGATGTGCTAATCACGGTTGCATTACCTCCCTCGTCCACTTTCGTCTGCTCGAAGGCTGGTTCTGCATCGGTATCTCCTTGCTTCAACGGAATATCTATCGTAAAGACGGTGCCACCGCCTGGGTTGTCTTCCACGGATGCCGTACCTCCATGCAAGTCGGCAAACGACTTCACGAGGTTGAGTCCGATGCCACTGCCACCAAATGGTTGCATCTCGGTACCATTCACCTGGAAGAAGCGGTCGAAGATATGCGCCTTGTCCTCATCGCTGATTCCCTTGCCGGTATCAGCCACCTTGATGCGAAGCACATCCTTGGCAATGCCCTTGATCTTCACTTCCTTCACTATGTCGAGACTCACCGACACACTACCGCCATCTGGGGTAAACTTGTAGGAATTGCTCAACAGATTGTTGATAATCTTGCCCACTTTATCAACATCGAAAGACATGACAAGCTTCTTGAAGGTGGAAGTGAACACCAACTGTATCTTGTTGTTGCCCAACACCTGGAAGGAGCGGCAGATGTTCTCCATAAAGGATACCACCTCCACCTGGGTCAAGGTCAACTTACCACTGTTCTGCTCTATCTTTCTGAAGTCGAGTATCTGGTTGACGAGATTGAGAAGGCGTTCGGCGTTACGATGGATGAGCGTCAACTTGCGCTTCTTGTCCTCATCGTCTTCCCTCTTGATCATGCTGACCAGAGGAGAGATAATCAGGGTCAATGGTGTACGAAGCTCATGGCTCACATTGGTAAAGAAGTTGAGCTTCAGTTCGTTCAACTCCCTATCTTTCTTGATGTTAGCCTCCATTCTCTCACGTTCGAACAGCATCTTCTGTCGGTCGAGCGCACGCTTGCGATAGAGATAGACTGCCCCACAAGCCAAGAGGATATACACCATCAATGCCCAGATGGAGAGATAGAAAGGAGGATTGACATTGATTTTCAACTCACTGATGTCGTCACACACCGTACCATCGCCATTCACCACCTTCACCTGCAAGGTGTAAGAACCCGGCGAGAGATTGGTAAACGTTACCTCCGGACGACCAGAGGCTGTCATCATCCACTTGTCGGTGACTCCCTCCATACGATAGAGGAAGCGGTTGCGAGAAGGCACGGTGACATCGCTCGAAGACAACTGGATGGTGAAGGCATTGTCCTTATAGTTCAGGTCGAGCTTTCGGCTAGACTCCAAGGAACTCTCTAATACAACCCTACCTTCATACTCCTCGCCTGCCATCAGAGGATGGTCGAAGAGCACGAGCCCACTGAAGAGTGCTTTCACGTGGCGATTGGCATTGCGCTCCATCTTGGTATGAATGATATTGATACCATCCTGACCGCCGATGGCAAGGTCGCCATTTGGGGAGAGATAAGCCGAACGATAGTTGAACTGATGTTCCTGCAAGCCATCCATCGAGTTATAACTGGTCATGTTCAACTCCCACTTGTTCTTATTGTTCTTGGTGAGTTGCACGTGGGTGACGATAAACTCAGAGATGAGCCATACGGTCTTCTGCTGGTCTTCCACGACTGCACATCCCACGGCTCCTTGCGTACCATTCAGTTCGTTGATGATCTCCAGTTGTCCATTGTCAGGGTCGTACATCGTCATGCCGGCAGGGGTTGCCATCCAACAGATGCCACGGCTATCCACGATTACATCGTTGATGGAAGGACTTGGGAAGGTCATACCGCCCTTGGTCGTGTTTTGGTTGGTCAACGAGAAGTTGTTGACATCCAAGATGCTCACGTTTTGCGAGTGTCCGATGAGCACATTGCCACTAGGGAGATTGCAGAACGAACTGATATAGTTGGATGAAATCTTCGAGTTGTCGAGGTTGAGGGTCTTGATAAATCGTTCGGTCTTCGGGTCGAAAATCTGCACACCGCCTCCCAAGGTTCCGATGAGGAGTCGATGGTACTTATCCTCGCCAAAAGCCCACACACTCTTGTGAGCCAGACCATTCGGCGAAGCCTGGAAGCTCTTCCATTCGCCATTGCGATAGCGTGCCATACCTCCATTGAAGGTACCAAAGTACATCGTGCCATCGCTCATCGTGATGCTGCTCACCACGATATTGGAACTCAAGCCCGTCTGTGCCATGCCATAGTTGATGCGGAGTCCGGTCTTCGGATTATAGCATACGATGCCGGCATCATTGGTACCACACCAGTAGTTGCCCAACTTATCTTGCGTGATGGTGCAAACATCACCTAAGTCGATGGTATTAAACTTGGTGAAGGATGGCGAGTTGTATGCCACACCATTCTTATAGGTACCTATCCATACAGCTTGGTTTCGGTCGATATATACTTTCTGGAGGGAGTTGTCGGGCATAGAACCCGGTATGTTGTCATACTTGATGAATTGGTGACATATCTTATGGGCATAATCTACCACCAAGAGTCCCAAGTGGTCGGTGGCAATCCAGGTTTTTCCATCCTTCGAGGTGGCGATGTCTCTGATGAGCACTCTCTCGCGGGTAGGCATAGCTACTTTTTGGTTATCCATAAAGGCATGCATACCTACGTACCACTTCTTCTGGGCAGAGCAATAGATATAGGCTTCGCCATTGGTGAGCACCCAATAGTTGTTGCGACTGTCGATAAAGCTGAAAGTACCATCATCCTTGTTGGGATGGTTTTGGGTGAGGTAAGGGTTGGTCCAGAGCACCTTCTTGTGGATGCCATCGATACGGCAGAGCGTACCATTGTTGAAGGAGAGCACGGCTGTGCCATGCTGTTCGGTAATGGAAGATACGAGTTCTCCCTTCTTGACACCCATATCCTTATAAGAGAAAAGATGGCTCTTCAAGGTCTGTCCTTCTACGAAGCAACAACCTTGCTCATAGAGCATAAACCAGAAGTTCTTGTTGGAGTCGATGAACACCTTATATATAGTACCATTCACGCCGATGGAGCTGAGCCACTTCTCAGGATGGCGGTCGAAAGTCTCCTTGTCATACTGGTAGATACAATAGCCTACGCTGGTATGAATCCAGAGGTTTCCCTTCCAGTCTTGCTGGATGTCATCCACGGAGTTGTTGGGAATGGTCTTCTCGTCCAAGTTCTTATTAAAGAAGTTCCTGAAGCGAAAACCGTCATATCGGTTGAGACCCGACTGGGTGCCAAACCACATATATCCCCTATTGTCTTGGAGGATGCAGTTGACCTGCCCATTGCTGAGTCCGTCACGATTGGTGAGGGTATTGAACTCCAAGTTCAACTGCTGCGAGAGGTTACCATAGGCAGGCACCGCCAGCAGCAGCAAAACCAGATTGACATATAATAGTCGCAAATAGTTCATCATCTTATCTTGGTTTTAGTTTATATCTTTAGGTTTATGTATTTTTATCATCGCTCCAGAGAGTCCTGTAGCTTTCTGTAGTTTGTTTTTTTATGAAAGGAGTCTCACGATGCAGCGTCCTTCTCGGAGCTTTCTCGTATCTTCAATATCATAGGTACTACCACCTTGTGTACCTTTTCGTCACCATTGATGTTTTTCATGAGGAGTTCACAAGCCTTGGTACCCTGCTCGTGTGCCTTGTCCATGATGGCACTCAGTCGTGGGGTAACGAAAGCGGCGGTGTCTCCATCGGTGAATCCGATGATGGCGACATCCTGTGGGATGCGCAAGCCCTTGGCCTTGATGGCGTCGAAGGCAGCGTAGGTGATGATGTCGTTGAAGGCGAGGATGGCATCAGGGCAATGCTCGCTCTCCAAGAGTTTGAGGGTGGCGTTGCGTGCCACGTCAAAGTCTATCTTGTCGCATACCACGAGGTTGCGATCGATAGGAATATGGTTGTCACGAAGTGCCTCCAGGTAGCCATGCTTGCGACGGCGCACCATGTCGAGGTGGTTAGGACCGCCGATGAAGGCGATGCGCTTGCTTCCTGTCTCTATCAAGTGCTGGGTAGCCTCCTGGGCTGCGACATCACCATTGCCTACCACCTGCGAGAACTTGTCCTCCAAGCAGCAACGGGCGAAAAAGACGAGTGGCACACCCATCTTGTGCAACTGTTCGAAATGGGAATAATCGACGGTATCTTGCGCCAGGCAGGCGATGATACCCTCCACGTGCATATCGAGAAAGTTATCAAGTGCTTTCTCCTCTCTCACGTGGTCTTCGTGACTATTGGCGCTAATGACAGAATATCCACACTTAGAGGCATAGTCTTCTATACCATCCAGCACGGCTGCATAATAATGTGTCACTAGGTTAGGCACGATGACACCGATAACACGAGGTGCCTCCTTGCGAAGGCTCTGTGCAAAGGGGTTAGGTCTATAATTGAGTTCCTTGGCTAGCTGTTTCACTTTCTGGGTCATCTCCTCGCCCACCTCGTGACTGTTGCGCAAGGCGCGCGACACGGTGGCGATACTGACTCCCAGGCGATCTGCCAAGTCTTTCAAAGATGTTCTTCTTTGCTTCATAAATTACAGTCTTGCTACCAAGAGCAATCTCCTAAGTTTTATTTTATGTTGGATTTATTTCTATCAGCTGACAGCTAGCGAGCGCTATGGTACAGCTTATCTTTTGCAAAGATACATTTTTTTCCCGAATTCGCAAACGTTTACGTGTGTTTTTTAGGTAATTTAGAAATAATATTCCTAAAAAAGCACTAATTTTGCAGTCGAAAGTAATGAATAGTTGATAATAAGTTAGTTAGAAACAAGAATGGCTTAGGTCTGTCGGGAGACAAACTTAAGCCTATTTTTTTGCACCTTGCTAAGCAAGAGCGAATGTCGTGCAGAGCATTCCATGATGCCGTGCAGAGCGTAACGTTTTCCTCTGAACTGCATATTTTTAGCTAAAAACACACATGGAATTACACTCCTAGTCCCATCACCTTACACTCCTAGCCCCATCGCCTTACACTCCTAGTCCCATCAGCTTACACTCCTAGTCCCAT
>ULYL01055909.1_pt1 | contig 40518 bp, 79 predicted proteins | sample 1962211 | NCBI WGS metagenome assembly ULYL01 (sample SAMEA4835864, study PRJEB28245) | human gut metagenome | biome: gut microbiome; material: fecal sample | place: Denmark | collected 2008
TTCCATTTCCATTTCCTAAAGGTAATACCGTGGTATTACCGCAAGCACTACCATCAGCCATACCAGAGTTATCATTTTCTTTGTTCCAACGCTTGCTGATGTTCTCCCTTTGACGCTGGCAATGTTTGTCTCTTTTTTCGATTTCAAGCTCCATCCGGCGATTAAAGTACTTGCCGTCCTCATCCTTCTGAAACTTGCTCATAACCTCGTCTGACGGCTTTTTGACAGCCCGTATGATTTCCTGCATCGTCATATGCCCGCGCTCTCTTTGGAGGCACAGGAGCGTGATATACTGCCCACGCTCCCGCATATCCATCAAGGCACAGCCGGATAGGAAATCCGATGTGTAAAACAAGACGGCAGGGTCTTTGTTGTTTGCCATCCCGCCACCGCCTTAGAACGGCGGCTGATCGCCGTCATCTTCGTCCATCATCGTAAACCCGCCGGGGTTTGCCGGGTCCTTCGGCTCCGAAGATTTCTTTCCTTCGCCGAAGTAAACACGGTTTGCTACGACCTCGGCAGACCGGCGCTTGTTCCCGTCCTTGTCCTTCCAGTCGCGCAGCTGCAATCTACCGTCCACGACCGCCATACTGCCCTTGAAGAAGTATCCGCTGACAAAATCAGCTGTTCCCTTCCAGGCGACGCAGTCGATAAAGTCCGTCTCTTTCTCTCCGCCCTCCGGCGTAAAATCTCGGTCAACCGCCAGCGTGAAGGATGCAACGGACGTTCCGCCCTGCGTCTTTCTCAGTTCCGGGTCGCGCGTGAGCCGACCCATGATCACAATGTGGTTCAGCATGCTTCCTCCTTCTCCCCGAAGATGGTTTTCAGGATAGCGTCAACCTCATACGATTTCAGTTCTTTGTACGCTCTCTCGAGCATCTCAAGCTTTGTGCTTCTCGACACCAGTTCCTTATACTGGTATGCGTCAAGATAAACAAGTGATTTGCGTTCTTCCATGCTTACATCCCTTTCTTATAAATCAGTTTCGTTTCATCCCAATCGGGATATTTCATTTTGAGATACCATTTGATGTACTCTTTCATGTGCTTTCGCTTTTCCGTCTGGTCAAAGTCGTTGTGGCACTTATCGCAAAGCGTCACGATATTCTCTTCAACCCCAATCCCGCCCTGCGACCGTGGGATGAAATGACACCACGGATTGCCGGGGTGGAGGCAGACGATGCAGAGCCCGCCGTCGCGCGCCCAGACGGCTTTCTTAACCTTCTCAGGTATCTTCGTCGCCTTCGTTTCCTTTCTCATCCTGCCTCCATTCCAGCGCCATACGCTCGAGTTCTTCCGGCGTAAGCGTTTCAATGCCCTGCTGCTTGCAGTCCTCAACGACCAGATCAATAAGCCGCGCCATTTGCTTTGTGTCGTAGGTGCTCGAGCCGTAGTAGCAAATGATGTTCGTGCAGCCCGGAATTTTTGACGCCATAATCTCCGTACACCAGCCGAGACCGCGCGCTTCCCACCATTCCCGGAACCGCTTGACTGCTGCGTCCGGAGCGCATATCGTATCGGAGTTGTCACCAACATCCGGGATATAGTGCCGATAGATTTCCTCCGGCGGCGCACCCACTTTGACCGAAAGCTTATTGCAAAGCAACCAAAGATATCGGTTTGCATCCCGACTCCGCATCTTCCGGAACTCTTTAATTGCCACTGTGTACCTCTTTCGTGGGTCAAGTTCCCCGGCAACCATACGGGCTTGCGCCGGAAATTCAGGCTTGAGCTTCAGCCAGCTCCCCGAAGCGTCCATGCTCCACGAAGCTTCAACGATGTTCAGTTCTATCAACCGGAATGACCCCCTTTCTAAGGCACTTTGCAAGGTATCGAAGCCGTGGCAGATACTCCCCTTCTATCCATTCCCGATCATACGGTATCGGATGATAGGACAGCCTATCGTCTTCAATCTCCCGAAACCAGTTTCTGTAGTCTTCCGGTTCCAAATGGTACGCCACGATACGCAGCGCCTTTTTCGCCGCGAACATTTCAACCTGTGCTTGCATCCAGTACGCGCGGGACACCTTGAAGGATTCTCCCTTGTGCGTCTTTACCTCTGATATTTCCTGCGCGTCCTCGCCATCCAGATTCACCCGCAGCCGAAGCCGCCGAATCTTGATTTGCCTGTCCATCTTTCGGATGCCGATATACTCCAGAATCCTGTGTTCGTAAGCACTTCCGGTATCCATTTCCAGTGTCGAAAAGTGGTCGCGGTTCACGCCGAGCTTTTGCAGCCAAAAGCTGCGGAATGTCTTTGTGTCCCATCTACCCATGATCGCCGCCGTATCCGACGCGCCGAACCATCCGCTTCTGTCGTGATCGTGTATCATAAGCGTTTCAGCGTATTTTCCAGATACTGAATGTTACCGAACGACGCCATCAGCTGATCGAATTTCTTCTGATTCAGCCCAAGCCCCGAGAGGATATAGCTCATATCCGCCCCGTTTTGCAGTTTTAATGTAATCAGCTGTTCGATTCTCTGCTTGATCGCCATAATGCTGTGCTGGGATAGGTCATCGTCCGCGCGTTCCGTGTTCTTGTCGTTCAGCCAGAGCTTGAAGCCAAGCCCTGTGTGAATTGCCACGCCCTTCACAAAGGCTCTTGCATGAGCGTTGGAAATCCGAAGCTGATTCAATGTGTCATCGTAAACCACTAAGGAACCGTTCATCAGCGGCATATCCATGCGGAATGTCTTATCGTCGATGTGGATTTCGACGGAAACGAAATAGCACCCCGTCGTTCTGCCATTCTTGTCATGGACTTCTTTTGACTGGAATAAGTACCCGCCAGTCTCATTTTTCAGCGGCACAAAATAGACCTCATTCGCCCCGTTTTCGTGAAGCAGCATCTTGCATTTCGCCCACGGGAGATACGGAACTTCAATCGGCTTCCCGCTGTCATCCTTCGCCTTCCGCTTGTCACAGAACGGCAAAACGTCGATCTGTACAAGCTCGTTAAATCCTTTCAGCATACTTTCCTCCTTAAATCTTGCAGACTTGCTTGTCCAAGCCGCACATTTCGGCAATGCGATTCGTGCCATACGTTTCCACCAAATGCTCAATCAGGGCGTTATGTACGTCCCAGTTCTCGCTCGGAAGCGCGGCGGCAATGTTCCCTTCGTCGGAAACAAAGTACTCATTCCCGTCATAAATCTCTGCGCCGTTGATATCCGTGATAAACGGCGCTTGCTGTTTATCTTCCATCATTCCACCAACCTGTATCTGGCATAGCTCGTATCCTCGCCATACCGGTTCTTGCTCGTTTCCATGTCGCGCCGGATGTTGTACCCTTCGCGCTTCAGATCGTAGACACGCGCTCCAAGCCGCATGCAGCCGAGGTCCTGCATCGCCTCAAGCTGCGTAATGCTGCCGAAGTCGCGCATGTACTTCAAAACCCGTTCAGCCTGCGTCATAGCTACCTCCAAAGCTGCGTGAAGATCGAACTGAAAACAATCTCGCGATAGAATATCTTCGGCGGCGCGGGTAACGGCTCTGCGTGCGTCGCAGCAAGCACCTTCGCCGCTTCTGCCTCAAACTCAACGGAGAACCATCTCTGCCAGTCAAGGCAGCGACACTTGCCTGTATCGTGGGTGCATTTCTTGCACGGGTAAATCATAACAGCACCGCGCCGCCGAAGAAGATCACCGCCGCGCCGCCAAGCGTGAACGCCGCTTCGAACAGCCCGAAGCCCAGCAGGACCGCCGTGCCGCCCAGAAGGACGCAGCCAATCGAGAAGCAAAATGCCTCCGAAGCCTTCAAAAGCTCCGGCTTCCTTTTCCGCTGCCGGATAATCTTGTCCCACCGCTCGCCGAGTTCGCGCTCTCTTGCGCGCCGGTGATTCGCCTCAAGGATATATTCAACGTCAGTCATCATGTACCTCCACAAATTCCCCGTTCTTAGTGGGTCCATCCTTCAAATGCCGCTCAATCCAAGCATTAAGGTCCTTCGGAAAAACCCAGTAGACAGGTGCTTTCTCTGTTTTTACCGCCTTACCAAACGGGAAAACACCCTGTTGCAGCCCCAGCCTAAGGACCTCAACACCGATCTGCATGCCGTTTTCTCGCAGAATCTCTACCGCTTCTTGCGGCGAAATCGTTGCTCGATTTAACATCCTATCTCTCCTTTTTCTTTTTCTAAGATTAGAGAAATACTATCTATTCCATTTCCATTTCCTAAAGGTAATACCGTGGTATTACCGGAAGTGTTACCACGCTATCAATGTGGTTCATGTTTTCTCCTTTTCCTCACGTAAGTTCAAGTACCACGTAAAGTTCCTCTTTCTGATGCAGTCGGCGCTGGCGTCGGATAATGAACATCCTGCATATGCAAAAAGTAAAAGTAGTTCGTCTCCGCCGACTTCTATTTTTAGCCTTATGTTCTTTCCTTCCCTCACAACTTTAGCCGCAACCCTACTTCTAACGGTTGCACGCTTTCCAATTTCATCCCACAGCTCGTTAGCCTCTTCGTTACTCATGTTTCCTCCTTTTCCGTCTGAGCCTCTTTTATAAGGCTCAAGGTTCCTTCCGTTTTCTCGGCTTCTGTAGCAGCGAGTCGACCGATACGCCAAAATAGTCTGCAATCGCTTTTACAGTGTCGATGCGCGGGGCAGCGTCCTTTCCTGCCCACTTTCCGATTGTGCCGTTGGCAATGCCGCACGCCTTTTCTACGGTCGCGATGTTCGTCTTGTGCTTCTCGCAGAGGCGCTTGACATTCTCATAAATCAAAAAAATCCCTCCAATCTGTTCGAATACTACTTGACAGAGAATAGAAGATAGTCTAATATAAGCGTGTCAAGGCAATTAAATATCTTCTAAAAGTCCGTCTTGGTGAGGGGCTTGGTTTTTTGTACCCTTCACGTCTCTAAGTATATTAGAGTTTGCCCTAAAAGTCAAGAACTATTTTCGCGTTTAGTCTAATTTTTTTAAGGTGCCGTACATGCTCGATAAAATCAAAGCGCTATGCAAAGAAAAGAAAACTTCTATATCCAAACTGGAAAAACAGCTTGGATTTGGTAATGGTGTCATCGGCAGATGGGATAAGTCTGTTCCGAGCTATGAACGACTCGCCGCGGTTGCTAACGCGCTTGATGTGCCAGTATCCTACTTGACTGGCGAAACCGATGACCCGTCTGCGGGCATAAAAAAAGAGCGCCCCGCCGATGGCGAAGCGCGTGTCTGTGATTTGCCGGAATCAATTCAGAAGATCATAAATATTTGCCTAGATCGTCCTGAACTTGCGTCTGCGTTATTAACTCTTGCGCAGCAGATAGAAAAAGGTTGAGTTTCTCTGGTGTAAGTCTCATAAGTGTTTCTGTCAATTCTTTAATCGTTGCGATTTCCTTTTCATCCATTACAATCTCCTGTCTCCACTTCCGCCGTCCTTTTCTTAACCTCCAAATTTTATCGTTTCTTTTTGTGTAGATTTGTTCTTGAGGCTGTCAAACTCTGTTGGTAAAATCGTAGTATCAAATCAAATTTTGACTATGAGGGATTTTTACAATGAAAAGAATGCTTGCGCTTTTTCTCGCTGTGCTTCTTCTGACTGGATGCACGGCAAAAACCGCGAAGAGAGAACCAGATAAAGAGAGGGAAACAGAAACAATCGCCGTTACTGACGCAAAGGTTGGCTCTTCTCCAGAAGTGCCGGAGCCCGAAGAGCCGATTGTTCAGGAACAGCCCGAGGTTCCCATTGCGCCCTCGTTCGATGAGCCAGTTGCAGAAACAACGTCACAGAAATCATCCGGCGTATACGTTGGAAGTATTGACTCGGATAAATACCACAATCCGGGTTGCCGCTTTGCAAAAGAAATCCTCCCAGAGAATGAAATCTGGTTCGATAGCACAGAAGATGCACAGAATTCTGGGTATTCGCCTTGTGGAGGCTGCCACCCTAAATAATATTATAGCGCAATGTTTACGCCAAAAAATAGAAAAGAGGAAAATAAGATGGACACTGTAGAAAGACCCGTTCCAACCGAAAATCAAAAGTTTTGCAAATTTTGTGGTGCGATCATCGACAAGGACTGCGTGATTTGCCCGAAATGTGGAAAGCAAGTTGAAGAATTAAAGTCCGCGCAGCCGAACGTCGTAATCAATAACACGAACACAAATGCGAACGTGAATACTATCCGCGGGTATGGTCGTCCGAAGAACAAATGGGTTTCATTCTTCCTTTGCCTTTTCTTCGGTATGATCGGTGCGCATAAATTCTATGAGGGCAAAGTCGGAACAGGAATCCTGTATCTCTTTACACTTGGGTTGTGCGGGATTGGATGGGTCATTGACACTATCACAATCTTGCTGAAGCCGAATCCTTATTACGTCTAACTCATAAATTTAGAGTTCTGCCACTGCTCCCGCTTTTCGCCGCCTACATCCGAGACGCAGGCAAAGAGCATGGGCGCTCCTTTGATGTAGTCCAGGCTCAGACTGTGGACGTCTTTGAAAAGCGCCCCGTCTACGATGACGTTGATCTTCCCGTTTTCCATTCTGATATTGATGCTCTGCATTTGGTGTACCTCCATATTTTAGAACGTTCGTTCAAGAATTTCAATTTGGAATCTTCCACAAAGAACACCTTGCATTTTCTTCGTCCGGTAACCCTCGTAAGCGGCAATTATGGGACAGACTATTTTGTATAATGGAATGTTTAAGATCGCCCCACCGTCGCTCCACCGGCGGTGGGGCTTTCTCACGCGCCTGTAACCAGCATAGCAAAACTGGCAGAAATGTCCACCCTCAAATTGGTAAAACCATACCCATAGCAGAAGAATCAGCGAAATATATGTGAAAATGGAGGTATATCATGTCGGCGATTCAGGAACTCGCCCCATATCTTTCTGCATATCAGAGTAACATAAAGCGGGCGAAGGAAGATCAGCATTACACCATCGATAGGCTTGTCGAAGAATCCGGCGTTTCCAGATCGGCTGTGACGAAGCTCTGCGCAGGAACACAGCAAGACCCGAAACTGTACAATTCTGCCGCGCTATGCCGCGTTCTCGGGCTGTCGCTGGATGAGCTGTGCGGGCTTGTCAAACCCGCAGAAAGCCCGGAAGAACTGACCGAGCAGATTCATCATGTCGAGATCGAAAACGCCAAACTGGAGGCAACAACAGCCGCGCAAAGCGCACAGATAAGGTCTACACATACAATGTGTTACGTCCTTGCTCTGTTTTGTATGCTGCTCTCCTTTTCTCTGATTGCCTGCCTTGTGACGGATGCGCAGATTCGGGACACAGGTCTCATTCGCGGGGGAGATTTGTCCGTAGCTGCATGGGCGTGCATTGCCCTGATCGTAGGTTCAGCGCTGGCTTCGGCAATTACTTTCTATGCAATCCGAAAAGAACGTGGAGGGAAACATGGAGTGCATCAAGTGTAAAAAAGAAATCCCAGACGGCTCGGCGTTCTGCTGCTGGTGTGGGAAACAGCAGCAAGCTCCGCAGCGAAAGGCTTTGAAGCGCGCAAACGGTACAGGGACAGTTTACAAGCTGCAAGGCAGGCGTACCCGCCCGTGGGTCGCTGCAAAGGGAAAAACCATAATTGGATACTATGATAAAAAAACAGCCGCCCTCGACGCGCTGGCGCGGCTACAAGGACGGAGTATTGATGAAATATATAACTGGACCTTCAAGCAGGTTTACAAAGCATGGAAGGATGAACACTTCCGCGATATCGGCGCGAAGGGAATAGAGTCTTACGAACGCGCATATGATGTTTTTGAACCATTGCATGACAGAAAATTTCGCGAACTGCGGACCGCTGATTACCAGATTGTCATAGACAAGTACAGCGATAAATCCCACTCGCTACTGTCGAAGTTCAAACAACTTGCAACGCAGATGTCCCAATGGGGAATCCGGCAGGAACTCATAACGACAAACTTCGCTTCGTTCATTAAACTACCCGAGAATGTGAAGAAAGAAAAAGAGATCTTCTCAGAAGAGGATATCCAGAAGCTCGAAGCGGACGGTTCCCAGGCAGCCAAACTTACCCTGATGATGGTATATACCGGTATGCGAATCGGTGAGCTGTTCGGGCTTAGAACCGAAAATGTCCATGAAACCTACGTGATCGGCGGGGAAAAGACAGAAGCAGGCAGGAATAGAATAATCCCAATTCGCTCCGAAGGGCGTAAATATTTCGCAGAATTCAAAGAGCGTGCAAAAGGCGAACTTCTGATCTCTGGGTATGCCGGGCAAAAAGTCATTGCAAATTTTCGCAAGCGTGACTACTACCCGCTTTTGGAGCGGCTCGGAATCTCTAAGAAAACACCACACGCAACAAGGCACACATTCGCAAGCTGGGCTGTAGCAAACAATATCAAGCCTGAACTCCTGCAAAAAATGCTCGGGCATGCAGACTATTCCACGACCGCAAACATCTATGAGCACTTTGACATTGACCAACTTGTGAATGCGATAGATGCGCCTGTTACTAACACGTTACTAACAAACCAAAAATCAGCGAAAAAGAAAAAGCCCTGAAACCTTTGAGATTTCAGGACTTTTTTGGTGGAGACTAATGGACTCGAACCATCGACCTCCTGCGTGTGAAGTAGACCTTCTGAAATTTCCTAAACTTTTTAAGCATGTTTTCAGACGTTTTTAGACTTTTTCAAATTGGATATTAAATCTCAGACGTTTTCAGATTTTTTCAGATTTTTTCGGTTACTAACAAATAGCTAACACGGTTACTAACACTAGACACGTTTTATCTTCTGCATAACAGAGTTATAAACCTTGCTGTTTACCATCGCAAGTGTATCCATGAGTTCATCAACGACCGCCCAAGCCTTCGCCGGGTCTTTCCCAGCTACTGCAAGCAAAAACTCACTGTCCCCGTACTCGCCCACGGTAGCCGGTTCTGCGGTCACAGGGGCGGGAGCGCCAGAGTAGTAACCCACAAACTTATCTCTGGCATTCTCCGCTCCCTGCATCTTGTCGCGTATCACATATAGGTTCGCCAGTTTGGCATAATTGGGATAGCTGGATTCTTCGTATTCCAGCCGTGCTATTTCCTTTCGGATTTCGGCTTCATCCAGCATGTCTGTCCCTCCTTATGCTCTGTCAATCTGCTCCATGCAGCGCCGGATAGCCTCGCGCGTTTTATCATCGTCTGCGTCGCTCATCATGTCTTCCAGCGTCGAGCGCATATGTTCCCGAACATCTGTCCGGCTGTATCGCCCCATAGAATCGCGGCGCCTGCCACGGTAGGAGCTGCCGCGCCCATACGTGCCGCGCATATCGGCTTCCCACTCACCATCTCGGGAATAGCCGCCGTCCTCAAGCATTTCGATTTTGTAGGTGTTCTTGATGGAACTCGTCAGCTTCTGGATTGCGTCCAAGTCACCGGCGGACATTTCGCGCTTGTCGGCGATTTCGTCCAGCTCTTTGCAGAGCATTTCACGGAGATTTCTTAAATCGTACATATTGCATCCTCCTTTCATGCCACTCTCTCAATCGTCAGATTGCTGTTAGCGAAATTGATAGCCTGCGTGCTTGTGTTTCTCATACCAACCGTCACACAGCAGCCCTTCGGAACAGAAATCTGTGCCGAAACATAAACGTTGAAATAGTTTTCAACTGCCGCCGGAGTCACGGTCGCCGTCGCACTTGCGATGGCTTCCCCATTGATCGCGAGCGCCGCCGTGATTGCTTCGACGGTTCCGCCGGTTGGGATGGCAATGTTGCCGCCGTAGGAAATTTTGAAAACCGCCTTACACTGGTTTGTCAGCCCGCGAAGCGTCACAAGCCCACTTCCCTCTCGATGCACAATGCACGGCTTGCTGCTGATCGCCGTTTCCGTCAGAGGCACATTCTGCCCGGCGGCAATTGTCTGAATGTTTACATTCGTAAATTCTGCCATAAAATCATTCCTTTCTAAATGCGTCGAATTCGACACGGTTAAAAATAGCGGCGGGACGATTGCCCCGCCGCGTTTCTCGAGTATCGGCAAGGAACCGATCATTTTCGTGATTCCACGAAAAAGCTCTACGTTATGGAGTTAAGCGCAGTTGCCACAGCCGTAGTTATAGCCGCTATTGCAGCCTGCAAACTGGTACGGAGCCGGTACCGCGAACGACGGGACCGGGCGCGGGTTGTAATACGCCAGCTGCCCACTTACGTAGGACTTGAGCGTGTCGTTCTGCGCCGCCTGAGAAGCCGCCAGCTGCGCCGCAAAGAGCTGCTGGTTCTGCTCGGCAATCTTCGCGTCCTTTGCAGCCAGTTCCTGCGCCGTCAATCTCTGGTCAATGCTGCGGAAGCCGCAGTTCATCGCGTCGATGATGTCGCGAGTGCTGTTCTGCACGGTGTTGCGGGTGTCGCATGCCTGCGTCGCCATGTCGTAGCGCACCTGGGCGATTGCAGCGCGGTTTTCACAGCAGCACTCCTGTGCCTGCATCGCCATGTTGTTCAGCTGCTGCATCAAGGCTGCCTGCTGGTTGCAGCGGGAAAGCTCCGCATTACCGAACCCCGTAAGTAGGGAGTTGTTCACGGCATAGAAGCCATCGCACAGCCCGCCGTTGATGAGGTCCATCTTGCGTTCGATGTTTGCGAAGTCGGAAGCCAGAACATAGCCGTCAACTACTCCGCCGGAATTGCCGCGGTTATTGCCGAAGCCATTACCGCCCCAGCCACAGAACAGGGCGAGGAACAGGATAATGAACCACCACCCGCCATCGCCTCCGAATCCGCCCCAGCCGCCGGAGCTGCCGGAAGGGGATACGTTCATGGTCGGCTGAATGCCGCCATCAGAAAGACTCATAATCATTTCTCCTTTCGTAGATTTCGAAATTTATCTCAATCGTGCGCACGAATTGAAATCTTAATTATCCAAGAAGCTGTTGAAACTGGCTTGCCGCCTGTTGTAGCTGGTTCAACTGCTGCTGCGAGATTTTCCCAGACTGTACCAGCTTTTCAACCTCCGCCCTCGGGTCTCCCTGAAAGCTCTGCTTGAACTGCTGAAACTGCCGCACCATATTTTGAAACTGCCCCATAGCCCCGGGCATTTGCCCGCCGCCGAGTGCATTAAACAGTGGGTTCATTGTCTGCCTCCTTCGCTTTTCTCACAGGCTTTACGCTCAGAGCCGCCACCTTCGCAGCCAGTTCGTCGAAATCCTTGCGGGTCACGTATTCCACCGTAGGCACTGTTTGCGGCGCTGTGTGGCTCACAGGGGCTGTAGAGCGCTCTACAAGGTCATACGTTGTCATTGCTGGTTTACCGCTTGCGTCGGCTTTCTTGACGTACACAACCGGCGCGTTCATATCCCAAAGCGTGACGGCGTTATTCGGCGCAACGATAAATTCGTTTGCCGCCTTTTCGTTCGGAACCCAGATGATAGACTGTCCCCCGCTCAGTTGCTGTGGTTGAGGTTGCGGAGTCGGATACTGCATCGGCGGCGCAGGCTGATACTGTGGACGCATCATTGGTTCCTGCATCATGGGCGGTTGATTGTAAATCGGCTGCTGATACACATAAGGCTGTTGTCCGAACATCATTTATCCTCCTTTTCCCAGTAGAACAGCGGAATCTCGTTTTCGGAGTTCCATGTATCAAAAATTGTCCCGTTTTCCACGCACACAACGTGGCTTGATAGCGCCAGCACGTACACGCCGCGCGGGTGGTCTGCGCAAAAGTCCGCGACGGTGTAGCAGTCCGGGCAGGTGTTTGGCACAACGTTCCGGGTAAATCCCTGCTGCCGGAGGTACGCGCCCCAGACACTGTTTGCCGACGGCATGTCGCCCATTTTCAGCCCATGTAGGCAAAGTCCGACGTATGTTTCATCCCAGTTCTTGCCCGTCGCCTTTGAGATCGCCCGAACGGTACAGTCTCCGACTTGTTTCCCTTCCGGGTTTGGATTGAAATAAGAAAAGCCCATACCGAACACTCCTTTGATGTGTCCAGTATGGGCTTTTTCGTATTTTCGTGTGCCTCAGTTGTGCATCACTTAGCTATACAGTTTGCTCGACGTGTCTCTCATGCGCTGCATAATCCCAGGGAGGCGTCTTTGCACCGTCGCCCTGCCAAGATACAGTTCCGTCGCGACGTCCACCTGTGGAAGCTTATCCACGAAGTATAGCTGTGCAATCTTTTCGTCTTCCCGGCCAAGATTCGCCTGATGAATGACTGTTTCCATGTCCCGGCGCATCAGGCCGCCAAGCTCCGGTGGTAGCTTGCATCTGGCTTGTGGAGCCATAGCCTCGCCCCCTTACTTCATCGCCTTTGCGAGCTTTTTGAGAAGATCGTCGCCGTACTTATAGGCGGCGAGATAATCAATCGTGCCGTCGGTCAATCCTGCTTTCTGCCGGATGGTCTTCTTTGCCTCCTCAACGGCTTCATCGATCTTCACGGTATCGTATTCCACCCACGGAAGCTTGCCATGCTTCTGCCAATTGCGGGCGTGGTATCCGGCTTTCGTGCCGATGTTCTGGACGGCGGTGATCTGTGCGCCGTTGTCCCAGATGGGCGTACACTCTACCGCCAGACCGTCCCCGATGTACATGCCCCAGTGGCCGGGCATCCAGAGACCTTCGCCGGGAATCAGCTTGTCCCAGCCGATGCCGGACACGGCGTAGCACTTTGCGATCATGCCGTCGGCGGAAACGTCCGGCACGCTGTTCGAGGCGTATCTTGCGCCGCCGTAGTAGGCGTTTTTGTTGCCGTTCCAGCCCCATAGAATGCCCTTCGTGAGGTTTACGCAGTCAAAGCCAAAATAGCCCTTGCCGATAAGATTGCGCAGATACGTGACTCTGCCGCCGGTGTACCAGTCCGGGTACTGGGCGGATTTCTCGTCAATGATCGTTTCGCCCACGGGGGCGCCGAAGCAGCCCCACATGTAGACGGTCTTGTAATTCTTCGCAACGTCAATGTGCCTGCGCACAAGTTCGGATGCTTTCATCATTTCTGTTCGCCCTCCTGCGGCGTGCCCGCATTGTCCAGCACATCCTGCGTCTTCTGGGACTGGGTCCCAAAATAAAACGCGATAATGACAGCGTAGATCGTCATAAAGTCCTGCGAGATTTTGCCCACGACTGCCATGTAGGCGAACACGCCGGTCAGCACCAGCGTGACCAGAGACTTGACGCTGAGCAGGTTGCCCAGCCGCTTTTTGATGTTTTCCATATGTACTCCTTTCATTCTACCGGTTCATTTGGTTTCGCAAATACTCTCTTGCACAGCAGGAGCAGCAGCTCCCCGCCAAACGCCGCTGCCGCGAAGATCAGGACGTCTGACAGGTCGGCGGGATGGTCTGTGAAGATGGCAAGCGTTTTGATGATGACCGCCCACGCGAGCGTAAGCGTCAGGGCGTAAATGCAGTAGTAGACCAGCTCCCGCGCCATGCGCCCCTTTGTCTTCCGCTGCGGCTTTTTCTGCCCGTCCGCCATACTAGCCTCCAAGCCCTGCCAGAGCCAGCGCGTAGCCGACTAAGCCCGAAACAATCGCCGTGACCGCGGCTTTGATTAAGCCCTCCCAGCGGCTGCCGGGGAGCGCCTTGAGGGTTTTCACGTCGGTCTTGATCTCGTTCACGTTCGACTCTATCGTCTCCTGCTTCGTCGCCAGCACCTCCACAGAGGTAGCCAGCTGGTGAAGCGCCTTGTTGTCCGTCTCCAGATCGTTAATCCTGTGCGTGTTGGATTTGCACCGCGCGTCCAGCGAAGCGATCTGCGCCTGAATTCCGTCGTCCATGTGTTCTCCTTTCTCGCCCTCGGGCGGCTGTTATTCTTCCACGTCCCACGCCTGCGGGTATTCTGCGAGACTATATGCTGTGTCCTGGTTCGCTTTGGTGAACTTTCCGTCCTGCACTGCCCATTCACCTGCCTTGTACACGTCGTGTGCGCCCGTTGGATGTACGAAATTCCGCGCCGTCTCGCGTGACGTGCCGTGGTAGGGTCTGTTAAACGTATACCATGCAGAATTTCCGGGCTTGATATCCGGGTAAACCGCATTGTCGTAGTTCTGGAAACATTCCCACGGTTCACCGCCCACGCAGAATACGTCCCCGGCAACATGTTTTCCCTCCTGCCACTCGTCGTAGAGCGCCGAACACATAATGATTTCATCCGCCGTTGTGGGCTGCTTGCCCGCCATGAGAAGTCTGACCGCATTTGCCGTGGAAACGGTCAAGTCGTATTCAACCGGTGTCACCACGACCGGCTGCGGCTCCGGCAGCGGGATATTCGTAAGAAGCCAGCTGCCGTCTTTGATGTCCTGCCGGAGATAATCGATCGGTACGAACGTCCGCAGCTCGAAGCCGTTATCCGCGAAGACCCCGACGGGACCGGTCAGCGCTGCCACCCCCGAAAGAGAATCGCCCGTAAACCGGACCGAGCCGGAGGTGCTGTATACCCGGACGTTCGCGTAGGTGTGATTGTTATGTGTGATGTACATAGTGCCTCCTTATGCTGCGAGCATGTCATTGGTGACTAGCATGTCACTGGGGAGAATGATTGCGGGTCGCACACCGTATGAAGTATATGAGGAGCATCGATTTCGGCTTCCGGAGGAGTCGACGTACCACACGCTGAGTGCGTTACCGTCGTACGGGGAGCGGAGCCACCAGCCATAGGGCGAGCCATTGAAGTTTGCGATGCGCTTGACGTTGCCTCCAGAGCTTGCGGTGAAGTAGTCCAGCTTCGCGCCATCTACCGGGAAGTAGAGGCTGTCACTTGTCGTGAAGCCAACCTCGTAGCCAGATAGCAGGAAGATCTTCACGGACAAACCGTTGGCTCCCTGCTGCGTAGTGCCACCAGAACCGCCGTTCTTACGGTACGGAATTTTTACCTGCTTGATGGCATCCTTGATGTTGCTGTCGAACAGGTTCTGGAAATCACCGTTTAGATAGCTGTGAATGGTGCTGCTTTCCAGTTTGTTCGTATTGGCGCTGTCCCATGAGCGTTGCTCATAGATATCCTCCATCAATAGCCATGTCCCATCGCAGCTTGCGTCGTAGATGCTTGATGGCAGCCCCTGATGCACCACCAGCCAGTCCCACGGAGTGCCGTTCAGGTTCAGTTTGATACTGCGCCCAATTTCCAGATCAGACATTCTCGTTCTGTGCGGCGCAGGTCCACGCCTTAAAAACATTCCCATAATGCACAATCCCCCTAGAAGCAGAAGCCGAAAGCCACACCAGTTGCATAGTTCGCGTTGGAGCTGCTGGCGTTGCCACGGAGGACAAAGCAGAAATGCGTGGGGCTGTCGCCATTCGGACCGCGCTCCCACCAGGAGTCCGCACCGTCCTTCGCCCGGCTGTTTCCCGCCTTGTAGTAGTCGTACTGCGTGCCCTCGCCGCTATAGGATTGTGTAATGCTTCCGAAAATCTCGATCTCGCTCAGCAGAAACAGTTTGTCCGCCGTGGTGTTGATGGTAGCACTCCGGTTGCCCGCTGAAGTAAGCTTGTTCACCTCGCGGATGTTATTCCTCACCTCTGTCGGCATCTTGGAGAGAATGGCAGGCAGGTGCGTTTGCCGCATGGCACAGCTCGTCCAGCCGCCGTTGTTTGTTCTGGAGCTGTTCATGTTCTTCAGTTCGCCGTAGCAGTCGTGCAGCTGGAAGGTAAACGGGGCTTTGCCGAAGCCGTCGGAATAGTCGTCGTGATTGATACCGATAATGTCCACCAGATAATCCGTGGAGCCAATCATCATCGCCTTCTGATCTCCAATCTTCCACGTTGTTGGGATGATCTTTTTCTGGCAGGTCTCAATGATCTGTTCCCAGGTATTATCCGCAAAATTTGCCTCATACGGATATTTAATCCCGGTGAACCATCTCGGACTTCTTCCGCTCATCCAAATACCACCACCTTCACGGGGATATTAACCGTCGGGGCTTTGCCGATGCACTGCGCGGTCAAAGAGTTCGCGCCAGTTACATAGTTGTGAATCAAAGCGAAGCCCTCCAAAAACGCCGCGTCCGCGTCCGGGTCCGTGCCCGAGAGCGCAACGTCCCACTGCGGGTCGACGTCATAGGCAGCTTTCAGCCCCGTGATCGTGATCGTCTGCGCCTGGTAACCGTGTGAATCCGCAGCCCAGCCCGAGGCAAGCAGTGTGCCGGTGTACTGTTTGATGTTCATAGGCTCATACACTCCTGTAATCAGCTCGCCCGCCGCGTTGTGCGCCGTCATCCCCTTGAGAAGCGTCTCCGGCGTTACGGTGTCGGCGGTCAGGTCAAGCTTGACTTCGCCGTTAAGGGCGACTTTGTTGACTGCCATCTCAGCCTCCGATCTGGAGCGTCTGCCCTCCTGCGGCGTTGTCGGTGTAGGTTACGGGAATCGCCGCGACAGTCACCTGCGACAGATAGTCATACGTCTCATCCGGCGTCACGACCTGCTCGGCAAAGCTCGGCGTGACGTTCTTGTTCGCCTGAGCCTTGACCGCCTCGCCGCCGTAGCTGCCCACCACGCCGAGAATGGTAATGCCGGACTTGATATTGCCGGGAATGATTTTTGCTTTTTCTGTCGCCTTGATGCGCGCTTTGCCGGAGCCGTCGTGGAAGCCCATTGCAATTGTCGGCTCGTCTTCCGCATCGGCAATCTCTAGCGTCTTTGCGCCGTTGTCCGGCATGGTGCCGGTCAGCTTCGAGCCGCGCGCGTAGAATGTCTTGCCCTTCAGAACCTCCGCAACCGCAGCGTCCGCGTCCTGCGAGTTGACGTCAAACTCGTTCGTGCCGGTGATCGGCGCGCCGGACTTGTCGTGCGCGGTGACCCCCTTTTTGAGATCACTCGCGACAATGGTGTCGCCCGACAGATCGAGCTTGACCTCCGTGCCGACGATCAGTTTGTTTACATACTTGTTTGCCATATGCTCACTCCTAACTGTTCATATACTCGTCGCCCATGATGAGCGTCAGCCCACCTGCGGCGTTGGATACTTCGTACTGTGGAATCTTTGCGACGTTCACGTCGCGGGACAAAAGCCGGTTTCTGGTCGGCAAGACCACCGGCTCGTAAGTCTTCGGCGTTACGTCGTATACGCCCTCATACGGCTTGCTGCCTCCCGTGTAAACCACCTTCGCCGGGGCGATCTTCATCTTGATCTCCGGCTGGGAAAGCGTCATTTTAATCATATCCCGCCTCCTTCAAAAACCGCTTTGCGTCCGTCTGCACGATTTCAGCTGCCATCGGGTTTCCGTCTCCATCCGTTAAGGCAAGCTGTAGCCTTACTGTGCTTGCTTGCAGCCGCATTGCGTCTGCATACGGGATTTTTACAAGCAGGTGCGTTTCGTCGACTACTGTAGGTTCGTACTGGAAGAAGGAACACCCCTGTCTCACATAAAACTCAAGCTTCGTCGCTTTCGTCAGGTCAGTTCCCTCTACTTCCACCGATAAAGCGTTTGCAATTTTCTGAAACACTGAATCACCCCCCTATGTTTTTGGGATTCCGACGACGTAATCCACCACGTAAGAGCCGGAAATCTTCGAAATCTTCACGCGGTCGCCCGCCTTGAACGAAATCGACGTGTTGCATTTGTAATGCTTTTCGCTTGCCGTCGTGCTGCCGTCAAAAATCAGGCTCAAACCGTCGGAATACACCGCGCCGACCGTCGCGAGGTCAAATGTCGGCGCTGTTACCTTCTTTTCTTTCTGCGTCGATAAGCCCGGAATCATGCAATCACCGTCCTTTTCGCTGTGTGCTTCATCAACTCTCCCGCTCCAAGCGTGATGCTCCAAGCGGTTTCTTCATAGATCCCGCCGATATCCGGATGGTCAATGGAGATCGCGTCCCCGATGCCGTGATTTCCCTCAGAAAATGTCTCGAAACTGATTGTTTTTACCGTCTGCTGCGACTCGCTCATCAGCCGGTTCGCGATGGTCTGCAATTCGTCCTGAGATGCAACATTGTCGACCTTCGTCACCTGAACGATTCGCATATTCCGCTTGAATGTTGAGGTCGCGGACGACGGCGATTCGTTGACCGCCGTCGCCACAAGCGCATCTTCCAAGTCCGGATTCGAGCAGACGCACACAAAAACATTCGGCGTAGAAAAGATGTCCGTTTCCTCCGAAGCGTCTGCCGAAATCGGTCTCAAAATCTCCGTCCCGCCGTATCGGTGCTTGATGTTTGCCGCAAGCGCCTGTGTATACGGCTCGATATGGGCGATACCCTGCACGTCGAACCACACAGGCTTGTAGTTGATCTCCGCCAGAAGGTCATTGCAGATCGTCAGATAATCTGTTCCGATCTCCCAGTCCTCGCGGTCTGTGGCAAGCGTTGCCGCAGAAGCTGTCGTGATAGCCAGTGCCACGCCGCACGCCGTCAAAATCTGCTGAACGACCGTCAAGTAAGATGTGCCCTTTGCATAATGCACCCTCGTCTGCGTTTTGTTGCTTTTGAGCAGCCAGCACCGGTCATACGCCTCTACCTTGACCGTCTTTCCGTATTTTGTGACCGCTGTGGTCACCGTCGCGGCGCGGAACACCCCGAGGGGATATTCCGTGCCGTCCACGGTCAAAATCGGCTGAATTTCGTCTGACAGCAGGTCGACAATTGGATTCACATAGAACTCGCCGGAAAAGCTCGACTTGATCTCGCCGGACGCATCGAAATAAACCGTCGGGTCATTTCCCGCCGCCCACGAAAGCGCCGATACCTCTCCGCCCTTTCGTAAAACCGCCACGCGGTAGGATACGTCACGAATCAATGTCGATCACCTCCGCGTAGTCGATCTGCTGAATTGAGAAGTTGATGACGGATTTGTCCGGGTTCACTCTCGACGTGTCGCTTGTCTCGTTCAGATAGCCGATCACCATTTCGCCGGACTGCGTTTTCAGGCACACCAATTCGCCAATCAGCGCGTCAAATCCCGCCTTGTCTTCGTCCGGAAGGAAAACCGCCGTGCCGCCGACCTTCTTTGTCACAAACTCGCTTCTTTCCGCGTGCGGGTACGTGCTGCCATACATGAAAATGTACTGAATATCGCGGTTGATCGCGTTCTGCACCGGCTGATTCTTGAGCCCGCAATGCTTGAGCGTCACTTTCTTCCCGGACGCGATGCCGTAGAGCGTCACATACTGTCCAGTCGTGATCGTTACCGTGACCGCCGAAGACAGCCCATAATTGCTGGAACCGTCAAAGCAGCCGCGCACCTGATAGGTGACGTTCCCGGAGGACAGCTCGTCGGTGTACTGCGTCTGCGTAAGCTTTGCAATGGGCTTTCTGTTGCGGTAAACCAGATAGAAGTCATAGCTGCCGGTTGTCTGCCAGCTTAAGTCTGCCACGCTGGATGCCTGCACGGTGAGCGTGATACTCGCGCCCGGCGTGTTCGTCACAGGCAGCGCCGCCGCGCCCCAATCAGACCACATGCCGTACTGGTTCTGCACACGCACACGCACTGTATGGCTGCCGTCCGCAAGATACGCAGGGCTCGTCCATGTTTTCTCCGTTCCGTAGTGCGTGCCGCCGGATAAAACGCCGTCCAGCTCCACCTGATACGCCTCCTGCTCAGAGGTCTGCCAGCTGATGGACGGGCGTGGACCCGTGCTCTTGATCTGGATGCTCGGAGCCGTCGGCGCGGCAATCACAACGATCTGTGCCGCCTCGCTCCATGCACCCGCAATGCCGTCGGCGTTGTAGGTGCGCACGCGCCAGTATTTGATGCTGGACGTTAACGTCCCGGCAGGGCACGTCCACTGCCGCGCCGAGCCATTCACGGTTGCAAGCGTCTGCCATGTACTTCCGTCTGCGCTTTTTTGCAGGTCTGCCTTGCTCTGCGCCGTACCAGTCGAAATCGAATGCTGCCACTGGAACAGTACGTCCTTTGAGCCATCAATCACCGTATCAACCGGGCTCAGAGGCGCGGCGGTCGGCGTTGCGTCTGCGGTCGAGAGCGTCACCCAGTCGGATGTTGTAACCACGCCGCTGTTCGCCGTGACAGCTACCTGCCACTGGATGCTCGTCGTACCAGCAAAGGTGTTGGCAGGCACCGTGACGCTCTGCGTGTTGCCAGAGACGGAGATTGTGTGAATCGTGCCGCTCGTGCCGGAGCGCCAGCGGAAGACCGCCGAAGCTTGTTCCAGCGCAGCTAGGCACAATCCTTCGTCAGCGGCGTCCCACGAAAAAATATTTGCCTCTGCTTTAACGATAGAGCCAGAAGATGGCGAAACTTCGTTAATTGCAAGCCCGCAAGTTGTAGACTCATCGATGTATAGACGCAAATATGGTCTGTTTGCGCCTTTTGTCTGGATTTCGTATTCTTTATTTGTCCGATAGCGCTCAAGCGCCACGCCTGTCCTTGCCGCTTTTGCAAACAGTGGTCTGGAATGCTCAAACCAATTCGGGATAGCGCCATCAGTAACATAGACGTATCCAAGTAATTCCCCGTAGTCTTGCCGAGAATTATATGTAATACTGTTTTGGTCAAACGAACTTGCAAGCAAAAATGCTCGAAATTCTGCGTAACTACGCGAAACATCGTTGTATGGGGCTTGAATATAAAAGAATAAGGTTGGAGCATATATCGAGGTTGCGTTCTCCAAAAAAATTTTTTTATATTGCGTACCATCGTTTGGTGATTGAAATTTAAGATATAATTGATCATTAAGCACCAGCTTCGCTGGGTTTGACGTATGATCATTAACACCTTGTTGAGCATATTTTAGAATTGCAAAGGCAGATGCATATACTTTGATTTCGGTTGCCAATCACGTCACCCCCATTCTGGCCACTCTTCTCTGGCTCTTGGCGCGGCGGATGAAGTCGTCGATTTCGCGGATTTCATTTGCCTGCACGATAAAGTTGTAGGTATCGCCGCCGGAGAGGCTGCGCCCTTCCTGATTGGTGCCGATGAAGTTTTCGCTTCTCATGCAGATACCCCCATCCGCGAAGTCAAACGCTCATTTTCTGTAATCCGGATGATGTCGTTGAATTGCTTCACCCGGTCGGCATTGATGTTGTAGTAGTTATTTGTCGTGCCAGCTCCGGCGAGTGCCGGAATATGCCCGAAGGAAGACATTCCAAAGGTCATCGTGCCGAAATCGAGTTGGCTTTGAATTCCACGCTTGACATTTGAGAATTCTTTATCAAAGCCCTGTCCGAGTCCTTCCGCCATATATCCGCCAATACCGGCAAAGACCTTAGACGGGGACGCGATGCCGAGGAAGCTTTTCACACCGTCTACAAGCCCCGTGAAGACGTTTTCAACCGTCTGCTTGAAACTGTTCCACATATTCACGAAACCGTTTTTAATGCCCTCGACAATGTTCTTGCCGATGCTTCCCCAGTCAAACGAAAGGAATGTGTCCACGATAGACCGAATCAACTGTGGAATGACCATAACGATATCCGGAATCGCTTCAATCAAGCCAGTTGCCAGAGCCGCAATGATTTTGGGGCCTGCCATGATGATCTCCGGCAGATTGTCGATAATGCCCTGCACGATACCGAGAATCAGGTTCGGAATCGCCGCGATCAGCTCCGGCAGAGCCTTGATAAGCCCATCTGCAAGCGCCATCGTGATTTCCACGCCTGCTTCAAGGATTTTCGGCATATTTGCAATGATCGCCGTGACAAGGTTCGTGATAACGTCCGGGACCGCTGCAATCAGTTTCGGAGTCGCATCTACAAGCCCATCGACGAGAGCCAGAATAATCGCAAGCGCTGCGTCAATCAGGTTCCCGAGGTTTTCCGGGCTAGTCAAAACCTCTACGATTTTAATAATTGCATCCGTTGCGGCGGGAATCAGCTGCGGGAGCGCGTCTGCAATACCCTGTGCAAGCGATACAATGACATCAATGCCAGTCTGTGTGATCTGCGGCAAAAGCTCAATGAGAGCCGGAACGAGCGTGTTGATGACCGTCGGCGCAACGTCCGCAAAAACCGACAGCACGGACGGCAAAGCCGCCATAAGCCCGGTTACAAGGTTTGTAGCGCCCTCTACAAGAGACGGCAGTACCGTGCCCAGAATCGCCGGTAACTGTTCGCTTACCGTTCCGATAAGGGACGTTGTCGCTTCGACGATACGCGGCAAAAGCTCCTGAATCCGAGGAATCAGATTGTTCCCCGCGATGACCACAGAATCCGTAAAGTTCCCGACCAAAACGCCTAAATCTTGGTCAGGGTCTGCCATGCCTGTCACAAGATTCTGCCATGCGGATTTCATCATACCGAACGAGCCCTGAATCGTGCTTGCCGCTTCCTCTGCCGTCGTGCCCGTGATGCCCATTTCCGTCTGCACCACGTGGATAGCATCTACGATGTCCGCATAGCTTGAAATATCGTACTTGATGCCGGAAATCTTCTCTGCGTCCGCAAGCAGCCGCTCCATTTCCGCCTGTGTGCCGCCATAACCGAGCTTGAGGTTATCCAGCATTGTATAGTTCGCTTTCGCAAAGCCTTGATAAGCATTTTGGATGGATGTCATGTCCGTGCCCATCTTGTTTGCGTTATCGGACATATCGGTAATTGCCAAGTTCGCCTTGTCCGCTGCCGCGCTTGTGTCTCCATCGAGAGATTGCAGCAGAGAGGCCGAGAAGCTCGTTACCGTCTCCATATATTCATTTGCGGACAGGCCAGCGGTCTTATATGCGTTGTTCGCATAATCCATAACCTGATCTTGGCTGTCCTTGAAAAGCGTTTCCACACCGCCGACAAGCTGCTCATAGTCAGCATACGCTTCGACCGCCTTTGTGCCGAGCGTCCCGAGCGCCGCCGTTCCTGCCGCAACACCAGCAACAGCCACTTTACCAGCCGTCGCAAGTCCGGATTTCAGTTTTTCCCCGAGTCCGGATGTTTTCTGCCCAACTTCATCAATGCCTTTATTCGCTTCGGTCGTATCCGCACCGATTTTTACAAAAAGTTCAAATAGATTCATCTTTCACCACCAGTCCGCACCGCTTAACAACCTCGGCGGTGATTTCTTCGCAGGTTCGGTTGTCCTGCGGCTTCGGGTCTATCAGGTCGGAATATTTCGCCTGAACAAAGCTGCCGCCCGCGAATTTCGCTGTGTTTTCCGTCATTGTGCGCAAACACTCCGCCGTATAAATGCGGAAGGCTGATTCTTCCTGCTGCCGCTTTACCAAAATCGGCAAAAGGCGAATCAGCCCACCCACGCTTATCTTTGGAGCCGCCAGAAGCGCAAGCGTTACGCTTTCGCCTCCGACGCGCACGATTTGAAAAAATCCAGCATATCCTTGTCCTTGACAATCTCCTGAATCTGCCGCATGGTTTTTAGGACGCTCTGCTTTTTGACCGCCTCGACGGTCGTTTCGTTGACCGCAGCCAGAATACCGAGTGTGTCCTCTCTGTGCTTTTTCAGGATCAGGGGAATCCACTGCCCGATCTTCTTCGCACCGATCGCGTATTTTTCACCGGCTGTCTGAGGCTTCTCTGCGTCAATCTGTGCTTTCAGACTCTCCCGCAGCTCATCGTCCGTCAGGATGTTGAGCGCGTACACGCTGACCTCGCAAAGAACGTCAGCCGCCTTATCCGTGCTAAGTTCCGAAAATTTCATACTTTCTTCTCCTTACGTTTCAGCCGTACCGGCTTTGATATAAACCTCATACGGCACAACGTCCTGCTTCGACATCGAATAGTGCGCCGTGTACTCAAACGCCATCTGCCCCTTGTTCTTGTCCGCCGTTTTCAGCTGGAATCCTCCGGTCGATAGCGCGTTCATAAGACGAATAGCAATGAAACCGCCATTCGTTGCACCGTTCTTGTCGGAATAATCGCCCACAAGCCAGATGTCCGCAAAGTCAGCCGCCGAAAGATCGCGCCGAGGAACAACCTTCGTCGTATCTGTGCCGTCGATGTCAGCCGCCGCCATAAGAGATTTCGCGGAGGCGGTCGTAGCCGTTACATATGTACCGGAAAGTTTCACTTCGACATCGTCCATCCGCTTCATTTCCATTGTGTTCTTGGGGCAATTGTCCACATCCGAGCCGTAGTCGGAATACGTCGGTGTCGCGGAAAATGTAACGCCTCCGGTAGTTGCACCGATCTGGTTCTCCGGTTCAAACGTTCCGGTTGCAGGCGTAAATTCGCTCAAAACAACGCCAGCGTTGATTTGCAGCTGCTTAAACGTATCCGCCGGAATTTTTGTAAATTTCGCCATGAAATCAGTCCTTTCAGTTCGCGGTAATGTATTCGACCGTTACGTTCAAATACCGCCGCTTGATGTATTTGTCGGAATCATCCGCGATGTTCTGGCACCACGGCGTTCCGCGCTTAATCCAAATTGCACCGCCGTCGCACGGAACGAACACGCCGCCAAAACCGATCGCGTCCGAAATTTCCTGCGCTTTGGCATTCGGTTCTGCTTCCTTTTCCGTGTAGTACCACAGGTTCACCGTAAGCCCGATCTCTCCACTATCCCATGCGCCCGTAATAAGCTCATACGTGAGCCACGGGAAAACAGCATCGTCCGGCACGCTGGACGTCGAATAGGCTGTCAGGAACTGCGAAAACCATTCTTGTAGAGCCTGTCCTTTTGTCATGCCGGTAACGCCTTCTTTTCTGCCGTGAAATACTTGAGATCGAAGCTGGCCGAGCGTGGGGACTGCTTTGCCGTCGGTTCCGATGTTACACGGTACGTCTCGCCGGTCGTTTTATCCCGGAAGAAGTCGTTATACTCAATCGGAACGCTTTGCTGAACCAGAACCGAGTAAACGCTTGTAACGCCCTCTTTTTCGGCTCTCCTTGCCTCCATCGACGTATCAAGCGCCTGATAGTTGTAAAACTCCGCGCCTTCCGCCCACGTCGTGATATAGCCGCTCTCGCCGTCCGGCACGCGGCTTTTGTCCAAGAGGACACACGGTCTTGCAAAATCGTCAAGTAAGCTCATATCTTCCTCCATTGGTTCAGGCGCGACTTAAAAACAGACTGCCATGTTACCATTCCAGCGCCGGTTGCAGACCCGCTAGTCGTTTTCGAATAGCTGTACCCGCCGAAACTCTCCGACGTGTACGGGCTCGCGGCGATGTCTCCGTTCTTTTCCTGCCACGCCTTGATTTCCTCTCCCAAGCAGAGAAGTGCAGGAGGAACAGACATCGGCCATATAGAGCCGTCAAATGTCTCGTCTGCCATCGCGTAATCCGGGTATTGGTGAACTCCGTCGTTGAAAACAGAGCCCACCACACGGAAAAACTGTCCGTTTTGCAAAAACGGCAGTGTGATGCTGCCGTTTTCGACCGTGTACGTACCACTGATTCTGTCAGTTTCGAACCAGTTTCGAAGCACGCCACATAATTCAGTCAGCATCACACCGCCACCTCCATTACTTCGCCGTTACCGTCGCGTTGCCGGACTTCTGCGCCTTGTAAGTCGCGTCAGCCTCAACGACTGTGATCTTCTTGCCCGTCGTCGCAGTGATATCGGACTTGCCGTCCCACGTCGACCACGTTCTGACATTCTGACCGTAGGTAACCGTCTCAGCCGACTCACCTACCTTGTACTTGTAGACGTTCCCAGACACTTCCTTTGCCGGGGTAACCGTGATCTTCGTGTCGCCGGTTGCGGTTCCGGCTGCCGAAGTAACGGTCAGTGTGCCGAGCGACGGGGTCTCGTCAATGTCAGCAACGGCAATGCCGTCCTGATACTCCGCGAACAGGGTCATGCCCATGATCGCAAAGGACTCGGAGACCGCCGTGGAGTAGTTGCCCTGCACGTGGAAACCAACCAGGTTCGTTTCGCCATCAGTTCTGTAGTCAAGACCGGCACGGGCGAAATCGCTGTCAGCCGGGTCGATGTAGTATAGGACGATGTTCTCGACCGGAGTCGCAATAACACGACCACGCTTGATTTCTTCGTCAGACAGCAGGAACACGGTGCTGTAGCCCATGAAGTTCTTGATGTACTGGAAGCCGAATTCAGTCTGGATGGTGATATCAGCGCCGCCGAGATAGTCATACAAGTCCATGACGTTCACGAAGCCGACAACGTTTGTCGCGGTTCTGTGCATCTGCTTGAACTTGTTGATAACAGCGCCCTTCGCCATCGCAAGCGCACGCTGCCAGTTGGTTTCGCTGACGCTCAGAAGGCCGGTATTCAGGTAGTCGTAGAACCGGTTCGTGACGTTGGTCTGAAGCTCATACAGGAAAGCTTCGTCGGTCATCGCGACTGCGACATCATAGCCGTATTCCTTGATTGCCTCGATAGAGACCGCCTTCGCGTACTTTTCGACGTTGATGTTCGCATAGTCCTTCTCAATGACCGTCGCTTTGGAGTAGGGAATCTCTTCTCCCTCGCCGACGCTCTGCGCGAGCGTCACGCTTGCGGTCTTGGATTTCAGGACGGTGCCAGGCTGCTTTTTGATGGGGCGCATAATGCCCAGAATGTCGCGCAGGTGCTGCCAGTTCCGCGCAAAGCGGGTTACAAAATCGATTTCACGAGCGGTTACCTGAACGTCGCTCGTCATGGTCAGGTTGTTTTTTGCTGCCATATTATTCTTCCTTTCCGAACAAATTGAGATTTGCGGCAATTGCTGCCTGCCGTTCAGACGCGTCCCTGATCTTAAAGATGTCGTCCCGGCTCATAGCGCCGCCGTTGTTTGCGGGCGGGTCTTTGGTGTCCGCGCCCTTCTGTTTCGTGGTAACGACGAAATCTGCCCACTCTTCCTTGATGGACTTCTTCAAATCATCGGCGTTCTTGATTTTGCCGTCTTCCAATTCAACCGAAGAAAGATCGGTGACCTTCAAAACCGAATCAATGCGCTTTTCGCTGATACCCGCAGACTTCAAAAGTTCCCGATACGCGGATTCCTTCGCGCTCTTGGTTTCCTTCTGCATCTGCTCTCTTTTGTAGTCGTCAAATTCCTGTTTGACCTTGTCGTGCTTATCCTTCCAGCCATCGTCGCCTTTGGCTTTCAGGTTTTCCAACTCCGCCTGTACTCCGGGGAGCTTTTCAGCGTCTGCCTTATACCGCGCGAGATCGCTTTTTAGCCCGTCTACGGTATCGGTGTGCGCCTCAATGATCGTGTCCATCTGCTCTTCCGTCAGCCCCATTCCCTTTAGGAGCTTCCTTGTTAATGCCATGTTCTATCTCCCTTTCCCTTGTCGGCGGTTCTTTGCCGCGACAGAACAAAAAATGTGGCAACAGTCGTTTCTTCACTGTTACCACATTTATACCGCATATTTTAGGCTCTCTTACGCAAACTTTCAGCCATTTTTCAATTCATCCTCTACGATCTGCCGGTATTCGGACGCATGGTCAGCCGCTGCGGGCTTCAAATATGGCTGCGCTTTATTGCCTGCCGTCCAGTGCCAGTTCCCCTTTGCGTCCTGATACGCCCACGGCGTAGGTCTTCCACCCGGATAATACTTACCGGTTCCGAGTTCGACGTATGCAGCATATTCCGTGTCACTTCCGATGTATGCAGCTGGTTCCCCTTCATTTACGCGGTGCGTGATGCTGTTCCTCAGATTTCCGGTATCGACCGGGCAAAGCCGCTTTGCATACTTTTCAGCCGTCATGCCGATCTTTTCGAGGGCGCGAATCAGCGCGTCGTGCATAGCGGACTTCACTTCTTCGGAATTGTCGATAAATTCAACGTTCATCGCCTTCTCCTAAAATATTTATCAACAATACTTAATACCTCGTCTGCGTACTGATTCGAGGCACCGCCCAATTTGGCATAAGCAAAACATTCTGCAAGAAATTCATTTTGGTTTGAAAACGCATACTTCCCGAGTTCTTCCGGTTTGTCCTTTTTTGCCTTATTGTAAACCGTTTCGATTTCATCCCAAAAATTGATCTCTTCCCCATACCCATAAAGGCGGCTTGTCAGTTCTTCGGATAGCGTATGAGCAAATTCGTGCGTTGTTGTATATACCCCGATTTGCCGTCTACCCAGGCGCGGGCTTTCGCCTGCTGCCGCCGACTTTCTCAGCTCCGCAAACAAACTGTTCCGATCTTTATAATACTTTTTTGGATATTGTAGAGAAACTTTTTCCGCTCTTGCCCCGGATCGTTTTACTTCTCCGAGTGCCGCTCTTCCAGATGTAGTTACAATCTCGCTAAAATGATATCCATATTCATCTCCAAGCCGAAGAATCTGCTCCATATTCTCTTTTGCAAGGTCTAACTCCATGCCAGATAGGTCAACTAATTTCTTCGTCTCGTCCTGAACAATTCTCGAAATGTCAGAAACCTTGTCTGCATTTCTAATTTTTTCAACTGCTATGCTCAACCTATCGGTGCCTGTTTTTTGTTTCCATCCTGCCCACTCGGCATAAGTCATATTTTCAATCAGATCATTTTGCCCTGTCTCTTGATTCCTGGCGCGGCGCTGTCCTCTGGATGTGCCAATCCCCTCTATCACAGATACCAGCGTGCAGCGACAGTTGTATATTTCTTCCGGTCTTCCTTGCGGGTCTCCTGGGAAACGGCAACCATTAGAAAACTTCTTATCGTTATCCACGACTTCACCATCGAGCATCGCGTGAGAATGGCGCGTTCTTCCGTCCAGCGTCGCCATCCACTCTTTGCGGCATTTAATCCCCATCTTTTCAGCCGCAAAGTAAGAATCCATCCGTCCGGCGTTCTGCGCGCCCGTGACTGCCGTTCGAGCTGTCCGGATAGCGGAATCGCGGTTCATGGTGACAATTCTGGATTGTAGATCATCTGCCATGTGCTTAATGCTCTTGCCCTGCAAAATGGAGCTTGTGACGCTGGCTGTGATCTGCTTTTTGCCCCATGCAAGATCAATTCCACGCTTTAACGCTCTTTTCGGCGGGTAATACGGCATAAGCTCCGGCTGTTCCACAATCAAGCGCTTTACAGTCTGTTCGTCCCATAAATCAAAGCCGACATCGCCGGTCACTTGCTCTATGGTGTACGCCGCGAAATTTCGATTCAAACTGTAAATTCCCGGCGTTGCATCGTTGACATACGCAACAGCAGCAGCGTTTGCATTTGTCATGCGCTCTGCGACCTTATCCCGTAGCGACTCAAAGCGCTTTCCACGCCCGATCTGTGCAAGCCGCCATTGCTTGTATTGTTCCTCTGTGATATCGCCAACGTCCATCCGTGCCTTTTCGGCTTCGTCACGGTCTGCGAACTTTGTGAAATACTCCTTGATGATGTCCGTCAGACCGTCATACGCTTCTTTGTAAGAATCATATATCCGCTTTTCGAGCGCCTTTAACTCTTTTTCGGTGAGGTCGTATCCCTTATCAGGTCTCATCGTTCACCATCTCCGGCGGCTCGAAGCTGCGCTCAATATCCTCTGCCGCTTTTCTTTTCAGAATTTCGGCGACTTCTTCCTGCGTCAGCCACGGGAGCTTGTTCAAAATTGTCTCATCGTCTAGGTAGTTTGCCGCAAGAAGCACCATCTGCGTTTGTTCCAGCTGATTTGTTACCTTAGAGCGAGTAAAAGACGGGTCATCTTCAATCCCGACGATTTTGAAAAGTGCCTGTAAGAAATCAATTACGCAGTATTCGAATTGATCGACCTTGTTATCCATCGACTGATATGCCGCATTGATCTCCGTCGCTGTTTTCTGCCCGCCTTGCAGTTTTGTAACGTCCAACATCTGAAAATCTCGGTACAGATCGTCGCTGATTCTGGAAAGAAGCGCTTCCCGAGCTTCAACCGGGATTGTGAGCGTATGAGCCTCTGCCTTCGCGCCGTCATCGTCCACAAGACCTACGCCAATTCTCCGCATGGACTCTTTGAACCGTGCCATACCGATCTCGTCCATGCCGCCAGCATTGGAAATTGTCCAGTAAATAACGGATGCATCATCAACCGTATTCGCAAAGCCGGATTTGATCAAATCGTAGCAGTCAATCGCCTCGCGCTGTCCGACCAGTTCAGACTGCTTTGCGCGGTTCCCGTACATGGGAATAATAGGGAAGCCCGGATAATTCTGATACGCCAGAAGTTCGGTCCCGTCAATCTCAGAAGTCGCTTCCACAGCCACATAGCCGCGCTTCGGCTCCAAAATCATCATTTCTTCCCCGCTCCGTCGGATGTACTGTGTAAATCCGTCAGGTTCGAAGAGAGTAGCACGCAGCGGCTTGCTTGTGCATACTTGCCAGAAACGAATGCCCGACCGAAGCGCTCCGTTTTCCTCATCCAGAAGCGGAACAAATTCTGTCACATCAAACACTTCAAGGTGATCGAGATTCCAGAAACCATAGGAAACGCCGCCGACAAGCGCGTCGTGCGCTGCGTCTTGGAGCCGTGTGTCAAACCCAGCGCCCAACTTCGCTTTGTTTTCCTCTTTTTTCAGTGTCACGCCGTTTCCAAGCAAATACTGCGTTTCCTGCGTGATGAAATTTGCAAAGAAATTGCTCCGAAGCTTATAGTTCGGACTGTAGTTGTCCGGAATGACTTTCCCGTTGAGCGTATAAAGCAGCTTTTGAAAATTAGCAATCGTCACATTCCTGTGCGCGTCATACTCCTTCGCAATAACCGCCTGTTTGTATAAATCCGAGTCTTTGTGATTATTTATCGCGGACAGAATAAATTCCATCCGCTCCCGGTCAGACTTTTCCGCAACCTCTAAAAAATCCTGATATGTTTTCATCTTTTACCTCACCGCGCCAGTTCAGGCACGAACGAATGCTCTTTGAACGCCTTTTTCAGTACCGTCATAGCCATATACCGAATATCGTCCATCGCGTGGTCGTTGTCCTTTATAACTTGATCTTCTCTTGCTTTGTCGTCCCACCGGTACAGCCCAAATTCACGTATGGAGTTCTCGCAGCTTTCGTGTATTTTTATTTTCCCATTTTTGAGAAAAGCAGACACGGTTCGGATTCCGTTCATTACATCGTTATCCGCGTGCCTAACTTTGAACCGCCCGCGTCTCCGCAAGGCTTCGATAAACGACGCTGCCGAAGGGTCTACGACGACCGCCGATATTGTTCTGTCTCCCGCCAACTGTTCCACCATGTCGCAGTACTCTTCGTCGGTCTTCTGGTGGTGTTCGGCTCGACCGGAATAATATACTTCCGCCACTCGAACCGCGCATTTTTTCGTGACCCTCCAAAGCCCAGCGGAAAACGGGTTTCTCGTTCCGTAGTCGATGGAAATGTAAAAGTCCCCGTCATCCGGGCCATCATGCACGATGCAGTTTTCTCCAAACATCGGATACACAAGCCCTTCTGCGATTACCCAACGCCCGAGAATGTATCTGTCGTAGAATACGCCGGAATACATTCCTTTCGTCCGCTCGATCATCTGCGGAGTAAGAATTGGATTGTCTTCCAGCAGGAAGTGGATGTGCTGCGTGTTCTCGCGCGGACGCTCAATCCACTCTTTGTAGAACCAATGGCTCGGGCTTTCCGGATTGCAGTTGAAGAAGTATTTCGGATGTTCAAACGAAATCGCACGGGAAAGCGCCTGCTCCACAAACGAACGCGGCATAAGTGCCACTTCATCGAACAGCACACCCGCAAGTGTAATGCCCTGAATGAGCATATACGAGCTTTCGTCCTTGCCGCCGAACAGATAAAACCAGTTTGTCTTGTTTCCGCTTCGTACCGTGAGAATCCTCGTCGAAACTTTATAACTCATCGACAAAGCCGCGCCTAACCCATCGACCTCCATCAATGGCTTTAATATGTTTCTTTCCGCCGCCTGAACCGTCTTCCCGCAAATGGCGAAATTCGTATGATCGTAGTTATTCATCGCCCATAAGACGAACGTCAACGCCATAATTGTTGTTTTTCCGGAACGGACAGAGCCATCACAGATCAGCGCCATATCCTCCGACTGTGCAAACTCCATGATCTGCCGTTGCTTTTTCGATAATGGATTAATCTGCATTTCCGTTGCCCTTGAGCGCCAGAATCAAAGCCGCCAAAGCTGCCGGGTCTCCGCTCTTTTCGCTTGCTCCGTCTGTCTGGTCTAGGTACTGTTTTCCTAGCCAGATTGCCATATTTGCATTCTTTTCCGCAAGCTTCCATTGGCTTCTTCGTAAGGAAATTTTCCCTGCTCCGCGCTTTTGCCTGAAAACTTCGGAGAAAAGTGCGCCATATGTCCGTTTACACCATGAATCCAGCGTTTTGTCCGTGATTCCGAACCACCCGCAGATTTCCTCGAGTGTGCATTGGAGTGCGCACAGGTTCTCGAACTGCTTCATGTCTATTTCTTTTCTCGGTCTCCCCATAACCGCCCTCCTTTCTCCTCTGGCGTTTAATAAACTTCTCCATGTCCCGCTTTAGATATGGGCTATTTGTTTTGGCAATAATTGCCTGTGCTTCTTCAATCGTCATTCCCAAGCCCTGCCACGATTTTCTTTTCTCTGTCGGAAAGTTCCCACACGTTTGTATTACATACTCTTACTTTCTCGGCGGCAGCCTTTTCCGCAGCAGCCTTTTCCGATAGCAAAAAGCCGGAGCCGAACAAGCCTTTCCCCGACGCTTTCTGTGCGTCAAGCGCGCGGATAAAATGTGCATCTCTTTCTCTAATTTCAAGGCTTACGCCGTGAGCTGCCATATAACACAGCATCGTTGCTGTCAAAACCTCATCTGGATATCACAACACACCCGGAAGGGTATTTCTCGCTTTTATAATCTCCGCCCGGATAAAACGGGCGCACAATCGCGGCATTGCCAATTTCGTACTTCTCGGCCACCCAATCTCTTACTGCGTCGTAGATGTTATCCGGCGTGTAGCAATCGTCCGTTGTTTTCTTCGCCTCGAACTTTTCAAGGAAAGCTTGGTAGTCCTCATCATCGTCTGAAAGCTCTCCACGCTCCATCCTTTCCCGGAACTCCTGCTCTCTTTGCTCGTTGGTCATTTCTTCAATTTCGGATTCGTCCAGCTCCGGGAAAGAAAAGTCAAAATCAAACGCCGACAAATCCAACTCCGGCAGTTCACCTTTCAGCAGGTCAAAGTCCCAGTCGCTCTCGTTGCTCTTGTTATCCACCAGACGAAGGGCGTTTACCTGCTCCGGTATCAGATCGTCCACGCAGACACACGGCACTTCTTCCATGCCCAGCTTCTTTGCCGCCAGAGCGCGGCAATGACCGATTACAATCACACCGTCCCGATCAACTACAATCGGCTGAACAAAGCCGTACTGCTTGATGCTTTCTGCAACGTTGTTGATCTGCCGTTTATCGTGTTTCTTTGCATTCTTCCCATAAGGCGTAATGCTATCTAGTTTCAAACTCTTTACTTCCATTTCATCCCTCCTTATTCACCCTTCCAATCTTCCTTTTCACGCTCCACCGGATTGCGGTTTCCGGTGGAGCTCATAAAAAGGAGGTTCCGCAGTACGCTGCGTAGCCGTAAGAAGGATGAAAGCGCAGAGGATACACCTCTACGCTCTCAACGATACACTATGTTTAAGGCTCTCTTACGCAAACTTTTGAATATAAACCACGTTTTTCTGCCACCAAGTAGATAAACTGCCTATGCCATTCCTGAGCGGTACGCTCCGAAACATATACCACCATAGCAGCGCCCTGTAGGGTATGTGTACGCTTCCAGAGGACCAGATCAATAAGCTTCAGCCGTTCCGCGCCATCTGGAAGCTGCTTTGTTTCTTCGACAGCAGCATCTACCGCGTCGATTTCCTCGCGCGTCATAAGCGTACCGCCCTTGTAGCTTCGTACCATCCATTTTGCGTAGCCCCACCACCCATAGCGCGGTTTGCTCACCACATCAACCTCCTATCTACCTCCTATCTCCCCGAACTCCCGAACCCATTGTCCTCGCGTTCCGTCTTCTCGAGTGAGCTGACCACTTCCAGCTCCGGAAGGATACAGGGCAGTATAACAAGCTGCGAGATCTTATCGCCCCTACAGACCTTGTAAGGCTTGCTTCCGTGGTTGTAGAGCTTGACCATGATGCTTCCGGTGTAGCCGACGTCGATGACCCCTTCGCTGGTGATTCCGTGTTTGACATTCAGACCGCTTTTGCTCTTGAGAAATCCCACGGTGTTTTTGGGCAGCTGGACATGCACGCCTGTATCAAACAATTCGCTTTCTCCGGGATAGATGTAAACGTCGTCGCTCGCCGAATACAGGTCTAACCCCGCATCGTATTCATGCGCCCTTGTGGGCATGAACGCCAACAAATCTAAAACAATTTTCATTTTTCCCACCAATCCTTGATTGTATCGTTCCGTTCGAAAAACGGCTGAAAGAACGGACCGCAGAGCTTCTTAAGACTCGAGTCAAGCCGGTGAATTGCATCGTCGGATTCCTTCTTGCCCAGCCATGCCACGCCGTATTCTGCGTCAAGCTGCTCCATTTTGTCCAGAAGTTCCTTTGCCTTCGCCGGGCTTTTGAGCATGCCCAGTTCATGCGCCGCCACAAAGAAAAGATCTACCACCTTCTGCTTTCCTGCCTCCATACCGGCGGCAAAATAAGCCTTGTTGCTTCTGCGAATACGCTTTGCCAGATCGTTCATTGCACTCATAGCTGTATCCCCCTTATGTACTTATCAAAATACGTCACTGCCACCGCCATCGCCGCCCACATATCCGCTGCGAACCCGTAAAAGAAACCGGGGTTCTTCTTTGTTCCTTTCCCATAATTCGGCTGGCCGGGCGCGTAGCGGTCGACGAGGGCTTGTCTGATGTTCGCATCCTTCGCCGACGCTCTGCCACATAAGTAAAGCTTTTCTTCCCGGCGGAAGATCTTCTGTATCTGGTAGCACCGCTGGAAAAGCTCGGCATATTCCCAAAATCGCCCGATCCAAAAGCAGGTGTCGAACACTTCCTGCCCGACCGGCATACCCATTCCGGCAACCATTTCGATTGCCAGGTGCTGATACTCCCGGCAGAGAACGGGGAATATCTTCCCGTTCGGAACTTTACCAACGTCCAGCACCTTCCGGATTTCCTTCCCGTCGTGCTCCACCAGCACATAGCCGGATTGGATGTTGCCGGGGTCAATCGCAAGAATTGTTCCCACCTTGCAGCCTCCTTCCGGTCTCGCACGGCTTCATCTCGTCGCAATCACCGTATTTCGCGCAATGTGCTGCAAACAGCCCCTTGAACTCCGGCAATTTGTCGATTACAAGGCAGCACATCATTTTCACAGCCTCGCGCAGGATCGCGTCCAGCCGTTCTTGCAGCCAGTCTGCCTCCGGACCGCAGCCGTATGCGCCGTCAAACTCCGTGTCCAACTCGGACACGCGGCACGCCAGACGGTAAAGCCGCTCTTCGCCGAAGCCCTCCTGCGCGAGCGCTGCGAGAAACATGTCGGAGACTTTCTGCATACCTGCCTCCACGCCGATCTCCATCGCCGCCCGCCCGACGGCGTCCAGCTGGTCAACGTACCTCATCGCGCATCCTCGCTCGATACTCCCGCCAATTCAGAACTGCTCGAATCTGTGCCGACCGCAGCCGCCCCATTAGCGCGTTTCGGTCGCGTGCGGCGCGGTTCGCCTCGTTGCGAGACAGCCCCAGCACGCCCATGCAGAGCTTTACAAATCGTTTTTTCGTCATTTTGCGCCTCCAGTTTCCATCGGGGAAATGAACTGTTTGTTGAGATAGGACTCCGCGGGCGGATAATACGGCTTGCACTTATCCGCCACCATCCAAACCCAGTGGTCGTCTTTCCAAATCAAAAACGCGCTATTCTGCGGGTATACGGCATATACCCAGAAAACGCCGCCCGTCAAAAGCTCAATCTGAAACATCGTCGTTCCCTCCATCCATCTTCGCCCCGCACTTACCGCAGAAGTTGTGCCACCGTGAGCACAGCGTTGCGCCGCATATTGGGCAGTTGTCATACGGGATGTCCGCATGCACCATATTCCTGCGGTAAAGTGTAGAGCGGTCTCCCGCTAAAACCCCGATCTCCTCATGGTATCCCACAATCGTCCTCGTGCGCACTTCCGTCACCGGCGTTCCATGCACCACCTCCGCAACGTCGGCGGCGGGCAGTCTCTTGATAACGTCCATCGCTGCGTAAGCATAGTCGTTGTATAGAGCTTTCAACGCATCCTCGCGCCGGATATAATCAGTCATAATCCATATACTCCCTTCAGATTCTGTTGCAACTCGGGCGGAAGGGCGTAAAACGGCATGCATCTACTCAGGATCTCTGCTTTCAAAAGCCGCTCCGCCTGCCGCTTGGTCAGCCGCCGCTCTCGCTTCTTCTGCGGCAGCTCGCCTTTTGCCGCCGCAATAGCGGTCGGGTTGTGCTTATGTTGACCCATCGTCCTGCACCTCCACGCCAGCCTCGTCCAGCAGGTCAGAAAGATCGGTGTCCACGCTGCTGCCAATAAAGTCGCCATTTTCGTCGTAGTGGTTGTACTCCGTGGTCGGTCTGGATTCTATCCCTGCAAACTCTTTTAAAAGTCTCAGATATTCGTCGTTATCGAAGAGCTGAGCCTGATAGAGTTGTCTCAACTGCGCTTTGGTTATACGCCTAGCCATCCTTCTTGCCCTCCTCTACACGCGGCTTAAGCCATTCTTTGATTTGCATCGCGCAGGAGCAGCAAAGCTCAATATCAGGTGATTCCTCAAGGAACGCGCTTCGTACGTTTACATACGTCGCAGAACTCACGGGGTTTATCTCCGCCCCGCAGCGGTCACATATTCGTTTCGTTGCCATCCTTCTTGCCCTCCAATCTGTTCAAAGTAAAACTTGATCGGTTTCTCGTGCTCGATAACGTTGCCGTAGGCAACTCCCACCTTGTAGATGTAGTTCTCCCTGAGTTTGCGCGGGATCTCCTCGATATAGCGCCGGAATGTCTCCAGCGTGTTTGCCCGCTTGTAGTGGTTGCACATCCGGCAGGCAGGCATGAGGTTTGAAATATCATCTGTTCCGGCTTCTTCAATATCCCACGCTCGCAGCGGCCGGAAGTGGTCTACCTGCATGTCTCGGATATCGATAGACCGTCCGCAGTAGACACAGTGGCCGTCATACTTCGCATAGACCGCTTCCCGTTTTTTCTTACTGAACCTCATACTCCGTCCACTCCTTCAAAATACCGTTTCTGTTCTTCCTGCGTAGGCCAGTCTGGGTCGAGGCAACGCTTGCGGCGGTTCCGTTTCCATCCGCTGTAAATCTTCGCATCGCGCCCGTCGATGGTGTACCCAACGCCGCGTTCTGCCCGGTTGTGAACCAGAAGTGGTCGCGGATAATTCGGATTTCGTGCCCTCAGAACCTCATACTCGCCGACAGGTTCTTCGAGTTTCCAACCACTTTGCTTCAAGTATGCTCTGAGGTCGGACAGCATCCCGTGTCTGACCGTCAATCTGTTCTTCATCTGCCACTCCATTTCCTGCAGCGCCCGCTCGGCTTCGGCGCGCGTCAAAAATATGCTCTTCCCGATTGCATTTTTATCGAAAGCCGGGCCGCATGCCGTCTCGTAGATGACCTCGCGCACCGTGTGCTCATACACCCTCACCCCGTCAGTCTCGTACACCTTGCACGGCAATATAATGACACGCCCGTCCTTGTCGGCCTCGGCTAGCTCTACAAGCCTGCTGATTGGCGTATTGTTGAGCGTTTCGAGATCAACCATGTGCTTTGCGGCCAGCGCAAGCTTAACCGTTTCCACTGCTTCCGGTTCAAGCCCCGTGTCCTCGTAGGCTGCGAGTCGCTCACACACCGCTGTTTCAAACGGGCAATCCTTGATTTTGCACCCGCTGCCGTAGCACGGTTCCTCAAAGCAGCGCGGATAATAGGCATGACGGGTTTGTCCGCCATTCCATTCAGTCAGTCGCTCCATGTCTCATACTCCTTCCCGACGTATTCACAATATGCTTTCTCGAGGCGCGCGCCTGCGCTGTCCTTCGCGTCTGGCAGGAAAACGGCCAAGTCCGCTACGTCGATCATCGCCATACAAATGCGCATATAGTCCGCAGCCTCCATCCCCTCCGGCAGCTCCGCCGGATTCAGCACGATGTTCCCACACATCCGCAACCCCACTGCCGCCCTTTGAAATTTCGCCTGACACCCCTGATCGCCCGTGATTTTACCGGCGATGTAAATCTTCATGCTTTTCCATCCTTTCCCGGCAGCGGCACCATATGGCATTTATCTGCCGCAAATTCTGCGACATAGAGCAGCGCAGTGCAGGCAAGCAGGATGTCGGCCATGAGCTCTTGCGCATCTTGCTCTCCAAGCCCATCGAATTTTTTCTTCTGCAGGTACTCTGCGTACATAGCGCCAAGCTTTTGGATATTCTCCGCGGCTTCCTGGTACCGTTCTTTCGGCACCGTATACCCAAATCCTACCTTTTTGATTTTGCTCATGCCTTTTCTCCTCCCTCCGGCGTTTCCGGCGCTTCCGGCAGCGGCATCCAGTGGGTGACTACGCTGCCGATGCAGTCCCGCATTGCAATGCCATCATATCTGCGCCACGTATCAGCGCTTGTTCGGTATGCTTCTCCAACAAATACGCCGTCCGTAGCAAGAACGCGCGTCCCAGGCTTTGGGTGCCTGTCATCTACGCTGACCCACTGCGGCACTTTCTCCCGCAGCGCCGCATTCTCGGCGGTCAGGCGCTCGATCATGGTGATAGCTTCATCCGCCAGCCGCTCCGTGCAACGCACATACTTCATTTGTGGACAGAGCCCGCAGCCCTTCTCTATATGCGTCGCGCAGATACGCAGTACCTGTATAATTTCCTCGTCTGTCATAGCGCGTTCTCCAATCCTTTCCACTCAAATTTCGGGTGCGATAAGCAGTTTGAGCAAGGGCAAACTCTGTATTGATAACAGTCATCGCAGGTGTTCTCGGTACACCGAGCATCGAAACAATACGAATCATTTTTGCAGATCTCACACAGTTTTCTGGAATTTGCAGCTTCGATCAAAGCATTCCTTTCCTTTTCCAGCCGCTCGATCAGGTCGGCAGCAGCAAGCTTCAACGGGTCATAACATACAATCTCTCCACCACTTGGTTCAGGGCGTGGCGTACCATTGGCATCCTCTCCACACCGCAGCGCCCGTATAATTTCCTTTTCTGTCATGGCGTATCCCTCCAAAATTCGTTGAACTTTTTCCCAGTGATAATCGGGCGGCACCATTCGCGCTGGAATCTCCGCCACTCAGAATCGTACTTTCCATCCTCTCCGCGAAACAGCATGGCATACGGCACGAATCCAGCACGCATGGTCTGCGCCAGGCGCTTTTCAGCGTCCTCAAAGCTGTCTCCGTCGTAGCCGCACAGCACATAGCAGCACATGGTATGGCTTACCGGGCGAAATCCTGCAGATCGAAGTTTCTTGCCCATCTCTACCAGCGGTTCCAGATCATCACGAGTGTCATATGCCGTGTATAGCCTCGCCGGTTTTACCTCATGTAAAATGTCCGCTTGCCATTGCTGCAATAGTGCCGGTTCTAAGCCTCCCGTAAAAATTGCCCTGTGTTTCTGCCTCTTAAGCATGTCACAAACTGCCCGAAAATGCGTTTCTGACGTTCCAAGAATGTTGTCGTCAAGGATGTTCCAGCCGTCCACGATCGGAAGCTCCCGAATTACGCCATGCGCGCAGCGCGGTACGGAGCAAAACCAGCAGTCCTTTGTGCATCCCCGCGAGGTAAAAATCAAACCGTCACGCAGGTAAAGCCCCGGTGTGAAGTCTCCCATGCGATTATCGAATGCCGGACCGCCGACTTCTACCGGTACGCCGAGAATCTGCCATGTGTCGTATAGTTCCTCTGCACGTTCCAAATCCCACGTGAACGTCACGGAAATATGTACCTTTGTCACTCCCGCCTTGATGCAGTCCGAGATGTTCTCAATCGTCGGCTCACTGAAGAACGCCAGCGCATCAGTCGGCGAAGCGTTTGTCTTTCGTGGAAATACACGGGCAATCGCGGTCTGCTCTAAATCGCTCACGTCACATTTCCCCTCCTATTTTCCGTTTCCCTCTTGCTGCTCTCCGGCAGTTTCTCGCCCCGCCATCGGTCATCTGGCTTATGTCGACGATTCTGGCGCGTTTGTCGTAGCCCGCGTTCCGTTCAGCCTCATAGGCAAGCCACGCTTCGCAGGTAGCCCCACAGCCCGGTTCGCGTCGCGGGCAATCCCTGCCGCATGGTCCGGCGTATTTTAGCCTGATCATGTCTTCCTCCTGACCTGCACCGTCACTTCCGCCTCCCAGCACTCCGGTTCCCGGACGGTGATAATCTTCCACCGCCCGTCCTCCGGGTCCTTGACGCTGACGAGGTAAAACGTCTTGTTCTGCATCTTCTGCGGATACTTCCGCGCCCTTAAAGGCGTTCTGAGCTTCGGCATGAGCCGTTGGTAAATCGGCAGCGGTTCCGGTATGACAATCCAGACCTCGATTCCCTGCTTCATCATGCTTCCTCCCCCAACATCCGCTGAATCGCCGCCCGCTGCACATCGGACAGCTCGTCCCCGTGATGCTGCACGTTGTAGCCCGGCTTCTTCCCCGGCTGTGACGGCGCGCCCTTCTCACGTTCTTTCGATTCCCACGTCAAAAACTTCTGTTTCCAGTTCCGTACGGGGTCACCCTTCCCGTCGACCCAGTTTCCGGCAGAATAATAGTCGAAAAATTTCTGTGCCAGATTCTGGACTCCACGCTCCTTCGCGTATGCGGAAACCTCTTCCAACGTAGGTGGTATAAATTTCTTACGTTTCTTCTCAGAAATAGAACTACTCTCTTTTCTATTTCCATTTCCATTTCCTAAAGGTAATACCGT
>ULYL01050603.1_pt1 | contig 40286 bp, 30 predicted proteins | sample 1962211 | NCBI WGS metagenome assembly ULYL01 (sample SAMEA4835864, study PRJEB28245) | human gut metagenome | biome: gut microbiome; material: fecal sample | place: Denmark | collected 2008
ACTGTACTTTTGGCTGAAAAGTAAAAATAGCAGAATATAAGAATAAATCACAATGGGGATGTGATAGAGGGAGAGGATCAGCTGGGCTGGTCCTTTTTCAGTGGAGTTAAACTTGTCTGAGTAATATGCTACAAACAAGTTTGTGGACTGAAAAAACCAAAATAAAAGTGCCGAAAAATACAAGACGCAAAACATTAAGTAAACGCAATAATTAAACGCAAAATATCGAATCGATTTGACTTTTTGCGTTTTACTGAGGTATAATTTGCGTAAGATGAGGGATAATATTGCGAATGACAGGAGCTGATATATATATATGAAAACTTGTAAAGAAAAGGCTTTAGAGTGGAATGTTTCTCCACGTTCCGTAAATGATATGTGCAAAAAAGGAAGAATACAGGGTGCAATAAAAGAAAAAGGATCTTGGTTAATTCCAGACGACTCTCCAAAGCCAATGGATGGAAGAGTGTCTAATGGAAAATACATCAAGAAAAATATGGTTGCGAAAGCAGAAGCTAAATCATTACCAATCGGCATCTCTGACTATGTTCGTGCGCAGGAAGAATATTACTATGTCGACAAGACGTTATTAATCAAAGAATTCTTGGATCAAAAGCCATTGGTATCTTTGTTTACGAGACCAAGGAGATTCGGAAAGACCTTGAATATGGATATGCTCAGAGTGTTCTTTGAAATATCAGATAAGAATACTAGTAAGTATTTTGCCGATAAAAATATTTGGCAATGTGGAGAAGAGTATCGTTCACATCAAGGAAAATATCCAGTCATATTCTTAACTTTTAAGGATGTTAAATTTGATACTTGGGACGCAACAATAGATAAAATAAGGGGACTACTTCAAGAAGAGTATGGAAGACATCAAGAGCTACTAAATAGTGATAAGCTCTCACAATATGAGAAGGAGTATTTTACAAAGATTATTAGCGCTACAGCTAATGAAGTGGAGCTTACTTCTTCGCTAGAAAGACTATCTAAAATGCTTGCTTCACATTATGATAAGGCTCCAGTAATCATTATTGATGAATATGATACTCCGATTCAAGAGGGATACTCTAAGGATTTCTACGATGAAATTATTGGATTCATGAGAAATTTCTTTTCAGGAGCATTTAAGGATAATAAGAATTTATCCTATGGTTTCCTAACAGGAATTTTGCGTATTGCTCAGGAAAGTATCTTTAGTGGTCTAAATAATTTAACAGTGAACTCCGTAATGGATGAAGAATACGATAGCTTTTTTGGATTTACAGAATCTGAAGTGAAAGCAATGCTCAGTTACTATGGAGTATCAGATAAAGAGGAGGAACTTAAAGACTGGTACGATGGATATTTGTTTGGTAGCGAAGAAATATATAATCCATGGTCTGTAATCAACTATATTTCCAAGGGATGCCTTCCTCAAGCATATTGGGTAAATACAGGAAAAAATGAAATCCTTGATGATGTACTAAGAGTGGCTACAGATGATATTACAGAAAGATTATATGACCTTTTGCAAGGAGAAAGAGTAGTTGCAAGAATTGATCAAAATGTGGTGTATAGATCGCTTGCGGAGGATCCAGCAAATACTTATAGCTTATTGTTGGTTGCTGGCTATTTGAAAACTCCTAAAAAGGAACTGCAAGCAGATGGTTCATATTTATGTGAAGTATCAATTCCAAATAGAGAGATTGCAGCTGTATATAAGAGTGAAATCTTGTCACATTTCTTGCAAACTGGAGCAATTACAAGGACTACAGCAAATAAGATTGCAGAAAGTCTTTATGCCAATGATTACAAGAAGTTGCAGAGCGCTATTGGGGAATATATGGATAAATCAATTAGCTTCTTCGATGGTGGAGCTGAAGGATTTTATCATGGTTTGATGCTAGGATTAATAGCATTAATGGATAATCAGTATAAGATTAAATCGAACCGAGAATCTGGAGATGGCAGATTTGATGTTTCTTTAATTCCAAGAGAAAAAAGGTATCCTGGTATTATTTTGGAATTAAAGTGGAAAGAAAAATTAAGCGATGTTGAGCTTGAAAAATGGTCTAATGAAGCATTAAAGCAAATTGGTGAGTTGCGATACGATTCTGAAATGAAAGAGGATGGAATTACGGAAATCTTGAAGTTTGGAATTGCTTTTTCGGGGAAGAAAGTATGTGTAAGAACTGAGTAGAACAAGAATTTAGTGCAAAGGAGGCGATAGTATGTTTCCAACAATTAATAAAAAAGAAACAGGTGTTAATCTTCGAAGAATTATGGATATGAGAGGAGTAAAACCAAAAGATATTCAAGAATATTTAGGGTTTGGATGTGTGCAGAGTGTTTATCGATGGTTGGATGGCGTTAGTATGCCAACAGTCGATAATCTGTATGCACTTAGCAAAATGCTTCAAGTTCCTATGGATTCAATTGTTTGCGGAAATGCTGGAAGAACAAAAAGTCAAATGGATGCATGTCTTACGGATCAGGAGAGAAGAGTTTATACCTACTATAAGAAAATGAGAGAATTAAATGCAGCATAATTTTTGAACTACAAGTTCAATGACATTACATGAATCCTCCCTTAGAATTATATTAAGAGATAATTTTAAGGGAGGATTTTTTATGAGCGAAAAGATGTTAGTAACACAGGTTCTTGACGAAAGAAACCTACTGGTAAAGAAGATATCAGATAAAATTGACAAAGCAAACTAAGCGTAACTAATCTGGAATTTACATTGGGACTTACAGAAAATACAGATGTAAATGGTAAGAAGATAAATGACTTTTTTCTTCCTATGTCACTACGAGTGGAGGATACATCCGTAGAAAAGAGAAATGATGGGGAAATCGTTGATTTCATTTTCTCAAAAGATGCAAGCGTTGCAAAGTATGATACATTATTGGTAGAAGATAAGAATAAAATGATTCCAGATAATATCAAGCATTTGATAAGCGAGAAATTATATAGTACAGAGCATGATTAATTACATATGAAAGTTTTGAAGCATCAGGGAACTGGTGCTTTTTTAGTGCGGAACAATGTATGAAATATAGTTGGTGAAAAAGTGTTCGTTTCTAAGAAGAATTTAATTGAAAGTATTCGCTCAATAGAATATAATGAAAGAGGAGTTTTTACACATTTTTGGAGGAAAACACATGGAATATTTGACCTCAGCAGAATGCGCAGAAAAGTGGAATGTATCTCAAAGATGGGTGGCTATATATTGCAAGGAAGGCAGAATTGAAGGAGCCATTCAGAAAGGGAGAATGTGGTTCATCCCGGTTGGAACAGAGAAACCTATAGACCCACGTAAGGCCAGAAAGCTTGAACAGATTAAAAGTAATTAATTTCGGAGGATAAAGATAAATGGATAACGCAAGTATTAAGAAGCTGGAAGCTGATTTGTGGGAGTCTGCGGATCTCCTGAGAGCTGGATCAAAGCTTACATCAAATCAGTACTGTATGCCTGTACTGGGCCTGTTGTTCCTTAGATATGCATACAGCAGATATAAAATGGTTGAGGAAGAAATATTAAAGGATAGGCCGGTAAGAAATGGTCGTAAGATGCCGGTGGAGGCAAGTGATTTCACGGCTAAGAGTGCATTGTTCCTTCCTGAAATGGCGCAGTTTGATTATCTGGTAAATCTTCCGGAAAATGTTGCTTCTTTGGGACTATTGAATGTATCAGGACAGACCATGGGGAGCCTGGGTGAAGTGGTAAATAACGCCATGGAGTTGGTGGAACAGCAGAGTGACCAGCTGACAGGTGTTCTTCCTAAAAGCTACACTGATTTCTCGGATGAGCTTCTTGGTGAGTTGCTCAGAATCTTTAATAACAATGCATTGGATGAAGTGGGTGGAGATGTAATCGGACGTATCTACGAGTACTTTCTGAATAAATTTGCAAAAAACATTGCGTCTGACGATGGTGTATTCTTTACCCCAAAATCACTGGTAAAAATGATTGTAAATATCCTTGAACCAAAGAACGGAATACTTTTGGACCCGGCATGTGGATCAGGCGGTATGTTTGTGCAGACTGGTGATTTCGTAAATGAGACTGGACTTCAGGCTAATAAGAGTATGACTTTTTATGGACAGGAGAAGGTAGAATATAATGCTAAGCTCTGCCTTATGAATATGGCGGTTCATGGACTTACCGGTGTAATCAAATCTGGTGATGAAGCAAACAGTTTCTATCATGATGCTCATCATCTGGAAGGCAAGTGTAACTATGTTATGGCAAATCCACCGTTTAATGTAGATAAGGTAAAGGCAGAAACAGCTGCCAATGCCGGAAGACTGCCTTTTGGTATGCCAAAGGAAAACAAAAATAAGGAAATCGGAAATGCAAACTATCTTTGGATTTCTTATTTCTATTCATACTTGAATGAAACAGGCCGTGCAGGATTTGTTATGGCTTCTTCTGCAACTGACAGTCAGGGGAGCGATAAGGATATTCGTGAAAAACTGGTGAAGACAGGACATGTGGATGTAATGGTTTCTGTAGGAAATAACTTCTTTTATACGAAGAGCCTGCCGTGTTCTCTATGGTTTTTTGATAAAGGAAAGGTTGAGGAACTGAAGGATAAGGTTCTGTTTATTGATGCGAGAAATTATTATACTGAAGTTGATCGTACTTTGAATGAGTGGACGGAGTGGCAGTTAAAGAATCTGAATGCCATAGTATGGCTGTATCGTGGAGAAATGGACAAGTATACAGCCTTATTGCAGGAATACAGAAAAATTTTGGGACAGGTGATTTCTTTTGAGGAAGTTTTGCAACTTTTAAAGAATGAATTAAAGGATTTGCAGAAGAAAGCAAAGCTGGAAGTAGAACAGGCTGATAGAAAGGATAAAAAACGAATTCAGGCTAAATATGATGAAATGATAGCTGCAAAGAATGATGAAATTATTGTGGCTAAGGAAGCAGTTTGGCTTTATGAGAAATTTGGTGAAGGAGAATATAAAGACATCCTGGGACTTTGCAAAGTGGCAAGCCTGACGGAAATCGAAGAAAGAGGATGGTCTCTTACGCCCGGTGCTTACGTAGGGGTAGCCCCGGTTGAAGATGATGGTGTTGACTTTGAAGAAAGAATGGCTGAAATTCATCGGGAATTATTATCATTGCAGGCTGAATCAAATGAATTGATGGATACCATCTCAAAGAATATGAAGGAGATGGGGTTATGAGTTGGGAGAAAACGACTGTAGGAGAAATAGTAACAACAAGGAAAGGATATGCATTCAAAAGCTCCGAATATGTCAATAAAGGTGTACCTGTTGTTAGAGTTTCGGATTACACAATGGATAGTATTTCAGATGCTGATTTGAAGTATTATCCGTATGACGAAAAGCAAAATTATATTGATTATGAATTACATGAAAAGGATGTTATAGTGCAGACTGTAGGTTCATGGCAAAACAATCCGGCATCAGTAGTTGGCAAGGTTGTTCGTGTGCCGTATTTTCTTGAGGGAGCATTGTTAAATCAAAATGCCGTGAAAATAATGCCTGCTGAAGGCATAGATAATAATTTTTTGTTTTATCGGTTGAAAACAGAAGAGTTTAAAGGTCATGTATTAGGTGAAGCAAGAGGAGCAGCCAATCAAGCTAGTATAACGCTAGATACAATAAAGTCTTTTGACTTTTTAATTCCGGATTGCTTAACACAAAAAAAAATCGGAAATATTCTGTCAAAATATGACGAATTGATTGAAAATAACCGAAAACAAATCAAACTACTTGAAGAGACAGCGCAACGTCTATATAAGGAATGGTTTGTTGATTTGAGATTCCCTGGTTATGAGGATTGTAAAATTGTTGATGGAGTGCCTGTAGAGTGGAAAAAAAAGAAGCTTGACGAAATTGCTGATGTTATTATGGGACAGAGTCCGAAATCAGAATTTTATAATAAAGAGCATAAAGGCTTACCGTTTCATCAAGGAGTAGGATCATATGGAGCAAGATTTGTGCAAGATGATACTTACTCGACATCTTTTACAAAAGTTGCGGAGGCAAACAGTATTCTGTTCAGTGTTAGAGCTCCTGTTGGGCGACTTAACATTACTAAGAATAAGATTGTGATTGGGAGAGGTATTGCAGCTATCAATAGTAAATCAGGATTTCAGAGCTATCTCTTTTATGCGCTGAAAGAAAGATTTTTTAAGGATGATATTTTAGGAAATGGAGCGATATTTGCATCAATTTCTAAAAATGAATTATTAAATCAAGTGTTTGTGATACCAGATGAGAAAATAATGTCAGCATATGAAAAAATAGCTGCAGCGTTAGATAAGAAAATCGAAGTGGTTGATATGCAACTTCAGCAATTAGTTGAGGCTAGAGATAGACTACTACCAAAACTAATGAATGGAGAAATAGAGGTGTAAATTGTTGAAAAAACCAAGAGCGAGAGAATACTTTTCAATAAAATACTGTTTTGCAGGTGAAGAAGAAAAAATCCCACATGTCTTGGATTCTTATGTAAAAAATCAACTGGATTTATCCGATGTAAATAGAGTTTTGGAATTAAGCAGCATTAAACAATTTTTTGATAAATACGATCATGTAAATGGTTGGAGTGATGATTGCTATCTGAAAAATAAAGAACTTTCCCGAAATGTTGAAAAAGAAGTGAAATCATTTTTTTTAAGTATTTCGGAAAACAAGATTGTTTCTATATATGATGCATGCGAAGTTATGTTTCGGGATGAATTCTGGAAATATTTTTACATATACAAAGTGTATGAGAAAATCTCTATGGAGCATTTTAAAGAAACTGCAGAAGGGCTTCATATGTCACCGAATAAGCTCTTGGAAAATAAAAATCTAGTTGAGAAGTTTGATGTCCAAATTACAGAAATGCTCAAAACCCCAGAGTTCGGAGCTCGATTTATTGTTGATTTCTATTTGAGGAAAGATAATGGAAAGACTAAGTATTATTTGCCTAAAGGCTTAACACGTGAGGATAAGTATAATACTGTAAAGGCTTATATTAATGGGGATATAGTAAATGCAAATATTTTAGACTTAATCATGAATGGTAAGTCAAAAAATCCGAAAGAATTTGAAGTTGACGTAAAACTTAAGCATCTTGCTAAGAAGAGGTATGAGCGTTATTGGGATGAAAATACAATGCCGGTGATTAAACATGAAACAGGCATAAATGTATCGTTTTCTCCTGAAAACCCAGATTGTGAAGTGGTTTTTTCGGCTGGTGTCATTACAGCAAAATACAATTCTAATTGGATAAAAGATAATCTGGACTATCCTACTCTATTAAATAATTTTATTTATCTATTTGCGTATACAGATGGTTATATGAGATGTTCACTTACTGCAGGAAGTTTGAAACAAGGGATTATTGAGAATCTGTTTTCTACTCAAGGAAATGGAATGTATCAAAAAGGGCAGTCTTTTGAACTGTTAAATGCACTTTCCAATGTACAAATGCATGGTTACGTTGGTGTCCTTAATAGTTGTGATATCTATTTAGAAGATATTATTAAATGGTTTTTTGAAGTTTACATAAAAATTGAATTTGGTGCAAATGGATTTATATGTAATATGCCGGAGAAGAGCGACAGTATTCTTAGTAAGTATGAGCGTGTGGCTACGGTTATGGATGGGGAGACTAAGCAGTTTAAGCTTTTTTGCGAAGAAGGAGAGATTGATAGAGAATTATATGAAATGATATCGGGCTCTGTCAGATATAAAGAAATTTCGAGTTTAATTAAAAATAAGTATGCATATGCGAATAGCAATGAAATTGTGCGAGAAATGCATGACATGTTTTCTGATCAATGTATGCTTTCATATACTGAGAAAACTGGAAGCAAGTATAATACTTTTTTTGAATTACTACGATTGGAAAATGTAAAGCCAGAAGAGATAGAAGAATACAACTTTGACGAACTTAATTGGTTATTAGAACGTGGAGTTGTCTATGTAAGTGATGGAATGCTAGCATTGAATTATGAGCGAATATGGATTCTGAAAGAATTAAATGATAAGGGCGTTATTTGTTTGCAATATAAAGATAGTGACATATTAAGAAAACTCATTAGCGAAGGTGAAATCAGGGTGGAAAGTTCATTGTTATCGGAGTCTGAATGGGAGTATTTTGATTATGTATTAAATAAGTCTGAATTTTCCAATGGTCTTGATCTACGGAATCGATATATACATGACACGAATTCTTTAGACAAAAGGCGTCAGCAAAATGACTATATTGTTTTATTAAAAATGTTCGTAATCCTTGTAATTAAAATCAATGAAGAGTTTTGCCTACAGGATAAAATCTCAAAGAAAGGAGTTGACTTCTATGAGCTATGATTACTCAGAAAACATATTAGTGCAAGAGAGCGCGGGTCACCTGCTTGCTGATGAACTGGGCTGGCAGGTAGAACTTGCTTATAATCAGGAAGTTCTTGGAAAAAATGGAACATTTGGAAGAAGTTCCTACAAGGACATTCTTTTAGTACGTTATTTTCATAAGGCTCTCCGTACGCTTAATCCCTGGATTACAGATGCTCAGGTTATAGAAGCACAGAATATCTTTGAGAAGCATCTTTCATCTACTTCTCTGATGCAGATCAATGAAGAAAAGTATGCATATATTCGAGATGGAATTCCGGTTACAGAGAAGAAGCCAAATGGTCAGACTGAAGAAAAGCGAGCAATAATTATTGATTTCCAGCATCCGAATGATATGGAGAGGAATCATTTTCTGGCTGTGAAAGAAATGAAAATTCATGGGGATCTCTATCGTCGCAGAACAGATATTGTAGGTTTTGTAAATGGTATTCCCCTTCTTTTTATTGAATTAAAAAAGAACTCTGTAGATGTTCAGAATGCGTATACAGACAATTACACAGATTATCTAGACACTATTCCACAGTTATTTTATTATAATGCATTCTTGATGTTATCCAATGGTGTGGAAGCTAAGGTTGGTACATTAGGCAGTAAGTATGAATTTTTTCATGAGTGGAAGAGACTTTCCGAGCAGGAGCAGGGCAGTGTAGCTCTGGAAACAATGCTGCGTGGAATTTGTAAGAAAGAGAACTTCCTAGATCTTCTGGAGGACTTTATTCTCTTTGATCATTCTGGAGGCAAAACAGTCAAAATACTTGCGAGAAATCACCAGTATCTAGGTGTAAACGAAGCTGTCAGGGCTTATGAGGCACGTAAGCTAAATAATGGTAAGCTTGGTGTGTTCTGGCATACACAAGGCTCCGGTAAAAGCTATTCTATGGTTTTTCTGTCCCAGAAGATTCGAAGAAAATTTGCAGGATCACCTACCATTGTGATACTTACGGATCGTGAAGAACTGAATTCCCAGATTTCAGATACCTTTGAAAACTGTGGCTTGTTGGGCAAAACGAAGGCATCCAAATTTATAGCGACAAGCGGAGAGGATCTAATTAATAAATTGAGGGGAAATCCGAGCTTCATTTTTACACTGATACAGAAATTTAATAAGAAGGTGGAGGAGCCGATTATACCTGACCACGACATCATTATTATGTCTGATGAAGCACACCGCAGTCAGTATGGCGTCTTTGCGGACAATATGGTGGAATTGCTGCCAACTGCTTCAAGAATTGGATTTACTGGCACACCGCTTCTTTCGAATGACAATATTACTGAGCGAACCTTTGGTGGATATATTTCCATATATGACTTTAAGCGTGCGGTAGAAGATAAGGCAACTGTCCCACTATATTATGAAAATCGAGGAGAAAAGATTTTAGATATAAATAATCCGGATATTACGGACAAAATTCTTGATGCCATTGAAGCAGCAGATCTTGATCCGGAGCAGGAAGAGAAGCTGGAGCATGAATTTGAAAAGGAAATTCATTTGCTTACTGCTGAACCGAGACTTAAGTCTGTGGCCAGAGATTTTGTTTCACATTACTCTGATTTGTGGACTAGTGGTAAGGCTATGTTTGTCTGCTTGAATAAAGTTACCTGCGTGCGTATGTATAACTTTGTACAGAAATATTGGCAGGACGATATCAAAGCTTTAGAAAAGCAGATACAGACAGCATCACAGCAGGAAGTCCAGGAACTTGAGAGAAAACTGAACTGGATGAAAGAAACGGAGATGGCAGTTGTTATCTCGCAGGAACAGAATGAAATTCAAACCTTTAAAAAGTGGAATCTGGATATCGAATATCATCGTGAAAAGATGGAAAAGCGTGAGCTAGATAAGGAATTCAAGGACAAAGACAATCCGCTAAGAGTAGTATTTGTCTGCGCAATGTGGTTAACCGGTTTTGATGTGAAGTGTTTGTCATGTCTGTATCTGGACAAGCCACTCAAGGCACATACTCTTATGCAGACAATTGCCCGGGCAAACCGCGTGGCAGAAGGCAAGAGTAATGGTCTTATTATTGACTATATAGGTATTGTAAAAGCATTGCGAAAGGCACTTGCTGATTATACCGCTAATGTAGGTGGTGGAAGTACCGACCCGACGATTGACAAGGGCGAGCTGATAGAAAGAGTGCTTGAAACAATTGCTGCGGCCACTGAATTTTTGAAGTCCAAAGAGTTTGACTTGGATGATCTGATATATGCAAAGGATTTTGCAAAGATTTCCTTATTATTGACAGCAGCTAATGCAGTATCCGACTCCAGGGAATCAAAAAAACAGTTTATTACATACGGTAATGAACTTAACCGCATGATGAAATATCTGGATCGTGATGATATTTCCAAGGCAGACCGTGAAAGAAAAGATGCCATAATTGCCATTGTTGATGAATTAAAGAAAAAGAAGAAGCATGTTGATAATACAGATCTTATGGTGCAGATTAACGGAATTCTGGGTGATTATATCGTGATTGAGAGAACACCGGATGATCGTGGATTTGCAAAACGTTTTGATATCAGCAAAATTGACTTTGATTTATTGCGGAGAGAGTTTGCCAAAGTTAAAAAGAAAAATCTGGCATTCATGGATTTGGATGAATTGATTCAAGTCAGGCTGGATGCCATGATAAGGGAGAATCCTCGCAGAGTGGATTATTACATACGATATCAGCAGATTATCGAGGAATATAATTCGGAGCAGGATAGGGTAAATATTGAAAAGACATTTATGGAATTGATGGATCTTGCAAATTCCATGAATGAAGAGGAACAGCGTTATGTTCGGGAAGGCTTCAGCAGCGATGAAGAACTTTCTATGTACGATATGCTTTTTGATGAAAAGCTGTCTAAAGAGGACATCAAGAAAATCAAGAAGGTTGCTGTAGAATTGTTGGATAAGATTAAAACAAAGATTGCAGAACTTGATCATTGGACAGACAAGCAGGAGACTAAGGCTGAAGTAGACACGTTGATTGGAAAGATTCTGTGGGAAGAACTGCCGGAGAGTTATTCAGATAGTGCAATATTTGAATATCGCAAGTTGATATTTGAGTATGTGTTTATGAGATATAAGCAGGTGGCGTAGTAACAAAAATTATGAAATGATGTAATATTGTCTGCTTTATTGTGGAAAGACTAAGGAGGGACTCAGTTGAATAATGTAAATTCTATTCAAAATGCAATCATGCAATTGGAGGGTGGGGCCTTTCAAAAATTGTTTGATGCATATCTTTATAAAAAGTATAAATTTAATAATATTCAAACTTTAGGAGTCCAAACTGGTACCAATAAACCAACAAAAGGCACACCTGATTCCTATGTTTTAGCTGATGATGGGAAGTATATCTTGATAAATTATGGAACTGTGAGTTCACAGTCAGCAGAGAAAATACGTGCTGATATTTTATCATGTTTTGATACAACAAAATTATTACTACCTAAGGATAAAATAAAAAAATAATTTGTGGTCATTGTTCTACAAATATTCATATAGAACAATTTAATAGTATTATGGAAACTATTGATGGTGTAGAAATTGAACTTATTGGAATAGATACACTTTCTCATGATTTGGCATTACTTTATCCACATATTGCAAAAGATGAGTTGGGTATAGCAATTGATACAAATCAATTTTTTGAGGTAGAGGATTTTGTTAAAGCATATGATGCAAATGGTATAAATGCTCCTATTAATTGCGATTTTCTCCACAGAAAACCAGAGATTACGGAGATATGTACTAGTATACTTAATAATAGAGTGACTGTATTGACAGGACCATCAGGAATTGGAAAAACAAGATTGGCTTTAGAAGCGTGTAGAAAACAGGATGATGGACAGACAAAAGTTTTCTGCATTAAAAGTAATGGAAATCTTTTATATGAGGACATAAAGTATTATATTTCTGATCCAGGAAGATATTTGATTTTCTTTGATGATGCTAATATGGTTGCAAGCTTAGAGAATGTGCTTGGCTCTCTTTTGACATTATACACAGATTTTGATGTAAGGGTACTTATTTCAGTAAGAGATTATGCCAAGGAGAGAGTAATAGATGCTGTATCGCAGTACATATTACCTAATATTATTGAAGTTGGACGACTTAAAGATGATGAAATAAAAGATATTTTGAAAGCTGATTTAGGAATAGTGAATTCGGATTACCTTAATAAGATTGCTGGGATCGCAAATGGAAATATAAGACTTGCTTTTCTTGCTGGTATGAGATCAATAGATGGTGGATATCAGGCCATACGTAATGCTGAGGATATTTTTAAAAATTATTATGGAAGAATTATTGATGAAGCGAAGTTGACAAAACAAGATATTCTTATATTGTTTTTCATCGCTGTAGCTGGTCCGGTAAAAAATAATGAAAATCAGTTGTATCGTGATATGAAGAATTTATATGGTGGGAAAATTGTTGAGAAAGATATAATCGAGAATTTGTATTCTTTGGAATTAGTGGATTGGTTTAAAAACGAGATAACAAAAATTACTGATCAGAGTTTCGGCAATTATATCTTGTACTATGTGCTGTTTGAAAAAAAATTGGTAAGTGTAGAAAGTTTGATCTCTGCTGGATTTCCTGCATTCAGGAATAAAATTGTCTATGTATTGAATACGTTGATAGAAATATTCAATTCAGAAGAGTGTTCAAAATATATTGAAGATTCAATAATTTCAGCTTGGGACAATGCACCTTTGGAACAAGAGATGGAGTATCTTGAATCATTTTATCAGGTTAATCCGGACAAGGCATTATCTATTATTAAGAATCATATTGATCAAGATGTAAACGTCGATTTTGACTTACATAGTTTTGATATTAACTCTAAGAAAAATTATCACAATATTACGACAAAGGTAATAGGAATATTAGGAGGCTATAAGTATACAGAGAATTTTGAAGATGCAGTTGATCTTTTGATGCTGTACTTTGAAAAAAGACCAGACTTGATAATGGATTTTTATTTTGTATTAAGTGAACGACTCTTATATGATAAGTATTCATACAGAGATAAGTATAATCATGAAATGCGTCTGTTAGATAAGGTGTGGTGCTATACAGAGGAGGGAAAAAACTATAATAATAGCGTACTGTATTTACAGATTGCTGAATATGCATTAAAAACAGAAATTTCTTTCACACAAGAAATTAGAAATAGCAGATCTGTCAGTTTTGTAAGGATGACACTTGGGTACACTGATGAATTAGCTGATATACGAACTCGCATATGGAAGAATTTAGCTATTTTACGTAAGAACGAAGAATATCGTAACGCTATTAATGGCATTCTTTTAGAAGTTCATTATAATGGATTGAATGAAGAAGACGTTAAGAATTATCTACAGTCAGATTTTAATACAATATATGAATACGTAATTGACAAGAATACACCAGATTTTTATGATGCGAAGATAGTTACAAAATACAAACAAGTATCCGAGGAAATTGGTATAAGGCTAGACGATCGCTATATGGTTGCTGAACGGAATCCAAAATTCAGAATTTATAGAATGTTGATTCGTGAGCATTTGATTGGCAGAACAATAGAGGATGATGAGAGATTACGTAAGGAGTCTATTTCAAAAGAAATAAGTGTATATGATTTAAAAGATTTCCAAAAATTATTTTGCACTTGTAAATTCTTGGAAAAGACAGTCTGTGATAGAGATAAATGGTCAATAAGTAGGGGATTAGATTGTGTTTTTGAAATCATTGAATGCAATATTGAACTATATTTAAAGGTTCTTAAAGAGTATTTTGATGCAAATGCGCCGTTTAGACTGAATGGATATCGCCAGATAGAATATTTGCTTGATAGTATTGGATATGAAGCTACGTATTGTTTTATAAAAAATAATGCATTTGATAAGAAAGATGTGTGGATGTCATTTATTTGGGAGTCTGTGCCAGAAGAAAATATCAATGAGAAAGTTGTCAATGACTATAAAACTTTTGTATTCGATAATTTGGAAAAAGACAATCCTATAATCCCTACAGTACAAGTTGTGGCTCGTTATGGCGAACGAGATAGTGAAATTAAAGAGGCGGTAATAAAGGCAGTATTGGATAAGCCTAAACTGTCGGCAGAATTTTTATGTGATACGTATGATGATGATGGAATTAAGGAAATTATTAATTTCTTTAAAAATGATATTAGTGCATTAATAAGTATTTACATGAGTGCAATAAAAATTAGTTGCGAAGTTGATTATGATGGAAAACTTTTTGCAAAGATATTTGAGCAACAGCATGCAATTTGGCATGAATATATGGACTGGGTTAAGTCTAAAGACAATATGAGTGGAGATAGAAATGAACATAAAATTTTTGAATTAATATGGCGGGACGATAAGTGGTGTGAACATGTGGAATATGCTTTTAAGATTCTTATAGATGATGACGCATCCTTTTATATAAATGAATCTGCTGGCTTATTGTTTGCTAAGACAACTGATACAGCCATATTGGAACGCAAGAAATATTATCTGTTTGAAAAATTACGAGAAAGCAACTCAGAAATTGAAAAATGTAAAAAGCTTATGTATGTGGTTGTAAATATCCTGCCGGAGTGGAAATTGGAATATATTCTTGAATTTTTAAAAGTAAATAAGAAATTGAATGATTTCAAGAAGATAGATTTATTTTCATCGTTCTGTTCATGGTCGGGAAGTGAGATTCCACTCATTATGGAAAAAATAGATTTCCTTAAATTGCTGAAGGACAACCTTAAGGGAATTGATTATATTGACCATAGAAAATATATCGAAGAATATCGTATGAATCTTGAAAAGTATAAAGAGAAAATAAAATTAAGAGAATATATTGAAAATACTGATTATGCATAAAAACTTTGGGGATGGGTGGTAAAATTTGAGTAGAAAATTAATAGAACAATAATTAAAGAGGAAAAAGAAATATGATTAAAGTATTATTTGTGTGCTTAGGCAACATCTGCCGCAGCACCATGGCCCAAAGCATCTTCACCCATCTGGTCCACAGACAGCACCTCGATGCTGTTTTCGAGATAGATTCAGCTGCGACCAGCCGTGAGGAAATAGGCAATCCGCCGCACTACGGCACCAAAAACAAACTATACGAGGAGCATATTCCTCTAATTCCACACCGCGCGAGACAGATGACACGCGATGATTATTTGTACTATGACCTTCTGATTGGAATGGACACTGCAAATATCAGGAATATGACAAGGATTGCAGGTGGCAGTGACAGTCAGCAGAAGATATTTAAGATGCTGTCATTTGCTGATTACGGGACAAATCATAAGCTTACAGCAGCGCGCGATGTTGCAGATCCATGGTATACAGGTGATTTTGATGCGACCTTTGATGATGTAATCAGTGGATGCCGGGGCTTGTTAGAATACATAAAAGAGGTGTATAATCTATAGCTATAGCAATTAAAAGACAATAATAGCAGCGGTTACGGTGCTGAACACAGCTGCGATAATTAATTTCAGGAGGCACAAATGCAATTACAGAATGGAAGACCGACAGATACCACAGGCAGACTGGATAAAGAAATTCGTACATACGATTTTTTGGACAAACTGGGAATCGAATATCAGAGAATAGACCACGAGGCGGCATTTACGATGGAGGTTTGTGAGGAGATTGACAAGACACTCGGCGCAACAATCTGCAAGAATCTTTTTCTGTGCAACCGCCAGAAAACTGATTTTTACCTGCTCATGATACCGGGAGACAAGACCTTTAAGACAAAAGAGCTCTCGCATCAGATAGGCAGTGCGAGACTTTCGTTTGCAAGTCCGCAGGATATGGAAAAATATCTGGATATCACACCGGGCTCAGTCAGTGTGATGGGACTGATGAACGACCATGACAATGCGGTCAGGCTTCTGGTGGATGAGGATGTGCTAAAAGGTGAGTGGGTTGGATGTCATCCATGCATAAATACATCCAGCCTCAGGATAAAGACAAAGGACATGTTTGGCCCGGTGATAAAGGCCATGCATCATGATATGACAGTGGTAAAATTAACAGGTGAAGCATAGTAAAGCCTGACAGAACGTAAGGAGAACCAATGATAAAAGCAGTAATATTTGACATGGACGGAACACTCATAGATACGGAGAAATATTATCGTATTTTCTGGCCGATGGCACTTAAGCAATTCGGCTACGACATGACGGATGAGCAGGCGCTTTCAATGCGAAGCCTCGGGCAGCCGTATGCACCGCAGCATCTTAAGGATATGTTTCATGATCCGGATATGGATTATAATAAAATCAGGGCATATCGGAGAAAAATCATGGAGGAGCATCTGGAAAAGGTGGGTATTGAGCTTAAGCCCGGTGCAATTGAGATACTTACATATTTGAAGGAAAAGGGCATTCACAGAGCAATTTCCACAGCGAATGATATAGAAAGAGCTGAGAAATATCTTAAAAAGATAGGGCTCTACGGATATTTTGACAAGATCATCTGTGCACCTATGGTGGAGCATGGAAAGCCGGCACCTGATGTGTATGAGTTTGCATGCAGCGAGCTTAAGCTGGCACCTGAGGAGTGCATGGCGGTAGAGGATTCGCCAAATGGTGTCAAAAGTGCATATTCTGCAGGCTGTAAGGTTGTCATGGTGCCGGATTTGACACAGCCTGATGAGGAGCTGAAAAAGATGCTTTTTGCCTGTGTTGACAGGATAGATGAGATTAAAAGTATAGTATAATCACAACATATATAAGTCGTGGAGGCATGATGGGCAAAGAAAATGATTTACCGGGAATTTCATTAAAAGACGAGCAGAGACAGCTTCAAAATATCATAGGGATTGCACAGGATAATCTGGACCGTGCAAAGGAATCGGTAAAAAAGCTGACAGATGATTTAGAGGATTTAAGAGATGTCTACGAGGCGCAGGACAAGGAGGGACTTGCCCTGTGGAACAATGCGACAGCGCAGCTTCACGAGAACGAGAGAAATATCGTAAGATGTGAAAAGGCGCGGAAAAAGCCGTATTTTGGCAGAATAGATTTTAAGGATCCGCGTCAGAAGTCACAGGAGTCCTACTATATAGGCAGAGTCGGTATTGCAAAGAATGCATCAGAGCCTGTGGTCATTGACTGGAGAGTACCGATTGCATCCGTATATTATGAGAGCAGTCTTGGACCATGTAAGTACACGGTGAGCTCAGAGGGTACTTTTGAGATTGATTTAAACAGAAAGCGCACCTATGAGATTGCAGAGGATAAGCTCATCGACTTTTTTGATTCAGATGTCGTAGCAAATGATGAGCTTCTGACAAAGTATCTGGCTAAGAATAAAAAGGCAGTGCTCGGAGAGATTATCGCGACAATCCAAAAGGAGCAAAACCTTATTATCCGCCGTTCGCCAAAGACGAATATCATTGTGCAGGGAGTTGCAGGCTCAGGAAAGACAACAGTTGCAATGCACAGGATATCGTACATTTTATATAATTATGCTGATGAATTCAGACCGGAGGATTTCTACATTATAGGCAGTAACCACATTTTGTTGAACTATATTACAAGCGTGCTTCCGGAGCTTGATGTATACGGCATAAAACAGATGACGATGGAGCAGCTTTTTACAAGGCTTTTGTACGAGGATTGGGATGACAAAAAGTACAGCATACATGAAGTCAGCAAAAATGACAGTAGAAACAGCGTAAAGGGCAGTAAAGAATGGTTTGAAGCTCTTGAAAAATTCTGTTTAGATTACGAGGAAAAGTGTATTCCAAGAGATGAGGTCTACATGGAAAAAACAGGCAATCTGCTTGTGGGAAAGGTGCTGATAGACACTTATCTGCATGATAATCCGCTTCTTTCCATGCAGAGTAAAATCCTCATGTTAAATGAGATAATTTACTCGAAGTATGAAAATGAGGTTCTCGGTAAGGAAGTGAAGTTCCCTGCAAAGGAGCGCAGGGTGCTTGATAAAAAATACAAAACATATTTCGGTAAGGATGACTGGAAAGGCTCTGTGTATGATTTTTACAGGGATTTTCTGCTTAGTCAGAAGGAGAAGGAATATGATATAGATATTCCAAAGGACTCATTTGATGTGTATGATCTGGCAGCGCTTGCGTATATTTATAAGCGCATCAAGGAGACAGATCCGGTTCGTGAGGCGAGTCATGTGGTTATTGATGAGGCACAGGATTTTGGCATGATGGCATACTGCTGTCTGCATTACTGCCTCAGAAACTGCACATACACTATCATGGGCGATACCTCGCAGAATATACATTTTGAGTATGGCTTAAATGACTGGGAGGACTTGAAAAAGCTGATACTCACAGGCACATATGACGCATTCGGTCTGCTTCGAAAGAGCTACCGAAACACTGTTGAGATTTCAGAATTTGCAACGGAGATACTGCGCCATGGAGATTTTGCAATTTATCCGGTGGAGCCTATTATTAGGCATGGAAACGCAGTGCGCATAGAGGAGTATGCCAATGTGCGCTCACTGATTTCGGCATCGGTTGACACGATAAAGGGCTGGCAGAGTGAAGGCTATGAGACGATAGCTGTCGTGTGCCGTGATGAGGCAGAGGCTCTCAAGGTGTCTGCTGAGCTTAAAAAACATATAGAAATAACAGATGATAATATTGAAACTGCACAGTTTGGTGCAGGAGTCATGGTACTTCCGGTTGCGTATACAAAGGGACTTGAGTTTGATGCTGTATTGCTGTTTGACCCATCAGAGAGAAAATATCCGGCTGATGATAGTCATGTGAAGCTTTTGTACGTTGCGGCTACCCGTGCACTTCATGAGCTTGCTGTATTCCATAGGGGCAGGCTGACACCGCTTATTGCAGACCCTGCTCCTTCCAATAGGCATCAGAAGGAGTTTTCTGCAGAGCCGCTTACTAAGGCAAAGGAATATGAAAAGCAGCAATTGACAGAAAAAGAAATAGAAGAGCAAAAGCGTGTTGATGGCAGACGCGATATGGATGAAAGAGAGTATTTTGGTCCGTCGCGCATTGCATTAAAGCCTGAGCAGTTGACAAATAAGGCTGAAAATGAGAAGCTTGATTTATCTGCATTTGTAAAAAAAGACAGGGAAAATCAAACACAATGTACTGCTACAGATATGGCAAATAAAATTAAGATTAAGGAAGTAAGTAAGGCTGCAAAAAAGAGCAGCCTCCCTCTCAATCCCTCCCCATACGCATACGGCTCAATCCCGGACAACGATATACTTTATGTAAAGGGACATTCAAAGGGCAAGTTTGCGGTAAAATGGCTCAAAAAAGGTAAGTCGCATGTTGAAATCGCCACAGCGGACGGCACACTTTATGTGATACCAATAACACCGGAGATAGTACGCGTAATCTTTGTAAAAGGAATTGGAGTGAAGCCGCATAAAACCTATTGGAAGCAAAAGGCCGATACAGCCTTCAAATGGGTGGCAAAGGAATCCAAATCGCTTATTGAAATTCAAACGGAGAAGCTGATACTAAGGATAGAAAAGAAAAACGGAGCCATACAGTATTTTGATGCCGACAGAAATCTCCTTGTAAGTGAAAATGCCACAGAGCCAAGGCTTTTAAATAATGGCGAGTGCTACACATTTTTTGACTGGGATAAATCGGAAAAGCTCAAATCCAAGGGAATACTTGCAACAGACCTTACTGATTTGACAAACAAAGCCAGATATATTTCGTTCGGAGGCAGACAGCAGAGGCTGCCGCTTGTCGTGTCAAACAAGGGATATGGAATCGCTGCTGCATCAAGCCGCACAGCACTCTTTTGCAATATAAAGATGTACGGACAGTATATCTTTGTAGACGGTGACACTCAAAGCGACTATTATTTTATAGGTGCAGGCAGTGTAGGCCATACACTTGAGCTGTACGGCACATTATAAAATGCAAGTTGCCCAAAGCAAAATTATCTGATAAAATATCGGCATGAGTATATACGGAGGATAACAGATGAAATTCAGGACAGAAAACGAGTTTACACATTTCAAATTTTCGGATGTGCATGTGAGCGATATCATGATGAGCTTTGGCACCTTCAAAATATGCCTTGACAACGTAATCATAAAGGCAGATAATTCTAAAAACAGAGATATCCGTGATATGAGGACAAACGGCCTTATATTAAAGCTTTCAGATGCAAATATTATTTCATTAATACGCGAGGGCTTTAAGACATATGATGCCGATGGCAACCTAAAGAGCACCACGGCTGACGAGGAGATAGAGGAGACAGATTATATCGACACCTTCAACAATTTTCTTGACGGATACGCATATTTAATCGAGAAGGAGAATGAAAATTATACCTTCGTATTCGATGGAACAGATGAGCGCTCGTACACCTTGATTGTATCGGCATCAAAAGACGAGTGCGAGTGGGACAGATTTATGAATATTGAGGCATAGAGTATGCCATGGTGCATTTTTAGACAAGTCCAAGATGCACCATGGCATTTTTAAGCCCATCCTCTTTGATATCGTCTGTCACTATATCGGCAACAGCCTTGACTTCATCGCTGGAATTGCCCATGGCAACACCGACATCACAGTAGCGCAGCATATCAAAATCATTCTGACCATCGCCAAAGCCTATTGTATCAGCCTGACTCATGTGAAGAAACTCTACCACATCACGTATGCCGGTTGCCTTGTTGACACCGCGCAATGTAATCTCACCGCTGTAAGGTTCAGGCTCTTTAAAGCTGCTCAGGGTTACTACAAATTCATCGCCGAGGAGCTTTCTTAAATCATCAATGTGGTAGTTGCAATTGCAGTAGATGGTGCTTTCAACATCAGCGTATCGATTAGAAAAGCTTGATAATTCATCATCAATCACGATATCCTTAAAGGTCGGGTTGTCCTGTATCACATGCATGTCAAACTGCTTTGAGAATGCTGATATGAATTTGTCGGCCCACTTGTGGTTGGTGATGCTTTTATCCTTTGTCTGGAAGATAAGTCCTGTGTCGTTGTCACCAACAGTGTCAAGAACCTTCTGTAACAGATTCTGCCCATAGACATGATGTGCAATTACCTTATCACCCACAGTGACATAGCCGCCGGCAGCAGCCACCACGCCGTCAAAATCAAAGGCTTTTAATGATGGATAAATCTGATTGTAACTACGTCCTGTGCAAAGAAAAATCATGTGACCGTTTTGTTTTGCGTTTATTAGAGCATCAGCGGTTGATGGGCTCATGGTGCTATTGCCGAAATCAACGAGAGTGCCGTCTATATCAAAAAATAATAGTTTTTTCATAAGTGTTACCTGCCTCATTATTATTAATTAATTATATATACCAAATATACTCTACAATACGAATTCAATAAAGGCAATAGGGAATGTCCTAAATTTATTTAATAATTGTTGCAAAAGAAGGCTCTGTTATAACCATAATTAAGAAAAACTATAATATATTCCTATACTTTATTTTATTAAGTTTTGGCTATGATGGGTTGAAATAATAAGTTTATTGTGTTATAACGTTAAACAACAAAAAAACAATAAATGCGTTGAAGGAGACTTGGATCACCAGACACCGACAGGAATACAGCGTCACCGACTGAGAGCGCTGTTTGGAAGAGCTGATTGCAGGAACACTACCGGAGCAGATTTGTTGAACGATTGATATGGTTTATTGCATAGACAGGTTTATCGTATGTGAATTAAGCTTTTTATATATCAAAAGTAGGCAGATACGATTCATCCACGTTACGGATAAGAGTGGAGAAACAGGTACAGTCCTTTTTCTCAAAGCGGGTGGTACCGCGGAATATTTTTAGAATTTTCGCCCCGGAGCATTTCATTAATTTGATATGCTCCGGGGCTTTTTTCCGTCCCGCTTAAAAAATCAAAGGAGCACAAAAATATGGAATTCTTAACAGGAGCAGTTCAAAAGGAAGACCTCGGTATCGCAGAAATTCTTGCAGGCGACTACGAGGGCAAAAACATCAAAGTAAAGGGTGCGATTCACACCATAAGAGATATGGGTGAGGTTGCATTCATCGTCTTAAGACGCAGGGACGGACTCATACAGTGTGTATACGAGCCGGGCAAATCCCAGTTTAGCGTCGATGATCTAAAGGAAGCAGATACCGTGGAGGTATGCGGCACATACAAGAGTGATGACCGTTCTCCAAACGGCTTCGAGCTTCGTCTTGACACTATCACAATTTTATCTGAGCCGGCGGAGCCTATGCCGCTTCAGATCAACAAATGGAAACTGAATACTTCGCTTGAGGCAAAGCTCAATAACAGGGCAGTGGCACTCAGAAATCCAAGAGAGCGTGCTACGTTCCGTATACAGGAGGGCATCACAAGGGGCTTTAGGGATTTCCTTTATAATAATGGATTTACAGAGATTCATACGCCAAAGCTTGGTGCAAAGTCAGCCGAGGGAGGCGCCAACCTCTTCAAGCTTGAATATTTCCACAGACCGGCTATATTACAGCAGAGCCCGCAGTTTTACAAGCAGATGATGGTAGGTGTCTTTGACAGGGTTTTTGAGACTGCACCTGTTTTCAGAGCAGAAAAGCACAATACAAAGAGACATCTGAATGAGTATACATCACTCGATTTTGAGATGGGCTACATTGACGGCTTCGAGGATATCATGGAGATGGAGACCGGTTTTTTGCAGTACACCATGGAGCTTTTAAAGACCTCATACGCCAAGGAGCTTGAGCTTTTAAAGATTAAGCTGCCTGACGTGACAAGCATATCAAGAGTCAGATTTGACGAGGCAAAGCAGCGTGTCGCAGAAAAATATAACAGACAGTTCAGAAACCCATTCGACTTAGAGCCGGAGGAGGAGGTACTTATCGGACAGTACTTCAAGGAAGAGTATGGCAGTGATTTTGTATTTGTCACACATTATCCTTCAAAGAAGAGACCGTTCTATGCCATGGATGATCCGGCAGACGAGACATACACCTTAAGCTTTGACCTGCTTTTCAGAGGCCTTGAAATCACAACAGGCGGCCAGCGAATCCACGACTACAACAAGCTTATGGAAAAAATCGCAAAGCGTGGCATGGAGACAGAGGGTATGGAGAGCTATCTTTCAGCCTTTAAGCACGGCATGCCGCCACATGGAGGTCTTGGAATAGGACTTGAGAGACTTACAATGCAGCTTATCGGAGAGGATAATGTGCGTGAGGCAACACTGTTTCCTCGTGATCTCAGCAGATTGGAGCCATAGGTCACAGCTTTTGTGGTTGTGGCGGGTGCGCATGCAGGCTGTGAGGTGGCATGTGTGTATATATTTTGCTCAGAAAATTTTTAAGCTTGTTCCGACATTTCCTGCGGATAGGTTATTGGCAGGAGGTATGCTGTGAGGTATTACAGGCTGTGAGCGTCGGAACTGTTAAAAATTTGTCTTCGCAATATATATACACCCATGCGCTGCAGGGTGTTTAGCGCACCCGGCTGCAGGCTTTGGCAGTACTCAATGTAATAGATCTAAGTGTGGCGGGTGCGCATGCAGGCTGTGTGGTAGCATGTGTGTATATATTTTGCTCAGAAAATTTTTAAGCTTGTTCCGACATTTCCTGCGGATAGGTTATTGGCAGGATGTATGCTGTGAGGTATTACAGGCTGTGAGAGTCGGAACTGTTAAAAATTTGTCTTCACAATATATATGCACCCATGCGTTGCAGGGTGTTGATGCGCACCCGGATGCAAGTTTTGGCAGTCCCAGATATGCAGGATTCAATTATGGCGGGTGCGCTTTAAGGCTTAGAAGTGGCATGTGTGTATAATCCCAAGTAGAAATTAAAATATCAGGAAAGAGAGAAAGGATATCGTATGAATCATATAGGAACAAGAGAAATCGCCACAGAGCGGCTTACTCTTCGAAGATTTGAAATAGAAGATGCCGAGAACATGTTTTACAACTGGGCGAATGACCCGGAAGTGACAAAATATCTTACATGGCCGGCGCATGAGAGTGTTGATACTACAGAGACTATTTTAAAAGAATGGATATCTAAGTATGACGAAAAAGATTTTTATCAGTGGGCTATTGAGCTTAATGATCTCGAGCAGCCTATCGGAACTATAAGTGCAATTAAAACCGATGAGAGAGTTGAGTCGGTTGAAATCGGTTATTGTATCGGAAAGAGTTTCTGGAATAACGGTTATATGACAGAGGCACTCACAGCTATCATCAGATTTTTCATCAATGAGGTCGGTGCAGGACGCATATGGGCCAGACATGATACTGAAAATCCAAATTCAGGCAAGGTGATGGCTGCGGCAGGCATGGATTATGAGGGTACTTTACGCCATGCAGGATTCAACAATCAGGGTATATGCGATGAAGCGGTATATGCAAAGGTCAGAAGTGCTGCACTTGACGAGGAGCCTGAGGATGAGACTCCTGAGCAGCAGGCTGTTACCACAAAGGTGATGGGCGAGGACGGAGTCATGAGAAACGTAATCTCTGACGAGACTATGGAGTATGTCGGAATCCTTGCAAAGCTTGAGCTTTCACCGGAGGAGGCAGAGGCTGCCAAGAAGGATATGGCAGATATGCTTGATTATATCGACAAGCTCGAGGAGCTTGATACTTCGGGAATTGAGCCAATGAGCCATGTATTCCCTGTAAACAATGTATTCAGAGATGATGTTGTCACAAACGGTGACGGAAGTGAAGCTACACTTGCCAATGCACCGGTCAAGAAGGACGGCGGATTCAAGGTACCAAAGACAATCGGCGAATAACGGCAAGGAGGAGAAAAATGGATTTAATGTCTTTAACTGCCGTGGAACTCGGCAAGAAAATACAGGCAAAGGAAGTTACAGTGGAAGAGGCTGTAAAGGCTGCCATTGCTTCTATAAAAGCAAAAGAAGAAAAGATAAACAGCTTTGTCACAATAGACGAAGAGGGTGCACTTAAAAAAGCAGCAGAGGTTCAGGCAAAAATTGATGCGGGAGAGCTAAAAGGAGCGCTTGCGGGTGTGCCTGTAGCCATAAAGGATAACATGTGTACAGAAGGGCTTCTCACCACATGTTCATCAAAGATACTCTACAATTTCATCCCGACCTACACAGCGGAGGCTGTTAAGCGCCTTGAGGATGCAGGCTGTGTCATCGTTGGAAAAACCAACATGGATGAGTTTGCCATGGGAAGCACAACAGAGACATCTGCCTTTGGAGCAACCAAAAATCCATGGAATACAGAGCACGTACCGGGAGGTTCATCAGGTGGAAGCTGTGCAGCAGTTGCAGCAGAGGAGGTACCGTTTGCACTCGGTTCAGATACAGGCGGATCAATCAGACAGCCAAGCTCCTTTTGTGGTGTGACAGGAATCAAGCCAACCTACGGCACAGTTTCACGATATGGACTCATTGCCTATGGCTCATCGCTTGACCAGATTGGACCTATCGCAAAGGATGTCACAGACTGTGCTACTATACTTGAGGCAATCGCTTCATATGATACGAAGGATTCGACATCAGTAAACAGAGACGATTTGAAGTTTACAGAGGCGCTTGTCGATGACGTAAAGGGTATGAAGATTGGTATTCCAAAGGATTATCTCGGAGATGGACTTGACCCGGAGGTAAAATCGGCAATCCTTGCAGCGGCAGATGAATTAAAGAAAAAAGGTGCTGTTGTGGAGGAATTTGACCTCGGACTTGTAGAGTATGCCATTCCTGCGTACTATGTAATCGCCTGTGCTGAGGCAAGCTCAAACCTTGCCAGATTCGACGGTGTCAAATACGGATACCGTACAAAGGAGTACACAGACCTTCACAACATGTACAAGAAATCGCGTTCTGAGGGCTTTGGACCTGAGGTAAAGAGAAGAATCATGCTCGGCTCCTTCGTGCTTTCATCAGGATATTATGATGCATATTACTTAAAGGCCTTAAGAGTAAAGGCACTTATCAAAAAAGCCTTTGATGATGCCTTTGCCAAATATGATGTGATACTCGGACCGGCAGCACCAACCACAGCTCCAAAGCTTGGAGAGAGCTTAAGTGATCCAATCCAGATGTACCTCGGTGATATCTACACCATATCTGTAAACCTTGCAGGTCTTCCGGGAATATCGCTTCCGTGCGGCATGGACAAAAACGGACTTCCGATCGGATTACAGCTCATCGGAGACTGCTTTAAGGAGAAGAATATCATCCGCGCAGCATACAGCTTTGAAAAAACAAGAGAGCTTAAGCGCAGCATTATCGCGGAGGAATACAGTAACAAAAATACAGCAGATACCAATAAATCTGCCGGTGCACAGTAGGAAGGAGGCAAAAAGGATATGAAAAACTATGAGACAGTCATCGGACTTGAGGTCCATGTAGAGTTAGCTACAAAAACAAAGATCTTTTGCGCCTGCTCCACAGCATTCGGAGGCGCACCAAACACACATACATGTCCTGTCTGCACAGGACAGCCGGGCTCACTTCCGGTTTTAAACAAGCAGGTTGTAGAGTACGCAGTGGCAGTAGGACTTGCCACCAACTGTACTATCACACAGTACAGCAAATTTGACAGAAAGAACTATTTTTACCCTGATAACCCACAGAACTATCAGATATCACAGCTTTATCTGCCAATCTGCCGCAATGGTTCAGTGGAGATTGAGACAGCAAACGGAAAGAAAAACGTCAGAATCCATGAAATCCACATGGAGGAGGATGCCGGAAAGCTCGTACATGACGAGTGGGAGGACGTATCTATCGTAGATTACAACCGTTCCGGAGTACCTCTTATAGAGATAGTATCAGAGCCTGATATGCGCTCCGCTGAGGAGGTTATCGCATACCTTGAGACTCTGCGTCAGACCATCCAGTATCTCGGAGCATCTGACTGTAAATTGAATGAGGGCTCAATGCGTGCCGATGTTAACATCTCAGTCAGAGAGGTGGGCGCAAAGAAGTTTGGTACACGTACGGAGATGAAAAACCTTAACTCCTTCAAGGCTATTGCACATGCCATCGAGGGCGAGCGTGAGCGTCAGATAGAGCTTCTTGAGATGGGCAGAAATGTAGTACAGGAGACACGTAGATGGGATGACAACAAGGAATCATCACATGCCATGCGTTCAAAAGAGGATGCACAGGACTACAGATATTTCCCTGAGCCTGACCTCGTGCCAATCGTCGTATCCGATGAATGGATTGCACAGATAAAGGCAAAGCAGCCTGAGCTTCGTCCACAGAAGCTTGCACGCTACAAGAAGGAATACGACATCCCGGAGTATGATGCAAAGATTCTCACAGAGTCAAAGCATATGGCAGACATATTTGAGGCTGCCACAAAGCTCTGCGGCAAGCCGAAGAAGGTTTCAAACTGGCTGATGGTTGAGACAATGCGACTGTTAAAGGATAATGATATGGATGCAGATGAGATAAAATTCTCACCTGTAAACCTTGCAAAGCTTGTGGATCTGGTGGATGCAGGCACGATCAACTCATCTGTTGCCAAGGAAGTATTTGAGAAAATATTCTCGGATGATATCGACCCTGAGCAGTATGTCGAGGAGAACGGTCTTAAGAGCATGAATGATGAGGGTGAGCTTAAAGCCACAATCCAGGCTGTCATCGATGCAAATCCACAGGCTGTGGAGGATTATCACAATGGCAAGAAGAAAGCTATCGGAGCACTTGTAGGTCAGACCATGAAGGCCACAAAGGGCAAGGCAAATCCTGCTGTTGTCAATAAGCTTCTTATGGAGCTGTTATAATAGATATTAAGAAAATGGATCCGACAGGTCTTTTGATCTGTCGGTTCTTTTTTTTCAAAAGCGCCTCAGCTTGCTTGCACGCATTTATTCAGTAGTGTATAATAGTTAAATGGCTGATAAAGCAGCCAAATGATACAAAGGCGGTAATTCACCTATGAATAATGATGATTTCAAGGAAGTACTTGACAATATTCAGGATAATAATGAAGAAACTACAAATAACATAGATAATAAAAACGATAACAAGGCAAACGACTACGAGGATGTCTGCTACATCTGCCGCAGACCGGAGAGCGTGGCAGGCAAGATGATACATATCCAGCCGAACCTGTGCATTTGCAACGATTGTATGCAAAAGACTTTCGACTCCATGAGCAACGGTAATTTTGGCAACCTCGGAAATCTGGGAAATATAAGCAATATGGATTTTGGCAATATGCCCAATATCAGCATGATAAATTTGTCAGATCTGACAGGAGGCATACCAAACAGCCAGAAGCTTAAGAAGAAAAAACCAAAGGAAGAGAAAAAGGTCGAGCCGATTCTTGACATTCACTCAATTCCTGCACCGCATAGGATCAAGGCAAGTCTTGATGACTATGTGGTAGGTCAGGAGCATGCAAAGAAGGTCATGTCGGTTGCAGTATATAACCACTACAAGCGTGTCATGGCTGACAATAAGCATAAGGCGCAGGAAGAGAACACCACTGCAAAGCAGGCTTCAAATAAATATGATGGTGTGGAGATTGAGAAATCAAATATGCTCATGATCGGACCTACAGGTTCAGGAAAGACATATCTCGTAAAGACTCTTGCAAAGCTTTTAGATGTGCCACTTGCCATAACAGATGCCACATCACTTACTGAGGCCGGATATATCGGTGACGATATCGAAAGTGTGGTAAGTAAGCTTCTTGCGGCTGCAGATAATGACGTGGAGAGAGCTGAGCACGGTATCATTTTTATAGATGAGATAGACAAGCTTGCAAAGAAGAGAAATGCCAACCAGCGTGATGTGAGCGGAGAGTCAGTGCAGCAGGGTATGCTTAAGCTTTTAGAGGGATCAGAGGTTGAGGTGCCGGTTGGTGCCAGCAGCAAGAATGCCATGGTTCCGATGACCACAGTTGACACGAGAAATATTCTCTTTATATGCGGAGGTGCTTTCCCGGGACTTGAGGATATCATAAAGGAGCGCCTGAACAAGGAGGCTTCTATAGGCTTCAAGGCTGATTTGAAGGACAAGTATGATGGGGATGAAAACCTGCTCATGCAGGCAACTGTTGATGATATCCGCAAATTCGGAATGATTCCTGAGTTTATCGGACGACTTCCAATCATGTTCTCACTTGAGGCGCTCACTGAGGATATGCTTGTAAAGATATTGAAGGAGCCAAAGAATGCCATTATCAAGCAGTATCAGAAGCTCCTTGAGATGGATGAGGTAAGGCTTGAGTTTGATGACGATGCGCTTTATGCCATCGCCAAGATGGCAAAGGAGAAGAAAGTCGGAGCCAGAGCTCTTCGTGCGATTATAGAGGATTTCATGCTCGATATCATGTATGAGATACCAAAGGATGACAATATCGGCACGGTTACAATCACTAAGGACTATGTGGAGAAGAAGGGTGGCCCGCTCATTCAGATGAGAGGTACACCTGAGCTTGCAGACAGTCAGCACGTTTAATTGTTAAAGGATTGTAACTATTCAGCACAGAAATATGCGGTACCGCATATTTCGTAAGAGAGGAATTGGCAAAAATGAAAATTATCCACTGTGCAGACCTGCATCTGGATTCGAAGATGACCTCGAATCTGTCAAAGGAGCAGGCAAAAGAGAGAAAAATGGAAATACTGCGTACATATTCAAGGATGATAGAGTACGCCAAAAATAATGATGTAAAGGCGATTATCATAGCAGGCGATTTATTTGACACGAGAAATGTGTCAGCGACTGCCAGAAATCTGGTAAAGGATTCGATTACGTCAAATCCGGATATCGATTTCTATTATCTTAAGGGTAATCACGACTCGGACAATTTCATATCGAAGCTCGATGAAATCCCTGACAACCTTAAGCTTTTTTCTAATCAGTGGACCTCATACAGCTATGGAAATATCACAATAACAGGTCTTGAGATAGACAAGTCTAACCAGGCTGCCATGTACAATTCTCTTGTGCTCGACAATGACAATTACAACGTTGTCACTCTCCACGGACAGCTCGGTGATGAGATTTCCACAGGCGACCTTAAGAATAAGGGCATTGATTATCTCGCGCTCGGTCATGTGCATGAGTATCAGAGCGGACAGCTTGACAACCGTGGCATGTACTGCTACAGCGGCTGCTTAGAGGGAAGAGGCTTTGATGAATGTGGACAAAAGGGCTTTGTGTTGCTTGATATAGATGATGAGAAGCTCACGGCAGGCTTTAGCTTTGTACCGTTTGCGTACAGAAGCCTCTACACGCTGTATGTGGATGTGACAGGAGCCATGACCACACAGGATGTGGCTGTGAAGATGGAAAAAGCCATTTCGGACAGTGAATATTCATCGAGAAGCATGGTAAAGTTCGTGCTTGTAGGTGAGGTGGACGTGGATTGTGAGATAAACACAGACTTCCTCAAGGATATGTTCGAGGAATATTTCTACTATGAAAAGGTGTATGATGAGACAAGACTTCTCATCAATTACAGTGAATACGAAAAGGATGCATCACTTAAGGGTGAGTTCATACGGATGGTGCTTGGCTCAGATATGACCGAGGAGCAGAAGTCTGAGGTCATCAGGTGTGGTATATCGGCGCTTAGCGGGGAGGAGATTTAGAAATTGAAATTAATAGCTTGTCACATAAACAACTTCGGAAAGCTGTCCGATCTTAATATCAATTTCAATGATGGAGTCAATGTCATAAACCAGCCAAACGGCTGGGGAAAGAGTACACTTGCGGCTTTTTTGAAGGCTATGCTGTACGGCTTTGATACGAAAAAGGAGCCGGGCGCCTTTGAGAGGGAAAGAAAGCTCTATAAGCCATGGCAGGGCGGCACTTATGGTGGAGAGCTTGATTTTGAGGCCGATGGAGTGGAGTACAGACTTGTAAGGACCTTTGGCCTCACAGAAAAGCAGGATGATTTTCACTTATACAGGCTTGCAACCATGGTTGAGTGTGATGATTTTTCACCACTGCTTGGAGAGGAGCTTTTTGACCTCGACCGCAGCTCGTTCAAGAGAACGATATACATAGCGCAGGCAGACTGCATGTTTTCGTCTTCAGACAGCATCAGCGCAAAGCTTGGCAATATGGCGGAAAATACAAATGACATCAACAACTTCGAGTCGGCGACAGCGGACATTAAGGATATGATGAACAAGATGTCTCCAAACCGTATCACAGGCTCCATCAAAAAGCGTGTAAATACACTCACAGCCTTGGAACAGGAGCTTAAGAAGTATCAGGCCGCGGATGAGGCGGCAGCACAGCTTTCACAGAAAATAGATGAGAAAACTGCCCAGAAGAAGGAGCTTACCGGTATCAGAGCCGAGTACGGCAGGGCGCTTCAGGTGGCATCTGAGGACAGCAGAAAGCAGGCACTTCGTGAAAACTACGAGCAGCTTTGTGCTGTTGCAAAGGAGAAAGAGAGCATTTACAATGCTGCATCGGCAGTCTTTGGAGACAAAGCACCGGATGAGGCAGAGCTTTTGGAAAAGACAAAGCAGGCCGGAGAGCTTGAAAGCTTAAAGGCTGTAGAAGATAATCTGAGCTTTACGCCTGAGGAGGAGCAGTATTTAGACACACTTTCAGGTATGTTTAAGGATGGTGTGCCATCTGATGATGGTCTTGATGAGATGCAAAAGAAGATAGCAAACATCCAGAGCGTCAAGAATGAGTACAGCCATATGGAGCTAAAGCTCTCGCAGATGACCTCACTTGCAAAGATGGCAGATGATGAGGAGGAGCCGGAGACCCCTGAGAAGACTAAGCTTGTACCTGCAGGCATTGTGCTTATGGTTATAGGTCTTTTGGCAGCGGCTGTTGCTACGGTATTCAGTCTGAATGAGAAGTACAATGTGAAGGAAATCATGTTTCCTGTGGTAGGCATAGCTGGAGTCACTATGGCGCTTTGCGGTGTTGTCATGATGGTCTATGGAATCCGTATGAACAACAAAAAGCAGAGAGCATACATCAGGCTTATGGCTGAGCGTGAGGAAAATATAAAGCAGAAGGAGATACCGATTCAGGAATTAAAGGAGCAGCTTGAGCAGATTCAAAGCGGCATTACATCAATGGAGCATGAGGTATCACAGTTTTTTGACAGCTTTTCGATTGAAGCAGATGAATCGCAGTATCAGGAGAAGCTTTATGAGCTTCGAACAAAGGCTCATGACTACAGTCGTTTCAACGAGCAGATAGGAAAGCGCGCCAAGACAAAGGCTGACTATGAGAAGGCAAAGGCTTCGCTTGATGAGTATTTAAGTCTCTATGGATATGACAGTGCTGCAGAATATACACAGGCACTTTCACAGATGAAAAAGCAGCTCGCAGAGGCCGGCTTTGCAAAGGAAAATATGGACAGTGCTCTTCAGAAGAAAGCGCAGTTTGAGAATGACAACGATATGGACAAGCTTCTTGCACCAAATGAGTGTCCGTATACACTTGATGAGCTCAATGAGATGATTTCAAAGGTGGAAGGCAGCCTCGATGAAATCAGGGCATCCTTAGTGCAGTACGGCAGACAGATGGATGATCTGCAGGAGCAGCTTGATATGAGGGATGAAAAGGAGCAGGAGTATCGCAACTGCAAGCAGATACAGGCTGAGGAAAAGCATAAGTACGAGATACTTGGGCTTACATCAGACTATCTGACCAGGGCAAGGGAGCAGTTTACTGCCAGATACATGGCACCTATTTCCAATGGATTCCAGAAGTACTTCGGTATCATGACAGAAAATACAGACAGAGACTGGCAGGTGGATGCCAATATTTCAATAAGGATGAAGGAGCAGGGGCAGCTTCGCGATGTGAGAACCATGTCGGCAGGCTACAAGGACCTGATAGGCATATGTATGCGTTTTGCGCTTGTGGATGCGATGTATCCGGGCGAGAAGCCGTTCCTCATACTTGACGATCCGTTTGTGAATCTGGATGATGAGAAGCTTGCTCGAGGCAGAAGGCTGCTTGCGGTGCTTTCGCAGGATTACCAGGTGATTTATTTTACATGTCATGGAAGCCGCGAGTAAATTTTGGTCGAAGCTTTGTTTATATTAGATAAATATGGTAGCATATTTTTATTTATAGAATATAATTATATGAGGGTCAAAATATCTTTTGACCCTCATATCTAAATATTATATCATATGAGGTAAAATATGCAGTTCATAGTATCAAAAAAGGAGTTCATTCCACCGGTAATAGCTCCTGATATCATAGAGACATTGGGCGATGATTACGAGATATGGACATATGAGGATTACGAAAGACTCCCACCACTTCTGGTGGGAGTTTATTCGTATTCGGCTATTCCAAAGTGTCTTGCTCCTTTATCCACGCAGGGACTTGTAAAGAGCGGTGTGTTCAGACTTCAAAGGGAGTTTGTTCCGGGACTATACGGAAATGGTGTGTATGTGGTGGTTATTGACACAGGTGTGAATTATGCGCAGGAGGCTTTTATGACACCTGAGGGTAAGACGAAGATTGCAGTGCTCTGGGATCAGAATACGGATACGGTTTATTCTGAGGATGAGATAAATGCTGCTATTTTATCGGAAAATCCATATGAGAGCATACCGGGCGATGAGGATGGGCATGGTACGTTTGTGGCGAGCGTGATATGTGGCAATGACAGACCGCAGGATGATTTTGCAGGTGTGGCACCACAGGCTAAGCTTATTGTCGTGAAGCTGAAAAGGGCACCTCAAAAGCTGTATGATTTCTACTTTATTCCGGATCGTAAAATGGTGTACTCGGAGGTTGATGTGATGAGAGCAGTGCATTTTGCAGATGAGTTTGCAGGTCAAAAGGGAGCACCGGCTGTCTTTTGCATGGCGCTTGGCTGCAATAACGGAAGCCACACGGGAGCTGAGGATCTTTCAGAGTATCTGGACTATATCACGGCAAAAAGAGGCAGGGCTGTGGTTGCGGCAGCGGGCAATGAGGCGAACAGCAGGCATCATTATAAAGGGCGCATAACAGATACAGTCGATGATATTGAGATAAATGTTGAGCAGGATATGGATGGCTTTTATCTGGAATGCTGGGCACTTTCACCTGAGCTATTTACGCTTTCTGTCATATCACCGAGTGGTCAGTCGAATCCGGCAGGGGTACCAATGCGAATAGACAGCGGTGAATACTCATTTCTGCTTGAAGGAACACAGGTGACTATTGACTACAGGCAGACCGGCAGACAGACGAGGGATTTGCTTATATTTATCCGCTTTGAAAAGGTGGTGAAGGGAGTGTGGACCATCAGGGTATTTCCACTTAGTACTATTGGAGGCGTTTTTAATATGTGGCTCCCGATGACAGGACTTCTTGATAATGATGTGAGCTTTATTGTCTCGGAGCCTGATACCACGCTGACCATGCCTTCGGATGCTAAGCTTGTGATAACGGCGGGAGGCTATAATTCCCTAAATGATGCAATACTTTTAGAGTCGGGAAGGGGCTTTGACGCAGACGGTGGAATAAAGCCGGATCTCGTAGCACCGGCTGTGGATATCACAGGGGCAAATCTAAGAGGAATGTATATAGCACTAAGTGGCACATCGGCGGCTGCTGCAATCACTGCAGCGGTGGCGGCTCTCATCATGGAGTGGATGATAGTGAGAGGCAATGTTTTGCTCGCAAACGGAGTGGATATAAAAAATGTCATGGTAAGAAACTGCCGCAGAAAAGAAAAAACTGACTACCCAAATAAAATTTTTGGCTACGGATTCATGAATGGGTTTGCCAATTTCTAAGAAAACGGATATAATATATTCTAAAAGATAAAAAGGAAGGGTGAATGGATGACAAAAAGCAATAATTTATTAGCGGATTACGCTGCAAAAAAACAGGATATCTGTATTAAAAATGACACAATTTCAGATAGTCTTTTCAGGGAATATGGTGTCAACAGAGGACTTAGGGATGTAAACGGAAAGGGAGTTCTGACAGGTCTTACGAATATTTCGGAGATTGTTTCATTTAAGACGGGCGAGGATGGCAGCAGCGTGCCATGTGACGGACAATTGTGGTACAGGGGCTACAATGTAAAGACACTTACGAACAACTTAAGGCCCGGTGAGTTTGGTTTTGAAAAAATTGCTTATCTGCTGCTTTTCGGGCAGCTGCCATCTGAGAGTGAATTGGCTGAGTTTACAGAGGTTTTAGGAAGAAGCAGAACCCTTCCTACCAATTTTACGAGGGATGTCATCATGAAGGCTCCGTCAAAGGATATCATGAATTCCATGACGAGAAGTATACTGACACTGGCGTCATATGATCCTCTTGTAGCAAAGGCTGGCATCGACAACAATATCAGACAGTGCTTATCACTTGTTGCAATATTCCCGATGCTTGCAGTTTACGGTTATCATGCGTATAATTATTATGAAAATGATCAGAGCATGTATATTCACAGGCCGGATCCAAAGCTTTCGACAGCTGAAAACTTCCTTAGGATGCTCAGAGCTGACAATCAATATACAGAGCTTGAAGCAAGGGTGCTTGATATGGCACTTATTCTTCATATGGAGCACGGCGGTGGAAACAACTCTACATTTACCACCCGTGTGGTTACATCGGCAGGTACAGATACATACTCTGCTATCGCGGCAGCCATGTCATCCCTTAAGGGACCAAAGCACGGCGGTGCCAATATCAAGGTGATGGAGATGATGCGGGACATCCGTTCGCATGTGAAGCACTGGGATGATGAGGATGAGGTGAGAGCATACCTCAGAAAAATGATGGATGGTGAGGTGTTTGACCACAAGGGACTCATCTATGGAATGGGACATGCGGTGTATTCACTTTCTGACCCGAGGGAGCGTATATTCAGAGGCTATGTGGAGAAGCTTTCAGTTGCAAAGAAGAGAGATAATGAGATGAACCTCTATAATACAATAGAGAAGGTGGCTCCTGAGATTATCGCTGAAAAGCGCCATATCTTTAAGGGTGTTTCTCCGAATGTCGATTTCTACAGCGGCTTTGTTTATGAGATGCTTGGTATTCCTATGGAGCTTTACACACCTCTTTTTGCCATTGCGCGAATCGTTGGCTGGAGTGCCCACAGGCTTGAGGAGATTGTCGGCATGAACAAGATTATCCGTCCGGCTTACAAGAGCGTCATGAAAGAGATAGAGTAACGAGAGGATGTTACAGTCTATCGTTCATATATCAATAATACGATATGTTGGGGATTGGACATATTAAAAGAATCGAGGTATTATACAAATGAGTTTTACAAAGGTAAAAAAGGGCGTCTGTGCAGCAAAGGGCTTTGTTGCAAACGGATTAAACTGTGGATTAAACAGTGACAAAAACAAAAATGACCTGGCTTTAGTTTATTCAGAAACACAGTGTCAGGCAGCGGCTGTTTATACAACAAACAAGGTGAAGGGCGCTCCTATTCAGGTGACAAAGGCACACCTTGAGGCATCAGGACATACGGCAAAGGCTGTTATTGCCAACAGCAAAAACGCCAACACCTGCAACGCTGACGGAGTAGAGAAGGCTCAGAGAATGTGCGAGCTTGCAGCAGCAGAGCTTTCGATTGATCCAAACGAGGTTATCGTGGCATCTACAGGAGTTATTGGACAGGTGCTTCCTATTGAGCCTATCGAGAGCCATATAAAGGAGCTTGCAAAGGGACTTTCGGCAGACGGCAACGACAAGGCTGTAAACGCTATAATGACTACAGATACCGTTCCAAAGCAGTATGCAGTAAAGTTCATGCTTGGAGACTGTGAGTGTACAGTAGGCGGTATGGCAAAGGGAAGCGGCATGATTCACCCGAACATGGCTACTACCTTAAACTTTATCACATCAGATGTTGCCATCTCATCGGAGCTCATCCAGAAGGCCCTGAGCGAGATTGTAAAGGTTACCTACAACTGCTTAAGCATTGACGGCGATACTTCTACCAATGATATGGTAAGCATCATGGCAAACGGCCTTGCAGGAAACACACCTATTACTACAGAGAATGATGATTATCAGACCTTTAAGGATGCACTGTACGAGGTGCTTTCAAATCTTACAAGAATGCTTGCAAAGGATGGAGAGGGTGCTTCAAAGCTTTTAGAGTGCACATGCGCAGGTGCGCCTGATCTTGATACAGCAATTATTGTGGCAAAGAGCGTTATCCGTTCACCACTTTTAAAGTGTGCTATGTTTGGCGAGGATGCCAACTGGGGACGAATTCTTTGTGCTATAGGCTATGCGGAGGCTGATTTTGATATAGACAAGGTGGAGCTTCACCTGCGCTCAACAGCAGGAAGCATCAAGGTGTGCGAGAACGGTGCCGGAGTTGACTTCTCAGAGGAGGAGGCAGCAAAGATACTGCATGAGGATGAGATTTACATCGACATAGATTTACACCAGGGAGATGTGTCAGCCAAGGCATGGGGCTGTGATCTTACATATGATTATGTAAAAATTAACGGAGATTACAGATCTTAATCTTGACAAGTAATATTGATTAATGATATTATTTTTTTAGAGTAATTAATTAAAAAAGTAAAGCGAACGAGGGCGTTCAGATATTAGGTTATCTGCGCCCTCTTTTTTGTTGGAAAAATCACATTTACAAAAGAGAGATTAGGAGGCGGTACATTGACTAAGAATGCATTGGATATGATTGATGAGAAAATAGTAGAGCTGCTGCAGGAAAATGCACGTATAGCGATAAAGGAGATAGCGGCACAGGTGTTTTTGTCATCACCGGCTGTAACAGCCAGAATAGAGAGATTGGAGAGCAAGGGAATCATAAAGGGCTATCATGCCGCTGTAGATTCGGTTAATCTGGGCTATAAGATAAAGGCCTTTGTCAATCTGGATCTGGAGCCTGTACAAAAGGAAGAGTTTTATCCGTTTATTGAGAGTGTGGAGAATGTCATAGAGTGCAATTGTGTGACAGGAGAGTATTCTATGCTCATAGAGGTGGAGTTTTTGAATACGGAGGAGCTTGATGACTTTATCAACACTCTGCAGAAATTCGGCAAGACAAGTACACAGATAGTTTTTTCCACTCCTGTTGAGCACAGAGGCCTGCCTGTACATTCAGGTTTTGATGCATAAGATGATATGAGAGTCAAAAGATATTTTGCATGATTGAATGAAGTGTGCTAAAATAGTTTGCAAAAATACTGACTGTTAAACATGATTTTGGATGCTTTGAATAGTCAGATATATTGATTACGGCAGGAGGATAATATGAGTAAGAAATTAGGCTTCATAGGTTGTGGAAACATGGGAAAGGCAATGATACACGGAGTGATGGCATCAGGCAAGGCACAGGCAAGCGATATTCTTGCATCTGCAAAGACCGAAAGCTCCAGAGAAAAGAATGCAGCAGAGCTTGGAATCAGGCTGACAGCGGACAATAAGAGCGTAGCAGAGTTTGCAGATATTCTGTTTTTAGCAGTAAAGCCACAGTACTATGAGGAGGTTATAGCAGAGATAAAGGACACTGTTAGTGACGATGAAATCATTGTTTCGATTGCACCGGGCAAGTCACTTTCGTGGTTTGACGAGATGTTTGGAAAGAGCTTAAAGGTTATACGTACCATGCCAAATACACCTGCCATGGTTGGTGAGGGCATGATGGGAGTCTGTGCAAATGAAAGAGTATCGCAGGCGGAGCTTGATACAGTGCTTGATTTGTGCTCGGGCTTTTCAAAGGCTGAGATGATAGACGAGAAGCTTATGGATGTAGTGACAGCAGTCAGCGGAAGTTCACCGGCATATGTGTTTATGTTTATCGAGGCTATGGCAGATGCAGCTGTAGCAGGCGGCATGCCAAGGAGCCAGGCATATACATTTGCAGCCCAGGCAGTGCTTGGAAGCGCAAAAATGGTTCTAGAGACAGGAAAGCATCCGGGCGAGCTCAAGGATATGGTGTGCTCACCTGCCGGAACCACTATCCAGGCTGTGCGTGTGCTTGAGGAAAAGGGCATGAGAAGCAGTGTTTTTGAAGCTATGATGAAATGCCTTGATATCTCCCGCAAAATGTAGTAGAATTATTGCATTGAGTTAAAGGAGAAAAGCAATGAGTCAGGCAAAGGTTGATAAATATAAGAATGAAAAGGCAAATCGTAAAAAGACAAATGCCAGAAATAAAGTAAAGCGTGTTATAGCACGAATTGTTGCAGCGGCGGCTGTAGTCGCATTGGTAGGCTGGGGCGGTTACTCCGGATATCAGTACTATGAGAAGAGTCGTCCGGTGAACTGCTATTACGCAGATATCAGTGCAGTCAGCGATTATCTACAGGGATTATCTGCAGACAGTGAGCAGTAGATTATATTTTTGATACATAACATATATTTTACGATTTATATGATTAAGTTAAAATACCTCGCAGGTTACTGCGAGGTATTTTCAGTTTTTGAAGAATCCCCGGGCTCTTTTTGTGATTCAGATACAGTCTTTGCATTTTCTTCGGTATTTGAGCTGTCAGAGTTTTTTGCTTTGGAGAGTGTGTTATCAATTGCGTCGAGCAGCACTTTGGAGGTGTACTGACTTGTGTTTGCGTAGGAAATATTATCGGTGGATTGATTTTGCACAATCTGCGATACGAGCTCGTTCATCGCAGGCTCAACAAGCGGATACATGGTTTCCACCGAATCAGTCATGTTTTCAAGGCTTATGGAGTTAATGTTATTACTGTCCACCGCCACAGACACATCGATAGCCGCCCCACCCAGCGCTACAGATGTATTGTACACACCCGGTGTATACATGCCGGTTTCTTCGACTGCAGGCTTTGGCTCATCACCTGAAAAGAAATATGTAGCAGCGAAAATTATCAGAAGAAGCAGTATGCCAAGGAGCACTCCGGTGAGAATGACATGCTTCATTTTTACAACGACGATTTTTGTTTTTGCACTCATATGCGCCTCCTGTGGTTGTTTTATATATAATATGTGTGGGGACGCAAAAATATGACAGATATTCCTGCCTATAACGAAAAAGAGATATCCATGAAGGATATCTCTTTATAAAGAGC
>ULYL01011827.1_pt1 | contig 38890 bp, 33 predicted proteins | sample 1962211 | NCBI WGS metagenome assembly ULYL01 (sample SAMEA4835864, study PRJEB28245) | human gut metagenome | biome: gut microbiome; material: fecal sample | place: Denmark | collected 2008
CTATAATTATTTATTTCTAAAACATTATGCGTAAAACTCTTTTATTTTCGTTAACCGCAGGCTCATTCCTCATGATGACATCTTGCTCTAAGATGGGACCCCTGTCTGCAGACAATTTCACAGTTACTCCCAAACCTCTCGAGACTCAGGCCGGCGTGGTATCAGCCACTGTCAACGGCGCATTCCCCGAGAAGTATATGAAGAAGAAAGCCGTGGTAACAGTCACCCCCGAGCTGCGCTTTGGCGACGGCAAGGTGGTCAAGGGCGAAGCCGCCACATTCCAGGGCGAAAAGGTAATGGGCAACGACCAGGTTATCTCTTACCGCATGGGTGGTCACTACACCATGAAGACTGCTTTTGCATACAACCCAGAGATGCAGAAGAGCGATATGTATCTGACATTCGACGCCCGTCGTGGCAAGAAGGTATACAATGTTCCCGCCGTTAAGGTCAACTATGGCATCATCGCCACTTCAGAGCTCTATCGTCAGGCCCTCACCAATGGCGGTGGCTGTCTGGCTCTCGACTCTTTCCAGCGCGTTAAGGCCAAGAAGCAGGAAGCCAACATCAAGTTCCTCATCAACCAGGCCAATCTGCGCAAGAGCGAGCTCAAGAACAACTCTGTAGGCGAGTTTGTCAAGCTGCTCAAGGAAATCAACAAGGACCGTGAAGGCCTGAACCTCCAGAACGTGGAAATCCAGGCTTACGCTTCTCCCGAGGGTGGTTTCAAGTTCAACGACAAGCTGGCCAACAAGCGCCAGAACGTATCAGAGAAGTACGTACGCAAGGAGATGAAGTCTGCCGGTGTTGAGGGCAACCTCGACGCTCACTACACTGCCCAGGACTGGGAAGGCTTCCAGCAGCTGGTACAGGCCAGCAACATCCAGGACAAGGATGTTATCCTGCGCGTGCTGTCTATGTATAAGGACCCCCAGGAGCGCGAGCAGCAGATTCGCAACATGAGCGAGGGCTTCCGCGAGCTGGCTGACGCCATCCTGCCCGAGCTGCGTCGTTCACGCCTCATCATCCACTACGAGACCATCGGCCGCAACGACGAGCAGATTAAGGCTCAGTACAACGAGGACGCTGCCAAGCTGTCTGCCGACGAGCTGCTCTACTACGCTACTCTCGAGGAAGATGCTGCCAAGAAGGAAGAAATCTATGCCAAGACCGCTCAGCTCTACACCAACGACTATCGTCCGCTGAACAACCTGGCTGTCATGGCATTCAACAGAGGCGACGAGGCCAAGGCCAAGGAACTGCTGGCACAGGCTATCACCAAGAGCAACAACGCTGCCGAGGCTAACGCCACACTGGGTCTGATTGCCCTCAAGAACGGCAACGTGGCAGAGGCTGAGAACCTCATCGCCAAGGCTGCCGACGCCAACGCTCTCAACGAGGCTCTGGGCAATCTGAGCATCGCCAAGGGCAACTACGCTCAGGCTGAGGAGTACTTCAAGGACTCTTACAACAACAGCGCCGCTCTGGCTCAGCTGCTCAACAAAAACTATGCTGCTGCCAAGGCTACTCTGAACAATATCAAGAACCCCAACGGTCTTACCTCTTATCTGCACGCCATCGTCAGCGCTCGTCAGGGCAACAAGTATGCTGCCAACTCCTACCTGAAGGAGGCTCTGCAGAAGGACCCAAGTCTGAAGGCTTATGCCGAGAATGACCTGGAGTTTGCCAATATGAAATGATAAACAGAACAACACTCTTTATACTGCTCACCTTAGTCCTTGCAGGGTGTGGCTCGGCTGGAGACCGATTCAAAATCGAAGGTCGACTACTCAACATGGACCAAGGTGAGTTTTACGTTTATAGCCCCGAGGGCGGCATCAACGGCATCGACACCATCCGTCTGCAAGGCGGACGCATGAGCTACGAAGTGATGTGCACTGCTCCTACCACGCTGGTAATGGTTTTCCCCAACTTCTCCGAACAGCCCATCTTTGCCGAGCCCGGCAAGAGCGTCAAGATAGAAGGCGACGCCTCGCATCTGAAGGAGATGAAGGTCAAAGGCACCAAGACCAACGAGCTGATGAACGACTTCAGAGAGCAGATAGCCACCGCCAACCCGCCACAGGTGTTGGAACGCGCTGAGCAGTTCATAGGCGACCACCCCGAATCGGTGGTAAGCAACTATCTGCTGCGCCGCTACTTCATCTCCGGCGCCACGCCCGACTATGCCAAGGCGCTGCAGCTGTGTCGCACCATGCACAAGGCTCAGCCCAAGAACGCGCTGCTGACACACTATGAGCAGCAGCTCAAGCAGCTGTCGCGCGTGACGGTGGGCAAACGCCTGCCACGCTTCTCTACAGTCGATGTCGACAACAAGAAGATAGACAACGCTACCCTCGGCAAGGGGCTGGCCGTAATCATGGCCTATGCCACCTGGAGCTACGATGCCCAACGCATGCTGCAAGACATGCGCATGCTCGCCAAGAGCAGCAAGGGCAAACTGAAGATTATAGGATTCTGCGTCGACCCCAACCGCAACCAATGCAGGGCCATCGCCAAGCGCGACTCGATACCCTGGCCCGTGATATGCGACGGCAAGATGCTCGAAAGCCCTACTCTACACTCGCTCTCTCTCTTTGATATCCCCGACAACATACTGGTCAACAATGGCGTGGTGATAGCAAAGGGACTGACCAACGACGAACTCAAACAGCGCATCGAGCGAATGCTCTGATGCGCCGTTTTTTTTATAACATCCACACTGTCATCTACCGCTTAAATCAATAACACTATTATGCTGGTCAAAACCTATTGTGCTGCCGTCAACGGCATGGAAGTCACCACTATCACCGTAGAAGTCAACGTAACGCGAGGTGTGATGTATCATCTCACCGGACTGGGCGACTCGGCGGTGAAGGAGGGCAAAGACCGTATCGCCGCCGCACTGCAGAACAACGGCTACAAGTTTCCGATAGCCGACCTCACCATCAACCTCGCTCCCGCCGACCTGCGCAAGGAAGGCAGCAGCTTCGACCTGCCTCTGGCTATCGGCATACTGGCTGCCAGCGGAGGCATAGAGAGCCACTGTCTGGACCAGTATATGATGGTAGGCGAGCTGAGTCTCGACGGCCATCTGCAGCCCATCAAGGGCGCCCTGCCCATAGCCATCCGCGCCCGTGCCGAAAAGTTCAAAGGCCTCATCGTGCCACGGCAGAACGTGATGGAGGCCGCCGTGGTCAACAACCTCGAGGTCTATGGCATGGACACCATTATGGACGTCATCCAGCTCGTCACCGGGCTGAAGGACTTTGAGCCCACCGTCATCGACACGCGCAAGAAATTCTATGAAAGCCAGTACCAGTTTGACATCGACTTTGCCGATGTGCGCGGACAGGAGAACGTGAAGCGCGCTCTCGAAGTGGCAGCGGCAGGCTCTCACAACGTGATACTCATCGGGCCTCCCGGCTCGGGCAAGTCTATGATGGCCAAGCGCTTCCCTACCATCATGCCGCCACTCACGCTGGCAGAGAGTCTGGAGACCACGCAGATACACTCCATCGCCGGCAAGCTGGGCGGCAACACGTCGCTCATCACCCAGCGCCCCTTCCGCAGTCCGCACCACACCATCTCCGAGGTGGCACTCGTGGGCGGCGGCTCCAACCCCATGCCCGGCGAGATAAGCCTGGCCCACAATGGCGTGCTCTTTGCCGACGAGTTGCCCGAGTTCAACAAGCACACCCTCGAGGTGCTGCGCCAGCCGCTCGAGGACAACCGCATCACCATCAGCCGTGCCAAATACAGCATCGAATATCCCTGCAATTTCCAGTTTATCGCCTCGATGAACCCCTGTCCCTGCGGATATTACGGCGACCCCACCCACCACTGTGTCTGCAGCCCAGGGCAGATAACCAAGTATCTCGGCCGCATCAGCGGTCCGCTGCTCGACCGCATCGACATCCAGTGCGAGATTACGCCCGTACCCTTCAAGGACATCTCCAAGGTGGAGCCGGGCGAACCCAGCGCCGTCATCCGCGAACGCGTCATCAAGGCCCGCGACATCCAGACCGCTCGCTACAAGGACTTCAAGGGCATCCACTGCAATGCCCAGATGACCGAGCGCATGATACACCAGTTTGCCGAGCCCGACGAAGCCTCCATCGCACTACTGCGCACCGCCATGGAGCGTCTCTCCCTCTCCGCCCGCGCCTACAACCGCATCCTCAAAGTAGCCCGCACCATCGCCGACCTCGACGGCTCAGAACGTGTAGAGGTACAGCACATCAGCGAAGCCATCGGATATCGCAACCTGGACCGTGGCGATTGGGCTGAGAGAGGACTGTAAACTGACAATAACAAGTTTGAGAGTCCACTATAAGAAAAGAACTAATTGAGAAATATCACCATTCAATGACAACAGTTTCAGAATTGTTGTATCGTGAAATTGATAACACCTAATAATGTATAAGATGGAAAAAAACTTATCTTCTCATGGGCAGAAAATGCAGATGGAAAAATTGTGCATGTTGACGAGGTGCCAAGAGGCCTCCAGTGTGGTTGCAGTTGTCCTCATTGTCATGAAAAGCTAATGGCTCGGCATGGTGATGTTAGAGAACATGGATTCGCTCATCATAGTGATAACCGTGGAGCAAACCTTGAGATTTGTTACATGGTCACCTTGTATAAATTAGCAGAGCAGATTGTTCAAACAAAGAAGAGAATTTATGCTCCTTCTTATTATGATATCTTCCATCCCAAACATATAGAATTTGTTAGTGTCAAGATTGATAGTAGTTACGAAAGGGAGGATAAACAACCTGATGTAATAGCAACGACATCGGAAGGTAAGCAATTCATGATAGAGTTTACATTTAACGATAAAGTCAAGCACAAACAAGTTATTGATTATAATAATCTTACATGTCTCGAAATTGATTTGTCTAACCAAACCCTTGAGTCTTTAGAAGATTTTCTTCTTACAACAGAAGACGATAGAAAATGGATAAATAATGAGACTTACTTTAACAGTATTGAAGAGAGATATGCCAAGGCAAACAAGAAAGTTAGAGTAGTTGAAGTATCAGAATGTGCTATTTGCCCAATAAGTAATAACTGCTGTAGCGTTAGGAAGAAAGATGCTTCGTCTCCACTTACTCTAAAGAACAATGATAGACAATATCGAATTTGCAAACCTGATGAGAAAGAACTGCGAATAAAAAATGAAGAGGAAGATGAAAGGCAAGCTACATTAATACGTAGGCGCAAAGAAGAACAAAAACAAAAAGAATACTTGAGAAGACAGCAAACCAAATGTGAACAACGGCAACATATATTAGACGAACAAGAAAGTTCACAAGATTCTTCTGAAAGGAGTTGTTTCGATTGTACCACTAATCTCTCATGGCGTAATAGAAATGATGGAATTGCTCATTGTGGAGCCTTTAAGAGTATGGGAGTTCCTCAAAACACCCCACCATCATACGCACAAACATGCAAGAATTTCAAAAGAAAAGCAAAGTAATTATTATGATTTAATCGAATTATATAAATTAGTGGGCGAGGCTATTTGTTACCGTAGTCTTGACCGTGGCGACGGGGCAGAGAATAAAAATAGTATTGTCTCTATGATATTCTCTACAAAACATAAAAGGATTTCATGACCACAATGAGAACGATAAAAATATTGTTGCTGCTTGTACTGACAACCTCACAATCAGCATTGGCATATAACCTGAAGATAGATACAGTGGTAGTAACTAACGACAGCTGCAGAACGCTTCAATTGATAGCTACAATTGATAACACTGACAATGAGGCTTTGTGGATATGGCTTGACAACAATGACTATGGGCGTGACCATAGAAAGGCCATTAGACGATATTTGATGAAGCGCAGAGGAGACTTCTCTATTTTTGACATCGGTGCCGACCCCAATATGATAGGGGATTGGTGGCATCCTTCTGCGCCGAAATACTGCTTTGTCAAATACTTGGAACCTGGCAAAACCTTCACAATTGTTTTCTATAATGAGAAGACATTGATGCCAGAACGCTGGAATAGCAAAAACATCATCAATGACATTAAGATTTTCAGTAATCGGCAAATCAACGAATACTGCCCAGGATTAGAGCAGCCATATAGTATTAAACGTATTTCATATCCACATAATGCTATTGCATTTCCAATAAATGCTGATAAATTATCCGATACAATATCAAAGTAGCATAAAATATGCGGTCTGCATTTTCTTAGACCGCATAGACATCCAATGCAAGATCACGCCCGTACCCTTCAAGGACATCTCCAAGGTGGAGCCGGGCGAGCCCATCGCCCCGACCTTGAAGGCTCAGAACGTGTGCAGATACAGCACATCAGCGAAGCCATCGGATACCGCAACCTGGACCGTGGCGATTGGGCTGAGAGAGGACTGTAAGGGAATGGATGGGCTAACGCACAACTGAGACTAAATGAGCAATTCGATAGAAATATACCGTTCGCAAGACGGAAGTGTGCAGCTGGAATGTAAAGCTGGAAAATGAGACCGTATGGCTGACACAAATCCAGATGGCTGAGTTGTTTAATCGCAATAGAACTAAGAGGGAATAACCATTTTACAATCAAATGCCAACCAAGACTTAACATTATCTGAAATTTATCCAAATAAGTTTTTCTCTCTGAACAATTAGCAGTATCTTTGTGACAGCGATTATCTTACATAAATACAGGGAACCTATGACCGGTCTTCATCCAGAGGGGCATGCGGCAACCGACGACGCTCCCCGCTCCAGCCGTGGATGAAGAACAGCGCATGGAGTCTCTACATATAATAACTACTGCAAACCACATTACTACAGATGTCACGCCTATTGAAACACGGAAGAGTATGGCTTATCGCAGCCCTGTGTCTGCTTGCCACCCTACACATATCTGCCCAGTCGCGCCAGCCCTGGGAGGAATATCTGATGCAGTCGGGGCTGATAGAGGACATTGAGAACGAGGATATCAGCGAGCGCTATGACGAGCTGTGCGAACTCGCTGCCAACCCCATCAACCTCAATCACTCTACTCCCGAGCAACTCAGACAGCTGCCCTTTATCACGCCCGAAGAGTATCTGCGGCTGGTGGAATATATAGATAAGGTGGGCGAGGTGCATACATGGGCCGAGCTGCTGGTGGCCGACATCACCGACAAACGGCGGATGCGACTCCTGCAATACTTTGCCTATCTCGGTGAACCGGCGAGCAGCAAGAAAGCGTTCTCGCTCGACAATATCCTGAAATATGGCAAGCACGAGGCCATGGGCTACTTCAAACTGCCCTGCTATGACCGTCGCGGTGACGACCATGGCTATCTGGGTTATCCCTACCGCCACTGGGTGAGATATACCTTCAACTACGGACAGGATGTCAAGGTGGGACTTGTGGGCGCGCAGGATGCGGGCGAACCCTTCTTCAGTCAGCCCAACTCTATGGGCTACGATTATTACAGCTTCTACATCCAACTGCAGAACCGGGGATGGCTGCGCTCACTGGTGGTGGGACGCTACCGGCTGCGGATAGGGTCGGGACTGGTGATGAACACCAATTACAGCTTCGGCAAACTGTCGGCACTCAACGGCCTGGGACGCCAGAGTACCGTGATAAGCGGACACTCGTCGCGCTCGGAAGCCAACTATCTGCAGGGAGCCGCTGCCACGATAGACCTGAGCAGTCGCATCGAAACCACCCTCTTTGCCTCTCACCGCCTCGCCGATGCCACGCTCAACTCTGACTCGCTCACCGTGGCCACCCTGCTCAAGAGCGGCTACCACCGCACCCAGAGCGAGATAGACCGACGCCACAACACCGCCCAGACGCTGTGGGGAGCCAATGTGGCTTATCACCACGGCGGACTGCGACTGGGGCTGACGGGAGTCTACAACAGCTACAACCGACTGCTGCGCCCCGACACCACTGCCCTCTACCGCCGATATGCTCCCACGGGCGACAGGTTCTGGAATATCGGCGCCGAGTACAGCTGGCTGTCACCCCAGTGGGCTTTCTCCGGAGAGACAGCCACGGGCGACGGCGGCGGCATAGCCACCATCAACCGCCTCAGCTTCTCCCCCACCCAGTCGCTGTCGCTCATAGCCATCCAGCGCTTCTACAGCTACCGCTACCATGCCCTCATGGGCCGCTCGTTTGCCGAAGGCACCCAGGTGAGCAATGAGAACGGACTCTACCTCTCTGCCATCTGGCACCTGGCGCGCCACTGGAACCTACTCGCCTATACCGACTATGCCTACTTCACCTGGCCCCGCTACGGCGTGTCCTTCGCCTCCCACGCGTCTGACAATCTGGTGCAGATAGAGTATCGCCGTCGTCTGCTCACTTGGCAGACGCGCTACCGCATCAAGCTGCGGCAGAAGGACAATGCCACCCATACGGCTCTCGACGACTATGCCACCCACCGCGCACAGACTACGCTCAGCATACAGAGCGGACGATGGACCTCGAAGACCCAGATGGGTATGGCCTACAGCACCAAGGGCGAGAGTAGCATGGGATGGAGCGCCGCCGAGCAGATACGCTACGCCGGCAGTTGGCTGCAGCTCTCCGCCGCACTCTCCTACTTTGACACCGACGACTACGAAAGCCGCCTCTATGGCTACGAGTACGGACTGCTCTACTCGTTTGCCAATCCTGCATTCTACGGCCACGGCATACGCTACGCACTCACAGCCCGCGCCACACTGTCGCGCAGGGTGATGATAGCGCTCAAGGCAGCCACCACCGACTACTTCGACCGCGACCACATATCGTCGGGCCTGCAGCAGATAGACGCCAGCTCGCAGACCGATATAGAGATGCAGTTGAGAATAAGGTTGTGACAAACAATAAGGAGTGCAATGATGTGGGGAGAAATGTGTGGTCGTGTTGGAGATTCGTACAAAATAAGCCTGTGGCTGTCTCAGCCATATATGGGTCAACAACACTGTGGAGAGATTTAATATAGGATTATCGTGGAGAGTATTTTCTTACGTCATCGTTTCCACATATTGCACTCCTTATGTATTCGTTTTCTTTAAGAGCAAGGCCCACTATTCAGCATAGTGTCCTTGCGTGTTTGTAACTCAGATAAAATATATTCCGATTAGTTAGCGTTTGCATAGGATAACATCATACATCTTTTGTAATTAACTCTTGTGACTGCAAATATACGAAAAACCGCGACACCTGCCAACCCCCCTTTTCCGGCATTATGCCCTGAAAGGGTGAAAAGCCCGACAAGAGGCCGAAAACGGGGATAAAAGGGAAAAAATAACCGTGCAGGTCAAAAAAATCGTGGATAAAAGGTTTACTATTGTGATAAATGACTAACTTTGTATGGTTAAGACAGCCGCCGCACCGTCGCTTAGGGCCATCGGGAGCCATCGTCAAGTCGCTGTCTTGTAGCATCTTACTCTCAATCTGCCGAATATGAACCACGTGAAAAGACATATACACCTATTATCACTCATCGCTGCCTCTCTCCTCTTGGCAGCCTGCAACTGCAGACATGCCGACGACACGTTTCAGCAGCAGCGCCACGCGATAGAAGACTCCATCGCCGCCGGCAACGACGACTATGCCATGAAGGCCATCGCCAGGAAGATGGCCGAAGCCGACGACAGCACCACCTACTATCTCTGGCTGTCCACCCTCAACAAGGCTTATTACACCGACATGAAGATAGACTCGATGACAGCCACCCTCAACCGCATAGGAGCCTATCTCGACCGCCATGCCGACCATCACGACCAGGCCACCGACCAGCTGCGCGCCGAGTGGTATCTGGGCAAGGGCGTCTACAACAGCGTGATACTGGGTCGCCCCGACTCGGCACAGGTCTACAACGTCCATGCCATCACCCTGCTGCGACAGACCGACAAGGAGCGCGAACAGATACTTACCGCACTGACCAACCAGGCCGACTATTACCGCCAGATGGGAAGGCTCGACCTCAGCGCCGACTCGTATCTGCAGGCACTCGCGCTCGCCGACTCGATGCAGACCAATCCCAACGCACGCATCGTGGTGCTGCTCGGAATCAGCACCGCCTATACCTTCATGGCCGACTACACCAACAGCGACCTGTGGTGGAAACGCACAGCCAGACTGCTGCCCCACATGCAGCAGGGCGACCGCTTCATCTACTACAACAATCGGGGCAATGACTATTATCTGCAGGACAACTACCGACGGGCTCTGCCCTACTTCCTCAAGGCTGCCCAGCTGGTCAAGGACGACCCCAAGCGAGAGTGGGACTACTACACCGTGCAGGCCAACCTGGGCGAGACCTATGCCTGTCTGGGCAAGGCAGCGCCCGCCAAAGCCGCCATACACCAGGCCGACAGTTTCTTCCGCAAGGTGGGCTTTGACATCGGCCTCTACTACACCCACACCTCGCAGATGAACATCGCCATGCTCGAAGGCCATCACGCCCTGGCGCTGGGCATTGCCCGCGAGAGCGACACGCCACAATACATGATACCCGCCGCCATGGTGCAGAGGCTCAAGGCCAAGGAGAATGTGTTCCAGCAGATGGGCAGATACGACGAAGCCTACACCGCCCACCGACAGATGCACACCATCAACGACTCTCTGCAGACCGCCAACATCCAGATGCGTATGAATGCCAATATGCTCAGATACCGCCACGACAAGCAGATAGCCGAGCAACAGCACATCATAGACCACCAGCGCTATCTCGGCGCACTGGCATGGGGACTCTTCCTCTTCGCCGTAGTGGTCATCCTCGCCATGTGCTTCGCCATCGTGCTGCTGCGCCGACGCCGACAGATGCGCGAGATGAAAGCACGGCAGGAGATGCTCAAGCTGCGCATGAAGAACACCCGCAACCGCATATCGCCCCACTTCATCTACAATGCGCTCAACCACGAGATGCTCGCCCAGATGAACGGACACGAGGTCAACCTCAACACCCTCACCCAGTTGCTGCGCCGAGGCGTGGAGCGTGCCGACGCACTCATGAGCACCCTCAACGAGGAGATGGAGTTTGTGGGCTACTACGTCAACATCGAAGCCCAGCAGATGGGCGACAACTTCAGCTACACCACCCACGTGGCGCCCGATGTGGATGCCGACCGCGTGCGGCTGCCAGCCATGGTGATACAGATATTCGCCGAAAACGCCATCAAGCACGGACTGCGCCCGCTCAAGGCCGACTCTCCCCGACTGCTCGACATCAGCGTGACGCGCGAGCAGACCATGACCCGCATCGAGGTCAAGGACAACGGAGTGGGACTCACCGCCGGCAGCGTGGGCGAGCATACCGGCATGAAGGTGGTGCGCCAGACCATACAGATACTCAACGACCACAACCGCGAGAAGATTACCTTCGGCGTGACCAATTACAAGGACGACAACGGCATGTCGGGCTGCCGCTCATGGATAATGGTGCCCGACGAGTACAACTATAACTTATAACAGCCATACACTATGTTCGGACGCAAACAGCTCACCTCCGTATACATCGTCGACGACAACAGCGACGCCATCGAAGTGCTGCGCCGCATGCTGGAAAGCCAGTATTCGGTCAAGGTGATAGGCACCAGCACCGATGCCGACACAGCCATAGAAGAAATCATACAGCTGGCTCCCGACCTCATCTTCACCGATGTCGAGATGCCCACCATGACGGGCATACAGCTCTGCCAGCTGCTCCACCAGGAGGTAGACCCCAACACCAAGGTGGTATTCTATACCGGCCACGACAAGTACATGATAGACGCCATACGCCAGAAGGCGTTCGACTATCTGCTCAAGCCGCCATCGCCCCAAGACCTGGCCCAGACCATGACCCGCTTCTATGAAGACAAGCTCGCCAGTCTGCCCCAGGCGGCAGGCCCCGCAGAGCAGCGCCAGCCACGCATACTCGTGGTCAACGCCATGAACGAGCACATCGCCCTGCGCGACGCCGATGTGGCTTTCTTCCGCTTCGACGCCGACGGCAAGCACTGGGAAGCGGTATGCACCAACGGCAGCACCTACATCCTGCGTAGCCGCACCAACAGCGACTTCATCCTGCGTTATTCGCCATCGTTTGTGCAAATCCACAAACGATATATCGTCAACGTGAGCCACATCATGATGATACAAGACAACACCTGCATACTGGGCTATCCCTACGAAGACAACCGCGAGCTCAAGGTGAGCAAGAACTACCGCCGCGACCTCATGGATGCCTTCTATACCTTATAATATATAGTATATCCGCAATCCTACTTACGATTATGGGCAGCCATGGACTTGGCTGCTCATAATCGTAAGTAGGGCCGACATGTTTTTCCACGAATCAAAGGGCATTACCGGGGATAAACGACATAATTCATACTTCTTTGTTCGATTTTTGGGATAATACAAGTGTATAACGAAAAAAACTATTATCTTTGCACAAGTTTTCTATGGCAATAGTATGAAGGCTTTGATTATCATAGGAATGTTACTGGCCGTCCACACCCCGATTTGGGCGCAGGATAGCATTGCAGCCCCACTCGACACATTGGCCATACAGCCCAAACGCAGTCTGGTAGCCCGACTATTGCAGTATTTTTCCGAGTCCGACAAGCCCAAGCCCGATAAGAAGATAGACTTTGGCATCATTGGCGGTCCGCACTACGCCTCTGACACAGGACTGGGCGTGGGCCTGGTGGCATCGGCACTTTATTCCACCAACCGCTCCGACAGCACCCTCAAACTCTCCAACGCCTCTCTCTATAGCGACGTTTCCACCAAGGGATTTCTGATGATAGGCCTACGAGGCAACACCTTCCTGCCCCACAGACACTATCGGCTCGACTACCGACTCTATGTCTACACCTTCCCTTCCTACCTATGGGGCTTTAACTTTCCGCAGAGCGACAACAACGACAACAAGAGCAAGTACAACCGGACCAAGTTTGAGGTGATGGCACGTTTTCTTGTGCCGCTCAACCGTTACACCTATCTCGGTCCCATTGTGCGTTACCAATACGTGCACGCCTACAAGCTCAAGAACCGCGCTCCCCAACTGCTGGCCGGACAACCGCTCACGGTGAGCGACGTGTCGGTGGGATTGAGCTATACGTTTGACTCGCGCGACTTCATGCTCAACGCTTCTCGAGGCTGGTTTGTCCAGGCCGACCTCACTGCCAACCCTACATTCCTGGGCAACAACGACACCTACTGGTCGGGCGAGTTGCAAGTGTCGACCTATCGCCGTGCCTGGAGAGGTGCCGTCATTGCGGGCGAATTTCACACACGACAATCGGCTGGCCACGTGCCCTGGCCCATGCTCTCTGATGTGGGGTCGAGCAATCGTATGCGCGGCTATTACGAGGGGCGCTATCGCGACAAGAATATCATCGACGCCCAGATAGAGCTACGCCAGCATATCTGGCATCGCAATGGCATGGTGGTATGGTTAGGCGCCGCCGAAGTGTTTCCCGACTATGGCAGCCTGCGATTCCGACAGATTCTGCCCAACGCCGGCATCGGTTACCGTTGGCAGTTCAAAAAAGGTGTCAACGTGCGACTCGACTATGGGTTCAGCCGTAGAGGCACAGGTTTTATATTCAATATCAATGAGGCATTCTAAGGGTAGCGCAGGATACCTGGCTTGAGGCTCAATAAAACCAATGTTTATGAAAAAAACAATCTTTCTCATATTTCTTGGGGTACTCATCCTTCCCAACCTGATATTGGCCGTTACCGAGTCGCTCTCATGGAGCGGACGCCTGCTGAATGTGGTGACGCCTCTGGCTGCCTACTGGTTGGTGCTGACTCTCGCGCGCAAGGTGGGGCGCACCATCATCCTGCTCTTTCCTCTGCTATTCTTAGGCGCCTTTCAGATGGTACTCACCTATCTCTATGGGCGCGGACCTATCGCCGTCGACATGTGGCTCAACCTCGTCACCACAAACCCGAGCGAGGTGGGCGAACTGCTCTCACAACTGATGCCTGCCATCGTATGGGTGGTAATCATCTATATCCCCACGCTCACGCTGGCAGCCATACTGTGGCGGCGACACCTATATCTGGACAAGACACTCCTGCGCCGACAGCGCCGACCAGCACTCATAGCCACCGCAAGCACAGCAGTGATCACCACAGTACTCGCGGGAGTCACCCCTTATGCGCCCACGACCGACCTGTTCCCTCTCAATGCCGTATACAACTTTGGCATCGCGCTCACCCGGCAGAAAGCCACCACCGACTATCCCTCGGTATCGGCATCCTTCAGCTACCACGCCCATTACACCTTCACCGACTCCGTGCCTGAGACGCTGGTGCTGGTCATCGGCGAGACCAGCCGTGCCGACAACTGGCAACTGTATGGCTACCACCGACCTACCAACCCACTACTGTCCAAAGCACACGGACTGACAGTCTTCACCGACTACATGAGCCAAAGCAATACCACACACAAGAGCGTACCCATCCTGTTGTCGATGGCCGATGCCGACAACTACGACATACTCTACCACACCAAGGGCATCATGCAGGCATTCAGAGAGGCGGGTTATCACACCGTATTTCTGAGCAACCAACAGCGCAACCACTCCTTGATCGACTACCTCGGCGAGCAGGCCGACTACTGTCTGTTCCTGCGCGACCGTCATCCCGAGACTACCGACGACACCTATCTGCTGACACCACTGCAGCAACAACTGACAGCACATCGAGGCCAACGCCTGTTTGTGGTACTCCATACCTATGGCTCTCATTTCAGCTACGCAGACCGCTACCCCAAGGCCGCACGCATCTTTACCCCCGACCATTATGACGGCGCCAAACGGTCATACCGACAGCAGCTCATCAACGCCTACGACAACACCATTCGCCATACCGACCTGCTGCTCAGCCAGGTGATGACGGCGCTCGAAGGTACAGGCGGCTGTGCGGCGATGATGTATACGTCAGACCATGGCGAAGACATCTTCGACGACCATCGCAATCTCTTCCTCCACGCCTCACCGTTCCCATCCTACTGGCAGCTCCATGTGCCTCTCGTGGTGTGGACCTCACCCGTCTACCAGCAGCACCATGCCGACATCGTGACACACCTTACTGCCAACAGGCATCGCCCTGCCGAGAGCAACAGCGTGTTTCATACTCTGCTATCTATGGGCGGTGTAGCCACACGCTACCGCAACGACTCACTGTCGTTGGCCAGCCAGTCATATACAGACCATCCCCGCCTCTTCATCGACGATCACAACCAGCCACGCACCTACGATGCGTGTATGCAACCCATCGACATGAAGCAGATGAAGAAGAGGATGAAATAACAAACACCCGTCGCCATGAGCGAGCCAACCATAGACAACTCTTAAAATGAAAGGAAAACAGAGTATGAAGAAAATAATTCTTGGAGTCACCCTCATCATGGGAATGGCCGTTGCGGTAAAGGCCGACTATAGAAGTGAACAAGACACGCTACAGACAGACCACGATAGCGCTCAGCACTCCAAAACCGTACTCATCAAGTACGGCGACATGAACCAATGGGTCACACGCCAAGTGAAAGAGAGCGCCATCATCGGCGGACAACTGAAGACACTCTATGAGATTGCACCCACAAAAACATGGAAGCGAAATACACCTTATGTCAACTGGGCTGGTTCGCCATGGGGCACATCCAATGTCATGGCCAAGGTGTCGGGCATCATCAAGACCAATCAGTCAGTTTACCGCGACACCCACCCTGGACATGGCTATTGCGCCAAGCTCGTCACCCATATCGAGACGTGCAAGGTGCTGGGTATCGTCAATATCAAGGTGTTGGCTGCCGGAAGCATCTACCTCGGACAGATGCTCGAACCCATCACCTCTACCTCCAACCCCATGGCCAAACTCGATGCGGGCATGCGCTTCACGGAAAGACCCAAGGCGCTGATGTTTGATTATAAGGTGAAGCTCGCAGGCCAGCCCAACCGCATCAAGGAGACAGGTTTCTCTAAGGTGAAGACCGTGCCAGGCATAGACATGTGCGACTGCATCTGCCTGCTGCAGAAACGATGGGAAGACGCCAAGGGCAACCTCTACGCCAAGCGCGTGGGCACCATGGTGGTGCGCTTTGACAACAACACCAACGGATGGGTAGAAGACGCCTCCTTCCCCATCCACTATGGCGACATCACCCATCAGCCGTTCTACAAACCTTACATGGGGCTGATTACTGGCGATGACACCAAGTGGGCCAAGAACTCCAAGGGCAAGATGGTGCCTGTCAAAGAAATAGGATGGGCACACGCCGACGACATCCCTACCCACCTTATTCTGCAGTTTGACTCCAGTCACGGCGGAGCCTACATAGGCTCCATCGGCAACACGCTATGGGTAGACAATGTCAGAATGGCTTATTAACCCAAATAGGTCATAACATAACACCTCAAACGGCCTAATGACTGTTTTGGGGCTTAATATAGCTGGCAATAGTCACCATTCAATTCCTTTATAGAGTGCCATTTTTGTGGTATTATAGCAGCCCCGCAAGCATGGAAACACCTTGTTCGGTGAATGCATGCGGCAGCGCTCTTCTGTCACCGCCCCAACTTGAGGTGCCATTTTGGCATTTCAAACTATCCGCCTCTTCCTTAGTCAATTGAAACATAAAGTCTCCAGGGAAGCGTTGGATATTACGCTTGACCTGCCTGTTCATTTGAGACGTTTCCACTTGATACAGTTGTGCCAAATCACGGTCAAGTATGACCTGTTCGCCCCTTATGACACGAATACAGCCCTGTATATGTTCACCCGTCAATAGAGGTAAACTTATGTCTGCGTATCTCAGGTAGACAGCACTATGGCGCGCACGCGGTCGAAGCGGCGGGCGGCGAGGTCGGCAGGGTCTATCAGGAAGTCGAGCACGCCGCAGTCCATGAAGTTGAGCGCAAAGTCACTGCCCTCACACGAGTCTATCTGCAGGAGTATCTGCCAGTCCTCGTAGGGATGGTCCCAGGTCTCCCACTCACGGTAGGTAGGCTCGGCCATAACAAAGTGGTCCTCCATACTCTCCTCCATCGTACACTCAATCTTCATCTCATGAAACGCCATGGGGATATCATCGTCGTCGATGAGCACCACCTGCTCCATGTCGCGGGTATCTTCAAAGTAGAAGACCCTCACATCGTCGGTATCGCTGATGGCGCTGCCTATGCTGTCGGTGTCAAAGTAGTTGCCCGTGTAGTGGTCTATCTTGGCAAAAAACGACAGCAGTCCCTTGTGGGGCAGCACCCCTTCGGCGTCCATCTGGGCCAGCTCGCTCAGGTCCAGCTGGCACACAAACACATAGGGCACGTCGTCGCCCTCAAAGTCCTTGTACATGGGATAGTCAAATCCGCGTGGCAGGTCGGGGTTGCCCCAGAAGCGCGATGCGCCGGTGGGCAAGGCTTGGTCAACGGTAGATAATTTGAGTCTTACAGGTTTCATTGCGCGTATAATATAATAAGGTGAAACTTGGGTTATATCTTCGAGGCGATGTGCCGACGGTAGACAGACATGCCGGCACGGTCGAGTACCTGGGCTATGTGGTCCAGACGCTGGCGCTGGGTGGTGGCAGGGTCTTCGCTGCTGTTGTCTTCCTGCATGTGCATACTGCCCTGACCCGTCACAGGCAGATACTCGTCCCAGTAGACAGGCACCTGATGGGTGCGACCGTCGCCGCCCCACTTGCTCACATAGGTCACGCGCTTCTCTACGCGGTAGCCATGGGCAAAGACGGTGACACGGGTACTGCCGTCGGCTTCGCTCTTGGATTGGGTCTTCAGGATGCAGTCGGTCACACAGCGAGGATGCTTGAAGCGGTCTTGACCCCAGAAGTTGGCCAGCGCCTCGTGCTCCCAGAAGGCGCTGCGGCGCTGCATATCGCGGCCATAGATGTCTTGCTGCGAGCGTATCTGCTGATACATAGGCACACAGAGCAGCGGAGCCAGACAGAAATAGATGGCACGGAAGTAGCCGGCATTGAGGGTATAGAAGTCGCGCTCGGCTTGGTCGTAGTTGTAGTTGTGATACCTGCGGGGGTCCATGTCGAGGTCCATGCTCTGGATATGCTCGGAGATGATGGTGTTGATCATGCAGTTTTTGCCGAAATCGAAATCATCACCATATCCCACCTCCTGGTCTCTGAGCAGCTTGAGCATGCTGGACTGGGCGAGAGGCGTGAAGAGCATCGCATATTGCTGGTTGTTGTTGCGGTTGCTGGTGTCAAAGGCCACCTCAAACTCCTCATTGGTGAGCATGGCAAAGTCGCTGTTGTCCAGGTCGCGTGCCTTGTTTCTCAGTTTGCGCCGCTTCCACTTGTAGGAGAGCGAGCCCTCGCGGTTGGCCATACCGCTCTGCTGGCGGTAGAACTTCAGGTCGGGGGCAGCCGTGTTGCCATAGATGAGACGGGTCTTCTCGTAGTATTCGGGATAGGGCGCGGTGACGGTGGCTATGAGAGTCTCAGAGTGGTGCACGGTTTGCATCTTGCCGTCCGACCCTCGCTCACGGGTGGTCCAGTGTATGGTCTTCGAGCCCTGATAGGTCTTGCTGCCCATCTCCATCTTGCGCGTACGGCAGAGCACAAAGGGGTTGCCGTTGATGAGTCCGGAGTGGGAGTAGATGACCGAGCGCTCCTTGTTGAACGAGCCGTCCCAGCCATATATCTCCTGCAGGTCGGCGAGCCGCTGGGTGGTGAAGTAAGGGTCAAACTCCAGTCTGGGCACCGTCTGGGTCATCATGCGCATCAGCACATCCCAGTCGTAGAGCCGGTTGAGGGGCTCCATCTGGCGCCACGCCTCAGCCTTGTACTGCTCTGCCTTGTCCTGCAGATTGTCGCGCTCGTCCTTCAGCTGCGACAGTCGGGGATGCACCTTGGCCAGCAGCAGTATCAATGCCACCACCATGGCCAGACCTATGCCCACCACATACCACGAGTCTATCACCTGCCACTGGGAGTAGAGCACCCACGCGCCTACGACCAGTCCGCACCAGAGGACGACGCATAAGAAGGTGGTCCAGTTGATGCTCGACTTCACCGAATCCAGTTCGTCCTCGGTCATATCCAGCAGACGACAGGTCTCACGGTTGGCAGCCACGTCCACATTGGCTTCGCGGGCGAGCTGGGCAAAGGTCTCCTTGGCTACCTGCTCAAAGCGCGGACGGAACTTGCTTGCATACTCGTCCAGGGGGTCATAGATATCCTCTGTCATAGCCCTCGGCTTAGAAGAACTTGCTGCGAGCCATCTCGCGGGTCTCTGCCGACGCGGTGAAAGGTATACGTGTGGTATATCCCTGTCGTGCAGCCACTATCATCTTGGTAGGCCAGGAGAAGAGGTCGGTGTTCCACTGGGTCACACGGCTGTTGTAGACCGTGCGGGCAGCCGTAATCTCACGCTGCAGATAGTTGTTCTGCTGCATGGCGTCGGCGATGGCCTGGTGGGCCTTCAGGTCGGGATAAGCCTCAACCTGGGGGAAGAGACGGCCACAAGCCATATTGAGCTGACTGTTGACGTCGCTGCGGTTGGCTTCGTTTACCTTGCCGCCACGCAGGGCAGCCACGGCCTTCATCACGTCCTTGTCCAGGTCTATGGCGCGGTTTACCAGTCCCACCACGTTCTGCAGTATCTGCACGCGCTGCTCCAGATAGTTGTCTATATTGGACGCCTCAGCCTGGATGCGCTGCTCGAGCTTGAGAAAATAGTTGCGCGCCGAAATCTTCATGAAGATGAATACCACTCCTGGCAGCACGCCAGCCACGCAGCCGCCGATGGCCACGGTGGTGGGGTCGGCCAGCTGGTCGCCCATAGCCAGCACGTAGATGAGGGTGAGCAGCGGGAGGGTCACCCACAAGGCTATCTCGAAGAGGGTGGAACGGAAAGTGATGGTCACTGGGAGCTGACGGTCTATCACATGTACATCACGGCCATTGTCGTTGACCGGACCTTGGGTCTCGTCTAATAAGTTTGCCATAATCGTTGAAGGTTATTTAATGATTTTAATTTACGGTTTCTATACCTTAATATAATATATTCACTACTTGATTTCGGTAGATAACAGTTGCAAATATAGCTCTAATCACCCATAATACAAAACAAATCGGTCGATTTCCTTCCGGCGGCGCCGTTTTTCTACTTCTTGCGGATGATGGTGAGTCCGTCGCGTATGGGCAGAATGACCTTTTCCACACGGGTGTCGCGGGCTATGTAGTCGTTGAAGGTGTCTATACCGTGGGTCTGGCTGTCTTTGGCGTAGGCGGGGTCTACCACATGTCCGTCCCACAGGGTGTTGTCGGCGATGATGTAGCCGCCCTGCCTGATGATGGGCAGCAGCGTGTCGAAGGTCTCGCGGTAGGTGCGCTTGTCGCCGTCGACAAAGGCCATGTCGAACATGATGCCCAGTCGGGGCGCCTCGACATTGGCGTCGCCTATGCGGAAATCTATGCGGTCGGCCACGGGCGATCCCTCTATCCACTGTCGGGTGAAGTCTTCCATCTCGTCGTTGATTTCAAAGGTATAGACCTTGCCGCCCTCGCCCAGTCCCTCTGCCATGCAGATGGCGCTGTAGCCGCTGAATGTGCCCACCTCGAGTATGCGCTGCGGGCGTATCATCTCTACGAGCATCTTGAGCAGACGGCCCTGGAGATGGCCCGAGGCCATGCGGCCGTGCACGGTATGGATGTTGGTGGCACGCCAGAGGCGGTAGAGATAGTCTCCCTCGGGGTCTATATGCTGTCGGATATACTGGTCTATGGTCATTTGGCTTTCAGGGCTTCGATGGCGAGACGATAGGAGTCGAGTCCGAACCCTGCTATCACTCCCCGGCAGGCTGAGGATATCATGGAGTGGTGGCGGAACTCTTCGCGCTGGTGTACATTGCTGATGTGCACCTCGACGACGGGTGCCTGGATGGAGCGGATGCAGTCGTGCAGAGCCACACTGGTATGGGTATAGGCGCCGGCATTGAGCACGATGCCGTCACAGTCGAAGCCCACTTCCTGCATACGGTCTATGAGATAGCCCTCAACATTGCTCTGATAGTAGTCTATCTCTATCTCGGGATAGAGGGTACGCAGATGGGAAAGGTAGTCGTCAAAGGAGTCGTGGCCGTAGATGCCTGGCTCTCTGATACCGAGCAGATTGAGGTTGGGGCCATTGATAATTTGTATTTTCATCGTCGTAGCGTATTGGGGGATGATGCTTTTTTAGAAAAAACCGTTTGATTTGTTTTGACACCATCCCAATTCGTATTAACTTTGTAAACGGCATAGCCGCAAGGCTGTATGCTTGTTGCAAAATTAGCTTAAATCGGGCTAAGTACAAAATAAATCATCCGCTTTTTTCATGTACCACGCCCCATATTGATGCCCATACCTATGACAGAAGACATGCACAGCGCCACTCCAGCTTCGGGCTCACTGACAAGGGCCTATGCCAGGTATCTCAAACTGGAGAAGAACTACTCGCCCAACACCGTGGCTGCCTATCTCACCGATATCGGCCATCTGGTCACCTTCAGCCATGAGCGGGGGGTGAGCATCGACCGCATCGAGCTGGCCGACCTGCAGCAGTTTGTCTGCACGCTGAGAGACATGGGCATCGGGCCGGCGTCGCAGGCAAGGATGATTAGCGGACTGCGCTCGTTCTACAGGTTCATGCTCGTTGACGGACGCATGGACAACGACCCCACCGAGCTGCTCGAGTCGCCGCAGACGGGAGAGCGGCTGCCCGAGGTGCTCACGCCCGAAGAAGTAGACAGGATGAAGGCAAGCATAGACCTGAGCACCGCCGAGGGACAGCGCAACCGGGCCATCATCGAGGTGCTCTTCTCCTGCGGACTGCGCGTGAGCGAACTGGTCAACATGAAGCTATCGGCGATATATGCTGAGGAGCGGTTTGTGCGCATCATGGGCAAGGGCAGCAAGGAGCGGCTGGTGCCCATCTCCGACACGGCACTCCACGAGTTCGGGCTGTGGTATGCCGACCGTTGCCATCTACGCATCAAGCCCGGCGAAGAAGACTATGTGTTTCTCTCGCGGCGCGGCAGCCACCTCACCCGCATCATGGTGTTCTACATCATACGCCAGGCGGCACTCGCGGCAGGCATCCACAAGCCCATTTCGCCCCACACGCTGCGCCACAGCTTTGCCACAGCGCTGCTCAAGGGAGGCGCCGACCTGAGAGCCATCCAGGCAATGCTGGGGCATGAGAATATAGCCACCACCGAAATCTATACGCACATCGACACCACCACCCTGCGCGAACAGATACTCAACCATCACCCCCGAAACATCAAGTAAATGAGACACGACAAACTGCAGCGCGAGCTCGACCTGCTGCTACTGATGACCGAGAACAAGAACTACACCGCCGCACAGCTCTGCGACCGTGTGGGCATCTCGCTGCGCAATCTGTATTACTACTTCGACTTCTTCCGCGATGCCGGTTTCAGGCTCGTCAAGTCGGGCACCTACTACAGGCTCGACCGCCACTCGCCCTTCTTCCGCAAACTCCACGAGAGCATAGACTTCACCGAGCAGGAGGCTGTGCTGCTGAGACGGCTCATCAGCGGCACCGACGACAACAATGCCCTCGCCGAAAGCATACGCCACAAACTCGACAAGTTCTACGACCTGCGCATACTCACCGACATCACCGCCAACCAGCAGCTCTCCCACAATATAGACAGGCTCTACGAAGCCATCAAGTTCAAGCAGATGGTCAAGATATGCAACTACTCGTCGCCCCACAGCCAGACTGTGACCGACCGCATAGTAGAGCCCTTCGCCTTCATGAACGACAATATGGACGTGCGCTGCTACGAGCTTAGCACCGGCCTCAACAAGACCTTCAAGATAGCCCGCATGGGCGACGTGGAAATCATTGACATGCTGTGGAGCTACGAAGACCGCCACCGGCAAATGTTTACCGACGCGTTCATGTTCTGTGCCGAAGAGCGCCACCCGGTCATCATGATACTGGGGCAGCTCTCTGCCAATCTGCTGCGCGAAGAGGTGCCCCGCGCCGCAGACTGTATGACACCTCATGATGAGCGACACTTCAGGCTCGACCTCGACGTATGCAGCTACATTGGTATAGGCCGCTTTGTGTTAGGTCTCTACGACGACATCGAGGTGCTGGGCAACGATGAGTTCAAGGAATATCTGCGCCAGCACATAGAGCGCATGTACAGCAAGAGCCACTGACGACCGGGAGGCAATCCCCACTCTCTCTGCCATACTACGCAGAGATATCCTAACAACCGATAAAGAGTCAACCTATCCATAAACCATTAATACATCAATCTGTTTATTTATGCTCAATGTCTTAGTAATATTAGCTGCCATCGCGCCAGTAGCAGTTGTGATTTGGTACATCTACCGTAAGGACCGCAAGCAACCCGAACCGACGAAGTTGCTCATAAAGGCATTCATCTATGGCATACTCTCGGCACTGCTTACTCTGATGATAGTCATACCATTTGAAGCGATTGTCGAATTTGCCAATAATGAGGTTTCAACCATAGGCAGCGCCATATTCAATGCCTTCTTTATGGCTGCGATACCAGAAGAGGTGGCTAAGTTGGTAATGCTGTGGCTGCTGTTGAGAAACAACCCATACTTCGACGAGCACTTCGACGGCATCGTATATGCCGTATGTATAGGTATGGGATTTGCCGCTATCGAGAATGTTCTCTACCTTTTCGACAACTACGAGTCGTGGATAAGCGTCGGCATAGCGAGAGCCTTGTTTGCTGTTCCAGGTCATTTCCTCGATGCAGTCATCATGGGATTCTATTACTCGCTATGGCATTTCCGAATCTTGCGCAACTGGCAGACATGTGCATTGATACTCGTCGGTCCTATTTTGGCTCACGGCATATACGACAGCATAGTATTCTCCATGAATATAGACGACTCATTAAGCGGCATTCTCCTCCTGCTGTTCCTCCTGTTCCTCAACAAACTCAAGAATATATGCAAAAAGCACATCGCTGATTTGATAAACCACTAAGGTAACAATGACTATAACAATATGAGCATACATTACAATCTCGAGCGTTTCTCCTAAATCACAATTCAGCATCTGCGTCCTTGTGTAAGATGCTATGACAGTTGGAGAAAGGAGTCACCCGAATATCGCCTATACTGATGCTTTCGGCAACGACATCCGACGGCTTATGTTTCCAGACCCTCATCCTGTCGACCAACCTGCATTTGCTCTCGGCCTCTTCGCGATGGCGCAAAGCATCGCTGCGCTCTTGCGGGTCACATTCCCGTGCAAGGAGTTCATGGGCTTTAAGGTCTGCAGCCTGACGGATGACATCATAATAGATGAAGGTATCTGCAAAGATACTGGCAATTATCGAGATTCCAACATTCTTACCCAAGTTTTTTTATAGGATGGCAAACACAGTGACCATAGATAGCCATCCCGAGACCACCTTTGGCGATGAGTATCGGACGGCGCGGATGCTCGTATCGGATGAAACGCGGATACGTATCGGATGATACGAAAGTCCGTACCTTCCGATACGAGCCGACAAACATCATCCCGGCGTCGGCAGAGATAGTTATGCGATGACCGGTGGTGTCTTCACTATATATTTTATATATAGGTATATGCACCGACAGCGCTGTGGATAACCATGTGGATAACCTATGTATAACCGCGTGCATAACCTATGCAGATATCCACACTATAGGGGTGCGCGGAGCTCAGGGTGGGATATCCACAGAGAAATTAGACAGTTTTCAGCAAGTTTTCCATACTTTTATATGGTCAAAAGATATAAACTTATTAACTTTGCAAGATATACGCAGATGGTGTATAACTACATTTACTGTTGTCATTCAGCCGATTAATATTAGACACAGGTGTGTATAAGTGACTGCCAAATGTGTATAATGCAAATCTGCAAACAATAAGGCTATAAGTTATCCACTTTTCCACAGTGTATTTAGTTATAGTTTAAGAATAAGGAAATAAGATATAAATAAAAAATATAATAATGATGGTGAACAAAGAGTGGATTGACAAGGGTTGTATAGACGAACCCGTCGAGCAAGGTCTGAATCTCAAACAGGAGATACGCCGCATGTGTAAGGAGAAGGATGCCATCATCCTGGCACATTATTATACAGTAGGCGAGATACAGGAGATAGCCGACTTTGTGGGCGACTCGTTGGCTCTGGCGCGCAAGGCGGCAGAGACCGATGCCAAGGTGATGGTGATGTGTGGCGTACACTTTATGGCAGAGACTTGCAAACTGCTCTCGCCCGAAAAGACAGTGATATGCCCCGACCTCACGGCTGGCTGCTCGCTCGCCGACAGCTGCAAGGCAGAAGACCTGAAGAAGTTCAAGGACGAGCATCCGGGCTATAAGGTGGTATCGTATGTCAACACCACGGCTGCCGTCAAGGCGCTCACCGACTGTGTGGTGACCAGCGGCAATGCCAAGAAGGTGATAGACGCCTTCCCCAAGGACGAGAAGATTATCTTCGGCCCCGACTACAATCTGGGCAACTATATCAACAGCGTCACCGGTCGCCAGATGCTGCTCTGGAACGGTGGCTGCCACGTGCATGAGAAGTTCTCTGTCGACGCCATCGTGCGCCTCAAGGCCGAGCACCCCGACGCCGTGGTTATGGCCCACCTCGAGTGCAAGGCTCCGGTACTGGCTGTAGCCGATGTCAAGGGCAGCACAGCCACCATGCTCACCTACGCTCAGCAGAGCGACAAGCAGGAGTTTATCGTGGCCACCGAGGCTGGCATTCTGCACGAGCTGGAGCGCACCTGTCCCGACAAGCGTTTCTACCCAGTTCCGCCCGAGATGACCGAGGGTGTGGGCTGCAGCTGCAACGAGTGCGAATACATGAAGAAGAATACGCTGCTCAAAATCTATAACTCTCTGCGCTACGGATGGCCTACTGTAGAGGTAGACCCAGCCATCGCGCGCAACGCCGTCAAGCCCATCGAGAAGATGCTCTCGCTGAGCTGATGCAGCAAGTCACGCTGGGAGACAAAAGATGCGCCAGAATAGCTCATAAGGGCTGTTCTGGCGCATCTCCATTATATAGGTGGTAGGTGGAATTGTACAGGTGGCAGACTGAACGCCACTTACGCCTTGATGCCCAAGCACAGGCGCACGAGGCGGTAAGGCTGTCGCTGTGCCAACCGCGCCACGAGTGTGGGCAGATAGATGCCTGCAAGGATATTGAGGGCATAGAAGACCAGGAAGAGGCGCTCATCGTAGAATAGACGCTTCCACAGCACCAGCTCGACAAATGCCTGGAAGAACATCGACATGAGATAAATCTGGTAGATATAGTCGCGGAAACTGCCGAAGAGGCCCGGCAGACGGCGCGCCACGCTCTGCCCCACAGCCACGCACATCACGATGCCTGCCATGGATGTGGCGAGGCCGCCCACGACGTAGTAGGACGCAGCATAGACCGCCACGGCCGCCACGGCAACCAGTGGGTTGTCGGTGAAACGGTAGAGACGGTATCTGAAGAAGAAGATGCCGAAGTAGAAATAGACCAGATAGCGGTGCAGGTGATTGATGTAGAACACGTCGGGCAGCACGTTCTCCAAGTCGGCATGATAGATGCCCACGCTGAAGAGCAGCATCGCCACCGAGGCAGTGTGGCTGCGGCATACCGCCACAAAGAGGGGATAGAGCGCCATGAGCATGAGCAGCGTGGCGAGAAACCACAGATGGGCCGAGGGATGCCCTGTAAACCGGTAGAAGCACTCGGCATAGTAGGAGAGTGACAGGGGCACGGGGGTCTTGGCCCAGGTGCCAGCCAGGAGCTTGAACAGATAGTAGAAGGTGACGAAGAAGACAAAGGGGATGGCTATACGCCGCAGCTTGTCGGCATAGAGTGCCCGGGTGGTCCACTCGCGGCGTATGCGGCTCAGGTAGAGCAGCCCGCCCGAGGTGAAGATGAAGAAGGGCATGCGTATGGGAGTGAAAATGGTGGGCAGGGTGGTGCAGAGGCTATGGTTCGCGCCAGTGGCCATATCGACCAGCTGCACATGAAACATCACCACCAGCACGATGCTCAGCCCGCGCATCAGGCTCAGCCACTCCAGTCGTTCAGAAGGATGGTTGCTCGGCGGCATAGACACCTCAGTTTACGATGGCTATCTTGCACACGGTGCCCTTGCTGCCGTCGGCAGTGGCAGTCTGCACCATATACACTCCGCTCGCCACGCGGCGACCCTTGAGGTCGCATCCGTTCCACTCGAAGGTACCGCCATTGCTGCGGCCCTGGGCTACGAGTGTGCCCGAGGCGGTGACTATCTTGACGTCGGCATTGTAGCTCAGACCCACGATGGTGATGGGGCCGGTATAGTCGGGGTTCACGGGGTTGGGATAGGCATAGGTGTTGTCCTTGTTCATCTCGTCCACGGGCTCGGTGGCTCCGCTGCTGTAGGAGCAGAGTCCCTTGTCGGTGCCGATAAACACTTCGCCGGTGGCGGGATTGATGGCCATCGCCTGGATATTGTCAGAGAGCAGCTTGCTGTTGGTCTCGGTGAAGTGGGCTATCTGGGTCATGCAGTCGGCACTGATGAGATAGATGCCGTTGCCGTAGGTGCCCATCCACTTGCGTCCGCCGCCGTCGATGACGATGCACGAGATGTTGACGCCATCGAGCAGATAGTCGGCATAGTTGGTGCCATCGTTGCGGGGCACCTTGACCTGCTCGAATACGGGCGACTGCGAGGTTATCTCGCTGGGCGAGAGTCGCAGAGGGCCCACATTGGTGCCTATCCACATCTGGTGGTCCTTGTCTTCGGCCACGCAGTGTACGTATTCCACATTGACCGTGGTGCCGTCTTGGTTGATGAAGGATGTATAGCTGTTGATGGCATCGCTCGAGGGCTGGTAGCAGAAGAGGCCGGTCTTCTTCCAGCTGTCGTTTACAAACCACATGAGGCTGCGGCTGTCGAAGGTGATGTTGCGCAGGTTGGTCAGCGACTTCAGAGGTTCCTTGTAGAGTGATGTCCACTGTCCGTCGGTGCCCAGACGTATGATATTCTTCTCCTTGTTGATGCTGTTGAGCGCCCAGAGATTGCCTTCGGTGTCGAACTTGACATCATGCACCACCACATACATCTTGTCGTCGGGATAGGTGGGCGAGAGGGCGCTGTTGTCATAACTGTAGTGACGCACAAACCGCCTGTCGCTGAACTCGTAGATACCCGTGCGGCCCGAGACAAACACGTGGTTGGCGTCGCGTGGGTCTACATCTATCGCATTGATGTCTTCAAAGAAGCCGTCGCCCAGTTGGCTGTCTACATCGTCCTGATAGACCTCCCAGTTGCTGCCGTCGTAGACCTGTATGCCACCAGGCAGATGCAGGTCCTGGCTCACGGTGTAGCCTCCGCCCACGGTGTAGAGACGGCCGTTGTAGAAGCGCAGACAGCCGAAGTTGTTGTACTTGAGTCCGCCACGGTCCAGGTCTTTCACCATGTCGAGCAGCTTGCTGTCGGGCGTCTCCCAAATATCGCTGTAAGCCCGGGCGTAGGTCCAGCTGGCTGGGTCCATCATGTTGGTGCCGAGAGCGGCGCGGTAGATGCCCTTGCCGCGCTGGGCAGCATAGAGATACCCGCCTTCTACATAGCTGTATGCCACGGGGGTATGCAGATTGTAGGTCTCGCTGATTTCGGCGTTCTTCACATTGACCTTGACGATGCCGAAACCGGTGGAGAGATAGGCGTAGACGCCGTCGATACACACGTGGTTGATGGTCTTGTCCTCGGTCATGCTCTTGCGGTAGTAGTCGGGCAGATTGGTGATGTCGTCGTTGTTGCGCCCGCTCATCAGGTCGATGTTCTGGTTACTGTAGACGATGACCAGCCTTGCTGCCTGCTGGCACCAGGCGATGTGGCTGATGGCGCAGTCGCTCAGTCCGTTGCACTTGTCAAAGGTGCGCACCTCGCCGTCGGCGGTATTGTAGGTGAAGAGATTGCCCGAGGCAAGCACATAGAGTCTCTTGCCGCCCTGCTCTATCCGGGTGATGTCGTGATAGGCCATATATGCCTTCCACAGACTGTTGTCGGCATAGGCGAAGACTGCCGCGATGGCAAGGAGCATGGTGAGGATATAGCGTTTCATAACCGAGAGTATCGAGGGTGAGTTACTGTTTGAGATAATCGGCGAGTTTGGCCACGGCTCTGGCGCGGTGGGAGATGCGGTTTTTGACCTCGTCGCCCAGGGCGGCAAAGCTCTCGTCGTAGCCTTCGGGGACGAAGATGGGGTCGTAGCCGAAACCGCTGCTGCCCTGCTTCTCCTTGGCGATGGTGCCGCGCACGATGCCTTCGAAGAGGGTGTAGTCGGCTATGTCGCTCTTGCGGGCCAGACAGATGACGGTGCGGAACTGCGCCCTGCGGTCGTCCTTGTCCTTGAGTCGGCTGAGCAGCTTCTGCATGTTGGCCTCTGAGTCGTGGTCGGTGCCGTCGGCATAGCGTGCCGAGTGTACGCCAGGCTCGCCGCCGAGGGCAGTGACCTCCAGACCGGTATCGTCGGCAAAGCAGTCGTAGCCGTAATGCTCGGCTATGTAGCGTGCCTTCTGGATGGCGTTGCCCTCCAGGGTATTGGCGGTCTCGGGTATGTCTACGTGGCAGTCGATGTCCCGGAGCGACAGTATCTTGAACCTGTCGCCGAGGATGGCACGTATCTCGTCGAGCTTGTGTGAGTTGTTGGTGGCAAAGACTATTGCCCTGCCCTGCTGCTCCACCTCGGCAGCGCTGTGGGCGGTGTGTGATGATGGGTTCATATCATTCATTTTCTTGTTGCTGCTGTTGCAGTTCTTGCTCGTGTTCCTTATTCTTCTTGATCTTGACCTTGATGGGGTCAAAGCCCTCTCCATAGACACCGATGACGCTGCTCTGGCTGACGAAGGCGCGTGGGTCTATCATCTTGATGAGTCGGAAGATGAGCACGCTCTCGCGCTTCTTGGCCAGGAGACAGATGACCTTCATCTCCTTGCCCGTGTACCATCCGTGACCGTCGAGGATGGTCAGTGTGTGGTCGGTCTTGCGCGTGATGGCTTCGGCTATCTTCTTGTATTCCTTGGAGAAAATCATAAACTGTACCGACTGGCGCTGTACGTTCATCACGTAGTCTATCATCGTACACTCGATGACCATCGTGCATAGACCGAAGACCACCATCTGGCATCGCTGTGGAAACTCACCAAAGGTATCGATGGCAAGACAGCTGCTGATGATGACGAGGTCGACCATGATGAGTCCCTTGCCGAGCGAGACATTGAAATGCTTGTTGACTACAGCGGCAATGATGTCGGTGCCGCCGGTGCTGCCGTTGTTCAGGAAGACTATGGCAAGCGCCGTACCGGTGAGCATACAGCCGATGATGAGCGACATGAAGTCGTTGCCTTCGCCCATGAGCTTGTAGAACGTGCCGTCGGGCTGTTCCACTACCTTCTGAGCCAGGTCGAGCATCACGGTTATCACCACCGTGGCATAGATGGTCTTGGTGAGAAACTTGATGCCCAGCTCCTTCAGTGCCGCTACGATGAGCAGGGCGTTGATGATGAAGAATGTCCACTGCACTGGGAACTTGGTGGCATAGAAGATGATGGCTCCGATACCCGCGATGCCTCCGGTCACGATTTGATAGGGAAGCAGGAATACGGTGAAACCGAAGGTGTAGAGCATGAGTCCGAGGGTGATGTTGAAGTAGTCCTTCGTCTCCTGCCAGATCATATTACGGTCGATTGTCATAGGAGTTATAGTTGTATTGTTGTTTACTGTTTGTCTCTAAGCAAAAGAAGTCGTCGTCTTGCACACGCCGGGTTGTGGTGTGTGCAAGCGGCAACTTCCTCTGATGTAGTATTCTTGGTGTGCGTTGCCGCCCGATTACTTCACGACGACATTCACAATCTTCTTGGGCACTACGATTACCTTCACCACCTGCTTGCCGTCGATATACTTCTGGCTCAGCTCGTCGGCGAGCACTGCCTGCTGTATGGCGTCGTTGGTGGCATCGGCGGCAAACTTCTTCTGGAAGCGGGCCTTGCCGTTGAAGGAGATAGTGAGCTGCACCTCGCTCTCTACCAGGTATTGCTCGTTGCATACGGGCCACTGGGCGTCGCATACGCTGCCCTTCATGTTGAGCCGGCTCCACAGTTCTTCGGCGATATGGGGCGCGAAGGGAGCGATGAGCACGGTCAGGATGGTGAGCAGCTCGCGGTTGTAGCACTTCTGCTGTCCCAGCTCGTTGACGCAAATCATAAAGGCAGAGATGGCAGTGTTGTATGAGAAGTTTTCGATGTCGGCGGTCACCTTCTTGATGAGCTTGTGCACACTCTTAAGGCTCTCCTTCGAGGGCTCGTCGTCGTTGACGCGGAACTCGTCGGTGCGGGGGTCGAAGTAGAGGTTCCACAGCTTCTTGAGGAAGCGGTGGCAGCCGTCGATACCATTGGTATCCCAGGGCTTGCTCTGCTCTACAGGGCCGAGGAACATCTCGTAGAGACGCAGCGTGTCGGCGCCGTACTGCTCGACGATCATGTCGGGATTGACCACATTGAACATGGACTTCGACATCTTCTCTATGGCCCATCCGCAGACGTACTTGCCGTCTTCGAGCACAAACTCGGCGTTGGCAAACTCGGGGCGCCATGCCTTGAAGGCTTCGGTGTCGAGCACGTCGCCATGCACGATGTTGACATCGACGTGGATAGGTGTGACGTCATACTGGTCTTTCAGACCGAGCGACACAAAGCGCGGAGCGGCATTGTGGTCGTCGCTGTTGATGCGGTATACGAAGTTGGAGCGACCCTGTATCATACCCTGGTTGATGAGTTTCTGATAGGGCTCTTCCTTGCAGGTCACATTGTAGTCGTGCAGGAACTTGTTCCAGAAGCGCGAGTAGATGAGGTGGCCTGTGGCGTGCTCGGTACCACCCACATAGAGGTCCACATTCTGCCAGTAGTCGTTGGCTTCACGGCTTACCAGCTCGTGGTCGTTGTGGGGGTCCATGTAGCGCAGATAGTAGGCGCTCGAACCGGCAAATCCGGGCATGGTATAGAGCTCGATGGGGAATACGGTCTTGCCGTCGATGAGCTCCTTGTCGACCACCTGGTTGTTCTGGGTGTCCCAAGCCCATTTTCTGGCGCGGCCCAATGGAGGCTCGCCGCTCTCGGTGGGCTCGTACTTGTCTATCTCGGGCAGCTCGATGGGCAGATACTGCTCGGGTATCATGTAGGGCATGTCGTCCTTATAGTATACGGGGAAGGGTTCGCCCCAGTAGCGCTGGCGAGAGAAGATGGCGTCGCGCAGACGGTAGTTGACCTTGACGCGGCCCAGTCCCTTTTCGGTCACATAGCGCTTGGTGGCAGCGATGGCCTCCTTGACGGTGAGTCCGTTGAGCGAGAACTCGGTCTGCTTGCCCTCTACGGGCGAGTTGCACACGATGCCCTCCTTGGCATCGTAGCTCTGCTCGCTCACGTCGGCACCCTCTATCAGCGGGACGATGGGCAGCGAGAAGTGCTTGGCAAAGGCGTAGTCGCGAGAGTCGTGGGCGGGAACTGCCATGATGGCGCCGGTGCCATAGCCCGCCAGTACATACTCGGAAACCCAGATGGGCAGAGCGTCGCCTGTCAGTGGGTTGATGGCATACGAACCGGTAAACACGCCAGTGACCTTGCGGTCTGACATACGCTCCAGTTCGGTGCGCTTCTTCACATAGGCGAGATACTCTTCGACCTCGGCCTGCTGCTCGGGGGTGGTCACCTGGGCCACATATTCGCTCTCGGGAGCAAGCACCATAAAGGTGACGCCAAACATGGTGTCGGCACGGGTGGTGAAGATGGTGAAGCGTACATTGCTGTCCTTGACGCTGAACTGGACTTCAGTTCCTTCCGAACGGCCTATCCAGTTGCGCTGCGTTTCCTTCATCGAGTCGGTCCAGTCTACAGTCTCCAGACCGTCGAGCAGACGCTGGGCGTAGGCCGACACGCGCAGACACCACTGGCGCATCTTCTTCTGCACCACGGGATAGCCGCCGCGCACGCTCACACCCTCTACCACCTCGTCGTTGGCCAGCACGGTGCCCAGTCCGGCACACCAGTTGACCATAGTCTCGCCCAGGTAGGCTATGCGGTAGTTCATGAGCGTCTTCTGCTGCTCGTGCTCATTCATGCTCTTCCAGTCGCGGGCAGAGAAGACAAGCTCTTCAGAGCAGGCCACATCCATGCCCAGTGTGCCGTTGTCCTCGAAGTGCTCGATGAGCTTGCTGATGGGCTGGGCCTTCTGCAGGGTGTTGGAGTAGTAAGAGTTGAACATCTTCTCAAAGGCCCACTGGGTCCAGTGGTAATATCCGGGGTCGCAGGTGCGCACCTCGCGGTCCCAGTCGAAGCAGAAGCCTATCTTGTCGAGCTGCTGGCGGTAGCGGGCAATATTGTTGACGGTCGTGATGGCAGGATGCTGACCCGTCTGGATGGCATACTGCTCGGCGGGCAGACCGTAGGCGTCGTAGCCCATAGGGTTGAGCACGTTGAAGCCCTGCAGACGCTTGTAGCGGGCAAAGATGTCGGAGGCGATATAGCCCAAGGGATGGCCCACGTGGAGTCCGGCGCCCGAGGGATAGGGGAACATGTTGAGCACATAGAACTTCTTGCGGTTCTCGTCCTCAGTTACCTTGTAGGTGTTCATCTCCACCCAGTTTTTCTGCCACTTCTGCTCTATTTCTCTGAAGTTGTATTCCATGTCGTTATCCAGTTTGTGTTACTTATTCAGTTTCCAGGTCACACCGTCTTTGGTGTCTTTGATTTCAAAACCGTCGGCGGCAAGCTCGTCGCGTATCTTGTCGCTCGTGGCCCAGTCCTTGTCGGCCTTGGCCTTGGCGCGCAGCTCGAGCACCATGTCGACCACCTTGCCGTAGGCTTCCTCGCGGGCATCGTTGTTCATGCCCTTCTCGCTCTTCAGACCCAGCAGGTCGAAGGCGAAGAGTCGCATCGTAGACGAGAGCTCGGCGAGGTCGTCGGCAGAGATGGAGGCTTTGTGGTCGATGAGGGTATTGATGACGTGGCAAGCCTCGAAGAGATAGCTTATCACGAGGGGAGTCATGAAGTCGTCGTTCATGGCGTCGTAGCACTTCTGGCGCAGCGCAGCCACAAACTTGTGGGTCTCGGCGTCGCTCTCCTTGCCAGCCTGGATGCGCTCCATGTCGGTAATGCCGTTGATGAGTCGCTCCAGACCCTTCTCCGAAGCCTTCAGAGCCTCGTTGGAGAAGTCTACAGTGCCACGATAGTGGGCAGAGAGGATAAAGAAGCGGATGGTCATCGGCGAGTAGGCCTGGTCGAGCGAAGCGTGGTCGCCGGTGAAGAACTGCTCGAGAGTGATGAAGTTGCCCAGCGACTTGCCCATCTTCTGGCCATTGATGGTAATCATGTTGTTGTGCATCCAGTAGTGCACCATCTGGTCGCCCTGACTGGCCACAGCCTGGGCTATCTCACACTCGTGGTGGGGGAAGATGAGGTCCATGCCGCCACCGTGGATGTCGAAGTGGTCGCCCAGATACTTGCGACCCATGGCGGTACACTCGCAGTGCCAGCCGGGGAAACCGTCGCTCCAGGGACTGGGCCAGCGCATGATGTGCTCGGGCTGGGCCTTCTTCCACAGGGCAAAGTCCACCTGGTTGTGCTTCTCGTCGGTGCCGGCGAGGTCGCGCGAGTGGTTGATGACGTCCTCCAGATTGCGGCCCGAGAGGATGCCGTATTTATGGTCTTTGTTGTATTTCTCTACATCGAAGTATACAGAGCCGTTGCTCACGTAGGCATAGCCGTTGTCAAGAATCTGCTGCACCAGCTGCTCCTGCTCGATGATATGGCCCGTGGCGTGGGGCTCGATCGAGGGGGGAAGCACGTTGAGCATATCCATAGCCTGGTGATAGCGGTTAGTATAGTGCTGGGCTATCTCCATAGGCTCGAGCTGCTCCAGTCGGGCCTTCTTCTCTATCTTGTCGTCGCCCTCATCGGCGTCGTGCTCCAGATGGCCCACGTCGGTGATGTTGCGCACATAGCGCACCTTGTAGCCCAGATGCTTCAGGTATCTGAAGAGGATATCAAACGTGATGGCGGGGCGGGCGTGGCCCAGATGGGGGTCGCCGTATACGGTGGGGCCGCACACATACATGCCCACGTTGGGGGCATGCAGAGGCTTGAAGGCCTCCTTCTTGCGCGTCAGCGTGTTATAAATCAATAATGTTTGTTCCATTTTAGCTAAAATATTGTTGACTGCAAAGTTACTGATAAATGCCGATAAATACGAATAAACTCCCCTTTAATTTAATAAGGTGTACCGCATAAGCGCAATTCCCCTACCCCACAGCCGCCCTCATAGCCATCCCGCTGCGCACATCATCCCTCACGCCTGCCGTGCCCACCACTCCGCTGCGCACCACATATCTCTCGCTGCGCACCGCCATCGTGCCCCCTGCTGTGCCCATCCGCTCTGCTTGCCATACTCTTCATTCAACTTACTGTGCCAATCATCCAGCTGAGCGCACCGACCGTGCCTCTATCCACCACATCCGTACCGCTGCTCGCATCGACCCTGCCTCTTGCAGTGATAATTGTGCTACTGAGCGCACCGACCCTGTCCGTCGTTATGATATCAGTACCGCTGCGCACATCATCCCTCACGCCTGCCGTGCCCACCACTCCGCTGCGCACCTCTTTAATCTTGTTTCCGCGCTTTATTTTCACTAATTCAGGGCATGATATCATCATAGCGAACACAGATATCCATATTTCGCGCCCCGATTTCCCCACCAAGCTGCTCTCCATCTCTCCCGAAACAAGGGAAAAAACGAAAAAAGTGGCGATAACGTGCGAAAAGGGTACTTTTCAGCTGCCTTTTCGCACACTATCGCCACTTTTTTGCCATTTCCACCCCATTTAGGGCAAATTCCCCACCCCCTCCTTTAGCTTTGCGTTGAGAGGAAGATTGACAAGAAGTTGTTGGGAAAAACTGTGGAGCAGCTATCAACTATTATGATATAGATATAGCGCTATTAACCAATTTTAGTGTCAGTCTCACAGTTTTTCCATTAGTTTAATAGAGAATTATAACTCCCATAATAAAGTATAACGAGCATATTGATCATTATCATCTGTTTGTGCATAAACTTTAATTGGATTTCCGTTAGTGTCAAATTCATAAGTATAATTAACTATTTCTTTTTTAACATAGTTACCACTTGTTGTTTGCGTTGTTATAGATTTTATCAGATTTTTATTACCTTTACCAAATAGCCAAGAATGGGCATATATAAGTTTTTCTATACCAATGTTAAAAGGATATGGAAGTATATCATCTCTCATTAATAATAAATCTATTGTTCCATTACCTTTTTTATCAGGATAGTATGTGTATGTTTCTTTTATATTTTCGTATCCACTATAATTAATTTCCGTAATATTGTCGCCATCCCATTTGTATGTTTGAGTTTGATCATATGCTGTCATTTTCGTTCGTCTATCTCCGCTGTATTCAATAGAAAGAGACTTAGAAGGATTACCAGCGGATTCACAACTTATTCTAAGAATTTTATCACCTGATAACAAAGCTGTAAACTTGCCGTCCCTTTCAGTATCGCACTCCACACTATTATCAGTCCAAATACAAGTCATATCATTGGCTTTTTCTAATTTGCCTTTGTCATTATATATGAAATTCGTACCACCGAAACCACCGAAATACAAAAGTTTCTTGGCAGTTATTCCACTGTTACCTCCATCATTGTCATCGTCGTTCGAACAAGATACCAATGCGCAGAGCGTCATCAAAATGATTGAATAAGATAATAACTTTTTCATAATGTTGTTTGTTAAATGATTTGTTGTTGAAATTGTTTATATTTGTATTAATTGTTTTGTATGTCAGCAAGGATATGCTTATAGTAATCAGCAAATTCTTTTTTGTCGTTTAAGCCTTGGAATTTGTGCCTGACATCAAGTATATCTAACAGTTTATACTTGGCTATCCTTTTTTCTTTGTTTTCTTTTTCTTGACATTTGTCCTTGTCATTCTTCTTTTTCTTCGATTTCAGTACGGCATCGTAAAACCTTATGGTTCCATACGTTGCCATACGACCTTCCCAAATTAAACGTTTACGTTTATCCAAGAGCCACCATAAGTCGATCTCGTCGAAGGGCATAGAGTAGCCGATAATATGAACATTGGAAGTGAAAAACAAATCTATCCACGACTTGATAGTATCATCGTGTGCCGTATTAGGAAATCTGCTATGAATTGCCTTTATAGGTTCATTGGCTATTATTTTATAGGAACCTTTGACCCAATCGTCCATCTTGGATAGTTCTCCGCAATACTGGTCATATCCCATTATTATGCTGTTACGCTTGTCTATGTTGCCATGGATATACCATATTCGTTTGACATCATCACCTTTTTTAAGGGTATTGTATCGGTGAATACTGTATCTGCTCTCACTGCTATCACTATCACTATCGATAAGTTCATATCCCATTCCTGATAATGTTTTTTCAAGCATTTTGTCATAGTTAGTTGTTATATAGTCGTTTATCGGCATCTTAGCGAGTGCTTCATATACATCATTACTATGGATGATGCTAAGTTTGTCAACAATACTTTGTTTAAGTTCGTCTTCTCCGACGCTGCATGATGGACCTTTGTCAAAATCACCTGCGTCATCGGATAAACAGATATCTTCATATTGAAAAGGCAGAGGTATGTCCTTTAGAATTTTACCACCGGATATTTCGTCAAGAAGTTTATTCCAGTCCAGTCCTTCTTGTATTCGGTTCAGTCCGTTGCCAAAGAAGATGACGTTATTATTCTTTTCCATATACTTGATGCTTTTAAGCTACCCGCCACGGCCCTTTTTGAGTGGCGCCGGGGCGAGGTAGCTGAGTCGGTTTATCGCTTAACCTTGATAGACTGGGAGCCTATACGGGCTATTATTATATCATCAGAGGCGGAGATGGAGGCCTGGCCGTTTAGGGCCCTTGTCTCACCGAGCTTTATACCGCTGACGTTGTAGAACGTTACCCGCTCGTTCTCCTTTAGACCTGATAGGGTTACGATTCCTCCCTCTGTTGATACTACTACGCCGCGCATCTGTGTGGCGGGCGCAATGCCGTCAGTCTCGATATTGGCGCTAATCCAGTACAGCTTGGCCGTAGCCGTCTTGGAGCGGGTATATCCATCAGCTGTGGCAAAGCAACTGATGTCGTAGCGGGCTGCGAGCGACACCTCGTCCTTGGTGAGTGCATCCGTGCATTTGTCCGCCGCCTTTATGGTGTAATGGTACTCGGCTCCTGGTGTCTGGCAGCCGAACTTCAACTTGCCGCTGACATAGCTGATGCTTGGCTTCTCGCACTCGGAGGATACCTCTCCTCCGTCTACGGACACGATAGTACCAAAGGATTTCCATACCGCAGCGCTCTGATAACTGCTGACCGAGGCTTTGGGTACCATCAGTTTTGCCTCGCCTATGTCGCAGCCATCAAAGCAGTCATCTGAAATGGTTGGAGGGGTCGTTGCCATAATGGTAAAATCTGTTATTATCGTCGAGGCAAAACATTCCTTTCCAAGTGTTATCTTGGGCGACTTGATGTTAACGGAATACAATTTATTGCAATTACTAAAACAACCCACCCCTAAACTTGTCACCGATGATGGTATGGTAATAGAGGTCAAGCTACTGCATTTATAAAAACAGCTATTCCCTAAACTCGTCACCGATGATGGTATGTTGATAGAGGCCAATCCATCGCAGGAGGAAAAACAAAACTCCCCTAAACTCGTAACCGATGATGGTATGGTGATAGAGGCCAATCCATCGCAGGAGGAAAAACAACCCTTCCCTAAACTCGTCACCGATGATGGTATGGTGATAGAGGTCA
>ULYL01006465.1_pt1 | contig 38106 bp, 18 predicted proteins | sample 1962211 | NCBI WGS metagenome assembly ULYL01 (sample SAMEA4835864, study PRJEB28245) | human gut metagenome | biome: gut microbiome; material: fecal sample | place: Denmark | collected 2008
GAGAGTGTGGCTCGTGAGATTGGCGAGCAGATTCCGGAAGTGGCTGAGGTTCAGCAGAAGGCTGAGCAGGCTTTGAATACTGATGTAGCTGTGGCGAATCCGATGGCAAAGGAAGTCATCGAGGTGATGAACCCAGCTGAGGCTGAAGAAATGGAAGCTGACAAGACTGCAGAAGCAGCTTTGATAAAAGCTGAGGAAGCAAAGGCTGAAGAAGCTAAAGCTGATACAGAAGCAGAATTGACAAAAGCTGAGGAAGCTAAGGTAGAAGAAGCTAAAGCTGATACAGAAGCAGAATTGATAAAAGCTGAGGAAGCTAAGGTAGCAGCAGATAAGGCAGAAGAAGCTAAAGCTGTAAAACAGGCAAAGCAGGCAGCAGAAGATAAGGTGAAAACCAAGCCTCAAACCGATACAACCAAGAAGAAAAAAACTTGGGTTTGTATGCCGGAAACGATGCCGCAATTTCCTGGTGGTCGGGAAGTGCTGATGAAGTATCTGGCTGCAAACATCAAGTATCCGGCTTCCGCCGTCAAGGGCAAAAAGGAGGGGCGTGTGATTGTAACCTTTATCGTCCAGAAGGATGGTAGCATTACGCATGCCAAGATTGTCAGATCTATAGATCCGGAACTTGATGCTGAGGCTTTGAGAGTCGTGAAGGGGATGCCTAAGTGGACTCCTGGTACACAGTTAGGTAAACCGGTGAGCGTAAAATATACCCTCCCTGTAAAATTCTCTCTTCAGAAAGATGCAACCCCAGGGAAAAAGAAATAAAGTAGAATATCAATCTCAGGTTATAATAAGAACATATATCTTAACTCAATAAAAAAGAGCATAAATCTCATCTCAGCGATAGGGTATGTATTCTCTATTGCCTTGTAGAATGAAGAGGGCGGTTTTCTTGCGTGATGCAAGAAGCCGCTTTCTGCATTTTTCACGATTTTGAGGGTTATGCCAAATGTCATAGCCCAAATATCAAAAGAATAGGTTGGATATGATGGGAAATTACTACTTTTGCAGCAGAAATTTTAAACAAGCTAATAACAAAAATTACAATGAGTAGCATATTAGAAGGTCGTCCTGCCTTGAAAAAGGAGGTTGATAAAATCGCAGAAGTTGCTGGATATCTCTGGCAAAATGGTTGGGCTGAACGTAATGGTGGTAATATCACTGTTAACATCACCGACTTGGTGGATGACGAAATCAAGGCTTTGCCTGCCATCAGTGAGGTGAAGCAGATTGGTACTGCATTGCCAGCCTTGAAGGGATGTTATTTCTTCTGTAAGGGTACTGGTAAGCGTATGCGCGACTTGGCTCGCTGGCCTATGGATAATGGTTCTATCATCCGTATCTTAGATGATTGCGCCAGCTATGTAATTATTGCAGATAATCCTGTAATGCCTACCTCTGAACTTCCAAGTCACTTGAGCGTTCATGCTCGTCTGATAGAGAAGGGAAGCAACTATAAAGCTACTGTTCATACTCATCCTATCGAGCTGATTGCCATGAGCCACAACAAGGCTTTCATGGGCAAGGATGTGTTGAGCAACTTGCTCTGGAGTATGATTCCAGAGACCAAGGCTTTCTGTCCGCTCGGTTTAGGTATCGTTCCTTACCAGTTGCCAGGCAGTCTGAAATTGGCTGAAGAGACTCTGAAGGAATTGGAGGAGTACGACGTAGTGATGTGGGAGAAACATGGCGTCTTTGCTAAGGGTTTGGATGTGATGGATGCTTTCGATCAGATTGACGTGCTCTCTAAGAGTGCGAAGATCTACATTGATTCCAAGTGCATGGGATTCGAGCCTGATGGCATGAGCCAGGAAGAGATGGCTGAAATGACTAAGGCTTTCAATCTCCCTCGATAATTGTCGCTTCAAGTCTTCATTATTATTATTTAAATTGTAACAAATATATAGTATCTTTAAATACATATATTGACCAAGATACATTTATTTATAGACAAAGTATGGTTTAGTAGATTTAAGTTTTGATGTGTTATGCGACACATGCTATAGGTTAGAATTTAGGTTTTAAGAGTAAAGATGATGATCCCCGGACATTGTGAAATGTCCGGGGTTTATTGTTATATGCTGTTAGTCTGCCATACTCTTCAAGCGGTCCCTCGGGGATCACGTGTTGGGGAACCGATGAACATGAGACGAGCAACTGTTGCTCACGAGATGGTCAACAAGTGCCCAAATAGGTGAACCAAATCTGGGCAATATAGATATGACTTTAATCCATGTGGAAGAGTTCTTCCAGTGGGATGCTATGTTTTTTACTTGTTATACAAATGCAAATTGCTATACGATTGATTTCTGATGGCATAGGTATTTATCTGCATCAGATAAGCTGAGGCAAGAAACAAGAGACGATGAGTACAAATATACCTACCAGCAGCACGCCAATGGTCTTGCCCGAACAGCCTTTCCATTCTTTCAGGATGATGCCCCATACATTGGAGAATACCACATTGAGAGCCATCAGGATGCAGAAGGAAAGGGTAGTGAGAACGGGTGATTCTGTGAGGAATCCCTTGCCCAATGACAAACCGAAGAACTGACTGTACCACAAGGCACCGGCAAGGGCACAAAACAGAAGGTTGTTGCCCCATACCTCCTGTTTCTGATAATCGCCCCAAGTATGGTTCTTGGTATTCTGATAGAAACAGTAGATGGCATTGGTTACAAAACCGCCCAGTGTCACGAAGAAAGTGGCAGGGAGTGTCTTGTACATATCGGGAGTGAAACTGCCGAAATGAATGTCGCTGCCGAAGGCAAGACCTACGTTGAAGCAACCGCTCATGAAACCAGCAAGGAGAGCTATGGCGAGACCCTTAGGAAAGTTGAAGTCCTTGACTGCAGCCTTCTTTTCTTCCTCTGACAGTGATGCTGCCTTCATGCTGCCTGCTACACCGATGATGGCGATACCCACGAGGGTAACCACTACGCCGAGTATCACGCTGAACGTAAGCGAAGAGAGGGCATTCATCTCTGGGAAGAAGATGTTGAGCAAAACGGGTCCCATGATGGTACCCAGACCTGCACAGGTTCCAAGGGCGATACTCTGGCCGAGTGCCACACCGAGATAGCGCATGGAGAGGCCGAAGGTAAGTCCGCCCACGCCCCAAAGCACACCGAAGAGCATGGTCATCGCTACGTTGAATCCGTTACCATCGAGCAATTCAAAGAAAGAATGTCCGTCTGGTACAGCCAATAAAGCTCCCAAGAAAGGCAGTATCAACCAAGCGAATACTCCCTGTACCAACCAGTAGGATTCCCAGCTCCAATCTTTGATCTTATTGATTGGCACATAGCAACTGGATTGGCAGAAGGCACCCACGGCTATGATTAAAAGTCCTATTAATATTTCCATAATTGTATAATTAAAGTGAAGAGTGAAGAACGAAGAGTGAAGAATTCATGTGCTTTTTTAGCCATAAGACTATTGAATTCTTCGTTCTTCACTCTTCGTTCTTCACTTACTTGCGGTTAGCGAGAACTTCAGCCTCGTATTTCTCAATGTCAGCGATGTATTCCTCACCAACAGGAATGTTGTTCTTCAGGTTGAAGTAATCATATACAGCGCCGAATGGCAATGTCTTCTCTTCTTCCAAGAGTGCAAGACGCTGGAAGAGCTTGCCTTCATCCTCATACTTGCGGAGGGTGTCGAGAGGCTCAAGGAATGCCTGCAACAATGACTTCTGTGCAGCACGTACACCGATGATGTAAGCACCGATACGGTTGATAGAACCATCGAAGTAGTCGAGACCGATATGAGCACGGTCGAGGGCATTGGCACGAACCAACTCAGAGAAGAGGTTGCGAGTATTGTCGTCGAAGAGTGTTACGTGATCTGAATCCCAGTGCATTGGGCGAGATACATGGAGCATCAACTCTGGAACGAAGAGCAAGAGAGCTGAAACAGCATCTGATACGTTCTCTGTTGGCTCATAGTGACCTGTGTCGAGAGTGTACATCACATTGTTCTTAGCGCAGTAGCCAGCGTAGAAGTCGTGAGAACCTACGGTATAAGCCTCCAAGCCAATACCGAAGAGTTTAGCTTCGAGACAAGACTTCATGTTAGGCAACTCCTCTGCCAAGATCTCATCAAGAGAGTTCTTCAAAATCTCACGATAGCGTCCCTTCTCTACTGTGATATCCTTAGAGCCATCGTGTATCCAGATGTTCATGATACATGGATCGTTCTGGAACTTACCCATAGCATCAGCGATACGGCGGCAACGCTTGGTGTGCTCAATCCAGAACTCGCGGATAGCAGGGTCTGGGTTTGATAAAGTGAGGTTGCCACTCAATGGGTGAGAGAAAGAAGTAGAGTTGAAATCGAGCTTCATGTTCTGCTCCTTTGCCCACTGCATCCAACCTGTGAACTGATCTACGGTTACCTCGTTACGGTCGATTTGCTTGCCCCCGAACTCACCATATATCTCGTGGAGATTGAGACGGAAGGTACCAGCGAGGAGAGAGTTTACCTTTTCAATATCCTGTCGGAGTTCATCGATATTGCGAGCCTTGCCAGGATAGTTACCTGTACTCTGGATACCGCCAGAAGCAGCCTCGCCACGCTCGAAACCAACTACATCGTCAGCCTGCCAGCAATGCAGAGAGATAGGAGTTTTCTCCAATGTCTCGATAGCCTTGTCGGTATCTACACCCAGAGCTGCATAGCGCTCTTTTGCAATCTCGTAATTCTTCAAAATCAAATCTGCTTTCATAATTGTCTTTAAGTTTTATATTGTTAATCTTTTATTGTTTATTTATTTTTTTACCTTTTACCTTTTTACCTTTAAAAACTTCTCGTAAGCTGCATCCCAAGCATCCTTGTCCTGTGGCTCGAATTTCTTCAACTCCAGAGAGTTGGCGATGATTTGTCGCATTTCCCAGATATCCTTTACCAAGCCGGAAGCCTTAGCCTGCAGCATGATATTTCCGATAGCTGTACCTTCTTGTGGACCAGCAAGTACTGTTACGCCACAACTGTTGGCTGTAAACTGGTTGAGGTATTGGTTGAGTGAACCGCCACCGATGATGTGGAGCACGTTGATATCGAAATCTGCAAATTCTTTGAGCCATGTGAATACCTGACGGTAGCGAAGGGCAAGACTTTCGAAGATGCAGCGGCAGAACTCGCCGTAGCTCTCAGGTACATGCTGACCGGTCTTTTCACAATATTGCTTGATAGCTTCTACCATGCTGGATGGGTTGGCAAAGACAGCATCGTCTGGATTGATGATACTCTGGAAGGCTGGCTGCTTCATTGCTTCAGCAATCAGTTCGCCATGTCCCAGACAAGTCTGGTCACTGTTATTAGCAGCAGCCGCATCTTTCCATTCCTTACGGCAACGCTCGTAGATCCACATACCACAGATATTCTTGAGGAATCGGGTAGTGCCCTCGATACCGCCTTCGTTTGTGAAGTTGAGTTCATAGCTATGTTCATTGATGATAGCCTTCTGAGTCTCTATACCCATGAGGCTCCAAGTGCCAGAACTGAGGTAAGCGAACTTTTCATTCTTGGCAGGAACGGCAGCTACAGCGCTGGCAGTATCATGCCCTGCTACAGCGATGACAGGTACTGCATTCAAGCCCGTTATCTTCTGTACTTCCTCGGTGAGTGTGCCGATGATGGTAGCTGGTGCTGTCATTTCTCCAAACTGTTCGCGCTTCAGTCCGAGACTCTCAACAAGATCCTGGTCGAGGTCGCCTGTCATCGGATTGAGAATCTGCGAGGTGGAGGCTACAGTATATTCGCAGATAGCGTTACCGGTAAGCATATAGCTCAGCGCATCCGGAATAAAGAGTATTTTGTTTGCATTCTCCAAAGCCACATTGCCAGCCTTGCGCATAGCATATATCTGGAAGAGGGAGTTGAAGTTCATGAACTGGATGCCCGTCTTTTCATATACCTTTTCCTTGCTGATTTGCTCGTCGAAGTATTTCTCCATCATGCCCACTGTATGTGGGTCTCGATAGGCGAGAGGGTTGCGGAGGATGGCTCCGTCCTTGCCCACATATACAAAGTCGCATCCCCAGGTGTCGATTCCGATGCTCTGGATGTTGATGCCTCTTTGAGCCACGAGTTTCAAGCCCTTGATGATTTCCAGATAGAGCGCATAGATGTCCCAATAGAAGTGATTGCCCGTCTCGATGAGATGGTTGTCGAAACGTGTCAGTTCTTCCAGATTGAACTTTCCATCTGATAAACTACCGATAATGGTTCTTCCGCTGGTGGCACCTAAATCCACTGCAAAGAAGTATTTTTTTTGTTCCATTTTGCTAGGTTTTTAAGTCTAATTTTATGTTATTGATTTCTAAGTTTAATTTCTGTTGATTCCGAAGTTCCTTATGTGTTACTTCAAAGTCTTTGTTGAAATTTTCGGTGCAAAGATAGACCTAAATCGTGAAATGCAACAAGGGATTTTGATTTTCAGCCCTTGATATTTGGCGGCAGTATAAAATTGGGGAAGTGATGGATGTTTTTGGGGGAGAAGTGATGAAAGAAGGATCATAGAATGGGAGGCTTAAAGGGGTGTATGGATAAAAGGGAATAATCCAATGGGCTGGAATAAGACAAGGCTGCTTGTGAACCTTTAGTTCTGCAAGCAGCCTATAAGCATTTGATAATTATGAGTTGATAAATGTTAGTAACGTATTTTATTATGATTCTGATATAGTCTGTTCTGTTTTTCTGAATTATCTGTTCATGTTTCTGAAATCTGAAGGCTTCATGCCCGTCTGACTCTTGAATTTTGAAGAGAAGTAGTCTGGCGACTCGAAATTAAGGCGGTAGGCTATCTCCTTGATGCTATCATCGGTAGTAGAAAGCAGTTCCTTTGCCCTCTGCAGTTTCAGATTCTGTTGGTAAAGGGCAGGTGCGAAACCGGTGTGCTCCTTGAAGAGCTTGCGGAAGGAAGAATAGCTGATGCCGAGTTCCTGCGCAATCTCCTGAATGGTAAGGTTGCCTTCCAATGATTCGCGGATGCGAAGACGGGCTTTATTGATGATATCCACATGCTTTGAATCTTTATTCAATTCAATATTACGCTCCAAGGAGTACATCAGTCCGATGAGATGGTTGGCGATACCTGCCAAGGTTTGCTGGGCGTATGCAGCTTCTTCCTGAGCGGTGCGTCGTGCCTCTTCGTAAAGGTTGACGATTTCGTTGCTAAACCCTACGTGATAGATCGGCTTCTCTGGAGAGAGGAACTTATGCTTCACTCGGTCGTTGATGTTTCTTCCTTTGAATCCTATCCAATAGCTTTTCCATCCTTTTCCTTGTTTAGGGTGGTAAGTATGCCATTCGCCAGGGAACAACAGGAAGATGTCGCCAGCTTTGATGACGGTCTCTGGGCAGTGGGCTGACTGGAAAACACCTTCGCCCTCTGTCAGATAGAGCAACTGGAATTCATCCAGCGTTCTGCCTTTGTTGATGTCAAAATAGTAGCCGTCAGCATGTCCCTTGGTAGGATAGCTGTCGTACGGTTCTATCACCTCATATCCGATCGTGCTGATGGTGAGTCCCCACTGTGCATCCCGTTCTGAGGCGAGCAAATATTTACTTGTCTGCATAGACCTTTTGTTATAAATGGTAGTTGTAACTTGTTTCTTTTGCAAAGTTACTAAAAAAAAAGGAAATGCAGAATTTTTCTATGTTTATCGTTTCTAATATACCTATTTATATATTATAATATAAGCAATTTTAAGGAACTGAATCCAATATTTTAGGTTTGTTATCAAAAAAATAGGTTTAATAATCAAAATTTAAGGTAGCAAAATAAACCGATTCTGTACTTTTGCAACCGAAATAATTCTAAAACAAGACTTAAACGAAGTTAGGAATAAACTAAATCAAGAGCTTATAGTGAAGTGATCAACTAAAATGAATTGGTGGTAAGCTAAAAACAAGATTAGTGATCGACTAAACAAGAGCATTCTTAATTAGCTTTGTACAAGATGAACCTATTCGTTGCCTAAAGGAAGTTGAAACTTATATGCAATTTCAAAATCATTCTGCAATAGCATTTGAGGCTTTCAGATGAATATTGTTGTTGTCATTAAGCAAATTGACTTTTTGGGTATATAGGGGATTGGACAGAACATAAAACCTATATAAAATATGAGCAAACAAAACAAAATGATGAAAAAGTCTGTGTTGCCATTTGCATTGGTATGCTCAGCGCTCATGCTCAACCCTTACGTGGGGGGGGCAGGCTCATGCTGAGGTGCAGAACGTGCAGCAGGCAAAGGCTGTCAAGGGTACGGTGGTCGATGAGACTGGCGAACCTGTGATTGGTGCGACAGTACTGGTCGTTGGCGGAAGTGCATCACAAGGTACGATTACCGATATGGATGGTAACTTCAGTATCAACGTAAGGCCAGGTCAGAAACTCAAGATTACCTATATTGGTTACGACGAAAGTATCGTATCAGCCAAGGAAGGCATGAAAGTTCAGATGAAGACTTCTGGTGCCGTTTCTCTGAATACCGTTGAGGTGGTTGCCTATGGTGTGCAGAAGAAGGTAACCATGACCGGTGCCATCTCCAGCGTGAAGAGCGAGGATTTGGTCCGCACTTCTGTAGGTTCTGTCAACAATGTGTTGGGTGGTCAGCTTTCTGGTGTGACTACCGTTCAGTATTCCGGTGAGCCAGGTGATGATGCAGCGGAAATCTTCGTTCGTGGTAAGGCTACATGGGGAGACTCACAGCCTCTCATCCAGGTGGATGGTGTAGAGCGTACGATGGCTGATATCGACCCAAATGAAATCGAAAGTGTAACCGTTTTGAAGGATGCCTCTGCAACAGCCGTATTCGGTGTGCGTGGTGCCAATGGTGTTGTCCTGATTACTACCAAGCGTGGTTCACAGGGTAAGGCCAAAATCAGCGTATCTACTTCTTGGACAGCACTTTCACCTACCAAGATGGTAGAGCAGGCTAGTTCTTACGAGTATGCCAACTTCTATAATCAGATGTCTCTGAATGATTATGAGATGCGTGCAAACAAGAGTGTGGCAATCGGCAAATATCCAAGTTTGGATGCATATGCTTCTGAAAACCCCTTCTCTAACAGCTTCACTGATGGTATCATTCAGAAGTTTGCCACTGGCTCAGACCCTATCCGTTTCCCAAGTACCAAGTGGGCTGATTACATCATGAAGGATGTAACGCTTCAGCAGCAGCACAACTTGAATATCTCGGGTGGAACTGATCGTGTGAAGTACTTTATCTCTGCAGGTTATTACTCTCAGGATGGTCTTTTCAAGGAGTTTGATGCTGGATACAACTATGGTTATCAATATCATCGTTTCAACTACCGTTCTAACCTCGACCTCAAGGCAACCAAGACTACAACCTTGTCGTTCAATGTGGCAGGTAACGTGAGCAATGCTGATAAGCCTTATACAGGTTCTGGTGCAGCCGGCTTGATTAAGCAGATTTATTATGCAACCCCATTCTCCAGCCCTGGTATCGTGGATAATAAGTTGGTTTATTGTACCGCCGACTATGATGATCAGAAGTTGCCGTTCGTAGGTAATGCAGGTATGGGTTACTATGGCAATGGATTCATGCAGACCAATATCAATAAGATTCAGATGGACCTCGTTCTCGACCAGAAACTTGACTTCATAACCAAGGGATTGAGTTTCAAGGCAAAGGGATCTTATAACTCTGCCTATACCATTAATAAGCAGGGTAAGAGCGTCGTGGCTTCATTCAATCCGCTCATACAGTATGAGAAAGACGATCAGGGTCAATTTATCTTGGATGCTGAAGGTAACAAGAAAATAATCTTAAATGCTGATGGTACACCATATATTGTATATCGTCAGAATGGCAATGATACAGATCCTTCTTATTCGGCATCTCAGGCTAAGGCTCGTGACTGGTATCTGGAGGGTAGCTTCAACTATTCCCGTGTATTCGATAAGCATACCGTTAATGCACTGCTCCTTTACAACCAGTCGAAGCAGTATTACTATTCTAAAGATTCTTATCCTGATGTACCTCGTTCTTACGTAGGTCTTGTGGGTCGTGTTACTTACGATTATGCCAACCGATATATGGCAGAGTTCAACATGGGTTACAACGGATCAGAGAACTTTGCGCCAGGCAGACGCTTTGGTGTCTTCCCTGCAGGTTCCGTGGGATGGATTCTCAGCGAGGAGAAGTTCTGGAAGCCAATTTCCAAGGTGGCATCTTTCTTCAAGATTCGTGCATCTTGGGGTCTCGTTGGTAACGACAAGACCAAGGACGCTATCCGATTCATGTATCTCGCCGATCCATATATCACGGGCAGCTATGGCTTGACAAACAATATGAGCAACTGGGCAGATACATACGGTTATCTTTTTGGTAACGCTCAGTCGGGTACCGTTCAGGGAACCTCTTCTATAGCAGGTGCATACGAGTCTATCAAGAACAACCCTGATATTGGTTGGGAGAAGGCGTTCAAGCAGGACTATGGTTTCGACCTGTACTTCTTCGGCGACCGCTTTAAGACTACTTTCGATTATTATCGTGAGCATCGTACCGATATCCTTGTTCGTGATGAAACAGTTCCATCAACCATCGGTTTCACCATGCCTTATACCAATGCCGGTGAGACCAAGTCATGGGGTTGGGAGCTTTCGCTCGGTTACAATGATAAGATAGGTAAGGACTTCCGCTTCTGGGGCAAACTGAATCTCTCTTACAACCAGAATGAAATTGTAGAGATGAAGGAGGAGCCTAAGAAGAATGAATACATGATGGCAAGGGGTCATCGCATCGGTGCCCGTTCTATGTATAAGTTCTGGAAGTATTACGAGGGCGAACAGACCAAGGTAGAGTATGAGAAGACATTTGGTCAGCCATTCCCAGCACAGCTGAAGGATTACCTTATGCCTGGCGATTGTGTATATGTCGATCTTGACGGCGATGGCAAGATAAATCCTAATGATAAGACCCGTGACAATGGTTATACGGATGATCCTGAGTACATGGCAGGTTTGACACTTGGTTTCAACTACAAGCGCCTGACCTTCAACATGCAGCTCACTGGTGCATGGAATGTAAGCCGTTACATCACCGATGTGTTCCGTCAGCCATTCTACTGTTCTTCCAATACAACCCAGGGTGGACTTCTTTCATACCATGTTAACAATACATGGACACCAGGAAGCTATGAGTCGCAGAATGCGCTCTATCCACGTGCCACTTGGGATAATGCTGAGCAGAACTATACAGAATCTGACCTTTGGGAGAAGGATGCCAAGTATCTTCGTCTGAAGACAGTCTCTTTGTCATACGATTTCATCAATCCTACTTTCAAGAAGATAGGTATGAACAAGTGCGAGGTAACCCTTTCCGGATACAACCTCCTTACCTTTACTCCTTATAAGTGGGGTGACCCGGAGACCAGAGCTTCTAATGCTCCATCTTACCCATTGCAGCGCACCTACACCATTAGTTTGAATGTAGGCTTCTAATCAAAAGGTAATGTAAATAAATGAACAAAGAAACAATGAAACATAATATACTATTACATAGTGCAGTAGCAATGCTCATGGCAGGTGCAGCGTTTACCGCTTGTACTGATACCATTGCCGTGGGTGATGCCTCTCTTGACAAGGCAACCAGTTCTACTGCCACTATCGACTCTGTATTCCAGAATGCAGAATATACACGTGAGTTTCTTGTAGGTATCTACTCCAAGCAGTATTATGGCTTACCTTATTATAATGGTGGAACCAATATGCCTCATGCGGGTAACCCATATGCTGGTAAGTTTGATGCACTCACCGATTGCTGGCACGACTTCTTTAACGGACCTGCCGTATATACCAAGTACTATACAGGTTCTCTGACTGCCAATGTTGACCGTTCTGATGGTCTGGATGGTCCGCTTTATTCATACGATAAGGAATTTCAGTGGAAGTCGATTCGTGCTGCCCAGATTTTCCTGGCTAATGTAGATCGTGCTCCTGAGGCTGATATGACTCAGGAAGAGAAGAATCGCTTGAAGGCTGAAGCCCGTTGTCTGATGGTTGATGCCTTCTTCAATACCTTCCAGCATTTTGGTGGTATTCCTATCATGGATCATCCTTTGGAAATCGGCGAGGTGAGCGAACAAATGCCTCGTAATACGGTAGAGGAGTGTGTAAACTGGATGGTAGCTGAGCTCGATCAGGCTATTGCCGAGAGTGCTTTGCCATGGAAAGCCACGGCTACAATGAACGGTCGTTGGACCAAGGCAGGTGCGATGGCTTTGAAGTGCAAGGTCTTGCAGTTTGCTGCCTCTCCTTTGCTGAATCCTGAGGATGGAAAACCATATTATGATGGTGCTTCAGAAGAGGTGAAGCCATATATCATGTACACAGATGCTTCTAAGTATCAGGAACGTTGGGATGCCTTTGCCAAGGCCTGTGATGATTTCTACAACAAGTTGCAGCAGGAAGGCGAGTATCAGCTTGAGGAAGCCAATATTCCTGCCAACGTTACCAAGGCAGAAGCGAAGGTGCCTTACTATCGACTGGCTTATCGCCGTGGTTATTACCTCAATGCTTCTACCGAGGTATTGCACACTGTGCGTGTACAGGGTAATGATATGACCGGTGCAGGCCGTTATTGCTGGCACTCCTGGTATTCTAAGACTGTGCCACGTAATGCTTATTGCCCTACACAGGAGTATGTGGAGAAGTTCTCTTGGAATGATGGCGAGCCATTCAACTGGGACAATGCTGCCAAGAAGACCTATAAGAGCCAGGCTACTCAGCCAGACTCTACCATGGTATATCATAAGGATGGAAGCTTTACTGTGAATGTGACAAACTTCGTAACCAACAAATATACAGGTGCAGTTACCCGCAATAAGAAGTCTCTGCATACCATGTTCGTAGATGGAACAGTGCCTGCAGGTAGCCGACAGATTACCACTGTGCTTACCCGTGATCCACGCTTGTATGAAGAGTGCATCGTGAATGGTCAGAACATGAACCTCGACTGGAATACTGCTTCTATGACCGGTTATCCTTGGGAGATTTGGTATAGTGGAAATGATGGTGGTACAGGTGTCTTGACCCAGCAGAATACCATGTTTGGTTCCGGCTACGGATTCAATAAGTATTACTTGGGTGCTGGTGGTTATCCTACTGATGATGCCGCAGACTCTTACCGTTTCCCAACCCAGTGGGTTGCCTTGTCATTGCCTGAGTTCTATCTGCAGTATGCAGAGGCTCTCGTGAAGCGCAGCAATAAGGATGTAAATAAGGCAGTGGAGATGGTAGATAAGGTTCGCTCTCGTGTAGGTCTTCCTACGATGGCTAGGGTTTGGATAAATTCTACATACCGCAAGGCAAAAGGTTATACTGCAACTACAGCGGAGGGTGCTTTGGGTACGACAGTAACATTGAGTAATGGTGCAACTTCCAATGAGTTTATGGAGGAACTTCTCGATGAGCGTGTGCGTGAGTTGGGTCTTACCAATGCCCGCTGGTTCGATATGGTTCGCCTGAAGCGTACCGATTGGATGACCAAGCAGCTCCATGGCTTGATGCAGTATCGTCTGATTCAGACTAGTGATGGTTTCCAGAGCCGTAATGCAGCCTGGGTAGGAGCAGACCGTGAGAATGACCCTTCATCAACACAGCCTCTGTTCTTCTTGAGTTGCATCAAGACAATTACTGCCAACAGCCGTTATCTCTGGGCTAAAGATCCTAAGAGTAACGAGGTGAAGAAATGGCTACTTGACCCACTTCCACAGGCAGAAATTAATAAGAATTATGGTCTTGTTCAGAATCCTGGTTGGGAGTAATGAACTCTTTGGGACTAACAAACTAAAATGAATTTGTATATGAAAACAAAGAATATATATATGTTGTCATTGCTTGCAGGCATGAGCCTGCCTGCAATGGCGCAGCAGGACATCGTGGACTCTGTGGCATATAAAGACCAGACTGTAGATGTGGGTGCCAATCACACCTTCACCCGTGAGCAGTCAACTTCTGCCGTCAGCGTCATCACCAACAAGGATGTCAACAAGCGTGGCGCACGCAACATTGGTAATAATATCTTGGGTTCAGGCTCAGGTCTTGTAGGTCTTGATGGCGCAGGCCTGTTTCATGCCCAGAATCCTACATTCTATATTCGTGGCGTCCAGTCTTCAAGTGGCAGCACTCCTCTTTTCATTGTGGATGGAGTGGAGCGTGCCATTGAGAATGTGGTAGCAGAGGATGTGGAGAGCGTATCTATCCTGAAGGATGCAGCCGCAACGGCTCTCTATGGTTACAAAGGTGCCAACGGCGTGGTTCTGATTACTACCAAGCACGGTAAGTATAATACCAAGTCGATTACTGCCTCTTATGATCACGTGTTCTCTTTCCTGACCAACAAGCCTAAGATGGTAGATGCCGCTACATACGCATCAGCTGTCAACGAGGCTTACCATAATCAGAATGGTGGCGATGTCTATAGTGCAGATGTCATCAATGCCTATAGAGACGGTTCCAATCCGCTCTATTATCCAAATGTAAACTGGGCTGATGAAACTTTCCGTAATGTATCGAACAACGATCGTTTCAACATCGAGTTCAAGGGTGGTACCAATAACTTCCGTTATTATACCAACGTGCAGTTGCTCACCAACAAGGGATTCATCAAGAATTTCCAGAACGACGGTTATTCTACACAGAATAAATACACCCGCGGAACCTTGCGCTCTAACATGGATATTGACCTGGGTCCTAAGACCAAGCTGCATACCCACCTGTATGGCTTGCTGACAGAACAGTCGCAGCCAGGAGCTCAGGCTGATCTTTGGAGCATGATTTACAAGGTGCCAGCCAATGCTTTCCCAGTGAAGGTTTCTGAAACGGTTTGGGGTGGTAATTCTGTATATACTACGAACAACCCAGTGGCTCAGAGTCAGGGTGCTGCCTATTACAAGAACCACCAGCGTGCTCTTTATGCTGATTTGGTATTGAATCAGGATCTCTCTTCTATTACAGAAGGATTGAGTGCACAGGCTCAGTTGGGTTACGATACCTGGTCGAATGTATATGAGGATCATTCCAAAACTTATCGATACAGTTATTACGAGGTTCCAACCAATGGTGCTGTGATAGCTGATGGACAGGCAAAGATGGCTTCAGTGTTGGGTACCGACTCAAACATGGGTACTGGTTCTAACAACAACAACTGGATTCGCCGTTGTGTATGGAATGCAGCCATCAATTACGATAGAACTTTCGCAGAGAAGCACAATGTGTATGGACAGTTGAAGTACGATTACGAGTACAACGACAAGACGGGTACTAACACCACCGTTTATCGTCACAATGTATCTCTCTTCGCTCATTATGGCTTCGATAGCAGATATCTCTTGGATGTAGCGCTCGTTGAGTCGGGTTCCAGCCGTCTGGCTCCTGGCAGCAAGTGGGCTTTCTCTCCAAATGTTTCTGCAGCATGGAACCTCTCTAACGAGGCTTTCATGAAGAATGTGAAGTGGGTTGACTTCCTGAAGTTGCGTGCATCTTGGGGTAACCAGTCACTCGACGTGCTCCCTGGCGATAACGTATGGACCTATTACGATCAGTTCTATCTGATGAATGGTAATTCTTATCCATTCGATGCCACTTATACTGGTACACAATGGGGTAATACTTATCTCGGAACAGCCCGTACTCAGGGTCTCGGCCATGAGCAGTCTAGCAAGTTCAATGTAGGTTTCGATGCCACTCTCTTTGGCAGTTTGAATATTTCTGCTGATTACTACTACCAGCACCGTTACAACATCTGGTATTCTACAGCAGGCAGCTATTCTGGAGTCTTCGGATTGGACGCTCCTTATGAGAATGTAGGTGTCATCAACCAGAAGGGCTTTGAGGTTTCTGCTGATTACAGCAAGAAACTCAACAAGGATCTCACCATCAGTTTGGGTGCATCCATGACATTGAACAAGACCATCGTTGAGGAGCAGGCTGAGACACCGCAGCTCTTTGCCAATACCTCTTCTACAGGTAAGCGATATGGTCAGGCGTTCGGTTATGTAGCCAATGGCTTCTTCCAGAAGAGCGATGACCTGAATGGCGATGGAGTGATTTCTGCCGCAGAAATGAAGCAGTTGGGCTATCCTGTACAGAACTTTACTACGGTTTATCCTGGTGATATCAAGTATGTGGATCTGACAGGTGACGACAAGATTGATACCAACGACCGCAAGGCGATAGGTTACAGCACTACAGCGCCAGACCTCTATTACAACTTCCACCTGGGTGTGGAGTATAAGCGACTGGGTATTGATGCGATGTTCCAGGGAGTAGGCAAATGGACCGGATTCATGACCACCAATGGTCTGTACCGTTCGGCTGTGGCAAGCAACACCTTGTCGCAGTATCTTTACGAGAACTCCTGGTCTGCAGAGCGCAACAATACAGAGAATGCCAAGTTCCCACGTCTTTCTGCAACAAGCAATGCCAACAACAATACAAACAATACGCTCAATATGTTTGACCGCAGCTACCTGAAGCTCCGCTATGTTGAGATGTATTACTACTTGCCGGAGGCATTGTTGAACAAGGCTGGATTTATCAGCAACGTGAAGTTGTATGTACGTGGTACCGACCTCTTTACAGCTGATCATCTCGATAAGGCAGATGCTGCAGCATACGGCACAACGCAGCCTCTTACAAGAAGTCTTCAGCTTGGAGCTGCAGTAACATTCTAAATTTAAGGAATTACGATTATGAAAGTAAATAAAAAACTATTTTGCTTTGCATTGGCTGCTATGGCGTTGTCTTCTTGTAACATGGACTACAATGAATATACAGCTTACGACAAGGAGTATATACAGCGCTCATTCAGCTATGTGGGTGGATTGATGACCACGATATACACAGATATCGATACAGACTGGGGCAATCTTTCGGGTGCCATGCTCTCTTCTGCAACAGATGAGTCGGAGTATAGCCACGATGGTAACTCCGTGGAAGATTTCTTCAATGGCAACTGGAGTGCATCTAATGCACACCAGACCATCTGGTCTTCTGCTTATCAGGGCATCACCTATTGCAATGAGGTTATTGACAACTGGTCTAATCTTGAGTTTGACCAGTTCAAGCTCAATACCGATTACGAGAAGCAGATGTTCCTCTACAATAACTATCAGTATGAGGCTCGTTGGGCACGTGCTTACTTCTATTTCACCCTGGTTCGCCAGTATGGCGGTGTTCCTTTCAAGGACCATAACACCACAGGTACAGAAGAAACAGCTCTGCCACGCACCAGTTCTGATGACATCTTCAACTTCATCATCAAGGAGTGTGATGACATCAAGGATAAGATTATCGAAGACTATGCCGGTAAATCGGATATGATTCTTTCTAAGGCAGAAACCGGTCGTGCCAACAAGTATGCAGTTCTTGCCTTGAAGGCTCAGGCAGCCCTCTATCATGCTTCACCTCTCTTCACCCAGGGTAAAACCGATGAGGAGAAGAAGAATCTCTGGGCTATCGCTGTGGCTGCCAACAAGGAACTGATTGATGCTGCTGAGGCTAAGGGTTATGGTTTGGCTACCAACCTGGAAGATCTTTGGGGTAAGGAATACTATTCAAATGTTTCCAGCACTAAGGAGATTCTCTTTGCCCGTCGTACTGCATCATCCAATACCTTCGAGGGCTACAACTTCCCTGTTGGTTATTCATCTGGTCAGGGTGGCAACTGTCCAACCCAGGACCTTGTAGATGCTTTCGAATGTACAGATGGTAAGAGCATTTCAGAGAGTCCTCTCTATGATGCGAATGATCCATACGCCAACCGCGATCCTCGACTTGCCAAGACAATTGTTGTGAATGGTGAGAAATGGCCAAACGACCTTGCCGATTACAATAGTGAGCATCCTACTATCGAAACCTATACAGGTGGTTATCACTCCCGTACAGGTAATGCGGCAGGTAAGTCATACGCTACTACCACCGGTTACTATCTGAAGAAATTCTGTAATGCCGATCAGATTCTCCGTGCCCGTTCTGGCGTAGCTGTTACTACCTCTCCTCACGGTTGGTTGACCTTCCGTATGGGTGGCATGTATTTGAACTATGCCGAGGCTCTTTATGAGTACTTCAAGGCATGTGGCAATGGAAATGCGGCAGATGCCAGTGGCGTTGTGGAATATACAGATGCAGAAGGCAATGCGCAGAGTGTGACAGTTCCTGCTTCTCAGACTGCAGCCAAGATGGCTAGCAAGACCCGTGAGCGTTCAAGCATGCCTGCTTTCGCTACAGGTATGACCAACGATGAGTTCTGGGCTGAGTATAAGAATGAGCGCCGCGTGGAGCTTGCCTTCGAGGGACACCGTTTCTACGACGTGCGTCGCTGGATGGAAGATGGCGATAAGTTCATGAACATCCACCGCATGGAAATCACCAAGAACGAGGATGGTACCTTTACTTATAAGAAGGTGGCTGTGACTCGTGGTGATGGACAGTGGCAGAGTAAATGGAATCTCTTCCCATTCAACCAGACAGAAATCATGAAGTCGGGTGGTGCCATTACCCAGAATCCTGGATGGTAATCCTCCAGCTTCCCAAAAGAACAAAGATTTTGAATCTCCTGTCAGAAATCATTTCGCCCACCTTCGGGTGGGCAGATGATTTGGGATAAGGACAACATATTAAAATCAAATTATTAACAACTAAACGTTTTAACAATGAAAAAGTTTACTTTTATTGCAATGCTTTTGGCTGTATTCGCAATGACAGCAAAGGCTCAGGTGATGGACAAGTACTTCTTCAAGGTGCCAACTGATAAGATGTCTGAGGGCTGGATTATCCAGGATGCAGGTAACTTCGCAGCAACACCTGGTAAGGACTACCTTGAGGTACAGAACAAGAAGAATGGTGGTCGTATGCTCAACTATTTCTGGAATGAGGCTGCATGGGCTGGTGTAGATCCTGCTACTCTTCCTAATCACACCTACAAGTTCACCATGGACTTGAACATGTCTAACATGGCTGCCCGTGCAGACATGGAGTTTACACTTCTTCCTGTAGGTATCTGTACTTCTTCTGATAATCGTGTAAGTACTCACAACTATCACTGGTACAAGGTTAACGAAGGTGATGACTATTTCTTCCGTTGGAGAGTAGGCGAGAAGCCTGCTGCCGCTAATGGTGATTACACTATTTGGATTAACGAGGAGCCAACAGCAAAGAACGACTGGAATCAGACTACAGAGGAGACTCTTACCCTCTCAAGCCAGAAGACTTACAAGTTTGCTGTTGCCATCAACACAGAAGCTAAGACTGCAACTTACACTATTGCAGATGAAGAAGGTACAGTGTTGAAGACAGGTGTTCATAACTATACATGTACAGAGGATCGTGCCGGTATCTTCGTATTCGGTATGAACGGTACTTCTACTCACCAGCTCTCTAACATCGGTCTTTCTTACGAGGCTGAGGGTCCATTCGCTCAGGAGCCTTCTGTAGATTTGTTTGCTGCTATCGGTGAGCAGCGTGCTTATTACGTAACCTTCCCAGAGGGTCATGTATTGCATTGGACTCAGCTCGGTGATGCTGAGGACCTTAGTAGTAATGCTTATGCTGATGGTGAGGAGTGTTCTGTAGCTTATGGTGATGCAACTGATACCCGCGAGATGGAGACCACCGGCGAAGGCGGTTCTAAGATTATCTTCTGCAACAAGTCTGGCCAGTTGAAGGTTTGGACAACTCTTGAGGATGACGAGACCAACAAGTCTAACGAGGTTGTCAACGACGTAGTTTGTGAGCAGATTACCATGCCTACACCATCTGCTTCAATTGTTAACGTAGAAGAGGGCTACAAGAAGGTTTATCAGATTGTGGCTGATAACTCTGAGACTTTGATGAAGCCTACAGTTACTATCCACTATAAGAAGACTGTTGGTGGTGTGACAACTGAGGGTAATGTGTTGACAGGTGAGACTATTGCATTGGATGGTCAGGGTTCATTGGAACTTTATTCATACGACGGTACCCACCCTGTAGAGATGCCTTGGTATGCTCCATCAGAGAAGGTTACTGTAGAAAACAACGTTGAGTACGTAGTAGCTGATAAGAAGGACTACGCTTGGTCTAAGGAGGAGTGTGATGCAGCAAAGACTGGCTTCACAGTAACAGAGATTGTTGATAATGCCAACAAGTCACACTGGGACCGCGCTTATTCAACCCAGATGTATGGTTATGATGCGAATGGTAATGCTACTGCATGCACAGAGGCAGATAAAGATAACTATGTATCTACCAAGTCTGGCTTTGGTTTCTATGATATGGCAAGTATTGGTACTAATGATGCCAAGTGGAATGTTCAGGTTCCTGAGGATGCAACAACAGCATTTGCTCCATTGGCTCCAACTGCAGACTTCATTGCCAACTCTAAGTATGTAGCTTCTGCATGGAGCATCTTCCCACTCGAGGGTATCGTTTACTACAACACAGCTATTACCAATGCTGTTTTAACTCTCGACGCTAAATATACATCTGATGATGTAGAGAAGCCAAACTTCTACATCGTTCATACTCGTAATGGTTACGACCGTCCTGACAAGGGTGATTGCAACAAGACAACTGTTTGTGTAGCAGGTGAGAATTTCAATCTCTTCCGTTACGATACAGCTCTCTGCGACGTAAAGGTAATGACTTACAAGGGCTTTGTGCCAGGCGTTTCTGGTATCAAGAATGTAAATACAGCAGAGACCGCAGCTTCAGCAGTGAAGAAGGTAGTAACCAAGAATGGTGTAGTTATCGTAAAGGATGGCAAGACATTCTCTGTAGCTGGTGCTCAGATTAAGTAATTTGTTTTCATTGATAAAAGCATTGGCAATTATGGTTTCTATAATTTGCCGAAATTGAATCAATCATTTTCGTGTAAAGGGATGCAGGGATGCATCCCTTTCTTTGTCTTCTTCTCTTCTTAATTTTCCCTTTTTTCTTTGTCTTCTTCTCTTCTTAATTTTCCCTTTTTTCTTTGTCTTCTCTTCTTCTTGGTTTTCCTTAGTCTTTCTTCTCTTCTTCTTGGTTTTCCTTGTTTTTTTACCTTTTTACTTTTTTACCTTTTTACCTTTAAAATTGCTTTTTTACCTTTTTACCTTTAAAAAAGCCTTTTTCTCAAAATAATAGGGTTAAATATCATATTTTATGGATGCTTTCTCAAATATTCTGTGTACTTTTGCCAACAAATCAGTTAAACCTGAATAAACAACAATAAATAAACATAAAACCTACCATAATGAATAAAAAACTACTCGCAACATCTGCTTTAGCATTATTGGTAAGTATGGGTGCAAATGCCCAGCGCTTTACTGATAAGTTGGATCGCGGACTCATTGCTGTACAAACCACAAACGGTGTGTACTGCTCTTGGCGTATCCAGGCTGATGAATACTATGATGTAAAGTACAATCTTTACAGAAATGGTACTTTGGTAAACTCAGAACCCCTTGATGTTTCCAACTTTACTGATAAGTCTGGCTCATCAAGCAACACTTATACCGTAAAGGCGGTTGTAAATGGGGTAGAGCAGGCAGCTTCCAAGGCTGCTACTGTATTCAATAGTAATTATAAGGAAATCAAGATTAAACACGATGCATCGCTCAAGGCTACTTATGAGCCTAATGATGCCTGCTGCGCTGATGTAGATGGCGATGGCGAGGTGGAAATCCTGATGAAGTTCAACAATAAGGAGGAAGCTGAACAGCTCTATCCAAAGAACGGACCAACCATCAATGGCGTGGCAACCAAGGAGTATTCTATGTTGGCTTGTCTGAAACAGGATGGTACTGTGCTCTGGTGGGTGAACTGTGGACCTAACATGGGTGACTTCCAGAACAATGAGCAAAATATCGTTGGCTACGACTGGGATATGGATGGCAAGGCTGAGGTCGTAATGCGACTCGAAGAAGGCTCTACCGTCCACATGGCTGATGGTACAATTTATACCATTGGTGCCGATGGCAAGAATGGAACTTCCTGGACCAACTATCGTGAGCCAAAATCTTCAGGTTCCGTAGAGTGGTTTACCCATTATGGCAAGGAGTTCCTCTGGTATTGCGAGGGTGCTACCGGTAAGCCATACCAGTGCATCGAGTTCCCATTGAAGCGTCTGGAAGATGGAGAAAAAGACTTGAAAGCAGCATGGGGTGATGGCTATGGTCATCGCAGCAGCAAGTATTTCTTCGGTGCTCCTTATCTGGATGGCAAGCATCCAAGCATCTTCCTGGGTCGTGGTATCTATACCCGTCATAAGTTTATCGCCTACGATGTAGATCCTAATACTCATGAGTTGAATGTTCGCTGGAAGTGGACCAACAACCAGCCGGGTTCTCCTTGGTATGGTCAGGGCTATCACAACTATATCATTGCCGATGTGGATTGGGATGGACGTGATGAGATTGTATGGGGTTCCATGGTGATTGATGATAATGGTATGGGTCTCTCTACCACAGGTCTCGGTCATGGTGATGCCCAGCATGTAAGTGATTTCAATCCTTATATCCATGGTCAGGAGATGTTTGCCTGCAATGAGGATAAACCTGCCAACAACTATCGCGATGCAACTACCAGCAAGATATATTATCGCAAGACAGATACCAATGATGATGGTCGCTGCCTGGCTGGTAATTTCTATAATGACATTCCTGGTGCCGTAGGTCACAGTGCGCATGATACACCGATATCTACCGTCACCAATGATCATGTATCCCTGAATACGAATGGTCTGAGCATGAACTTCCGTATCTACTGGGATGGCGATTTGCAGGAGGAATGCTTCAATAATACAGAGGTAACCAAGCCAGGACAGGGTACTATAGCAACCCTCACGGGCGCTTATTCCAACAATTCAACCAAGGCAACTCCTTGTTTCCAGGGTGATGTCTTCGGCGATTGGCGTGAGGAAGTGATAGAGCGTACTGCTGATAACAATATCCGCATCTATACCACTACTGAGCCAACCAAGTGGCGCAACTACTCTCTGTGGTACGATCATCAGTATCGCAATGCGATGGTATGGCAGCCATGTGGATACAACCAGCCTCCACATGCATCTTACTTCCTCGGCGAGTTGGAAGGCATTACGATTGCTCCTCCACCACTCACTACTACGGGTCGTGAAGAGGTATCTTCTGCCATCACCAAGTCTTTGGACGGCAAGCATGCGCTTCTCGCTACTACTGGAGATGCCACTGTAAGCGTGGCTAATGGTGCTGCTCCTGCTATCTTTACCGATAATGCTCCTTCATGGGTGCAGGGTACGGCTGCCAGCGAGTGCAAGACCAAAGATACTGAAATCCAATATACTTATTATACACATACCCTCACTGGCGGTGCCTTCTCTGGCAATATGCGCTTAGTGAAGCAGGGCGATGGTACACTCATTCTTCCTAATGTGACCCAGACCTACACAGGCAAGACGGATGTGTGGGCAGGTACACTGCAGTTTGATGGAACGATGGAGAAGAGCCCGGTATGGCTGAACCGCTTTGCTGAGTTGAATTCCAACGGCGGTAACTTCAAGGGCGGCATCAAGGCTGACTATGGTTCTATCATCCGTCCGGGCGGTAAGGACCAGGTTGGTACGCTGACTACTTCCGATCTCCAGCTCGGTTTCGGTGCTCGCGTCCTCTTCGATGTGAACGGCAAGAATGTAGATAAGTTGGTAGCATCCAAGATGAGTATCGAGAAGAAGAATTGGGAGAACGGTCCTCAGTATTCTGCTCCGGTATTCGAGTTTACATCGGCTCCTCAGCCTGGTACCTATACTTTGGCAGAGGTAGGCGAACTGACTGGCAACTTGTCTGATATCACAGTAGAAGGCCTTTCTGGCGAGAAGTTCAAACTGGTTTATGCTAATGGTAAGTTGACTATCACTGTAAGCGATTCACGCGATAGTGAGCCTGTAGTCTGGACAGGTGCTAACGGTTCTATATGGGACTTGATGGAGTCTGAGAACTTCGGTTCTTCTGACAAAAAATTCGTTTCGGGTGATAACGTAACCTTCGATGATACAGCCGTTAAGACTGCCGTAGAGATCAATGAGGATCTCGCTCCAGGCAGCATCCTCTTCAACAATAATAGCAAGGAATATACCTTGTCTGGTAATGGTGCTATCGAAGGCAATGGCTCTGTTACTTTGAAGGGTTCGAAGGCTGTCAATATCAAGAATACCAACCGATATACGGGCGGTACCTATATTGATGGCGGTTATCTCAAACCTGCATCGCTTGCCAATAAAGACGGACTGGAGTTTGGTTCGTTAGGTGCAGCCGACAATACCATTACCATGTCCAACCAGGGCAAGTTGTGGGTCAATACAGCCATGACTTCTTCTCATCCTATTGTATTGGGCGAGAATGGTGGTCAGATAGAGACTGCTAATGGTGCCAATCTGATTGTGAATGGCGGTATCAGCAAGGCGAATAAGGGAACCAACCGAGACCTCTATAAGGTGGGTAATGGTACTTTGCAACTCAACTGTGCTGCCGATTTCGACAAGCTCTATATCAATGCCGGTAAAGTCTATGACTTCCAGGATGGACATTTCAATGGCAAGACGATTGTGCTGAATGGTAGCAAGGTAGTGCTGCAGGCAAGTAACAGTATCTATGGCGACGCCTCGGATAATGTGAACATCGAGGTGCCTAAGGGTAAGTCGGGTATCTGGTATCCTGATGGCCGATGCAACTACACTGGTAAACTGACAGGTGATGGAACCATCGACATCTATGCAACTTGGGTTCGCTGTCAATTCAAGGGCAACTGGAGCAACTTTGCTGGAACTATCAATGCAAAGCGTGGAAGCAAGAATGCTTACGAGCCTGTATTCGACTTCAATAATACTTATGGTATTCCATTGGCTACGCTCAATGTAGATTCCCGATTTACAAGTGATTGTGCTTTCTGTACAAATGGAAAGAGCTTTGCTATCGGTGCTTTGGCGGGTAGTGGCTATATCAGTAATGGAGGAAACTTCGGCTCTGGTGCCAATACGTTGACGATTGGTGGTAAGGATACAGACTTTGAGTTCAAGGGTTCTATCAATGGTAGTTCTGTAGTGAAGAATGGTGCGGGTGTATGGACTATCTCAAGTGAGAATGTGCTTGCCAATGCTAAGTCTTTGAAGATTGTGGATGGTGCTGTGAAGCTGAACAAGGCTGCAGCTACTTCATCCATGACGACTTCTACCATCCTCTATGTTCAGGATGCCGGTGAGCTTCGTGGTGTGGGTTATGCATACGGTATCAACCTTCTAAATGGCGGTGCCTTGCGCCCAGGAACTAATAAGCCTGCTTCACAGACCAGCAATACGGGTGTGATCTTCATCCAGAAGAACTTGAATGCTGAGGTCGGTTCTGGTATCTATGTGAACAAGACCAAGGCAGATTCTATCTCGGTAAATTCATATACCGGTGCGAAGTCTCCTGCATGGGCATTCCTCAATGTAGGTGGAAACGCTGTTCTGAATGGTACCATCTATGTAACCTACAAGAATACATGGAAACCTGAAGAGGGTGATTATGTGAGAGTCTTAGATTGCGCTGGCACAATCAGCGGTACTCCTACCTTTAACTTGCAGGCACTTCCTGATGGTTTGGGTTGGGATACAAGCAAGTTCCTTACAGAGGGAGTTGTCTATGTAGCCAATGCTACAGGTATCCGTGAGATTGGTTTCGACGCGGGTTCTTTCCAGGCAGATGTCTATACGCTCAACGGTTTCCGCATGACAAGTTTGCAGACTTCTATGGCTACTTTGCAGAGCGACTTGAAGAGTCGTGGCTTGGCTCCAGGTTTGTATATTGTTCGTACTGCCAAGGGAACTGTCAAGGTTACATTGAAGTAATCTAAGATATATTTTCAGTAAAGACTTTAGTTTGCTGGTTATAATATAGTTAATGAAATTTAAACGAGGGTGTGTCATAAGTCTATGGCACGCCCTCTTATTTTTTATTTTTCTGGGATTTTTTTTCATCGGATGACACGAAATTTATTCGGAGATTTCCTGCTGCGACGATTACTCACGGATTTTCGCGGAGGCGACCTGTTCGGTCGTTGCAGATACCCCCTGAGAGAGTGGAATATGTCCCACAGATTTCACAGATTTGCACAGATTTTTTGTGGGAGTTTTTTTGTCACGCAGATTTCGCAGATGACGCAGATTTTTTTATTCTTCTGGGATTTTTTTTCATCGGATGACACGGAATTTATTCGGAGGTTTCTTGCTAAGGCGATTACTCACGGATTTTCGCGGAGGCGACCTGTTCGGTCGTTTCAGATACCCCCTGAGAGTAGAACATGTCCCACAGATTTCACAGATTTACACAGATTATCTCTGCTTCAATTTCATTCCCTTCCTTCTCATTTCTCATTTCTCATTTGCTTGTCATTTCTCATTTCTCATTTGTCATTTCTCATTTTTAACGTCTTTCTCATTTGTCATTTATTCGTCTTTCTCATTTCTCATTTGTCATTTCTCATTTTCTTTTCCTGTCAAAAAATAGAGAAAAATGAGCAAAATATAAAGCGGAATTTGCATTATTTTTTTTACTTTTGCAGAGAAATTCTAAATTTATAATAAATGTCTGAAAAGACAATCTACTGATGAGAAAAAGACAATTATATATTCTTTCGCTTCTGTCTGTCTTCAGCGCTTTTGGAAATGAGTGCGCTTATGGACAGAATAATAGCGTTTATGGGCAGAATAATCGCATTTGCGGACAAAATAGAAACGCCTATGGTCAGAATAGTTCCGCTTATGGTCAGCAAAATAGTGGATTTGAAAAGCATCATTCGCAATTCCCGATGGAACGTCTCGACCGAGGACTGGTGGCTTTGCCGGCTGCCGGAAAGGGAATCTATCTCAGTTGGCGACTCCTCGGTACGGACAGCAAGAATGTCTGTTTCGATATAGAGCGGGATGGAAAAGTGATTGCTCATCATCTCAGAGCAACCAACTTTACTGACGCCAAAGGCTCTCCTGCACATTCTTATCGCATCATCACTTATCAGGATGAGCCGAAGATGGATGCCCTGATGCAACGGGAGGTTTCCAAACCAGTGAAGCCTTGGACGGATCTGTATAAGTCGCTGCCCATCCACCGTCCTGAGGGCGGGACTGCTCCAGATGGACGGGCCTATGTGTACACCCCGAACGACTGTAGCGTGGGCGACGTGGATGGCGATGGCGAGTATGAATTGATAGTGAAATGGGACCCTTCCAACTCTCACGACAATTCTCACGATGGCTATACGGGCGATGTGATTCTTGATTGTTATAAGTTCGACGGAACCCAGCTATGGCGCATCAATCTTGGCAAGAATATCCGTGCTGGAGCCCACTATACCCAGTTCTTGGTTTTCGACTTTGATGGCGACGGAAAGTCTGAAATGATTTGCAAGACTTCGGCTGGAAGCATCGATGGACAGGGCAGGTTTGTTAGCGAATCGGCTACAGATGCAGAGATTCGTTCGCTCGATAATGCGGCTGATTATCGCAACCGTAGGGGACGTATCAAGAATGGTCCGGAACTGCTCACTGTCTTCAATGGCGAAACGGGGAAGGCGATGCATACCATCTGGTATAATCCTAACAGAGCTTTCGGTGTGGGAAGGCAAGTGGCTGAGGGTGAACGACTTGAGGCTGATGGCTTTCCTGCTTATTCGTCTGTTTGGGGCGATCAGGACAACTATGGCAACCGTGGCGAAAGATACCTCGCTGGCGTGGCTTATCTTGATGGAGCTGCCCATCGGCCGAGTGCCGTGATGTGCCGAGGATACTACACCCGTTCTTATCTCTGGGCAGTGGATTTCGATGGTAAACAACTGACGACGAAGTGGTTGCATGCTTCTCTCACTCCTCACGACTGGGTGGTGATGGATGGCGAAGGCAAGGTAATCAAGGAGGCGCATGGTCTCTCTGCGACGGCCTTTGCACAGGGCGCCCACAGCCTGGCAGTAGGAGATGTGGATGGTGATGGATGCGACGAGATTACTTATGGCTCGGCTGCCATCAATCACGATGGAAGTCTGTTGTATTCCACAGGGCTCGGTCATGGTGATGCGCTCCATCTCTCTGATCTCGACCCAGACAGACCGGGTTTGGAAGTATTCATGGTACACGAAGAGCGGCCTTATGGTTCTGATTTTCGGGATGCCCGTACTGGCGAGATTCTCTACCGCACGCTGGATAGAGACGATACCGGAAGGGGTGTGGCTGCGGATATTGATGGGCGCCATCGGGGCTTTGAAATGTGGAGCCTGGACAGTAAGGATGTAAGGGATTGTCATGGAAAAGTGATTGCTGACGACCCTTCTCCAATGCCGGCGATGAACTTCAGAATCTATTGGGATGGCGACCTGCAGGACGAACTGCTTGCCAACGGTCGCAGACCGCATTTTGCTCCGTACCTGCAGAAATGGAACGGAAAGAAGGCGGTACCGCTGCCTTTGAGCAACGGAAAGCATCTCAGCGATATGGGGCATTCTGTGAGCAACAACTGGACGAAGGCTACTCCTAATCTGCAGGCTGATATCTTCGGCGACTGGCGTGAGGAGGTGATCTACTGGGACGAGAGCGATGCCTCTCATCTGAATATTTTCACTACGAATATCCCGACGGAATACCGCATCCCTACGCTCATGCACGATCACATCTATCGCCTGAGTGTGGCTTGGCAAAATGTGGGTTACAACCAGCCGCCACATCTCGGTTTTTATTTAGAGGAGAAAGATTGGAAAATCAAATAAAAGACCTTAAAGGGAACTAAAGTGAAAAGTTGGTGAACTCGAAAGGAGCCTAAGTGAAAAGTTGGTGAACTCGAAAGGGAACTAAAGTGAAAAGTTGGTGAACTTGAAAGGGAACCTAAGTGAAAAACTGGTGAAAAATAGAAAATAAAAATATAAATAAATAATGAAAAGAATATTGTTTGCAATGTCGCTGATGGCGGCAACAACTGCTTCTTTTGCCCAGGTGGCAAAACCGATGGAAGATGTTAACCATGTGATTGACAATACAGTGGACAGTCTCAACAAGGCGATGACCGCCCGCATTGTTCCTGGAACCAGCAGAAAGGGCAACAATCCTGTACTCTTCCTGATAGGCAACTCTACCATGCGCAATGGCACCCTGGGCAATGGAAACAACGGCCAGTGGGGCTGGGGCTACTACGAACATGAGTTCTTTGACGAGAATAAGATTACGGTAGAAAATCAGGCACTCGGAGGCATGAGCAGCCGTACTTTCTACAACCGTCTCTGGCCAGATGTGCGCAAGGGAATCAAGGCTGGCGACTGGGTGATCATCTCTATCGGGCATAATGATAATGGTCCTTACGATAGTGGTCGTGCGCGTGCCAGTATCCCTGGTATCGGCAAGGATTCGCTCAATGTAACGATCAAGGAGACGGGCGTGAAGGAGACTGTCTATACCTACGGCGAGTATATGCGCAAGTATATCAACGACTGCAAGGCGCTCGGTGCTCATCCTATCCTCATGTCGCTTACTCCTCGTGATGCCTATGATGAGAATGATAAGATTGTGCGCGTGAATAAGACTTTCGGTCTCTGGGCGAAGCAGGTGGCAGAGCAGGAGGGTGTTCCTTTTGTAGATCTGAATGAGATTTCGGCTGCCAAACTCGACAGTTACGGTCATTGGAAGGAGAAGTATCACTTCTTCAAGGACCATATCCACACCTCCCGTTTCGGTGCGATGATGAATGCCCGTTCGGCTGCCGAGGGATTGGCAGAGAGTAAGGACCCAAGTCTGGCTCCGTTGCAGGCGATGATGATCAATGTGGCTCTGCCGGTGGAGAATTTTCAGCGAGAGAAGGGCAAGCCGGTGGTTTTCTTTACTGGCGACAGTACCGTAAAGAATGCTGACAAGGAAGAGGATGGTATGTGGGGCTGGGGCTCTCAGGCTTATACCATTTTCAATCCTAAGAAGATTACTTGTGTGAATGCTGCCAAGGCGGGTCGCAGCAGCCGTTCCTACCTCAATGAGGGCAGATGGGAGAAGGTATATAACAGTCTGCAGCCGGGCGACTACGTGCTCATTGAGTTCGGTCATAACGACATCTGTTCCTTGACCGATAAGAAGATGCGCGGTTCCATCCCTTGTGCCAAGGATACCTGCAATGTCTATCAGATGCAGGAGAGCAGGCAGTTTGAGGTAGTTTATTCTTTCGGCTGGTATCTGAAGAAGTTCATTCAGGACGTTTACGAGAAGGGCGCTCATCCTATTTTGGTTTCCCTGACTCCTCGCAATGAGTGGCCACACGGCAAGATGGAGCGCCGCAACGATACCTATGGCAAGTGGTATAGAGAAGTGGTGGCTGAGACCGAAGTTCCTTTCCTCGACCTCCACAATATCGCTGCCGATTCTTATGATAAGATAGGTAAGGAGAAAGTGAAAGAATATTACAAGAAAGATCATACGCACACCTCTCTCAAGGGTGCTCGTCATAATGCAAAGTGCGTGGCGAAAGGATTGAAAAAGATGAAGAGTCCTTTGGCTAAATATTTGAAATAATAATTTTGAATGAAATATATGACAGCAAAATATTTTTTCTATTCTGGCCTGCTGATGTTGGTTTCATCTGCTGGCAATGTTTTTGCTGGTAATGCTTCTGCTGGCACTGCTTCTGCATCTACTGGTAATGCTTCTGCATCAGTCCGAGATACGATTTCTCTCGACAGAGGTTGGCAGTTCCATCGTGGGGATGTTTCCGATGTGAATATGCTGAAGAATTTGCAGGCTAATGATGAGGTGGTCAACCTGCCTCACGATTTCCTGATCGGACAGGACTGGGTGGCTCCTGATGCCAGCGAACGTCCTGATAATAGTGATGCAGGCAGTAACGTTCGCAGCCGTTTGAGTCCACGTGGATTTAAGGAAATGGGTATCGGCTGGTATCGCTATGAACTGACTCCGAAGGCCGAGTGGAAGGGCAAGCGCATCCTTCTCGATTTCCAGGGCATCATGCTCGTGGGCGATGTTTACCTCAATGGTAAGCGAATAGGAGGTACTGACTATGGTTACCTTGGATTTGATGTAGATGTGAGCAAGTTGCTCAAGTTTGGCGAAGTCAATGAGATTGCAGTGAAGGCAGATACCCGCAATCCGAACAACTCCCGCTGGTTTACCGGTGCTGGTCTTTATCGGGATGTCAACCTTATCGTCACCGACAAGGATTTGTATTTCCCTCGCCATCCGCTCTTCATCCGTACCGTCAACAATCAGGAAGTGAAGATTCGGGCTAACATCTTCAACCAGCAGAAAAAAGTGAAGGCTGCTGCCATCTTGCCCGAAGCACTCGCTGCAGAGGCTGCTAAGGCAAAGGCTCCAGGAACTTTCATTCCTGTAGAAGTCAGAATCTTGGATGCTGACGGCCATGTGGTAGCGCAGCAGAAAACGGATGTGGATTTCAATGCCAAGTGGCGTGACAGAGAGTATGAACTGCCGGCCCTCAAGATAGAGAATGCCAAACTCTGGTCGTGCGATACACCTTATTTATATACTGCCGAGGTTACGCTTTACGATAACGAGGGAAAGGTGGCTGACCAGATACGAGAACCCTTTGGTGTGAGAACCATCGAGATGAATCCGCAGCATGGTCTGCTCGTTAATGGCAAGAAGGTGCTCCTGCAGGGTTTTGCCAATCATCATACGCTCGGTGCGTTAGGTGCAGCAGCCTATCCACGTGCCATTGAGAAGCGACTCAAGATGATGAAAGAGTTCGGATTCAATCATGTGAGAACCTCCCATAATCCCTATAGCGAAGACTTCCTTAGACTTTGCGACAGATTGGGTATTCTCGTGGTGGATGAACTCTATGATAAGTGGTTGGCTCAGTATGCCGGTGGCAGAGTAGATTGGGAGAGTCTCTGGCAGAAGGATATTCCGGAATGGGTGAAGCGAGACAGAAATCATCCGTCTGTGGTGCTCTGGAGTTTGGGTAATGAATTGCAGCAGTATTCCAATCTGCCTTTCAACGACTGGGGTGTGACGGCTTATGAACTGCAGAAGCAACTGCTCCATCGCTACGACGACACCCGTCTCACTACCGTGGCCATGCATCCGCGCTATCGCAATCTGGATACCGATTCTATTCCAGCTGATCTGGCTGTGGCAACCGAGGTGAATTCCTATAATTATAGGTATATGTACTTCCCTGGCGACATGAAGCGCTATCCGGAAAAGACGTTCTATCAGAGTGAGGCGAGCACGGCTGCGATGGGTCCTAACTTCTATGAGATGGACCGCGATAAGGTGCTCGGGTTGGCTTACTGGGGTGCCATCGACTATCTGGGCGAGAGTATGGGATGGCCTGTTAAGGGCTGGAATCAGGGTGTTTTCGACCTGTCTCTGCAACCGAAACCGGATGCTTATTTTGTGAAAAGTATGTTCTCTGACGAGCCTACTGTGCATATCGGCATCATCGAGAAGGCTGGTGGCAATGTGCAGTGGAACGGCATCAATGTTTCGGCTGGCAAGCTTTCTGAGAACTGGAACCGGGAGGCAGGTGAGAAGGTTTCGCTCTATACCTATACCAATGGTGACGAGGTGGAGCTGTTCCTGAACGGCAAGAGTTTGGGTGTGAAGAAGAACAGTGACGACCCTAAGTTGCGTGCCCGCATCAAGTGGGACGGCATCGCTTATGCGCCTGGCACTCTGCTGGCTGTGGCTCGGAAGAATGGCAAGGTTGTGGCTCGCCATCAGATAGAGACTACGGGCGAGGCTGTGGCGCTGAAGATGGTGCCTGATGCTGAAACCTGGCATGCTGACGGACAGGATCTGATGCACGTGAGAGTGTATGCCGTAGATAAGAAAGGCAGGAGAGTGATGAATCTGAAGGATAAGAACGCATTCAGCAAGTTGACTTTCACGGTGAAGGGCGACGCGGATATCGTGGCGGTGGATAACGGAAATATTAATTCGGATGAGTTGCACGTGGGCAAAAAGCAATTGAACAAGACTGCCGAGCGTGCGCTCTATCAGGGTTCTGCGCTTGTGATCTTAAGAGCTGGAACTCAGCCGTCTAAGGTTGAATTGACAGTTGCTTGCGAGAATGCGGTGTCTGGTCAAAAGTCTGCTGCATCGGGTCATCAGTCTGCTGCATCGGGCGTTCAGTCTGCTGCATCTGGCGTTCAGAAAAGCAATCTTAAAACAAAGAGAATCGTATTAGTTACAAAATAGTGTCTTGATAAAAAGTTCCTTGAAATCTTTTATTAAAAGGTTTTTTGGAACTTTTTTAATGGTTCCTGATTTTCTTATGGTTCTTGATTTTTAATGGTTCCTGTTTTTTAATGGTTTCTGTTTTTTTATGGTTTCTGATTTTTTAATGGGGGTTCCTGAACTTTTTAATGGGTTCCTGAAATTTTTCAAAGTGGGGACTATAACTTTCAAGGGGTTCTTGAATATCTTTCTTTAGCCTTTATTCGCTTGTTTATGCACAAAAAAAACTGAATAAACTGAAATTGACATCGCTTAGAGTAGTAAAAAACTGTTTTTTATATCTAATTTTGCCCCGATAGGGTATAAAATGGGTTAAAAAAATATAGGCTACTCCCGATAGGGTATAATTTTAAGAGCACAGTATTAGGATACTCCCGATAGGGTATAAAATGGTTATAAATGTGGGCATTTATCATGATTTTCGTGATTTGTGCCCATTTTTTATTGATAGTTATTTGCTTTGTATTGAAAGTTTTATTATTTTTGCATCCGAAAACGATTTGTGTCAAACTTACACCTTTTTGAGGGAGTTAGTTTTTCAATCGTATATATATCACAGAAGTTTCGCATGTGGTTTAAGTACGGGCTGAAGGCCCAAAAGCTCCTACCAAGGGCAAGGGGCTTCTGTCCTTTACCTTTCCGCTATGCGCCGGTGACCGTTGGTTCAGGGCGTGTGGAGCTTACAAGCGAAACTTGAGTATATGTGGAGTTTACAAGCGAAACTTGAGTATATCAGAATAATTAAATGCAACAATATAACTATAAAATACCTAATAAAATGATGAAAAAAAGAATTTTTTCTGCAGTCTTACTCTCTGCCGCAATGTTTGCTCCTGCTGCGTTGCAGGCTTCGGCTATGGCTGCCACGGCTTCTTCAGCCAAGTCTGCTGGTGCTTCTGCCAAGGCTTCTTCAGCCAAGTCTGCTGGTGCTTCTACCAAGGCTTCTTCAGCCAAGTCTAAGAGTTCAGCATCCCAGAAATCCAAAGTTCTGGACAATGGATATCCTTTTGTTCAGGTACCCTTTACCAGTGTGAAAATCGCTCAGAATACCTTTTGGGGTGCGCGTCTGAAGGCTGCCCGAGAGGTAACTGTGCCATTAGCTTTCAGCAAGTGCGAGAGCGAGCACCGCTACAAGAATTTCGAGATGGCTGCCTATACCTTGCAGCATCCGGGACATGCCGGTCTGGAAACCAAGGAGTGGGATGTGAGCAAGTTTATGGGCTTCTCTTTTGATGATACCGATGTCTATAAGACCATCGAGGGAGCCAGCTATATCCTGCAGACCTATCCCGACAAGAAGATGAAGGCCTATATCGACAGTGTGCTCAATGTGGTGGGCGCTGCGCAGGAGCCTGACGGATATCTCTATACCGCTCGAACCATCAATCCGAAACATCCTCACGGCTGGTCGGGCGCTACCCGCTGGAGCAAGGTGGAAGTGCTGAGCCATGAGCTTTATAATCTCGGTCACATGGTGGATGCAGCCTGCGCCCATTATCAGGCTACGGGCAGCAGAAAATTCCTCGATATTGCCAAGCGATATGCCGACTGTGTGATCAGGGAAGTGGGTCCTCAAGCCGGTCAGCACAGGGTTGTGCCGGGTCATCAGATAGCCGAAATGGCACTTGCCCGCCTCTATACCCTTACGGGTGAAAAGAAGTATCTCGACGAGGCTAAATACTTCCTCGATGCCCGCGGCACCACCTCTATCCACGATGCCTATAGCCAGAGCGATAAGCCTATCCTGAAGCAGAGTGAGGCATGGGGACATGCCGTGCGTGCCGGATATATGTATGCCGGAATTGCTGATGTGGCTGCCCTGACGCGTGATTCGGATTATATCAAGACCATCGACCGCATCTGGAACAATATCGTTTCCAAGAAGTATTATCTCACGGGCGGTGTGGGTGCTCGTCATGCCGGAGAGGCTTTCGGAGCCGACTATGAGTTGCCTAACATGACTGCCTACAACGAGACTTGCGCTGCCATTGCTCAGGTGTATCTCAATGAGCGCATGTTCCTCCTGCATGGCGAGAGCAAGTATATCGACTGTCTGGAGCGCACACTTTATAATGGTGTGATTTCGGGCATGAGCATGGACGGAGGCCGCTTCTTCTATCCAAATCCATTGTCGAGCGATGGTAAATACAAGTTTAATGCCGACGGTACCACCACCCGCCAGCCATGGTTTGGCTGCGCCTGCTGTCCGAGCAATCTGAGCCGTTTCATCCCTTCATTGCCGGGTTATCTCTATGGCGTGAAGGACAAGGATATCTATGTGAATCTCTTTGCCGGAAATACTTCTTCTATCCAGGTGATGGGCAAGGAAGTGGTGCTGGAGGAGACTACTGAGTATCCTTGGAATGGCGATATCAAGATTGTGGTGAAGAAGAGTGGTGTGAAGGGTGCCAATCTGCTGGTGCGCATTCCTGGATGGGTTCGCAATCAGGTGGTTCCGAGCGACCTTTATAAGTATAGTGATGCCGAGCAACCTGCTTATAGCGTGAGCGTGAACGGCAAGGCTGTGGAGGCTGATCTGGCTGCCAACAAGGGTTATCTGCCAGTGAAGAATATCAGGAAGGGTGATGTGATCCGCATCCATTTTGATATGCCTGTACGCACGGTTGTGGCTAACGGAAAAGTGGCTGACGACAGAGGCAAGGTGGCAGTAGAGCGTGGACCATTAGTGTATTGCGCAGAGGCAGTTGATAATAATGGTGCTCCTGTTCTTCGCAGCGTTGTAGCAAAGAATCCAGCTTTTTCTGTGATAGATGGTTATAGCATTTCAAATACAGAGACTAAGGGTGCTCCTGCGTTCTCAGTGAAGGCTATCCAGACCGCTGCTCAGGTGCTCGATCAGGCTGCTGATGGCAAGGTTTCCGTGAAGAATCAGAAACTCACCTTGATTCCTTATTATGCTTGGAATCATAGAGGAGCCAATCAGATGAATGTCTGGTTCTATCAGGATTTGCAGGCTTTGGAGAAGTAGGTCTCATCGATTCATTTTTTATTCATCGGATGACACGGAATTAATTCGGAGGTTTCCTGCTGTGGCGATTACTCACGGATTTTCGCGGATGCGACCTGTTCGGTCGATACAGATACCCCTTGAGAGTGGACAAAGCGACTCACCAGAGATCCCATAAAAAATCTGTGAAAATCTGTGAAATCTGTGGGACAAAAAACTTCCACGAAGAAAAATCTGCGTCATCTGCGAAATCTGCGTGACAAACTAATAGCAGCTCCTTTGGGGCGCCAGCTATTGGCCAGCGGCCAAATATCTGCGAAAATCCGTGAGTAATCCGAAGAGCAAGAATGTTCCGATAACTCCGTGAAATCCGATGAAGAAAAATCGATGAAGAAAAATTTTGATGAAATAAAAAAAAAGAGGATGTGTCATGAATTTCTGACACACCCTCTTTTGGTTTTCAGCCCTTTTCGGCTTTGTCTTTCAGCCTTTGTCGGCTGCACTCATTTGATTTTACAGACTGCACGAAGTAATACCCAAAGTGGTAGCCAATGCAGTGAGTACGCTGATCGCGATTTGCAGAATTGTTTTCCAAGTTTCTTTCTTCATTTGTTTAGTTTTTAAAGGGTTAATAATGAATGAATTAGCAGTTTATGCTGCGATTTTGGTGAGAAGGAGAGGTAGGGATTACTTCAAATCATAGGATCCGTCGTCACTTCCGCTTCCCTCAGTGTTGCCACCGGATGGGTTGCTTCCGCTTCCCTGAGAACCGCCCTGAGAACCGCTTCCCTCGGTTCCTGTGTTAGAACCTCCGCCTTGCGTTGAGCCGCCCTGATTTGGGTCTCCGCCCTGATTTGGGTCATCGCCATTAGTATTACCGGTATCTTCGGTGTTTTCGTAGGCGTTGTACTCCTCGATACGACACTTCTTGCGAAGTTCTGTGTTGCTCCAGGACTTGGTATTGCGCAGGATGAGGTGAACGCCCTCTACACTGGCAGCAGAAACCTTGTCCTTAGACTCCACACCCTTGGAAGTCATGCCGATGGAGAAGAGACCGAGGTCGGCGAAACGTACGCTCTTGCCGTCGAGGATGAGTTCCTGCAGGCAGTCGAGTGTGTCCATCAAAACTCCGTGGACAGTGCCTCGGGAGTAAGGAGAGTTGTGCTCGGATACGTGGGTCACGAAATCCTCAAAGCTCACTTCTCGGTCGGTTACGGTGGTGGCGTACCACATTTTCTTGTTTGCATTTTCTCCACTCTGTGGAGTGCGAGTAATTTTACGATACTTCAATGTTCCTCGTTTTGCCATAATTTTTTAGTTTTTAAAGGGTTAATAATATAAATATGTGAATGAATTTTTCTCTTTCAGACAGAAGAACCAGTCATGCTTCTTGTTCTGATTTCTGATGCAAAGGTACTGCTTTTTTCTTTTGCAGCCAAATTAAATCGCCGAGTTATGTGAGTTTTGAAAATAATCAAATGTTAAAAACTGTAAAGTATAGTTTTGTGGGGCGCAAATCTATATTTTTCCTTTTCTTAAACTATGTTTTTTCATATTGTAAGCATTGTTATGTGCCTATATATCAGAATTATACCATCTTGATTATTCCTTTCTTATCTCATTTATCTTTGATTTTACTTTCAATCTGTAATCTTCTCTGAAAAACTCCTTAGAAACTCAAAAAATCCTTTTCAAAGACACTTGTTTCTTTTTCTCAGATCAAAGCCTGATTTTCTGAAATTCTTTTCTGTTTTTCAAGAAAATCTTGTTTTTTACTTGAAAATCTTGATTTTTTCCCAAACAAAGAACAGTCTTGAGCGATGTCAATTTCAGTTTATTCAGTTTTTTTTGTGCCTATTATTTTTCGAAGTAAAATGTATATTATATTAT
>ULYL01033489.1_pt1 | contig 37152 bp, 32 predicted proteins | sample 1962211 | NCBI WGS metagenome assembly ULYL01 (sample SAMEA4835864, study PRJEB28245) | human gut metagenome | biome: gut microbiome; material: fecal sample | place: Denmark | collected 2008
TTACAGGACAAGTATCCACCATAAAGCTAATTCATCCATTCGAATCGAAACTCACAATAGAAAATACAACAAGAGGTTTGTAAGAAAGATAAAAATGAATGCCAACAGCAAAAAGATATAAAAGCGTTCTCTCTTGATGAAGTCACGAAAGCTATAGCGAGCCTTGTAGTTTTCATCAAGATATATCCTGTAGTCTTGAACCATGGCATAGCTCATGACTAGGGCGAAAAACAGAAGAAACAATACCACTATAAAAATGGCTTGTTCCTCTTTCGTGAAAGTCTGAATTATATTTTCCATGGTGCAAAAATAGTGTTTTTCTTCGGAAAAAGGTGTCCACTTCCCCCACTTAGGTGTCTACTTCCTACAAAATAGGTGTCTACTTGGTGGGGGAAGTAGACACCTAAAGCGTGATTTTATTGTATTTTCGCTCTCCAAACTGTTGGGGAGCAACCTTCTTTCTCTTTGAATATGCGATAGAGATAGGAGCGAGAAGAGAAGCCACATTCGGCAGAAATGATGTCGTTGCTGTAGTCGGGATAGTCGAGCATCATCTTCTTGGCAGCCTCGAAGCGTACCTCGGCAAGCCAGATGCGGAAGGTGGAGTTAAGGCATGAAGTGAAGTAGCGTGACAACTCGTTCTTGGAGATGTTAAGCGAGCGTGACAGGGTGAACATGTTTACTGTGGTATCTTTGTAGCCCAAATCTTCACACCACTTGTCAAGTTTCTCCTTGATGAAGGTCTGACGTTCCAGAGAAATTGATTGTAAGTCTTCTTTACTATCAGCAGGCTCTGCATCCTGTCCATTGGAGCTTTCCAAAGTTACCCCCCCATTTCTGTTTCTTCATTGGCTATGGCTGCTATTTCTTCAGCCTCCTTATCCAAGAGTTCCTCGGTAGAAACGTAATTGTAGCCCAATGCCACAAAACTCAGGTTGAAGAAGAGGACAGAGAGCAACGCCAGCGGACCTATTATATATAATAAGGTGGTGGAGAGGATGGCAAAAGGCATGACAAGGGCTGCGAAGAATAGGGAGAATACGCTGGCCCTGGCATATCGCACGTAGGGCAGCATGTCGCCAGCAGTCATCAGCTCCAGCATCTTCTTGCGTTTCCGCATCTCCACCATGACCATATAGATGCAATACGCCACGTTTGCTCCGAACAATACGAGCATCACATAGAGCCAGTTGCCGATGTTAAGACTTCCGCAGTTGCAGTAACCTATGCAGAAAGCAGCGATGATGGCGGCATAAACGCAAGTGCAGACGATGTTCATCTTCCTGCGGTCGGCATGGGTTGCCTCGATGTTGTAGATGCCCATGGTGATGAGCGTGAAGCAAGGAGTATAGACAAGGATGTTGATGACAGCTCCCAAGTCATCGCCTTGTGCACGAAAACCCAAGAGCATCTGCAAGAGATCTTGCATAGCCAGTCCTGTCATGCCAGCAAGTATCAGCCAGCGTGACCACTCGTAGTGTCGGTTAATCCACTTCACGTGCAAGTGGGTGATGCCGAGGATAAGGGCATTGATGAGCATGAAGATGAAACATGCGAATTGAAGAAGATATAAGGAGTCCATATTTATATTTGTAGTTATTGTTCAGTTGAAATCTTGCGGAAACGTTCTTGAAGTTCCGCCATTCTTTTCATGAGGGCAGAGAAATCCAAAGATTCGCCAAAGCGAGTCTTACGTGCCTTGACATACACACCTTTTGATATTCGGGAGATAAGCCCTTCCTTCTCAAACATCGCCAGTAGCTTGGTGACATATTCCACATCATACTGCGGAAAGGATGACACGAAGAACACCTCCCCGAACTTACAATGCGCTATCTTGCTCTTAATCTTATTTACTACAGCTTCTTGCATAGCTTTACTAATTGTTTTTTGGTCGGAATCATTGCAAATATTTCCGACTGTAAAGGTAAGATTTTTATCTCGTAAAGCCATACTTGTACTCTATATTTTATAGATTATTATACAAATATTATCTTAGAATTTTTATATCAAGCATGAATATTAACGTAAAAAGTTCTAATTTCAATGGTTTTCTTCTTACAAGCGGTGCGAGATTTGGGAAAATGTCGTATCTTTGCAGTCATATAAAGGCGTTCTTTGCATAATGCAAAATACAGAAACGAGCAGAAGTCCGTAATCTTTAAATTTTCGTTTTCTACCCCACACCACACGAAATCCGTGTAATTCACTATATTTCATATTGTTACAAGCGTGAGGTGTGGGAATGGACACCACACGCCTACCTCACTCCACCACACGCCCATCTTTTCTGGGTTCAGAGTGTGGTAGAGTGAGGTGTGAGTGAGGTAGGATAACGCACACCACACAGTATATAAGTAATTAATATCCAATAAGATATGCTATCTACCGTGAGGTGTGAGGTAGAAAAAAAGAAGCTAGGCATCTAGCAATATACACTTAGGGAGATAGACTTGACTATCCCCCTAAGACAAGCAGACTGTCTGACTAGAACAGTCTGACTGCACAGCTAAGACAGTCAGACTGCAAGCCTAGGACAGTATTCTATCGTATAAAGAGCAGCTCACGATACTTTGGCAAAGTCCAAAGTTCATCGGCTACGAGCAACTCCAACTTATCTATCTGATAACGGATTTCCTCCATCTTAGGAGCTACGGTGTCGTGATAAGCGATTGCCTTCTCACGCTCATTCTCTATCTTGTTGGCTACCTTGCGAGCATTGACCAATGCCTCTACGCCACGCTCGATAGTCTCGGTGCGCTCAGCAATCTCACGGATAATCTTCACGTTGCGGGCAGTCAACTTCTTGCCTTCCTCGCCTCCGAAGATATTGATCATGCCTTCCACATTCTTCGCCAAACGACTCTGATAGTGAGTAGCAACAGGGATGATGTGGTTCATGCTCAAGTCGCCCATCACACGAGCCTCTATCTGAATCTTCTTGGTATAAGTCTCCCACTTCACCTCGTTACGCGCCTTCAACTCGCTCTCGCTCATCACGTTGGTCTTGGCAAACATCTCGATGCTCTCCTTGTCAAGATAGCGATCGAAGACCACTGGGCAAGAAGCCTCACAGTCCAAGCCACGCTTGGCAGCCTCTTCCTTCCACTCATCACTATAGCCATTGCCATCGAAGCGGATAGGCTTGCAAGTCTTGATGTCCTCGCGTACAATATCTATAATAGCGGAAGTCTGATCCTCACCCTTGGCTATCAAGGCATCCACACGAGCCTTGAAGTTCTCAAGAGCCTCAGCCACAGCGGCATTGAGCACGATAAGAGAAGAAGCACAGTTAGCCTCACTACCTACCGCACGGAACTCAAAGCGGTTGCCGGTGAAGGCAAATGGAGAGGTACGGTTGCGGTCGGTATTATCAATCATCAACTCAGGAATCTCAGGGATGTCGAGTTCCATGCCCTTCTTGCCAGCAAGAGCGAAGAGTTCATCCTTGTCAGCCTTCTCGATATGGTCTAGGAGATCGGTGAGTTGCTTACCCAAGAAAGAGGAGATGATGGCAGGAGGTGCCTCATTGGCTCCCAAACGATGGGCATTGGTAGCACTCATGATAGAAGCCTTCAACAAGCCATTGTGCTTATACACACCCATCAAAGTCTCTACGATGAAGACTACAAAACGGAGATTGTCCTCAGGAGTCTTACCTGCCGCATGGAGCAATACGCCAGTATCGGTGCAAAGACTCCAGTTGTTGTGCTTACCCGAACCATTCACGCCTGCAAATGGTTTCTCGTGCAACAAGACACGGAAACCATGCTTGTGAGCCACACGCTTCATCAAGCTCATCAAGAGCATGTTGTGATCGACAGCCAAGTTGCACTCCTCGTAGATAGGAGCCAACTCAAACTGGTTAGGAGCCACCTCGTTATGACGGGTCTTGCAAGGAATGCCCAATTCGAGAGCCTGGATTTCCAAGTCCTTCATAAAGGCTTGCACACGCTCTGGGATGGTACCGAAGTAATGGTCGTCCATCTGCTGGTTCTTGGCGGAATCATGTCCCATGAGGGTACGTCCCGTCAACATCAAGTCTGGGCGTGCCGAGTAGAGACTCTCATCTACGAGGAAGTACTCCTGTTCCCAACCGAGGTTGGTCTGCACCTTCTTCACCTGTGGATAGAAGTAGTGGCACACCTCAGTGGCAGCCTCGCTCAAGGTATGGAGCGAACGAAGCAGAGGAGCCTTGTAGTCCAAAGCCTCTCCCGTATAAGAAATAAATATGGTAGGAATACAAAGCGTATCGTCGATAATGAACACAGGGGATGTAGGATCCCAAGCAGAATAGCCACGAGCCTCGAAGGTGTTGCGGATACCTCCATTAGGGAAAGAACTGGCATCAGGTTCTTGCTGCACAAGCAATTTGCCTGAGAATTCCTCAATCATACCTCCCTTTCCGTCATGCTCCACAAAGGCATCATGCTTCTCTGCAGTGCCCTCTGTCAATGGCTGGAACCAGTGAGTATAGTGGGTGACACCATTCTCCTCTGCCCAAAGCTTCATGCCCGCAGCCACGGCATCGGCGATGGAACGATCCAGACGAGTACCATTGTCTATCACATCGACGAGTTTCTCGTACACATCAGACGGAAGATACTTGTACATCTTCTGACGGTTGAATACATACTTGGCGAAGTACTCGGAAGGACGAACCTTGGGAGTTTCCACCTCTACAGGTCTTTTCTTAAAGGCCTCGGCTACAACCTCAAATCTCAAATTAGCCATTCTTTTATTGTGTTTTATAAGTTTGCGAGTGCAAAGTTAGTAATTTATTAGCAAAATGCTATAACTTTACAGATTTTTTATGCAAAAAAGAGGTAAAAAAGAGAAAGTCTTGACACTTTTGCTAGGATTACCCTCCACAACAAAGAACTGAAAGCGAAAAGGCTACCCGACACAGAGGGCTTAAAAGGCAAAAGTTCCGACCAACGGCAAATGGTCGCTATAACCTCCCAAGTACCTAGGTCCGAGATAGGTACGGAAAGGCTTTTTACCACCATACTTTTCATCCTCTTGCAACAAGAAAGGAAGGTCGCCTATTTCACATCCTTTCATTTGCCGATAAAGAGAATGGCTGCACAACATCTGGTCGAGGCTATTCCATTCCCCATGATAGCGGTAAGTTCCTTTTGCCCCATTCCTTCCCTTGGCACTCTTACTTATATTAATAAGGTGATGCTGCTCCAGTTGTTTCAAGGCAGGCGAGTCGTGATAATCATTGAAATCGCCTGCTATGAGAATTTTGGCAGAAGCATTCAGTGCATAGAGAGAATCCACGGCTTGCCCCAACTGGCTTGCCACCTGCAAACGATAGGGACGGGAAGCTTCCTCGCCACCTCGCCTACTAGGAGCATGGACCACAAAGACATGGAGCGTGTCGTCACTGATGAGCACTCCCTTAGCATAGAGGATGTCACGGGTAGGACGCATGTCTGGCAACCGCTTCACAGGGATGGAATGATGGTTCAATAGCCGAAAAGACATCGGTTGATACATCAAAGCCACATCGATGCCTCGTTCATCAGGCGAAGAGGTCATCACATACTCATATCCTGCCTTTCGCAACAATGAACGCTTGGTAAGGGCTATCATCGCAGAGTCGTTCTCCACCTCGCAAAGGGCTATCATATCAGGCAGACGCCAGCCTATACCTATATTATATATAGGCTTGCCTTGTTCTGCTCGTTGCTCATCTTGCAGGCTCTCGTTCTGCAAATCATCACCTCGCGGATTCAATTCTCCCAAAGCAATGATTTCCTGCGACAGATGATTGACTTTCTTCCAATATCGGGTACGAGTCCAATGGTAACTTCCATCGGGCAGAAACTCCATATCATTCTTGAGCGAGTCATGGACGGTATCAAAGAGGTTTTCACAATTCAACTCTACGAACGTGAAAAAGGAAGACAACAAAAGGGAGAGAAATATCATACAAAAGATTAAAAAGTAAATAAACGACTAGTATATACCTTCATTTCAATAGGAGAAAACTCGTTTTTCTGCATTATCTCCATCAGAGAACGCAGATTTTCTTTATTTTCTCTTTGCCAAGTCAGATTTTTCCACTATCTTTGCAAACGGATTGTGGGAATCTTGCCATCTTTCCCCATTCCAGCATCCCAAAGGGTTCCATAGTTTAATGGATAGAACGGAGGTTTCCTAAACCTTTGATCCGAGTTCGATTCTCGGTGGAATCACTTGTCGATGGACTCAGCAATCATAAGCATATTGAGCTTTAAGCTGATATAATAAAAAAGGTCGCTCCGTTAAGGAAGCGACCTTTTTTATTATATCTGAATCATTTACTTGTTAGCTACGACCTCTGCCTCTACAGCTGGCTCTTCCTTAATCTTACGACCGAGAACGATGTAAGCGATAGGAGAAGCGATGAAGATAGAAGACAAGGTACCGAATACTACACCGAGAATCATTGCGAATGAGAAGCTGCGGATGCTGTCACCACCGAGGATGAAGATACAGAGCAACACGAGCAATGTTGTGGTAGATGTATTGATGGTACGTGCCAATGTCTCGTTGATAGAAGCATTGAAGATCTGCTGTACGTCACCCTTTGGATGCAAGTGGAGGTTCTCACGGATACGGTCGAACACAACCACCTTATCGTTGATAGAGTAACCTACCACTGTCAGGATAGCACCGATGAAGGTCTGGTCGATCTCCAATGAGAATGGTACCAAGCCCCACAAGAGTGAGTAGAATCCGATAACGGTCAAGGCATCGAATGCCAAAGCTACTGTAGAACCTACAGAGAAGGCAACGTTGCGGAAACGGATCAAGATGTACAAGAAGATGGCAATCAAAGCGAAGATGACGCTATAGATAGCACCCATTGTGATGTCCTTAGCTACAGAAGGACCTACCTTTGTACTACTGATGATAGAACCACCCTGACGGATGTCTGGGTTCTTGAATGCCTCAACATTCTTCTGAGATACCAAACCTGACTTCTTCAATGAGTTGTAGAGGATTGTCTCTGCCTCATCATCTACAGTAGGGCTGTTGCTCTCAATCATATAGTTGGTAGATACACGGATCGTCTTACCGTCTGTGCCGATGGCAATGGCACTTGTGTTAGCCTTTGTTCCATCTGCATTCACGAAAGCATCACCGAGGATAGCACGAATCTGCTCTGGCTCAACTGGGTTCTCGAATGCCACAACATAGTTGCGACCACCAGTGAAGTCGATACTCTTGCTCAAGCCACGTACCAAGAAGCTACCTACGAATACTACAGCAGCAATGATAGCTACAGTGAAGGTGGTCTTGTACATTGACATGAACTTGTACTTCTTACCCTGCATCAAGTTGCGAGAGAAAGCGGTAACAAACTTAGTGTTCATCCAACGATCCTTAGCCAACTGATGGTCGAATACCAAACGAGTCAAGAACACAGCAGTGAAGAATGAAACGATGATACCGATGATCCAAGTAGTAGCGAAACCACGGATAGGACCTGTACCTGTTACCAACAAGATAACACCAGTAATCAAAGATGTCAAGTTGGAGTCGAAGATAGCAGAGAAAGCGTTGCCATAACCTGCAGCTACAGCTTGCTTCATACCCTTGCCACCGCGAAGCTCCTCCTTGATACGCTCAAAGATAAGCACGTTGGCATCGACGGCAGTACCCAGAGACAAGACGATACCGGCGAGACCTGGCAATGTCAAGGCTGCCTGGAACGACGTCAAGATACCCAAGGTAAAGAACACGTTGACAATCAAGGCGAGGTTAGCCATCATACCTGCTGTCACATTATACATGATAACCATGTAAATCATCAACAAGATGAAAGCGACAACGAATGAGATGATACCCATCTGGATAGACTGAGCACCGAGTGTAGGACCTACAACCTCCTCCTGAACGATACGAGCAGGAGCTGGCATACGACCAGACTCCAAGGTGTTGGCCAAATCCTTGGTATCCTCAATAGTGAAGTTACCAGTAATCTGAGAGCTACCACCAGCAATCTCACCACTTACGCGTGGTGCAGAATAAACAACTCCATCCAAAACGATAGCGATAGCCTTGCCCGCGTTGGCCTTAGTCATCTGAGCCCACTTACGAGCACCTTCTGTATTCATCTTCATACTTACGCAAGGAGCACCTGTATTTGGATCGAATTCATCCTTGGCATCAGTGATGACATCACCCTCCAATGGAGCACGACCTGTGGTGGTTGTCACCTTCAAGGCGTGAAGCTCATAGATATTCTTTACATTCAAATGGTCTGCTGGCTTAGCACTCCAAAGCAACTTCAAGTCAGATGGCAAAACCTGCTTAGCTACTGCAGAGTAAATCAACTTGTTGATGGCAGCTGTATCACGAACGCTAGCATAACCTACTGTGCTCAAGCTCTGACCACCAGTCAACTGCAAACGAGCCAACAATGGGTGAGCCTTGATAGCAGCGGCGTTCTGAGCCTCGGCACTCACCTTGGCACTAGCGTCATCGCTCTTCTTGAGGTTCAACTTAGGAGCAGCCTTAGCAGGCTCAGCCTTTGCGACTTCATTCTTGGCAGCAGTTGAATCAGCAGCTACAGTATCCTTAGCCTCATTGTCACCATTGGCAAGACGAGTGTCAAGCTGCTGGAGATAAGGAGCGATCTCCTCTGAGTTATATGTCTCCCAGAATTCAAGGTTGGCACTACCCTGGAGCATCTTACGCATACGCTCAGGCTGGCTGATACCTGGCATTTCTACCATGATACGACCCTGCTGACCTTCCAACTTCTGGATGTTAGGCTGTACGACACCAAACTTATCGATACGAGTGCGGACAACATTGAAAGAGTTGTCGATAGCATCCTGTACTGAAGAGCGGATAGCCTTCTCTACCTCTGAGTCGGTGCTCTGAGGAGAAACCTTGCCCTGCAACTGCTGGGTTGCGAAGATTTCAGCGAGTTTATGACCAGGTGCGCTCTTGTGATAAGCGTTAATGAAAAGTGACACGAAGTCACCACCGTTAGCTTCCTCTTGAGCTCTAGCTTCCTTCATGGCATTGGTGAAACCTGCGTCGGTCTTGTGATCGGCGAGATTCTCAATTACATCAGGTACAGAAATCTCAAGAATTACATTCATACCGCCCTTGAGGTCAAGTCCAAGACCAATCTGAGTTTCCAAGCAGTTCTGATAAGAGTAAACACCCAGGTACTTCACAGAATCCTTGTAGTCCTGCTGAGCAATAGGGTCTTTGATCTTTGCAGCCTCACTGTCATAGTAGCTTGTTGCTACTGAGAATGACAGATAGAAGATGCTTGCAAGCGTCAATAAGACGGCAACACAAATTACAATTCCTTTGTTTTGCATTTCTATTATTGTTATTAATTATTTATTTTTCTTTGCTTTAATTTCTTTATTATCAACATAATGACGTGCAAAAATAAGCATTTTTTTTCTTTTATAAGAATAAATTGCCCCTTTTTTGTCATTTCGACCGCTTTTTTAGGTAACAAATGATAGGATAATGGTCGGAAGACGTGATTTTTCGGTCTATTTTGCACTCATAAGGTTTCCAGTCGTCCGAACACATGATGTTATCTATTCTGACAAAAAAGCCAGCATGGTGATAGCTGATTCCCGGTCCATTTCCACTTGACACATAGCAGTCGGTCAGCCCCTGGGCTATCGTGTGATGGGCGTATGAAATCGGTCCATCATTGAAATCGCCACAGAGTATCGTGCTCATTCCCTGATGTTGTCGTATATACTCCGCTACAGCCTCTGCCTGGGCAGCTCGCTTGCGAGTGGATTCCGCCAGTTTCACCACCAAGGTTTTGGAGGTTTGTTCCGCCGTGTCAGTCTCTAACTTTCCCTTGATGAGACTCTTAAACTTGGCACGTTCCTCCAAGGTCAAGCCTGTTGTTTCCAAGTGATTGTTGACCACGAGCACCTTTTCTTCTCCGATTTTCAACTGGTAAGCGGCGCTCAGATTCCCCACCGACTTGTAAGGAATGAGTTCGGACGACAAGATGGGGTATTTACTCAACAGAGCTACCGCCTCACCTCCAGAAGGATGTGAAGTCATCTCCATATAGGGATAAAGTGGGCGAAGTATCGTGTCTATTTGCTGAGCTACATCACCATAGGCGGCTGCTTCTTGCAAACAGACGATGTCGGCATTCTGTTCCTTGATGTATCTGACGACGGGGTTGATGCCATCCTCGGCTTTCTCATTCTGGGCATAAGCCCAAGTATTGAAAGACAGTACCTTGATGGCACCCTTGGGAGCCTCCCTGCTGATATTGATAGGGAAATAGGTTCGCACGGGCGCATAGCATACGAGGAATCCAACAAAAGGAATCAAGGCATAACGTACCTTAAATATCAACCAAAAGAACAAGAAACACAGGTTGATGAAAAGAAAGACGGGAAACAACAAGCCCACGTTGGACAAAGAGGGAAAATCCTCCGGACGCAAACGGTCGGAGTAGCCCACCAGCAACATAACCAGAATAGAAGCGACGTTCGCTCCCGCTATCATTCGTACAGTAAACTGTTGTAACTGTCTAATCATCTTTCTATTTTATACACTTATCCTACGGCGCTCTCTTCGACCTAGCAATCCTTACTTGCTCTGGTCGAAGAGCGTCTGTTTCTCCTCTTTTGTCAAACTATCATATCCACTCTTGCGTATCTTGTCCAAGATACGGTCCACTTCTTCTTGCGAAGCACGCTTACGGGCATTATAATTCCAATCGCTCTGATGGCTTTGATAAGAATCACGATTACTCTGATAAGAGTTGTTTCTCGTATAATCAAAGCCACCACGCTTAGCCTTGCCACCCAAGATGTCACGCAACTTGTCGAAGGCATCCTTGGCGCTGCTATTGCCATAGCCATTCGCCTGCTTACGCCAATAACGAATCATGAAGAAGCCGAAGACCATACCGCCCAAGTGAGCCACGTGAGCCACGCCATCACCACTGGTCATCATAGCAGAGAACAACTCGATGGCAGCATAACCTATCACGAAATATTTCGCCTTGATAGGCACAGGCAAAGGAAAGATGAAGATACGCTCCTCTGGAAAAATCATACCAAAGGCAAGCAAGATACCATAGATGGCACCTGAGGCGCCTACGGTAGTCCACGCATTAAGAACAACAGAACTATTGCGAGCCACCGTCCAAATGTCCCCAATGCCAAAAGCTGGAATCTGATCGGAAGCCATCAGATAGAACTGTACGAACTGAGCCAACTCCTGGAAAAGTCCTGCTCCTACACCACATGCAATGTAATAAAAAAGGAATTTCTTAGCACCCCATACTCTTTCGACTACACATCCAAACATCCAAAGGGCGAACATATTGAAAATAATATGCTCAAAACCGCCATGCATAAACATATAGGTAATCAACTGGAAAACTTGGAAGTCGGAAGCCATGAAGAAGTGAAGTCCCAACAGTTCGTTGAGCACGTATCCACCGGAGGCATCCTTACCCAAAACAAAGGTAAGCAAGAAAGCCACCACGTTCACTATCAGCAAGTTCTTTGTAACTATAGGTATATTGCGCATCTTTACTATCTATTTAAACATTTCATCAATGTGGGTTATTACTACATTTTGGCGGCAAAATTACTAAAAATATCCGTGATAATGCCATAAATTAGGCATAATACACTTAAAATTCAATAAAATCAGCATTTTTCTTCTTTTTTTGTTGCATTTTCAAAAGGAATATTCTATATTTGTAAGCAAATTTGGCTAATAGACAATTATATTAATCATTTAATAAAGTAAAATTATGAACAAGACAGAATTGATCGAGAAGATTGCAGCTGGTGCTGGTATCACAAAGGCACAGGCTAAGGCTGCCCTTGACGCGACTACAAGTGCTCTCAAAGACGCTCTCGTTGCAGGTGACAAAATCCAGTTGGTAGGCTTCGGTACTTTCAGTGTTAACGAGCGTCCTGCTCGCGAGGGTATCAACCCAGCTACTAAGGAGAAGATCCAGATTGCTGCTAAGAAGGTAGCTAAGTTTAAGGCTGGTGCTGAGCTTGCTGATGCAATCAACGCTTAATTTGTAAAGAATTATTCGAGACGATAAAGGGCAGTCCTAATGGGCTGCCCTATATCTTTATCAATACATCTGTCAAAAGTTTGGCAGACGTATTTTTTATGTTTTATTACTTAGGTTGCTTACCGATGTAAGCCAAGATGCCACCATCTACATAGAGGATATGACCATTCACTGCATTGGAAGCATCAGATGCCAAGAATACAGCTGGACCCATCAACTCCTCTGGCTCCAACCAGCGACCTGCTGGAGTCTTGGCGCAGATGAAGCTATCGAATGGATGACGGCTACCGTCAGCCTGACGCTCACGCAAAGGTGCGGTCTGTGGGGTTGCGATATAACCAGGTCCTAAGCCATTGCACTGGATGTTGTACTCACCAAACTCAGAACAGATGTTACGTGTCAACATCTTCAATCCGCCCTTAGCTGCCGCGTATGCAGATACAGTCTCACGACCCAACTCACTCATCATAGAGCAAATGTTGATAATCTTGCCATGTCCCTTCTTGATCATACCTGGGAGCACAGCCTTGGAAACGATGAATGGAGCATTGAGGTCGATGTCGATGACCTGCTTGAAGTCTGCGACAGACATCTCTGTCATAGGGATACGCTTGATGATACCAGCGTTGTTGACCAAGATGTCGATTACGCCGAGTTCCTTCTCGATGTCAGCCACCATCTTCTTCACTTGCTCCTCGTCAGTTACATCACAGATATAACCCTTGGCATCAATGCCCTTAGCCTTATAGTCTGCCAATGCCTGATCCATGTGCTGCTGGCTACGGCAGTTGAAAGCAATCTTAGCACCAGCCTTGGCGTAAGCCTCAGCGATAGCAAAACCGATACCGTAAGCGGCACCTGTTACGAGGGCAACCTTACCCTCCAATGAGAATAGTTTTGAAAAGTCCATAATTTGTATTTTGTTAATTGATTGATTTGTTTCGAGCCATCTTTCGATGTATTGCTACATTTTCTTCGACTTGTTAAGGGCAAAGATACAAAATCTTTTTGATAACACCTTAATTATAATACGAAAGATGCTTTCTTTTTACTTATTTTCTCATTTTATGGACATCTTTTAGCGATTTCACCCTTTCTTACATACGCTTTCTCCAACCATTCCAACCACAAACCACTTACAAGACTACCTTGCCGTAATACGAACATCCAATGTTTGCTCTATAATCTTTATCGCCTGCAGCAAAGAATCCGTAGTGAAGTCACCCGTTAAGTGCTTACTCATATCAGATGCGTGCAAATCCACACCGCCATTACATTCAGACAGTCGCCTCAAGACTTCCGGCAATGGCGTATTCTCAAAATGCAACTGATGAGTAGCCCATGCCACATCATTGGCATCATAGCCACTTATCACTTCCGGTTTCTTGTCTCCCGACGCAAGACGAGCTTGCTTGCCCTTGACCAACAGCACACCTTCCTGGGAATCACGTGCCGAGAAGAAGACTTTGCCACACGTCACCATGACTTCCACTTCCCCTTGATTGCGTTCATCTACCATAAACTGAGTTCCCAAGACTCTCACATGTCCCCTTTCGCCATTCACATCAAATGGATGCTGTTCATCGTGCTTTACCTGGAAATAGGCACAGCCCTCCATCTCCACCTTTCTGCAATTATCCTCTTGATAGGAAACAGAAGAATGAGGAGACAAGGTGACCAGTGTGCCATCTGGCAAATGGCAAGCCATGATTTCTGAGCCAGAAGCATGGGTAATGGTCTTAGGTTGCAAAAGCGTATAAGCACCCACTGCCAACAATACCAATAGGGAAGCTGCCACAGCCATCCAGCGATAACGAGCCAAAAGACCGCTTCTTTCCTTTACTTTCCCTCGAGCCTTGACCTTTCGCAATGCCTTTTGGGTATCTAATTTTCCCGACTGAAAATATCGGAACACAAATTCTTGTTCTCTGTCGTTTACTTTCATGATATATTCCTCCTTTTATATTTAAAATTGACACGTGATAGACGCAAAGAGCGTACCAAAATGCTTGTATTTGTCAATGCCATTATAGCGTTTGCCCTTCGTATAATAGATGTTGTTGCGACAATACTCTATGTTATAGTTGCTCGCTATCCAACCCAAAGACAAGAAGACGTCTCCCGAACGTAAGGTCACAGAAGACTTCACACGCCAGAAGCACCACTTTCCCCCATGATTGCGAACAGTTCTTTCCGTCACATTGTGATAAAGATTGTCAGGCATGGTAGTAGGGAGGCAAAGCACAAACACATGAAAATAACAAATAATATCTTTTTCATATTTGCCCTTATCTTTTAATCATAATTACACCTTTATCCATTCCGCCAGAGAGGAATCATCTTCTTGGGGAAAAAGTGCCCTCTTCTTTCTTCGGAGGGACAACACGAACAGAGTCAACAGCAGTGTTATATCCTGCCACGACACCGAAGCCACCCCTCACATTAGAATAGGTCGGAATGACCTGCATAATACCAGCCTCTGCCCAACTATTATTTTGCGCACTGTTGATGGATGACAGATAGCGATAATATTCAGGAGTGAGCTTAGACAATTCCACGCTATACGTATACCCAAACATTTTGTCCCAACTGCTATAATAATAGAAGTCGCCACCGCTATACATGGTACTGCCAAGGGTCAAGTGCAAAGTATATTTCTTTCCATTGAGCAGATGGTCATCGAAAATATAAGCAAGACCATAGTAGCGATAATCATCATCAAAGCCCAAGTCCTCATCTATCTTCGATGCCTTGTTCAAGACGGGCTCTTTTTCTGTGTCTATCGCTTGGGCATAACTTACTTGGGACAAACTGTCAAAGTTCCATATCATATCGGGAGTATGTTCGTTTATATACTCATAAGATTCTTGGTTATATACATGGATAGGTTCTTCATAACGATAATGATGAGGATCTACACCGATAATGGCACCTTGCATATTTTTCTTTTTCACCTGCACACTGTAATAATCCTTTGAACCGCCATCATCCGAAAAGGATGCCTGCATATAGTCCAAGACGGAACCGCCATCGACCTCTTCGTACGACAATTCATCAATCCCCACTTTTACTTGCTGAGGAATATAAGTTGCAGCAGATACTGTCTGAAAACCTTCGGCAGTTACCTCCATCGTGACATTGTCTCCTGCATGCTGCTTTCCCATGGCATAGTATTGCCCAACCATCTCTTGACAAACATCTTTAACATAAGAAAATGAACCAGAGAAGGTGAATCTGCGAGCTTCTTCCAGGCTTTCTATCCTTTTTACAGGACATTCCGCACCATTCACCTTATATATAATATGGGCATCAACAGATTGGCGGCAGAGTTTTTCCCTATCTCCTTTTGCCGTTGCGACGGGTACACTCTTGGTCACTACAATCATGGTCGTATCGCCCACTGTAGGAAAGCAATATACCACCAACCTTGGAAAATCTTGCAACTTACTGATATCGAAATCATCCTTGCAAGATATCAACACGAAAGATACCAACAAAAAATACAATAACTTTTTCATCTTCTAAAACTTAATAGTATAACTGAATGATGGCAATATTGGAATAAATGCCTTGTTCTTTGCCTTAAACTGCTGTTTGTCCTCATCATAGTCTATCTTGACATACATGGAATTCAAGTGGCAATAGGCATTGTAGATGCTCAAATTCCAGATACGCTCATGTCCATGCTTGGTAACATGGCGGAAGTCAAAACCTAAGTCGAGACGATGATAAGCCGGCAATGTCAAATTGTTGGGGATGGCATATACATAGTCATATCTGCCTGCCCACCCAGAATAGAGATGTCCTCCTGCATCTGGCAACTGTGGTAACGATGCCATTTGCGTTGGCACCGTGGCATGATTGCCCGTATGATAATACCAAACGGCAAAACAGCTCACTTTCTTGTTGAAGGCATATCGCAAACTCAGGTTCAGCTTATGTCGGTTGTCAAACTTGTCATAATACCAATCAGGATAGAAGTCCTCGTACTTACGCTTGTTCCAAGACAAGGTATAAGAACCACTCAGCGTCAGGTGGTCGGTACGATAAGTGGCATCGGCCTCCAATCCATAGAACAAGCCCTTGCCATCCATCACCAACTCATCCCACTTGTCGGCAGGCGGCTCCACGCCTACCCAACTGGTATATTGCATCAAATGGCGAGACATCTTATAGTAGCCTTCCAAGGAGAGTGTCCAATGGCGATTGGGCTGCGCATAGACACCAGCAGCCAACTGATAAGAGCGCATCGGTTTGAGCCGCTCAGTCGTAGGCACCCAATAATCCGTAGGCAAATCCAAGTAGCTATTGGAAATCTTATGCACATACTGAGTCATCTGCGTAAATGATGCCTTCAAGGAGACTTCATGGCTCAACTGATATTTAAGTGCAAAGCGAGGGTCGATATTGAAAAAACTTTTGCTACCCACATGAAACAGTCCCATGTTAAAGCCCACATTCACATTCCAACGAGGATTCAAGATGATTTCGTCTTCCGCATACGCCGACAGCTCATAACTTTGGTGCTGATTGCGGCCATTCACGCTTGTGGTATCCACCTTATCAGCAGTCTGTCCTACATAATTCAACTGCATATAAGTTTGCGGACGAAACTGGTGCATGGTGAAATCATGTCCAAAACGAATATGGTGAAAGGCGTTGGGATGGTAGTCAAACTCCGTACGATACCCCAAATCATCGATAGTAGAATGATAACGATGCTCAAGATGATAGATTTGCGAATCCTTGTTTGTTGCTGGATTCATACTGCGCTCATCATCCAGGGAATAGAGTTTGGAGCGATTGTGCGTATATACTGCCGTAAAGTTGGCGAAGAGCTTGGGAGAGAACACGTAGTTCCAGTTGAAAGCCACATTGAAGTTTCCCCATGTCAACTTGGAACGCGTCGTCTCTAAATCATAGCTAGTTCCTTCCTGGAAGCCATCCGATTTTCTCTCATCCATCACCTGCTTCACGTTCCAACTATCATTGCCATGATAGATGCTCAGATAAATTTTGGAACGATCGCTGAAACGATGCGTCACCTTAGCATTCAAGTCCATAAAATAATAGCCAATGCTGAGTTTGTCATCCTTATCAGACAACCAACTGGTCAAAGGACGAGACAGCAAGTCTGCCCACGAGCGGCGCAAACCAATATTATAAGAGGTCTTTCCCTTGATGATAGGTCCCTCCAACTGCACGCTGGCATCGAGCAAGCCGATGCGATATGCACCATGGAAGTGATTCATGTCGCCATCCGCCGTGCGCACATCTACCACGGAAGACAATCTTCCTCCATATCGAGCAGGGAAACCGCTCTTGTAGAAGTCGATGTTTTTCACGACATCCGTGTTGAAACTGGAAAACAAACCGATGGCATGGTTGATCTGATAAAGTGGCGTACCATCTATCAGAAAGAGGTTCTCATCTCCATTGCCACCATGCACATAAAGACCACTCGCCAGTTCCTGACCTTCCATCACACCGCTCACCCTCTGTAAGGTTTTGACCACATCTGGCGAAGACATCAAGGAGAACTCCGTCTTGATGTCTTTGGCTGAAAAGGAGCGTTTACCCGTCTGGGTAGTGAGGAGAGGCGAGTTCAAGTCACCATCCACAACCACCTCCGGCAGTTTACCATCGGCATGGAGTGCCATATTGCAGTGCACATCCTTCTCTATCTTCATTTTCTCCACCTTATCAGCATATCCCACGTATGAGAATCGGAGTTGATGCTCCCCCTCAGGCAGAGTCAGCGAGAAGAAACCATATTCATTGGTGGTAGTACCAATGTCATGAGTGAGGTCATAGACCGTAGCATTAATCAGCGATTCGCCACTCTCGTCACGGACGTATCCGCTGAGAGTGTGGCGACGCTGAACCTGCTGAACTTTGCGATTGATATTCGTGTGAGGTGTTGATATTTGTTGCTTTTGTCTTCGCTTCAATATCACATAGTTAGCATTAATCGTATATTCGAACTCTGTCTTTTGGAACAGAGTTTTCAAAGCCTTCTTCACTGGCATCTTCCGGATGTCAGGTCCTTCGTATGGCACATCCACCTTTAGGGATGCGTCATACACGAAATTGATTTTCTTCGCTTGATGCAACCACTCCATCTGCTGGAGAAGAGTTGTAGCATCCACTCTTGCCGACAAGCCAGTAACTTGAAACACAAGAATCAAAAGTGCGATGAGTGCTTGTTTCACTTTCATAACATTACTTTTTTAATACCGTTGTTGCTTGATTATACCCTTTCTTTATTCAAGTCTTTACTGCTATAACGCAAAAACACTCGAATACCCCCATCCTATTTGATATTTTTTTTGAAAAAATGTGATAACAGGATGAAAATGAAAGGAACAAGAGAAAACAAACACATGGAATAAAGAGTCATAAGTATATGCAACTCAAAGCATAAACGTACGTTATAAGAGGGAGAGAACGTACGAGCAGACGGGATGCGAACGTACATCCGCAAGGTGTGCCACGGCAGTGGCATGAGCAGCTGACTCCCGAGGAACACTCGTACCACTCCCGTGGGACGCTCGGCTGACACTAGCGACGCCCCCGACGGAGCTATAAGCGCATCCCTACGCCCCTATAGGCGACACCCGACACTCCTATAAGCGAATCCTGCCGTGCCTATAGGAAAGAACTGGCATGCCTGTATCTATCTATAAAATCCTCTACGACTTTATCCCAAGACAAAGGGAAGAAGGAAGAAGAAGTCGCCTTTCTTGCCTCGCAAAGTCTTCAATGCCTTGGAGATTTGGTGCTCCACCGTTTTCTCAGAAAGGCAGAGCTCCTCGGCTATCTCCCGATAAGTCATGCCATCTCGCTTGCTCATCAGGAAGATTTCACGACAACGTTCAGGCAACTGCTCTATCGCCGTCCATAGCTCAGCCTCACGACTAGAACTATCCACGGCTTGCTCATCAGAGATGATACCCGACAAGTCGGAAGGAGAAATGTCCTGAACGATAGGATTCTTTCGGCGCAACTTGTCTATGCAGGCATTGCGAACGGCAGCATAGAGAAAAGACTTTTGTTTTTGAGAATCCTCCAAAGAGAAAAACGACGTAGGAGATTCTACTTTTTGTTTCTCAGCTTCCAGCAATCGCACAAAACAATCTTGCACTACATCCTCCGCCTCATCCAAATCATGCAGATAGTGGAGAGCATAAAGACATAATGGACGATAATATTGCTGAAAAACCAAATCTATCTCCTTCATCTATTCACAGAACTATTCTTCATAAACACTCGCTTGACAAAACAAAATAACCCTTCAAATCATAAAGACTTGAAGGGTTATTTGCGATATGTTGTCCCAGGCGGATTCGAACCACCACTGACAGAACCAAAAACTGTAGTGCTACCATTACACCATAGGACAACCAAACCGACTGCAAAGGTAGTGGATTTTTTCTCCACTACCAAATATTTTTAATACTTTTTGCATTTTAAGCCACAAAAATGCCTATTTAGAGGCTGCTTTTATGCAAAAGGCATTCAAATGCACCTATATTTCAGGCGAAATCCTTACTTCACAGTAATCAAGAAGTAGTTCTTCTTACCTTTCTGTACCAAGAGATACTTGCCATCAATCAAGTCATCAGCAGTTACCACCTGGTCGAAAGCTGCGAGCTTCTCCTTGTTGAGAGATACACCACCACCCTTGACGAGCTTACGCATCTCACTCTTGCTAGGGAAGATCTGCATGCCCTCCTGGTTGAAGAGGTCAACGGCTGTGCCACCGAGCAAGTTCTTGTCGAGGTCATAATGAGGCACATTGGCGAACACATCGTTCAAGGTAGCCTCATCGAGCTGTGCAAGATTCTCCTTGGTAGCCTTACCGAAGAGGATGTTGCTGGCTGCGATAGCCATATCCAAATCCTCCTGAGAATGAACCATCACGGTAACTTCCTCTGCCAAACGCTTCTGGAGAACACGGCGACCAGGGTCCTGCTTGTGCTCCTCTACGAGGGCATCGATGGTCTCCTTGTCGAGGTCGGTGAAAATCTTGATGTACTTCTCTGCATCCTCATCGCTCACGTTGAGCCAGAACTGATAGAATGCGTATGGAGTGGTGCGGTTGCGATCCAACCAGATGTTGCCGCTCTCTGTCTTACCAAACTTCTTGCCGTCTGCCTTGGTAATCAATGGGCAAGTCAAGCAGAAGCACTCAGCGTCATTGCCCAAAGTACGGTGAATCAACTCAGTACCGGTGGTCATGTTGCCCCACTGGTCGTTACCACCTAGCTGGAGACGAACGCCATACTTCTGATACTGATAGAGGAAGTCGTAACCCTGGAGCAACTGATAAGTGAACTCTGTGAATGACAAACCATCACGAGCCTCACCGTTCAAGCGCTTCTGTACGCTGTCCTTCGCCATCATATAATTGACGGTGATGTGCTTACCTACCTCACGAGCGAAGTCGAGGAAGGTGAAGTCCTTCATCCAGTCGTAGTTGTTGACCATCTCAGCCTTGTTAGGCTCAGTGCCATCGAAGTCGAGGAACTTAGACACCTGCTTCTTGATAGCTTCCTGGTTATGATAGAGAGTCTCAGAGTCGAGAAGGTTACGCTCCTGGCTCTTGCCAGAAGGGTCGCCAATCATACCTGTAGCACCGCCGACAAGCAGATAAGGCTTATGACCACAACGCTGCAAGTGACGCAACATCATGATACCACAAAGGTGACCGATATGGAGTGAGTCTGCGGTAGGGTCGGTACCAAGATAAGCAGACACCATGTGGGTGTTGAGATATTCCTCTGTACCTGGCATCATCTGTGCCAGCATACCACGCCATTTCAATTCTTCAACAAAGTTTTTTGCCATCGAATGAGATTGTTTATAATATATAAAATATGTGTAAGGGGCCCGAAACGGTATCGGAAACTTACGGTACGGGGTCGTAACCCGAACCACCCCATGGATTGCATCTTAATATTCGCCAGATAGCCAAAGCCAAGCCCTTGAAAGGGCCGTACTTGAGAATGGCTTGCCGAGCATACTCCGAACATGTGGGCGTAAAGCGACAAGAAGGAGGTGTATAGGGGGTGATGCACTTCTGATAAAAGCGGATGGGCAATACCAACAACAAGGTCAGTACCCAAGTCACCCCTTGCCAAATGCTATGCAATAGTCTCATCGCCTTCATCGAATACCAAACTCTTCACGACCTTATCCAATGCCCTTTGCATCATGCCGTCCACCTTCTCGGTGTCCTCTATCTGCCCCGACATCCAGATGAAGGCAATCATCAGCTTGGCATCGGGATGAGAAGCCAACGCATCGAACAAGACAGACTTGTGCAATCGATAACTTTCTCGCAACTGCCGCTTCACATGATTGCGTCTCACGGCACGCTTAAAATGTCGCTTGGATACGCTTACCAACATTTCCACGGGAACATCTTGCGCATCTTTCCGCTTCACGACCTGATACACTACCTTGACAGGCCATTCCTTCTTGACGGAAGAATGACCCATAAAGAGTTGGTCGATGAGCGTCTTGGCACACAACCGCTCTCTTTTGGGTAATGTATAAGTCTTCTGTTCCAACATTCTTATTTATTTTTCTCCAAGAAATCCTTCAAGGCACCTGTCATGGAAGGGAACTTCTTAGATGGAGCCTCCAAATCCAAGCGAAGTCCTTCGTCGGCTACGGTCTTAGCAGTGGCAGGACCGAAAGCACCGACAGCGATGTCACCTTGCTTGAAGTCAGGGAAGTTCTTCTTCAAAGCCTTCACACCAGTAGGGCTGAAGAAAATCATCATATCATAATCGAAAGTCTTGATTTCCTCTTCTGTGAAGTCATTGCTTACTGTGCGATACATCACACACTCAGTATGCTTCAAGTTCTTCTCGTCAAGAGCATTCTTGATGTCATCATTATGCACGCAGCTCAATGGAACGAGATATTTCTCTGTCTTGTGGCGAGCCATCTGGTTCAACAGACCATCTATCTTGCCTGTATCGCCAAAGAACACCTTGCGCTTGCGATACTGAACATATTTTTGGATATAAAGTGCAATTGTCTCAATCACACAGAAATACTTCATATCCTCAGGGATGGTAATACGCATCTCTTTCGCCAACTTGAAATAGTTATCTACAGCATGACGGGATGTGAAAACCACGGCAGTATAGTCGAGCAAATTTATTTTCTGCTGACGGAACTCCTTCGCTGTAAGTCCCTCAACCTTGAAGAAAGGGCGAAATACACATTCCACGCCATACTCCTTCTCTATATCGTAATAAGGAGATTTATCACTCGCTGGTCTTGGTTGAGAAACTAGAATCTTCTTTACCATTTTTGTCCTAAAAGTTTATTTTCAAATAATGACTAATCAATACCAATCCGCCCGACAAAGCGAAAAGAGGTACCACTTCGAGGGCACAAAAGTACAAAAATATTTGCAAAAAAGTGCCATTTCTCTTAAAAAAGATGATGAAACACTTATAAAAAGACAGTATTTTGGTGATTCCGACTACGACAAGTGTATAAATCATAGCCGATTCGAGCGAAAAGCCGAAGTACGTCATCAACAAGATGGCAGGGAGCAACAGTACCCCCTCACTAGACACTAAGAAGAGATAAGACTTCATCCATTGTTCATTTTTTTTCCTATCGAAGAACACCCATCCCACGATGGAATAGAGCAAGGCTTTCAGCAAGAAATAGACGCCTACATACCCGGCATAGATGCTGATGACTTGGTACTGGTCGATCGTGAAGGTATCACCCACCGACGCCCTCGAATAGAGGAAGAAACCAATGGCTATCAACAGACAGGTCTGCAAACACAAGAAGAACTGGAAGCGCAACTCGGATGAGGTCTCGGTAATCACCGTCGTACCATAACTAGGCGTACGGAAGAATGTCTTTGCCTGACGGATGATAAACTGGCGAGACTTGGTAAAGGCGATGCTGGCTATCAAAAAACAAAACAGCAACAAGGCGGTCACGAAGTCATCCCCTGCTACCGTATAGGGTATAGGGTCTCCTGCCACGCCCAATCGTCCTCCCTTCAATTCCGGATGAAAAAGGGAATCCTTCGAGAAGAACGACTCACGATAATATTGTGGCAAACTGACATCCAAGAAGCTTTTGCCTGGTTGATGTCCTGGCAAATGCAAGGTATCAGGCATATTGCTCCAATGTATCTCAGAAGGCTTGATATGAGCCTGAATCATGGAGTCTTGCTGCGCTGGCGTTGCATTCTTGGGCAACCACTTGAGCACTTCCTTCGGGGTCAGTTCCTTCTTATACTTTAAAGGCTCCTGAGCCATTTCTGCCTCAGGAGCTTCTATGATAACCGAATCTGCTTGTTGCATCATCTTACTTTATTGAAAACGCTGCCTTGATGTCCTCTACCTTATCTAGTTTTTCCCATGTAAACAACTCTATCTGCATGGTCTTTGCCTCGTGATAGCGACTGGTGAAAGTCTTCTCTACCACCTCGTTCTTACGACCCATGTGACCATAAGCGGCGGTCTCCAAATACATAGGTTGACGGAGCTTCAACTGGCGCTCGATGGCTTTTGGACGAAGGTCGAACATCTGAGCGATCTTCTCTGCTATCTCGCCATCGGTCATGTTGACATGGCTACGACCATAGGTATTCACATAGATGCTCACTGGCTCTGCCACACCGATGGCATAACTTACCTGTACCAACATCTCGTCAGCCACACCTGCTGCCACCATGTTCTTGGCAATATAGCGAGCTGCATAAGCTGCAGAGCGGTCCACCTTACTAGAGTCCTTGCCAGAGAAGGCGCCACCACCATGAGCACCCTTGCCACCGTAGGTATCAACGATAATCTTACGACCGGTCAAACCTGTATCTCCATGAGGACCACCGATGACAAACTTGCCTGTAGGATTGACGAAATACTTGATGTCGTCATTGAAGAGAGCCAACACCTTGTCGCCCAACTGGACCTTGACACGTGGAATCAAGATGTTGATGACATCCTCACGAATCTTGGCGAGCATCGCCTCGTCATCGTCATTGCCCTGTGCATCCTTGATGAAATCGTCATGCTGAGTAGAAACCACGATGGTATCAATGCGCTGTGGAATATTGTCGTCGGAGTACTCTACGGTAACCTGGCTCTTAGAGTCTGGACGAAGATAAGTCATCACCTTGCCCTCCTTGCGGATAGCAGCCAACTCCTTCATGATCAACTGAGCCAAGTCGAGGGAAACAGGCATGTAGTTGTCTGTCTCATTGGTAGCATAACCGAACATCATGCCCTGGTCGCCAGCACCTTGGTTCTCATCTTCCTCACGGCTCACACCACGGTTGATGTCGTCACTCTGCTCATGGATAGCAGTCAACACACCACAAGAGTCGCCATCAAACTGGTACTCGCTCTTGGTGTAACCGATGTTCTTGATGGTCTTGCGAGCGATGGTCTGCAAATCCACATACTCTGTGGAACGCACCTCACCCATGATGACCACCTGACCTGTGGTACAGAATGACTCGATAGCGCAGTGAGCATGCTCATCGTATGCCAAGAACTGATCCAACAACGCATCGGAAATCTGGTCTGCCACCTTATCTGGATGTCCTTCAGAAACGGACTCTGACGTAAACAAATATGCCATATTCTTCTTTTCTTTCTTTAATTAATGTATTTCTTTTATTTCGGATGCAAAGTTACGACTTTTTTTTCATATACGTTCATTTTCAAAGAAAAAAACGCAGCTAGGGACGTTCAGGCTATACATCCTCTGACGAAAGCCCCTCTTTCATCTCCCGATACTTGATATTTCGAGGATGATGCTCCAGGATTTCCTTCCGCAAGTCGGAGGTTTCCAGATGGGTATAGATTTCCGTTGTCCCTAGGTCTTCATGCCCCAGCAAAGCCTGGATGACACGCAGGTCGGCACCACCCTTGAGTAAGGCGGTCGCAAAACTATGGCGCAAGGTATGGGGAGAGATAGTCTTCTTGATGCCAGCATCCAGCGCCGCATTCTTGATCATGATGAGAATCATCGTACGGGTAAGATGAGCACCTCTTCTGTTGAGAAACACATAGTCTTCCTCGCCCGGCTTGATTTTCATCACATTCCTGTCCATATACCAATAATGCAACTCCTGGAGAGCCACGCTGGAGATGGGAACGAGCCGTTCCTTCCTGCCCTTGCCAAACACACGGATGAACTTCTCTTCCTCAAAGATGTCGCTCAACTTCAAGTTGACCAGTTCCGTAACACGCAAGCCACAAGAGAAGAGCACCTCGATGATAGCCTTGTTGCGCTGCCCCTCCCATTTCGACAGGTCGATGGCACTCTTCAACATATCCACCTCCTCCACCGTCAGATATTCGGGCAAATGTTCCCCTATCTGAGGATAAGGCAAGAGTTCGGTGGGATCATCCTTCAAGTAATCATCCAGCACCAAGTAACGATAGAAGGCACGAACTCCACTCAGCACACGAGCTTGCGAACGAGCACCCACCCCTTTGTCGTGCAAGGATGCAGAAAACTCCTCCAGGTCCTCCAACTTCACATCCAACAACGACATCTCCTTGGATTTCACAAAATTCAATAGATAACGAAGGTCACGCTGGTAAGCTTCCAGCGTGTTCGCCGTGAAATTACGCTCCAATTTGAGGTACCTCACATAATTCTTAACGATATTCGTGCCTGATTTTTTGCTTGTTTCCATTTTTATTATTACCTTTGCATCTAGAAGTAGAGGGTATTCTCTGACTTTGCTTCGCAAAATTACAAAAAAAGATTCATATACGAACAAAAATATTTCAGATTATGAAGATACAGATTATCAATGGTCCGAACTTGAACCTTCTTGGCGTTCGCGAACCAGGCATTTACGGCAGCAACTCCCTCGAGAGCTACTTGCCTCAGTTGAAGGCTAAATACCCTGATGTGGAAATCGAATATTACCAAAGCAACATCGAGGGTGAGCTCATCAACAAGTTGCAGGAAGTAGGTTTTTCTTATGACGGCGTGGTACTCAACGCTGGTGCCTACACACATACCAGCATTGCCTTGCAGGATTGCATCCGCAGCATGAAATGTCCTGTGGTAGAGGTACATATCTCCAATGTTCACAAACGTGAGGAGTTCCGTCATCATTCTTACCTCTCTTGCGCATGCCTAGGTGTTATCTGTGGATTCGGTCTTGCTTCCTACGACCTCGCCATCGCCGGCATCCTCGCACAGAAGCAATAATCACCCCACTATATCAATCTGACAGAGAAGTTCATCTAATTAGTATGACTGAGACTGAAAACATCGACAGATACATCTGTCAACACATCGAACCAGAAGGCGACTATCTCTACCGCCTCTATCGTGCCACCAACATCCACACCATCCATGGTCGTATGGCTAGCGGTCATATACAGGGAAGATTGCTCAAGATGTTGGTACAGATGATACGCCCCAAGAACATCTTGGAGGTGGGAACCTTCAGCGGATATAGTGCCATCTGCCTCGCCGAAGGACTTGCCGAGGGAGGCAAGCTCTACACCTTTGAAATCAACGATGAGATGGAAGACTTCACTCGCCCTTGGATAGAAGGTTCGAGCGTTGCCGACAAGATAGACTTCCGCATCGGAGATGCCAATGTGGAGGCTCCCAAGCTAGGCATCCACTTCGACTTGGCTTTTGTGGATGGTGACAAGCGTACTTACCTGGAGACCTACGAGATGGTGCTGAGCATTCTCAATCCCGGTGGATACATCCTTGCCGACAATACGCTTTGGGACGGACACGTCATCGACCCAGCATACGACAAGGACCATCAGACACAAGGCATCAGGAAGTTCAACGATTTCATCGCACAAGACCCAAGGGTGGAAGTCGTGATTCTACCATTAAGAGATGGCTTGACATTGATTCGGAAAAAGTAAAACTAGGTACGTCCAAGCATACCTTTATCAATAAAGTAACATCCCTACGTTTGCCAATCGACAAACATAGGGATGTTTTTTTATTCATTCAATATATCATTAGCCATAGCTGAAGACTAATCTAAAAGTCGCTTACTCAGGTATCTCACTGGATACCAAACAGAAAGCCAGCCTACCGCCAATACGGTGACGAAGATGATGGCTACATCCGTATAATGCACGCTCACCGGATAAGCATCCACGATAAAGGAGCCAGCGGAGTCGCCCAGTTTGACAAAGCCAAACTGCTGTTGCAAAAGGCAAAGCAACAATCCCAAGCCGACACCGATGATGGCACCGATAGCCGAAATCATTCTTCCCTCAAAGAGGAATACACGAGCTATCTGCTTGTCACTGGCGCCTAAGTTGCGCAGGGTGACTACATCATCTTTCTTGTCAATAATCAGCATGGAGATTGAGCCGATGATATTAAAGCAAGCCACCACCAAGATGAAGGTCAAGAAGATATAGGCTATCATCTTCTCGATAGACATAATCTTGAAGGTATCTTCCTGTTGCTCAAAGCGATCGAGCACTCGGTACTTATCCCCTGCTATCTGCTGCATTTCCTTTTTTACGGCATTCAAGTCGCTTCCATCCTTCAGGCGGATTTCCAAGGAAGACAAACATCCCTGCTGTCCGAACAAGTTGCGAGCGAAGGCGATGGAAGTCAAGATATAACTCTTGTCATATCGAGCTTGCTTCACAGAGAACAAGACTCCCGGACAATTCAAGGAATCCACCACAAACCCTTGCGTAGGATTCGACATATCGAGCTGTCCCTCCTTCAATGGAGCATAAATCTTGAGGAAACCATCCCACTGAGCACCCACGCCCAACGATTGTGCCAGGCGGATGCCCAAGGTACCATACTCCAAGTTGGCTGCATGAAGCGAGAACGAGCCATCACCATAAAGGATGTCATTGATATGAGACATATCCGAGAAATTGTCATCGACACCCTTGATGGTTACCATCGCCTGTCGGTCTTGATAGACGGCAAGAGCATGGTCCTCCACACTCTCTGTCACGATGTCCACCTCTGGCAACTGACGAATTTTGGTCAAGATAGGGTCGTCACAAGCTGCCGTCTTTCCCATAGTAGGAACCACCTCCAACTGTGGGTCGAAGCTAGTGAACAAAGTAGCCACCAAGTCGTGGAAGCCATTGAACACACTCAATACAATCACCAGCGCCATCGTAGCTACAGCCACACCGATGGCACTGATCGCACTGATGATATTGATGGCGTGAGTACTCTTCTTGGAAAAGAGATACCTGCGAGCTATGAAAAACGGAAAGTTCATATTACTTCTTGAGCAACTCGTCGATGCGCTCCAAGTAGTCCAAGCTATCATCCAAGAAGAAACGCAACTCTGGGATGATGCGCAACTGGTTTCTTACTTTCTTGCCCAAGTCGTAGCGAATGGTCTTCTCGTTCGCCGTGATGTTCTTCAAGATTTCCTCACCTTTCTCTGAAGGGAATACACTGAGGTAAGCCGTACAGATACTGAGGTCTGGGCTAATCTTTACTTTTGTCACACTTACCATGACACCATGCATCATACGGGTCTGTGACTGGAAAATGAGACTCAACTCCTTTTGGAGGAGTCTGGATATACGATTTTGTCTTGTTTCTTGCATAATTATTATTTATTCATTATTATTCATTATTCAAGATCGACGTGCTTCACCTCCACCTTCTCATGAAGGAAGATTTGCGCCGACTCCTTGAACTTTTCCTCACTTTCGGTTGTCAGATACTGGCAAGTACCACCTTGGGTAATCATCTTATCCACATCTTGGTGTCGCTTGAGATAGTTTTTCAAGCTCTCAGCCACATACATTCCCTGCGGCACAACCCTTACGCCATCAGGAAGGTTTTTCACGATGCTATTCATCAGCAATGGATAATGAGTGCATCCCAAGATGATGGTATCTATATCAGCATCCTTTCGCATCAGTTGTTCGATGCGCTTCTTGACAAAATAATCAGCACCAGGGCTATCCGCCTCGTTGGCCTCCACGATGGCAGCCCACAACGGACAAGCCACGCCACTTACCTTGATGTCGGGCCACAACTTGGCTATCTCCAAGTCATAGCTCTGACTCTTGATGGTTCCCTCGGTAGCCAAGAGACCCACATGATTGCTCTTGGTGATATTGCCAATGACTTCGGCAGTAGGTCGGATGATACCGAGCACACGGCGGGTAGGATCCAACTCTGGGATGTCTCGCTGCTGGATGGAGCGCAAGGCCTTGGCTGAAGCCGTGTTACAGCCCAAGATGACCAAGTGGCAGCCCATGGAGAAGAGTTTCAACACTGCCTGACGGGTAAACTTATACACCACCTCAAAGGAACGTGAGCCGTATGGCGCACGAGCATTGTCGCCCAAATACATATAGTCGTACTGGGGCAAGAGCTGACGAAGTCCGTGAAGAATCGTCAAGCCGCCATATCCAGAATCAAAGATTCCGATAGGACCGGGGTTAGAAGGCAACATCATTTCAAGTTCTCCTTTATCAATTCTGTGATATCCTCTCCCATCGCAGCATCCACGTATGGCAGGGAATCACCATCCACATTCAAGACAAAAGCAAAGCCTTTCGCCTTACCTATCTTTTGAATCACGTCCTTGATTTGTTTCTTCAGAGGAGCATACGCTTCCTCTTCAGCCTGCTTGAGCAGTCGTTCCGACTCAGCCTTGAAAGCCATATTCTTAGCCATCAGTTCTCTCAACTCAGCCTGTCGCTTCTCCAAGATAGAAGGAGCGAAACTGCGCTGACCGTCCAAGAACTCCTCATACTTGCTGTTGAACTCGTCCTCGGCACGCTTGGTCTCTGCATCGTATTTCATACGGAGGTCGTCCATATTATGCTTGGCTAGCGCATAGCCTGGCATGGTATGAAAGACTTCCAGAAAACTGAAATAGGCAAAATGCAAAGATGGTTGCGCCACTGTCTTGACTTGTGGTGCAACTGTCGTAGGCTGCTGTACGGCAGGAGACTCCTTCTGTGCGAAAGAAGTCCATGGCATCATCGCCATAGCTACATATAAAATTGTCTTTGTCATCATGAAGAGTTGCTTTAATTCTGACTGAACGAAAATCACTAAAAGAGAAAGAAGGGCAAGCACTTCTGCCTGCCCTCTGTATGTTCTTTCTAAAAAGGAATTACTTAATCTTAGACTGTACTTCCTTTGTAACGTCAACTACGTTGGTACCTGCATAGACAGCAGCACCTTCCTCGAAGATGTAAGTGTAGTTGCCAGCCTTACCCACTGCGTCGATGGCTGCCTTTACCTTAGCTACGATAGGCTGCATCAACTCACTGTTCTTCTTCTGCAACTCCTGCTGACCATCCTGGTAAGCCTGCTGAATCTTCTGCTGCAAAGTCTGCAACTCAGTCTCCTTCTGCTGCTTAGCAGTAGCGTTCATAGTGCTCAGACCCTTCTGGTACTCGTCAGCCTTGCGGTTGAACTCTTCCTGCATAGACTTCAAGTCGTTCTCCTTCTGCTTCTGGAGAGCCTCAAGCTCACCATTAGCCTTAGCTACGTCAGGCAAAGCCTGCATGATGGTCTGGGTATTTACCTTACCAAACTTCTGTGCCATCATTGTCATTGGTGCGCAAAGCATCAACATTAAAATAAGCTTTTTCATCTTTCTATTCTTTTTAATTATTAATTTCTGCAAATATACGATTAATTATTGGAATAACCTAATTTTTGGAGCACTTCGTTGCTAATATCTATCTTAGGTGAGCCAAAGATGATGCCACTGTTGCTTGCTCTATCCACTACGAGAGAGTAACCACGCAAGTCGGAGATTTCCTTTACTGCATTGTAGATTTCCTCCTGGATAGGGGTCATCAACGCCTCACGCTTCTTATAGAGTTCACCCTCAGGACCAAAGTATTTCTTCTTCAAGTCGCTGGCTTCTTTCTCTTTCTGCATGATGGCATCCTGCTTAGCCTTCTTCTGCTCCTGTGACAAGAAGACCACCTCGTTTTGGTAGTTCTTGTACATGGTGCTAGCCTCGATGTTGAGAGCCTCCACCTCTGCCTGCCACTTCTTGCTTACTTGGTTGAGCTGCTCATTGGCACGCTCATAGGCTGGTACATTCTTCAAGATATACTCCATATCTACCAACGCTATCTTTTGTGCGCTTGCTGTCATGGCTGTGATAGCCATGAACAGCATCATGATTATCTTCTTCATAAGAATTCCTCCAATAATATCATTTCATAAGTCCCAACGCTGTTATCCGCCAGGCTTATTATTCATTATTAATTATTAATTGTTTAGAACTCCTGTCCCAAGATGAAGTGGAACTGGCTTCCACCCTTCTTGTACTGGCTTCCGTTCCATACCTTGTCGAAACCGTATGCCCAGTCGATACCCATCAAGCCGACCATTGGCAAGAAGATACGTACACCGACACCGGCACTACGCTTCATGCTGAATGGATTGAACTTCTTAGTCTCATACCAAGCGTTACCTGCCTCTACGAAGGTCAAACCATAGATAGTGGTGTTACCCAAGAGGAATGGATAGCGAAGCTCCAATGAGAAGCGGTCGTATGCATAAGCATAGTAACCGGTGGTACGGCCGTAAGATACGGAACCGTTCTCGTAACCACGGAGCCCGATGGTTTCCTCACCATAATAGGATGAATAACCGCTCATACCATCACCACCGACATAGTAGGTCTCGAATGGACTCTTGTTGTACTTGTTGTAAGCACCGAGCAAACCGAGTTCGATACGAGTCATCAAGACGAAACACTTCTGACCACCACTCAAAGCGGTATAAGTCTTAGCCTTGAACTTCCACTTGTGATACTCTATCCAGCGGTATTTCTCCTGCTGTTCCTGAGCATAGGTTGGAGAGTTGCGGTTGGTTGCCAAGTGCTCGTAGTCCTTGTGGTTGAAGGCACTCCAAGGTGGAGTCAAGTTGACAGATGCCTCTACCTCTGAACCTGTACGTGGGAAGAGTTGGTTATCTGTTGATGTACGGTTCAACGAGATGGTCAAGTTCAAGTTGTTTGCATTACCATTGGTCATCAACATATAGCTCCAGTTCTTCATCATATAGCGCTGGTAAGCCAACTGGATGGACAAGGTGAAGTAGTCATCTGGCCAACGGAGACGCTTACCCCAACCGAGACTTACACCAACCATCTGGATATACTTATCTGGATCGTAGTAGTTCTCATAGTTGTTGTAATAGCTTGAACCATAGCCATACATATAACTCATATAGTTGTTCATATAAGCACTGTTGTAGTAGTTGCTCGACACGTCGGTTGACTTACTATAGTATGCACCCACACTGAACTGAACTGGTCGCTTGCCACCAAACCAGTTGGTAGAGTAGCTCACGTTGTATGACTGATAGTATGTACCATTGGTCTGTGCACCGATGCTGAGCACCTCGCCATCACCAATAGGCATGATACCACGATGTTCCTTATTCTTATTAAAGAGGTTGCGGATAGAGAAGTTGTTCAACTTCAAACCTACACGACCGATGACGCCGGTCTGTCCCCAACCGAGAGAGAACTCAATCTGGTCGTTGCTCTTCTGCTCCAAGTTCCAGTTGATATCCACAGTACCATCCTCACCATTAGGCTTGATGTCTGGGTTTACCTTCTCAGGATCGAAGTGTCCCATGGAAGCCAACTCACGAGCAGAACGCATGATGGCATCCTTGGAGAAGAGGTCACCTGGCTTGGTACGAAGCTCACGACGCACCACGTTCTCATAAAGACGAGTGTTACCATTGATACGAACGTGACTCAAGTAAGCCTGTGGTCCCTCGGTAACTCGCATTTCCAAGTCGATGGAATCGCCATCGATATTGATTTCAGTAGGACTGATGTTGGAGAACACGTAACCATGATTGTAATACAAGTTGCCCACGGCATCATCATCCTCATTCAGACGCTTGTGCATCAACTTCTGGTTATAGACGTCACCCTTCTTCATACCGAGCAAGGCAGCCAACTGGTCTGTCTGATACACCGTGTTACCTACCCAACTGATGTTACGTACATGATATTGCTTGCCTTCATCCACCTTGATATAAACATCCACATGCTTGTCATCAAAGTTACTGACACTGTCTTCCAAGATTTGAGCATCACGATAACCATACTCATAATACTTGTCGATCAACTTCTGCTTATCTTCCTTCCAGCGCTCAGGTGTAAACTTCTTAGCCTTGAAGAAAGAAGACAGTTTGCCTGCCTCGTGGGTCTTGGCGAAAGCACCCTTGGAGAAGAGTCCACCCTTGATCTTGCGGTCAGAGAGTTTCTCGTTTCCATCGATGGTAATCTGATGAACTTTGATTTTCTCCTTCTTATCCACCATCACATCCAAGATGACCTGTCCCTTGTTGGCAACATCGTCACGCTGGTTGATTTGGATATCGGCATTCTTGAATCCCTTGTCATCGAAATATTTCTTGGCAAGAATCTTGGCACGATCCAACATATTAGGAGTCACCTGGGTACCTTTCACCATACCCAATTTCTGCTCCATGTCCTCACGCTCGCTCTTCTTCAAGCCAATATAGTTGATATTGGAGATGCGAGGACGCACTGCCAAATAGATATGCAGATAAATCTTCTCCCCCACGATGGAGTCGGCAGCAATAGCGACCTTGGAGAACAATCCATGCTTCCAATAGCGCTTCACTGCATCGGTAATTTCATCGCCAGGTACATCGATTCTATCTCCGACAGCCAAGCCAGAGATACCCGTAAGCACATAATCTTCATATCCTTCCACTCCCGACACATTGATGCCACCAATGAGCAAGCTACGTGGATTGCCCGCATACGAGATGTCGGGATTCACGATCTTGTCTTGTGCCTGCATCTGTGTGCATGCCATTGCGGCGAAGAGCAGGATGAAAATCTTTCTTATCTTATTCATCTATCTTATATGTATTTTTTCTTATTTCGATTGCTCATTTTCTACTTGCGCCTCTGTCTTGCCAAAGCGACGTTGGCGATTCTGATAGCTAGCGATAGCTTTGTGGAGGTCTTCCTCCATGAAGTCTGGCCAATAGGTGTCACAGAAATACAACTCTGAGTAAGCTATCTGCCAAAGCAAGTAATTGCTGATGCGAAGTTCGCCGCCCGTTCTTATCAAGAGGTCAGGGTCGGGCATGAAACTGGTATCAAGGTGCTCGGAGAAGTTCTCCTCCGTCAGCTTGCCAGCGATTTCCTCGTAGTCGCACTTTCCGCCAGCCATGGCTTCCTTCACCGAGCGCTTCATAGCTTCCACGATTTCCCATCTAGAAGAATAGCTCAATGCCACCACCATCGTCATGGCATCGTTCTTAGCCGTATGGTCCATCGTCTCCTGCAATTTCTCTTGCACAGACTTAGGCAACCTAGCCAAGTCGCCTATCACACGGAAGCGCACATTGTTCTTCATGAAGATTTCATCTTCCAGTGAAGAGAGCACGAGTCCCATCAGCGCTGCCACCTCATCGGCAGGGCGATTCCAGTTTTCCGTAGAGAAGGTATAGAGGGTGAGATACTTCACACCGAGGCGTGTACACTCTGAAGTGATGCGACGCACCGTATCGACCCCTGCCTGATGGCCGAAGCTTCTGTCCTTACCTCTTTCCGTTGCCCAGCGTCCATTACCATCCATGATGATGGCGATGTGCTCTGGTATTCTTTTCATATCTAAGTCGATAGCCATTATTCTTCCTTATTACATGTTCTACATTTTGCCTTGAAACTGTAGGTGAGCGTCAGTTGCAGCATGGAGTAACAGTCTGTATTCTTAAACATTCCGCTGCTTTTCACTTGGTATGGGTCCTTGACACCATCCAGTTCATCGCTCAGCGAGAAGTGAATACCCCAATCCAAACCTAAGTTCATACGCTCATTGAGTTTATATTTCACGCCAAGTCCGATGGGAACATTGGCGGTAAACACACTCTTGCTTCCTCCCCCCGATGCCGAGGTCGCTCCGATGCCACCATATATATAAGGTGTAAGTCGCTTCGCCCCTCGATAGTCTCTTCCCGTGCCGTAGGGCCAGAAGTTGTACTCAAACACGAGGCTCACATCCAAGAGATTGCGATTGAAGGAATACTCCTCCGTCGCATAATCGGGATAATAGGTATCGACATCCTTCGAGGAACCTTTCAGCTTGCCATACGTAGCACTGAGGCGCAAGTCCTTGTATGGATCGAAGTTGTATCTCCACAAGGCGGAGAACATCGGTTGCATATTCTTCAGCACATTGCCATTGAAGTCGCCCTCATAGCTTACCATCCCCACGCCAGCACCGATTTCCATACGATACTGCGGGTCGTCCTGCGCACTCATCCGAGCTGCAGGAAGCAAGACCATAAGCATCAATAGCAACTTACGCATAGTTTTTCTTCGTTTTTAGACTATAATTCCCAAGAAAGGTTTAGTCTTGTTTGAGCCAAGCCTCCTTGTTGGAACGACCTCTCCAGGCATTGCCGGCATTGATGAGCCAATAGAAATGTCCATCATACTGAGTGCCGTCTGCCGCCGTCAACTTCTCAGTAGCTCGCACCAGAGAGAATGGCTTGCTAGCATCGAATCCTGTAGGCAAAGTCATCAAGGTGTCCACCGTCCACTTGATGCCACCATTCAGACTTCTATACCACTTGCCGTTGCTTCCCAATGCGACCAATCCCTCAGAGGAAGTAGTCACAGCCAACTGCGCCAGGTAAGGCAACTTACCAGCCTGGTTCTTATCGTATTCTATATAGTTCCACTTGTTATCGCCGATTGGCAAGCTATAATCAGCAGTACCTGTCCATGCCACAGCGATAGTGTCGCCATAAGCTGCGTCACGAGTTCCTACGAGCAACAAGCTCTCGGCATTCTTGACGGAAGCGATATTGATGGCATTCAAGCTGATATTGGTGATCGGCAAACAATCTGTCGCATTGTCCATCGCCTGCTTTGTCCATGTCTCACCATCTGCCGAAGCATAGATGGCATCAGCAGAACGAGCATAGAGATACTTACTAGAAGCCCCCAACAACTGAGTAAGCGACTGATTTTCAGCCATCATATTCCATGTCTTGGCATCAGCAGAAGTCATCACCTTGCCATCCTCGATGACAAAGAGCTTACCATCTAATGTAGCGACACTCTGGCTAGCAGATGAAGACAAGGTAGATGCAGTTTCCCAATTCTTGCCATCTGCTGATGTAAGAACGACTGTCTTGTCCTCAGCATTCTTACCGAGTACACATACAGTTCCATTGCCCAAGACCAACGTCTTTTCCGCACCTACCAAAGAGTTCAAGGCAGCGTTGCCATGAGCCAAAGAATGCCAAACGAAAGAATCTGGGAACTCCTTGTGGACATTCACTGTCAACAGATAATCAGCATAGGCTGAAGCATCCTGTGCATAGACACGGATGTTCTTTTCCTTGTTCAATTGATCAAAATTGATGGAGTCTGAGCTGCTATACCATACGATAGAGTCCTTGTCCTCACCTTCCTTCACCACATTTTTATCATAAATCAACTGAATATAGCTACTGTTCTTGGCAGAAATAGTAGCCAATGCAGCTGCGGTTCGGGTAAGCGCAGGCAAAGAATCCTCATTGTATATCTTGCGATTAGCTTGATCTATCGTAAACGTATAGTTGGTGCCAGTAACAGCGGAAGCCACGAGAGAGTCCATCTTGCCCGTAGTATTGCGCTTGACATATTGTCCCAAGTTGCCCAAAGAAAATGCCGTAATGGCTGTATCATGGGAATATTCTATATTTGTATCGTCATCAGAACTGAGGCATGATGACAATGACAAGCCTGCCGTAATGAGCAGGACGAAAGCTAAAAACTTCCTTTTCATTCTTCTATATATTATTTTTAGCTGCAAATTTACAGAGAATTCTTCAAATAAAGCCCCTTTTAGTCGGTTAATTATGCAAATTATTGATTTTTGCGGCGTTTTTTAAGTTTGTTTAGTGATTAATTTGCCCTTTTGCCCTCTTTTCTTGTCATCCGGGGAACAACTAGGCACAAAAAAGCAGAAGTCCCATTCCTCTTTCGAGGAACAGGACTTCCATATCATTTTTATATTCGAGCAATCGAATGAATTAGAGCTGTGGACCAGCAGCAACGAGAGCCTTACCAG
>ULYL01012661.1_pt1 | contig 37095 bp, 34 predicted proteins | sample 1962211 | NCBI WGS metagenome assembly ULYL01 (sample SAMEA4835864, study PRJEB28245) | human gut metagenome | biome: gut microbiome; material: fecal sample | place: Denmark | collected 2008
GCCGTATTGTTTTGTGCGGAGAAACGGAGGAAAAGCCGATTTGCAACGACGGCAATCTTTTGGGAACGTATCGAACGCTGGACGAATGCGACGGGGATTTGTATATCAGAACGGGCAAGAAAATTCGGCCGGATTACGGCGTTTGTTCGAAAACGGGCGTTGCGGTGTACGACGATTCGGGCAGCGAAACGCTGAATCGGAACGGAGAAATCGAAAAAGAGTACGCCGACGGCACGGACGAATATATTTTTGCTTACGGAAAAGATTACCGCGGCGCGGTGAAGGCGCTGTATATGATTTGCGGCACCGTTCCGCTTGTGCCGAGATTTGCGTTGGGCAACTGGTGGAGCAGATACTTCGAATATACCGACGAGGAATATCTTACGCTTTTAAACCGCTTCAAGGAGCGGGGGATTCCGCTCAGCGTGGCTACGGTGGATATGGACTGGCATTATTCCGTGCATCTGGACGAACAGAAAAAAATTACGGAAAGCGGAAAAAACACGGAGTTTTATGGCGGGGCGAACGGCTGGACGGGATATTCCTGGAACAAGGCTCTGTTTCCCGATTATAAAAAATTTCTGCGGCTGGTAAAGGCGGAAGGGCTGAAAATCACGCTGAATCTGCACCCGGCGGACGGCGTGAGATGGTTTGAAGATATGTATGCGGAAATGGCGGAAGCCGTGGGCGCGGACGCCGCTTCCGGCGAGCAGATTAAGTTTGATATTTTCGACCCGAAGTTTGCGAACGCGTATTTTTCCGTATTGCATAAGCCCTATGAAAAGGACGGCGTGGATTTCTGGTGGATTGACTGGCAACAGGGAAAAGCGGCGGGAAAACTCGGCATCGATCCGTTGTGGGCGCTGAATCATTATCATTATCTGGATAACGCGAAAAATTTCCGCGAACCGCTGATATTATCGCGCTATGCGGGCGTAGGTTCGCATAGGTATCCGCTGGGATTTTCCGGCGATACGATGATTACGTGGCGCACGCTGAAATATCTGCCGTATTTTACCGCAACGGCGAGCAATATCGGCTACGGCTGGTGGAGCCACGATATCGGCGGGCATATGCAGGGCGAACATAACGGCGAGCTGTTTTTGCGCCATGCGCAATTCGGCGTGTTTTCGCCGATTAACCGCTATCACAGCACTTCGGCGCCGACGCTTACGAAAGAACCATGGTTTTATAAAAACGGAACGGGTGCGTTATTGGAAGAACAGATGAAACTGCGCCATAAATTGTTGCCGTTTTTGTACACATGCGCGTACAAGGCGAATAAAAACGCGGAGATGCTGATAGAACCGACGTATTATTATCACCCCGATTGCAAGGAAGCTTACGAATACGGTAACGAATATTATTTCGGAGGCGCTCTGCTGGTGGCGCCCGTGGTAACGCCGGAAGAAAAAGACGGGTTTGCGAGAGTAAAAGCGTGGTTGCCCGCAGGGCGCTGGACGGATATTTTCACGGGCGACGTTTACGAAATAAGCAATGCGAACGGCGAAGAAAAAACGCTGCTCCGCACGCTGGAAAGTATTCCCGTGCTGGCGAAGAGCGGTACGATTCTGCCGCTTTCCGAAGCGAAAGGAAACGGAACGCCGAATCCCGGAACGCTTACGGTGAAAATTTTCGACGGAAACGGCGAATACGAGATGTATGAGGACGCGCATGCGGAAAACAGGGACGGCGAATTTTTCACGAAGTTTATCGCCCGGGAAACGACGACGGAAAGCGGAGAAACGATACAGTCGCTTTGCATTACTTCGTCCGGAGACGGCGGCGTGATTCCTTCGGAAAGAAAAATCCGTTTGCAGTTCGTGAACGCGGAAAAGGGGAATATTGCCATGAAAATCGGCGGAAAAGAAGCAGCTGTGGAGAAAATTTATGCCGACTGCGTAACGCTTTGCATCGATTTCAAGCCCGGAGAAACGTACGAAATTGCCGTAACGCATCGGCGCGAAAGTAAATTCGACGCCTGGAAAAAACGCGCCGAGAAAATTCTGACGGGGTGCGACGGAACCAACGCCGTGATTATCACGGCGAATCGTGAGCTTCAGGAACTGAAAAACGAAAACGAAGCGGCGTCGTTTTTCGTTTATTGCAGTAAGCTTCCGGAAGCAGTTGTGGAACGGCTGATGGAAACGTTTTGATTTTTGACGGACAGAACGCCGTCGGCGCAAATACCGACGGCGCTCTGTGTTTTTCATACGACAAGGATAATTTGTAATTTGTCCGCGAGAATTTAAGGGGTGTTCGGCGGAAAATACAACAAAGCGATCATCTTAAATAATCCGATTGTACGATGATCGGCATAAAAGGGCGCAAGTTATTAAATTTTATGAAAACCGTGATAAAATCGCTTGCTTTTTTTTGACGGATTGATTATAATAAATAATGTGCTGTGTGCCGGTGTGGTGGAATTGGCAGACGCGCGGGACTCAAAATCCCGTGATGGCAACATCGTGTGGGTTCGACCCCCACCACCGGCACCAAAATTTAAGGGCTTCGAGGACGATGATTTCGTTTTCGGGGCTTTTTTATGCGTTTTCCGTTTTGTTTTTGTGCGGAAATCCGGTGTTGAACAACGAAAAACGGGCAATAATTGACAAGAAGAGGAAATCGCGCGATTTAAAAGTTGGAAAACGGCGTAAATCGATAAATCTTTTCTTGATTTTTTTCGGCGCTTGTGGTACAATATGCGTATATACAACGGCGGCGCCGCGGAAACGAAGAACGAAAAAACGTCGGCGGACGAATCAGACGAAAGAGGGTAACGGATTATGGATAAATTGGTGTTGATCGACGGAAACAGTTTATTGAACAGGGCGTTTTATGCAACGCCGCTGTTTACCACGAAAGCCGGCTTTCCCAGTAACGGGATTTTCGGGTTTGTGAAGCTGCTTTTGAAAATTATCAACGATAAAAAGCCGCAGTATCTTGCCGTCGCTTTCGATTTGCACGCGCCTACGTTCCGCCATAAAATGTACGGCGAATATAAGGCGGGGCGGCGCCCGATGCCCGAAGAGCTTGCGGTGCAAATGCCCGTTTTAAAAGAACTGCTGCGCCTGATGCGCGTAAAAATCGTGGAACTCGAAGGGTACGAAGCGGACGACCTGATAGGAACGCTTTCCCGCAGATTTTCCGTACGCTCGTATATTTACACGGGGGACAGGGATTCGTATCAGCTGGTGAACGAAAACGTAAACGTGTGCTTTACGAAGAAAGGCGTGAGCGATTTGCTGGAATTGACGGATAAAAATTTTGCCGAAGAAATCGGGTTGAATCCGCCGCAGATTATCGATCTGAAAGCGCTGATGGGCGATAAATCGGATAATATCCCCGGGGTAAACGGCATAGGCGAACAGACGGCGAAAACGTTGTTGCAGAAATACGGCACGCTTGACGGCGTGTACGAGCATATCGGCGAACTTTCCGCGGCGCAGCAAAAACGGCTGGAAGCGGGGCGGGAAACGGCGAAACTTTCATACACGCTGGCGACGATCGACGTGAACGCGCCGATAGATTGTCATTTAAACGATTGCGTGCTTCGCATGCCGTTTCCGTATGCGGTGAAACAAAAATTTGCCGAACTGGATTTTCGTTCGCTTACCGCGCCGGATTATTTCGAAACGCCGCAGGAGGGAGTCGGGGCGGAAACCGCCGCAACAAAACCCGATGAGGAAAAGTATACCTGTCGCAAAATTACGCTTGGCGACGTAAAAGAAGCGGCGGATTGTTTTGTAAAAAACGCCGGAAAATACGTTGCGTGCGTGTATTCGGAAAAAAGTTTTGATTTTTTGCTTGAAAATACGGGGACTTCCTCGGAAAGCGATTGCCGTTTTACGGAGTATTCGCTGCCGTTCAAAGAGAATCTGATTGACGAAGGCGTGAATCCGGGCGAACTGGCGCCGCTGCTGGAAAAGATTTTTTGCGGCGGGAAAACCGTAATTTGTTACGACGTGAAATCGTTCTTGTATCTTTTGTCCGACGATAAAATCGAGGCGACGGCAAGCTTGGAGGACGTCGGGCTGGCGAAGTATATCGAAGAGGGAACTTCGTCGGGAGAAACGCTTTCTTATCTGATTGACGCGCGCGGCTTCGACGCGGATTTGCCTGCGCTCGGTTTGTATCGGTTGTTTTTCTGCTTTTACGAACGTCTGAACGAAGCGGAAAAGAAGCTGTACCGCGAAATCGAGTTGCCGCTGGTAAACGTTTTGTTCGATATGGAAAAAACGGGCGTGCGGGTGGATTTAAACATGCTTGACGAGCTTTCCGTGCGCTATCATAAAGAATTGCAGGAAGTTACCGCAAAAATTTATGCGGAAGCGGGGGAAGAATTTAATTTGAATTCTCCGGCGCAGCTTGGGAAAATTTTGTTCGATAAATTGAATATCGGGGGAAAGAAGGGCGTCGCGCAGGAAAAGGACGATAAAGCAAAGCCGAAAAAAAATCCCGGAACTTCGGCGGAGGTGCTTGAAAAATACGCGGACGAATACGAGATAGTGCGGCTGGTCCTGCGTTACAGACAGGTGCAAAAGCTGCTTTCCACATATATCTCGGGCATCCGTCCGCTGGTAGTGAAAGGGCGCGTGCACACTACGTATAATCAGAGCAATACTTCTACGGGACGGCTTTCCAGCGCGAACCCGAATTTACAGAACATTCCCGTGCGTACCGACGAGGGGCGGGAGCTCAGAAAGCTGTTTACGGCAAGCGAGGGAAACGTGTTTATCGACGCGGATTATTCGCAGATTGAGCTCAGACTGATGGCGCATTTTTCCGGATGCGAAAAACTGAAAGAGGCGTATAGGAACGGGGCGGATATTCATGCGATTACCGCTTCGCAGGTGTTCGGAGTGCCGCTTGAAGAGGTAACGCCGAAGATGCGGAGGGAAGCCAAAGCGGTGAATTTCGGCATTATTTACGGCATCAGCGCGTTCGGACTTTCGAATGATCTGGGAATTTCTGCGAAAGAAGCAAAGGCGTATATCGATAAATACTTCGAAACTTATTCCGAGGTGAAAACATATATTGACAGCAACGTGGAAAATGCGAAAAAGGACGGTTACGTTACTACGCTGTACGGACGCAGGCGCGTAATCGGCGAATTGAAATCGTCGAATTTTGCCGTACGTTCGTTCGGTGAACGCGCCGCGATGAATATGCCGCTGCAGGGAACAAGCGCGGATATCATCAAAATAGCCATGGTGCGCGTTCATAAGAGGCTGAAAGACGAGGGGTTGAACGCAAAACTTGTTTTGCAGGTGCACGACGAGCTTGTGGTGGATTGTCCGGAAAGCGAAAGGGAAAAGGTTGAGAAAATTCTGAAATTCGAAATGGAACATGCCGCGGAACTTTCCGTGCCGCTTGTAGCGGACGTGGGTACGGGGAAAAGCTGGTACGAGGCGCATTGAAGCGCTTCTGTCGGCTGATTGCTTCGGCGTTGCGTTACGGAAAGGTTGAACGGCGGGCTGAAAATATGGAAACGATAAGAAATAGATCCGGCGATTCCGGATATTGCAAAATTGCCGTTACCGGCGGGATCGGCAGCGGAAAATCGACGGTGTGCGAGGAAATCGCAAGGCTTGGTTATTCCGTTTTTTCCTGCGATGAAATCTATGGCGAAATGCTGGGCGAACCGGATTTCGCCGCCGCAATGGAAATTTTATTTCCCGGCAGTACAAGCGGCGGCAGGGTAAATAAAAAAGAGCTGCTTAAAATAATTCTTCGCAATGAAAAGGCGACGGAAACCCTGAATGCTTTTACGCATCCGAAGATTATGGCGCGGCTTTTCGAACGAATGGATGAAGCGGCGAAACAAACCCTTGATGCGCGAAACGCAAATTCGGCTACGGCAATAAAAAAACCGTGGCTTGTGCCTGTGTTTGCGGAAGTGCCGCTTTTGTTTGAAAGTAAAAGCGACGGATTGTTCGATAAAATTATTGTAGTTACCAGAAACGAAACGGAGAAAATACACAGCGTAATTGTAAGAGACGGGTGTAAAGAGGACGTTGTAAAAGAGAAAATGGCGTTGCAGTTTGATTATTCTTTGCCGCCGGATAAGAAGAATTATCCTTCTTACGATAAGATAATTTTTCTTGAAAATAACGGTTCGAAAAATCAATTAAAATTAAAACTGATAAAAATATTGCAGCAAATCTGATTAAAAATAGGGAAAAGCGGGCTTTTAGCCCGCTTTTTATACTATATCAGACATAATTATAAGTACTACGCTACACATAATAGTTATGTCTGACAAAGCAATATTGTTATGTTACGCATAATAATTATGTCTTGCGTAGTAATTTGAATTCGGGTACTGCGTTAAAGACAATTCGTTAAATCGGCGACGGCGCAGAATGAAAACAGATACGGAATACAGGCGAAAAATCGCGAAAAATAAGATTTTATCGTAATGGATGAATATATGCAAAAATTTTTTATGAAAAGCGAAAATTTTTGCCTGTACTACTTGAAATTTCCTTACATTTGTAGTATAATATTATATAAGCGGCGAGGTTTGCGCGGTTGCGTGAAAAACGGACGTCGCCCGAATCGTGCGAAGAGGTGTGCCGACGCTTAAAACGGTGTTTTCATAAAGCGGAGCGCGTATTCGTAATGCCGACGAACGACAAGGAGATTGATTGAAGTTATGCCCGGAACCAAAGCAGAAAATAAAGCGGATTTTCCTTTACACTTATTTCATCACGGCGTAAATTATAAAGCTTACGAGTTTTTCGGGGCGCACGAAGCCACCCGCCGCAGAAAGAAAGGATTTGTGTTCCGCGTGTGGGCGCCGCGGGCGAAAAGCGTATCGCTCGTAGGCGAATTCAATCGCTGGGATCCCGCGGCACATGTAATGTCCCGCCTGATAGACGGAGAGACGTTTGAAATTTTCGTAGAGGGGATTACCCGCTACGCGGCTTATAAATATTGCATCGAAACGCAGGACGGAAGGCTGCTTTACAAGGCGGATCCGTATGCGTTTCATACGGAAACGCCCGGCGGGAATTCGTCGAACGCTTCGAAAGTTTATCCGCTCGACGGCTTTGCCTGGGAGGATAAGGAATATTTCAAAAAGCTTGCCCGTACGAATATTTATTCTTCGCCGATCAATATCTACGAAGTGAATCTTCTTTCGTGGAAGCGCCGCGAGGACGGTTCGTTTCTTACGTACGGAGAGCTGGAAAAATCGCTGGTTCCGTATGTAAAAAGAATGGGGTACACGCATGTGGAATTCATGCCTGTTTCCGAATTTCCTTACGAGGGTTCGTGGGGGTATCAGGTTACGGGGTATTATGCCGTTACTTCAAGGCTGGGCACGCCGCACGATTTCATGGCTCTTGTCGACGCGTTTCACCGCGAGGGAATCGGCGTGATTCTGGACTGGGTTCCCGCGCATTTTCCCAAAGACGCTTTCGGACTTTACGAATTCGACGGAGCGCCGTTGTACGAGCCGTCGCAGGAGGACAGAAGAGAGCATGCGGGCTGGGGAACGAGAACGTTTGATTACGGCAGAAACGAAGTGCTTTCGTTTCTGGTTTCGAACGCGGTGTTTTATTTTGAGAAATACCATGTGGACGGGCTGCGGGTAGACGCCGTGGCTTCGATGCTGTATCTCGATTACGATAAAAAACCCGGCGAATGGACTCCGAATATTTACGGCGACAATAAAAATCTCGAAGCGGTGTCTTTCTTGAGAAAGCTGAACGAAACGGTGTTCGGCTATTTCCCGTATGCGATGATGATTGCCGAAGAATCCACGGCGTGGCCGCTGGTAACGCGCCCTACGGCGGTTGGCGGCTTAGGCTTTAATTTCAAATGGAACATGGGCTGGATGAACGACGTGATGGCGTATATTTCTACCGACCCGCTGTTTCGAAAGTACGAGCACAACAAGCTGACGTTTTCGATGATGTATGCGTTTTCGGAAAATTACGTTCTGCCCGTTTCTCACGACGAGGTTGTGCACGGAAAGTGTTCGCTGATCGGGAAAATGCCCGGAGAATACGAGCAGAAGTTTGCGGGAATGCGTGCGTTTTTCGGATACATGATGTCGCACCCCGGAAAGAAGCTGAACTTTATGGGTTCGGAATTCGGGCAGTTTAAGGAGTGGGATTACGCCGAAGGCGTGGAATTTTTCCTAAAAGATTATCCGATGCACGCGCGTCTTTCGAAATGTGTGCGGGATCTGAACGAATTTTACCGTAATACGCCCGCATTTTTCGAAATCGAAGATTCGTGGGACGGATTCGAATGGATTTCCGCAGACGACGCCGATCATAACTTTCTCGCGTATATCCGCCGCGATAAAAAAGGCGGGGAAACGGTGGTGCTGGTGAATTTTTCCGGCGCGGAACTGAAAAATTACCGCGTGGGAATTTCAGGCAAAAAATATCGTACCGTTTTCGATACCGATTCGAAACTGTACGGCGGAAGCGGAAAGGTGCAGAAGCGCGTTTATCACGCGGAAAAAGTTTCGGCGAACAATAAGGAAACGTCGATTGCGGTGGATATGCCGCCGCTTTCCTGCAAGTATCTCGCGCGCTGCGAATAACGGCGGGCGACGGAACAAGCAGACCGGAAAAAGTAAAAAATAACCGTGCGGCGAAAAACGCCGACAAAGGGGAAAATAAATATGCAGAGAAAGAAAGAGTGTGTAGCAATGCTTCTCGCGGGAGGACAAGGCAGCCGCCTGTACGCCCTGACGAGCAGTATAGCCAAACCTGCGGTTGCGTACGGCGCGAAATATCGGATTATCGATTTTCCGCTTTCCAACTGCATCAATTCGGGAATCGATACGGTGGGCGTTTTAACGCAGTATCAGCCGCTGATTCTGAACGAATACATCGGGAACGGGCAGCCGTGGGATCTCGACCGCGCTTACGGCGGCGTACATATTCTTTCGCCGTATCAGGGTAAATCGCGTTCTTCGTGGTATGAAGGAACGGCGAACGCCATTTATCAGAACATGCATTTTATGAAAATGTACGACCCCGATTACGTTCTGGTGCTTTCCGGCGACCATATTTATAAAATGGACTATTCCGAAATGCTGAAGGCGCATATTAAAAACGGTGCGGCATGCACGATTGCGGCGATTGAAGTGCCGCTTGCCGAGGCTTCGCGTTTCGGAGTGCTGAATACGAATCCCGACGGTTCGATTTACGAATTCGAAGAAAAACCGAAACAACCGAAAAGCAATCTCGCTTCGATGGGCATTTATATTTTTACGGCGTCGAAGCTTTTCGGTTATCTCGAAGAGGACGATAAAAATCCGGATTCTTCGAAGGATTTCGGAAAAGACGTGCTTCCCGCGATGCTGAAAGCGGGGGAGAAAATGTATTCTTATAAATTCGAAGGATACTGGAAAGACGTCGGAACGATCGCGTCGCTCTGGCAGGCGAATATGGACTTACTGGATGAAAAGCCTGTGTTTGACGTAAGCGGAACGGAGTGGAAAATTCATTCGAGAAATCCTTTGGCTCCGCCGGAATACATAGGAAACGAAGGCGTTGTGAAAAATTCGATGATAGCGCTCGGCTGCGAAATCGACGGCTGCGTGGAACATTCGGTTTTGGGCAGCAACGTGGTTGTGGAAAAGGGCGCTGAAGTGAAAGACGCCGTGATTCTTGCCAACAGCGTGATTAAAGCCGGCGCGAAAGTTTCATATTCGATTATCGACGAAAACGTAACCGTAGGGAAAGGCGCCGTAGTGGGCGTGGAACGGAACGCGAAGGCGGAAATCGTGGTGCTCGGCAGAGATCTGACGGTGAAAGACGGCGTGAAAGTTCTGTCCGGGCAAAAGCATGAAAAGGATATAACGGAATAAACCGAGGGGGAGAAGAAAAAATGGCGGCAACGGCAGTAGGCGTAATATTTACGAATTTGCACGGGGAGAAAGTTCCCGAATTGGTACGGAAGCGGACGATAGCGTCCATTCCGTTCGGCGGAAGATACCGGCTGATTGATTTTCAGCTTTCGAATATGGTAAATTCGGGCATCACTACGGTGGGACTGATGACGACGAACAATTATCGTTCGCTGATCGATCATATCGGCAGCGGGAAAGACTGGGATCTTGCCCGCAAGGACGGCGGGATTATTCTGCTTCCGCCTTTTTCCGATGTGGCGGAAAAACCTTATACGACGCGGCTGGAAGCGCTTTGCGGCGTGAAGAGTTTTTTGCGGAAACGTCGTGAAAGTTACGTTGTTCTTTGCGATTCCGACGGCGTGGCGCGTATGAATATCGCCGACGTGATTGCGTATCACGAGAGCAAAAACGCCGATATTACGATGGTTACGCGGCGCGCGACGGCGGAAAACCGCGTGAGCGGAATGTTACTGAAAGCGAATTCGGACGGACGGGTAACCGAAGTAAGAATCAATCCTGTGATTACCGAGCCGGAATGCGCGGATACATACGTAAACGTTTCGGTGTTTAACCGCGAATTTTTAATCAATCTGATTGACGACGCGGCGTCGAGAGGACTGACAAGTTTTGAAAACGACGTCATCGCAAGGCAGATTCATGCGCTGAAAATTTATCGGTACGATTTCAAAGGCTTTTACGCCGAAATCGATTCGCTGACGAATTATTATAAATACAACTTGATGCTGCTCGATAAAGAAGTGCGCAACCAGTTATTCGGCGCGCGCGACGTCTACACGAAAGTGCGCGACAGCGCGCCTTCCAAATACGGTACGAGCGCTATCGTGAAAAATTCTTTGATTTCCGACGGGTGCGTGATTGAGGGCATCGTAGAAAATTCGATTCTGTTCCGCGGCGTAAAAGTGGAAAAAGGCGCCGTGGTACGCAATTCGATTGTCATGCAGGACAGTGCGATTCACGCAAATGCCGTACTGAATTGCGTGATTACCGATAAAAACGTTGAAATTACGGAGAGAAGAGTGTTGAGCGGGTGCGAAAGTCTGCCGTATTATGTGCAGAAGGGAAGTAAACTGTAAAACGTGGCTATTATGTCATTCATAATAAATTAGTTGTGTCTGACATAATATAAGCGAAGAGTATACGGGAGGAAAAAGAAAAAATGAGCGAAACAAAAAGCGGAACGACGAAAAATGCACGCAGGGCGACGCTTGTGAAAACGAACAGGACGATTGCCCGCGCGGAAAAAAACGCACAGGCGGTTGTTCGAGCGAAAGCCGCAAAAAACGAGGGCGAAAAGGAAATGCCGAAAGTAAAAATCATTACGGACGAAAAAGACGATTTGAAAACCGCGGCGAAAGAAGAAGCTGCGGTAACGATAAAGCCGAAACGAAAAATATTGTTTGCGGCTTCGGAATGCACGCCGTTCATCGCTACGGGCGGACTGGCGGAAGTAATCGGTTCGCTTTCGAAATCGCTTGCGCAGGACGAGGAATACGACGTTCGGGTTGTGCTGCCGTTGTATTCGGATATCCGCGGCGATTACAGGCAGCGCTTTACTTACCTTGGCAATATCAATGTGCCGCTCGGCTGGCGTAACCAGTATTGCGGAATATTTTCTTACGAGGAAAGCGGCGTAACGTTCTATTTTCTCGATAACGAATATTATTTCCGCCGCGGCGGCTGCTACGGCTATTACGACGACGGGGAAAGATTTGCGTTTTTCTCCCGCGCGGTCATGGAAATTCTCGGTTTTCTGCAGTTTTATCCGGACGTGTTGCATTGCCACGACTGGCAGTCGGCTCTGGCGGCGATTTATCTGAAAACGATTTATTGCCACAGACGGGAATACAGCCTGATCCGCGCCGTATTCACGATACATAATATCGAATATCAGGGGAAATATTCTCTGGACGTACTGGAAGATTTATTCGGAATTTCCAACGATTACAGATATCTGCTCGAATTCGACGGCTGCGCGAATCTGATGAAAGCGGCTATCGAATGTTCGGAAACGTTTACGACGGTGTCGCCGACTTATGCGGAAGAAATCAAACGCGCGGAATATGCGCACGGGCTGCAAGGCGAAGTGGAAAGAAACGCTTTCAAACTGCGCGGAATTCTGAACGGCATCGACGTGAAATCGTACGATCCGGCTACCGATCCCGCGTTATTTGCGCCGTACAGCGCGGAAAATCCCGCGGGAAAAGAGGTCTGTAAGGCGGAATTGCAAAAAATGCTCGGTTTGCCGGTACGGGAGGACGTGCCCGTCGTTGCGATGATTTCCCGTCTGGTGGCGCATAAGGGGCTCGATCTCGTGCGGGCGGCGATAGAGGAGTTGCTGGCGGACGACGTTCAGTTTGTTCTTCTCGGCACGGGCGATTCGGAATACGAATCGTATTTCAAGGATCTTGCAAACCGTTATAAAGGCAAAGCGGTTTCGATTATCGCGTTCAACGGCGACCTTTCGCGCAAGATTTATTCCGGGGCGGATATTTTTCTGATGCCTTCGAAGAGCGAGCCCTGCGGGCTTTCGCAAATGATCGCTTCGAGGTATCTCACCGTGCCGGTTGTGCGGGAAACGGGCGGACTGTACGACAGCATCAAACCGTACGGCGCAGGCGGAAACGGATTCACGTTTGCCGCATATAACGCGGGGGATATGCTTTACGTTCTCCGCGAAGCGGTTTCGTTGTATAAGAATAAGCCGGAATGGCAAAAACTAATGATAAAGGCGGGTACTACGGATTTCTCGTGGCAGCGTTCTGCGGAAGAGTATAAAAAACTTTATACCGATACGCTCGCTTTACTGAAATAAATAAAAAAAGCGGCAGCTTTTAAACCCAAGGAGCAGTATTTTAGCATGGAAGAACATTTGACGGAACACAAATTGAAACAGATGATCGACAGCAAGCTTTCGCGTTATTTCGGCGTTTCGCCGAAAGAAGCCACGCAGGACCAGATCTACAAAGCCGTGGTGATGAACGTACGCGATATCATGCTGGAAAAACGTCAGCAATTTCACGAAGAACGCAAAGCAAAACGCGCGAAACGCGTATATTATCTTTGCATGGAATTTCTGATGGGGCGTTCGCTGAAGAACAGTCTTTATAACCTCGAACTGCGCGAAACATATGAAAAAGTTCTGAAATCGTACGGCGTAACGCTGCCGGAACTTTACGAACTGGAGCCGGACGCGGGGCTGGGTAACGGCGGACTCGGCAGACTTGCCGCGTGCTTTCTGGACGCGCTTGCCACGGGAGATTACCCCGCGATGGGCTTTTCTATCCGTTACGAATACGGGCTGTTCAAGCAGAAAATCATCGACGGCTGGCAGACGGAACTTCCCGACGTATGGTTGCCGGGCGGCGAAGTGTGGCTTACGCAGCGTACCGACCACGTATACCGCGTGAAATTCGACGGTTTTGTAGAGGAAAAGTGGACGGAGCGCGGACTGGAAACCGTGTATCGGAACGCGAAAGAGGTGGAAGCCATAGCGTACGATATGATGGTGCCGGGATACAGAAGCAAAGCCGTTTCGGTTTTGAGATTGTGGCGTGCGAAAGGCGTGCAGAATTTCGATATGAAACTTTTCTCGCAGGGAGATTATGCCGCCGTGATGCAGGAGGACAACGAAGCCGATTTGATTTCGAAAGTTCTTTATCCCGCAGACAATCACCAGGAAGGAAAATCGCTGCGTTTAAAACAGCAGTATTTCCTTGTTTCGGCGTCGTTACAGAATATTTTATCCGACCATAAACGCCGTTACGGAACGCTTTCCACGTTGCCCGAACTGGCGGCGATTCACCTGAACGATACGCATCCCGCGCTGGCGATTCCCGAATTGATGCGACTTTTAATCGACGAGAACGGAATGGGCTGGGAAGAAGCCTGGAGCATTACCACCGGCGTATGCGCGTATACCAATCACACCGTGCTTGCCGAAGCGCTTGAAACGTGGCCGGAGGATCTGATCGCAAGAAGATTGCCGAGAATTTATTCGATACTGAAAGAAATCAACCGTCGTTTCTGCGAAGATTTGTGGAAACGCTTTCCCGGCGACTGGAACAAAATTTCGCGTATGGCGATTATTTCTTACAACACCGTCCGCATGGCGAATTTGTCGGTGGTCGGCTCGCATAGCGTGAACGGCGTTTCGAAATTGCACAGCGACATCATCAAAAAAAGCGTATTCAAAGATTTCTACGATTATACGCCGGAAAAATTTACGAACGTTACGAACGGCATTGCGCATCGGCGGTGGCTGAATCAGTCGAACCCCGAACTTTGCGCGCTTTTGGACGATTGCATCGGCGAGGGATACGCGAAAAATGCGGCGAAGCTGGCGGACTTCAAAAAATACGAGAACGACGAATCCGTGCTGAAACGGCTGGAAGAAATCAAGCGGATGAAAAAGCGGCAGTTTGCGGATTATGCTTTCGGAAAGCAGGGGGTGAAAATCGACCCCGAAACGCTGTTCGACGTTCAGGCGAAGCGTCTGCACGAATACAAACGCCAGCTTTTGAACGTATTGCATATCGTTACCGATTATATCGCGCTGAAAGAAAATCCCGATTTGCCGATACAGCCGAAAACGTATATTTTTGCGGCGAAAGCGGCTGCCGGGTATTATATGGCGAAAAAAATCATCAAACTGATTTGTTTCCTTGCCGAAGATATCAGGAAAGACCAGAAAATCAGCGCAAAACTCAACGTTGTGTATATGGAAGATTACAACGTAACGATGTCCGAAATGCTGATGCCCGCTTCGGAAATTTCCGAACAAATTTCGCTGGCGGGGAAAGAGGCGAGCGGTACGGGAAACATGAAATTCATGATCAACGGCGCTCTTACCGTAGGTACGCTGGACGGCGCGAACGTGGAAATGGCGGAGCGCGTGGGCGAGGAGAATATCTTTATTTTCGGCTTGAAATCGGACGAAGTGGCGCAGATCTGGCGGAACGGATATTCTTCGAGCGCGTATTACAACAAAGACAGTATGCTGCGTAAAGTGCTGGAAACGCTGATTGTGGGCTTCAACGGCGAATCGTTTGCGGATATTGCGAATTATCTGCTTACGGGCTCGCCCGTTGCCGACCCGTATATGTGTATGGCGGATTATGATTCGTACGTGCTTACACAGAACCGTATTTCCGATTTGTACGCAAACGACAAACGCTCGTGGAATCAGAAATCGCTGCGGAATATCGCGGCGGCCGGTTATTTTGCGGCGGACCGTGCGATTAAGGAATATGCCGACAATATCTGGCACTTGAAGTCTTTGAAATAACGCCGGAAAAAAGGCTTTCGGAACACGATTCTGTTTGTTTTGGAAGCGTTTTTCCGACGGCGATACGGATGAACGATGGAATTTTACTACGATTCTCTTGATAAAAACTGTAAAGAATTCCGCGGCGGAGTGCGGGAGGGGCAACCTTTCCGCCTCCGCTTATTTTGCCGTGACGAAACGTCGAAACGGTATATGTTTCCGTCGGAAAACGCGTATTTTCTTCTGGCGAAAGACGGCGAAGCGAAGGTTTCGTATCCGATGACGAAAACGGAGTACGGGTATACGATAGAACTTGCCGTGGAAGAGCGAGGCTTGTATTTTTATTCGTTTTACATTGAAAACCGCGGCTATTTCGTTTACGGAAACCGTCATAACGGAAGAATTTCGGGGTATGACGACGGGAATTATCTGCTTACCGTTTTCTCGCCGGATTACCAAACGCCGCAATGGCTGAAAGGCGGCGTGATGTATCAGATTTTTCCCGATCGGTTCTGCCGCGCCGACATCGATATTTCTGACGCGGACAAATCGGTGCTGACCGGGCGGATTTTACGCGAGGACTGGGGCGGATTGCCGTCTTATAAGCCGAACGAACGAGGAAAAGTGCTGAATAACGATTTTTTCGGGGGGAATCTTCGCGGAATCGAAAGCAGGTTGCCGTATCTGAAATCGTTGGGCGTTACGGCGATTTATCTGAATCCGATTTTCGAAGCGGCGTCGAATCACCGTTACGATACTTCCGATTATATGAAAATCGACCCGTTTCTCGGCTCGGAAGCAGATTTTGCGTCGCTGGTTGAGGCTGCGGATGCGGCAGGAATCCGTTTGATTTTAGACGGCGTTTTCAACCATACGGGCGACAACAGCTTGTATTTTAACAAATACGGAAAATTTCCGTCGGTCGGGGCGTTTCAATCGATGGATTCTCCGTATTTTTCGTGGTATACTTTTCAGCGTTTTCCCGATAAATACAGCAGTTGGTGGGGCATCGATATTCTGCCCGAAGTCAATGAAAATTCGGAAGATTATCAGGATTTTATTTTCGGGGAATATCGGCGTGAAAACGGCGAAAAGCAAGAGAAAAATGACGGCGAAAAGCGCAACGGTTCTTTTACGGAGCAGAATACGGCGGGCAAAGAACGGGGTGTTCTGAAAAAATGGCTTTCGTACGGAATCGGCGGGTATCGTCTGGACGTAGCCGACGAATTGCCCGATTTCTTCCTGAAAAAGCTGAGAAAGAGCGTGAAAGAAGCGAACGAAAACGCGGTGATTATCGGCGAAGTATGGGAAGATGCGTCCGATAAAATCGCGTATTCCGCGCGGAGAGAGTATCTGCACGGAGAAGAGTTGGACAGCGTGATGAATTATCCGTTCAAAGACGCGATTGTTTCGTATGTGAAAGACGGAAATTCGGGCTTTTTGGCGGAAACCGTGGCGAAAATCGTAGATCATTATCCGAAGGCTACGCTTGATTGTCTGATGAATATTCTGGGAACGCACGATACGGCAAGAATTCTCACCGTGCTTGCGGGAAAAACGGCGTATACCAAGGATGAAATGGCGGCGGATAGTGCGTTTCTTAGCGTAGAAGAGAGAAATCGTGCCGTTTTGAATTTGAAAATTGCCGCGTTATTGTTGTTTACGTTGCCGGGAGTGCCTTGTATTTATTACGGCGACGAAATCGGAATGGAAGGCTTCGGCGATCCGTTTTGCCGCAGGTGCTTTGATTTTCGGCACGCAGACGAACGGCTGTTGGAATTTTTTCGGAAATTAGGGAAAATACGGGAGAAATATCGCGATATTTTTACCGAAGGCGAGTATGAAGAAGTTTATGAAAAAGACGGTTGTTTTGCTTTTCGTCGCGTCGGCGGCGCGAAAGCCGTATATGTGTGCGTGAATTTATCGCGGGAACAATTTTGTCTGAGCGAGCCGTCGGGCGCAAGGAATTTATTGACGGATGAAACGTTGCCGTCGAAAATTTCATTGAAGTACGGCGATTATTATTGTTTTCTTACCGGACATTCAAACTGAGTTGTTTTATGCGTATCAGAATTATTGTAAAATCAATCGTAATTTAATCGGAAAATCTTACCGATTGTCTTTTTTGATCGTTTTTAGGTGTAACATTTCGTAAAAGCTGTATTTTGCAGATGTCAAACCCGAAAAAAACAAAATAGGCTGTCAAAGTAGGGGGAATAGCGCTCATCCAGAGCGAGCGCGGTTCGACTACGAAACAGCCCGAAAAAAACAGAAAAGACGGATACCGAATCCGCCTTTTTTTTATTAGCGTGCGAAGCACAAGCAGGAAGCCGCAAAAGTTTAATGCCGCCCTCGTGGCGGCATACGCAGAGCGCCGCAAAAGTTCGTTGCCGTGCGCGTAGCGCGCAAGCGTGCCCCTCGTTGCCCCCGCGTGGGGTAACAGGGGCACGTTTGCCTATGCGCAAAACAAATTAAAATTACTTGTGTTTAAACTCACTTTCAATATTATCTAAGATATTTTTACGTCTATCTTCTGGATCTTCATAAATTTTATCAGATGAAATCTTTTTGATTAAGTAAGCTATTCCTACAACAGCCGCAAAAATCAAAATACCTACACCAACGGAAATAAAAATAAATTTCCAACTGTACCACAAATAAAAGCGCACGCCGATAAAAGCTACAATTAAAGACAAAAGAAAAGTATTCAGCATAATTTCACCTTTGATTAAAAGTTATATTTCCGTGATTATCACGGATTTGATTATTTATTTTCGTTGTGCGTTCGTAATCTCTGCCGACTAATTCATCAAGGCTTATACCGTAATAATCGGCAAGTTGCACGCAAAAATCAATATTTGGCAAAACTTTTCCGTTTTCCCAGCGACTGAGATTTGCGTTGTTTATTCCCGTGTCTTTTTCCACTTGTAAAAGTGTTTTTCCGTTCAATATTCGTATTTCTTTTAAAATTGCACCGTAATTTTTCATTTTCTATAAAAATTTTACTACAAAATTGCAGATTTTAGTTGACTTCTGCATATATGTAGATTATAATATAATTGTTCTGCAAATATGCAGACAATAAAAACAAAAAGCCGCGCCCGGCTAAGTAGGGCAGAAGGAGAAAAGATAAGATGAATAAATCGTATCGGAAACAATGTGAGTTTTGCAAATACAATATAAGTTGCAACTATTATGAGCCGTTTTGCGATATAAAAGAAAATTGGGTATCAGATACGGACGAATGCCCGTTGAAGAAAAATAAAAACACGGACAGCCGGAAAGACGGCGAAGGAGAAAAAGAAGATGTTAAAAGTGGCAATGAAGATTGAGAAGAGATCGTTCAAGAACAGTACGGGCGAAGAAATCGGGTATCTGGCGTGCGTGGCAGACATTCACGGCGAAGAAATCCGTTTTCAGGTGAAAACAGACGACAAGAAGCTTTTCGAATATCTGACGAAAGACGAAGACTTGCTTCCGGAAGAAGAGGCGTAAACGAAAATGGCAAAGGTGATAGGAATAGTTTTAACTCTCGGTTGCCTTGTGTTGTGCGGGTATCAGATATACGGAATAATCTCGGACGGGATAAAAAGGCGAAAGCTGAAAAAGGAACACCCGGAAGCCGAAGAGAAGAAAAAGGACGATGAAGAGTAAAGGTAAACTGAAATTCCGCGAAAAAATCGTGTACGGCGTATTTATGGAAAGCCTTCCGAGTTTTAAAAGGATATGGAAGGAACGAGCGCCGGAAGAAGCATTCGACGAGTTTTTAGCGGAAATATGCGCGGAACAGCCGCAGAACGTGAAGAAGAAAGAAAAGATATTATTCGGCGCGTTTAAAGGTGTGATTCCGAAAATAATCGGTATTTGGCGTGAAAGCGGAAGCGAAAAGCCGTTTGAAGAATGGCTGGACGAAATCGCCGCAAGGCACGAACGAATAACAAAAAAATCTAAGAAGGAGGTAACACAATGAGCGCAGTAGTAACCGAGATCATCACGACTTTGACGAGCGGCATTTCCGGAATCGCGCAGGGTATCGGAAGCGGTCTTTCCACGTTGGTGAAGAGCATTTTCCTTGATTCCACGGCAGAAACCACGAAATTGTCCACGTTCGGCGGTTTGGTTGTAGTATTTGCGGGCGTATCGCTTGCAATCGGTCTCTCTCGTTGGGTAGTAAATTGGGTAACGTCGCTCGGCGCATCCCACTAAACACCCGCCGCGCCGCTTTGTTTCTTACCGCTATTAAGATTCAGAGCGGCGCACAACTTTCTAAAAAAATAAGGGTATGGCAATTTTAATATTGATACTCGCCGTAGTGGCGATCATCTTCATAATAAAACTGTTCAAAGTGCCGAAAATCGGCTGTATAGGAATGGTAACAGGCGGCGTAAAGTGTGGGAAAAGTATGCTGTCTGTCTGGCTTGCGAAAAGGAAGTATAAATCGCAGGTACGAAAATGGAAAATACGTTGCTTTTTTCGGAAGATCTTCGCAAGGAAGAAACCTTTACCGGAAAAGCCTTTGTTATATTCGAACGTAAAACTTGCGGGCGTGCCGTATACGCTTTTAACAACGGAAATGGTAACGCGGAAAGTGCGCCCGGCGTACGGTTCGGTAGTGTATATTCAGGAAGCTTCGCTTCTGGCTGATTCAATGGCGTTCAAGGATATGGAAGTAAACGAAAGAATGTTGCTTTTCAATAAATTGTTCGGACACGAAACGCACGGCGGCTATCTGATCTACGATACGCAGAGCATACAAGATAATCACTACGCCGTGAAAAGGTGTATCAATTCTTACTTCTGGATACACCACAACGTGAAGTTGCCGTTCTTCGTGATATTGTTTGTGCGGGAATTTTTCTATTCGGAAGATAACAGCACGATAAACACGGTGGAAAGCGACGTGGAAGACGATTTGAAAATGATAATTATTCCGAAAAGGGTATGGAAAATGTACGATGCGTACTGTTACAGTGCATTTACGGACGATTTACCGGTAGAGCAGAAAGAGCGATTCACGCCGATAAAACCGTTTAAGAAAGCGGACTTAAAAACGCGGAAAATTATCACGTTGAAGAAATTCAGGACGATAGAGGAATACAAGCCGAAAGAGGCAAAGGAGCAAAAAGGAAATGATCTCGCAGACAAGCAAACGGCGAACGTCGTATAAAATCGATAAAATATTCTGGTTTATAGTGGCGTTGCTTCCCGTTCTCGTGTATCTGACGGTAAACAAACAAAACCCGAGCGCACCGGGGTTTTTCACGTTTTTGGAAAGTTTCTCGCCGTTCTCGTTTGTATCTGATATATTCGACGAAGTAACGCGAACGGCGTTCAACACTACGTTCGCGGTAAATGATTATCTTGCGTACGTTGCGGGCGTGGAAGTGTTTCACGTAATGTTCGACGTCGTGGTGTTTATACCGCGATTGGCGCATAAATGGATAAGCAAGGCGGTGCAAGATGAATAAGGCAAGCAAACTGAAAAAAATATCGGCAATCTGCGCGGCGTTTATGTTCGCGCTTTTAAGCATATTTGCGGCGCTGGTAACTCAAAACCGCACGGCGTATAAAATGGAAGTGCCGTTTGAGGCGAAAGCGGAAGAAGCGGCAACGGAACAGGCAGAACCGAAAAATCTTTTTGCCGTTGCAGATTGTGTACAAGAAGTAAACGGCATTAAATTCACATGGAAAAATAATATTTGTACAATCGAAGGAATGCTTACCGAAGATACCAATCAATCGGTTTTCTTTCAGTTAAAAACTCCTATTTCAGCGGGAAAATACTATTTTCGCTCGTGGAATACGTTTTCCGGGACGGTTATAACCGGTTTGGCATTAGCTAATGAAGCGTGGAAATATCAAGTTTCTTTTCCGTATTTTGGCGCGGATATGGAAAGTAGGACAACGACAGAGCCTTCGTACATTGCGTATTTTTTTATAAAAGGAAGTAAAGGCGGACGTGTGTATTTACCTTTTATAAAGCCGGTGATTTCTGTTTCTTCTTTTGAAGATTATACGCCGCCTGACGATATTCAACAGAAAATTGAAGATAGTTATAAAGCCGGCTTAGTGAAAGGATATGAGGAAAAATACGGTAATGTTTATGAAAACGGATTAAACGAAGGCTATAAAAACGGTTATACCGCCGGTAAGAACGAGAATACGCAAAGTTATTATGATAAAGGCTATTCTGACGGTTGGGCGGCAAGCGGAAGCGGAACGTTTACAAGCTTATTTACAGCCGTAATCGACGCGCCCGTGGCGGCGTTTACAAATCTTCTCGATTTTGAAATACTCGGCGTAGATATGAAGAAATTTGCGCTTTCTTTAATTTCTTTGGCGTTGGTGCTTGCGATTGTTCGGTTTGTATTAGGTAAATCATAATGAAACGATTTTTTCTTATATCGGTGACTTTATTACTTACTTTTTCGTTGGTTCGATCTTTAAACGGTGTCGGACCGCTTACGTTTTCTAAGTTTTTGTCATCGTTTTCAAAGTTGAATTTAAGCTTTAAAAATACAAAAGCGATTGTAGGTTATATGCAATCTTTAGTGATGGATATTGATATAAATAGCTTTGCGGATATATTTAAAGCTTTTTTAGGATATTTAAAAGCTACTTTCTGTCTTCCGATTTTATTAGTAGCGGTGTTGATTGATATCGGTACTTTGCTTGGTTCGTTTTTTAAAATTCTTGTAGAGCTTTTTGGCTTTGATCCGTTCGGTGACGGCGAATTAAAGATTGGCGGAACATATCTTGGCGGTGCCGGATCCGGCAGTAATTTCGGCGATTGGTCCGGTGGTGGACACGGTGGCGGCGGTGGCGGTATCAGATAACGCCACGAAAATAAGATACCGAGCCGTAAAAACAACGTGAATAGTGAGTCCCCGAGCCGCGCGAAAGCGCGGTAAGGGGCGAACCTTGAAATAATAGAAAATATTCGTCCCACGAAAAGGCAAAAAATATGAAACTTGCAACGATAAAAAAAGATTCGAGCGTAAAAGGTACGTTTGATAAAATAAATCGCCGAACGAAGAAGAATGAAACGCTTGCAGGCTACTACGAAGATTTAGCCGAGGATTTCAAAGAAGGTTTAGGATATGAGAAAGAAACGTTATTAACCCGCGCCGAGTGGCTTCGGAAGTGCTGTCAGTATTGGGACGTCGATTATTATAAGTTGCAAGGCGTAAAAGACGTAATCAGAACGAACCGCTGCAAAGATCGCTTTTGCGATTGTTGCGGCAGTGCGCAAGCAAAACAGCGCGAAGAGAAATTCACGCCGTTCTTAGACGAACTTTCGAAAAAATACGATATTTATCATATTGTGTTTACCGTGCCGAACCCCGAACGGGAAGTTGTGCAAAGTACCGTAACGGAAATGTATTCGAAATTTTCCCGCATTATCCGATACTTTCAAGGCGCAAAAAAGATAAAGGGCGTAGATTTTACGAAATACGGCTTTATCGGCGCGATCAGAGCGTTGGAAATAACGAAAAGCAAAGTATACGGAAATTTTCACCCGCATTTTCATTGTCTGTTCATCTTCCGGAAAGGCGTTTCAAAGGTTATGGGAAAGAAAACGCATATAAATGCGTATTCGTTCAATAATCCGGATATAAAGCGAAGTCATAAAAAAATCGAATACGGACAACCGGAACGGTTTTTCACGGACTTCGAGATACTTCTGCAAAAGGTTTGGCGGCTTTTAATGGACGGCGTAAAAGTTACGGCAGAAAATCTTGATATATGTTCGCTCGGTTATAGCGTTATTGCCGATAATGCTTGCGGAAAGTATCACGAAGTATTCAAATACGCTACAAAAGGCATATTCAAAGATAAAGAAGAAGGCTGTATCGGTAATTATTATGATTTCGTGGCAATGTTTTTCACTCTGTACCGGCGGCACGTTATACAAGGCTACGGCGTTTTACGCGGGTTTAACTTCGAAGAACCCGCAAAGCTCGAAGCCGACGAAAAGTATAATGAAGTTATAGCAACGCTCAGAGCGTTGGAAGATCCGCAACGAATCTTCGAATTTCTCGAAGAAATAAACCGAAATATCAAAAATCAAAGTAAGCAGAATATCGTTTACATATCGCGAGCAAGTATAAACGATTTGGCAGGTGAATGAAATGAGCAATTCAAAAGGAATCGGTGCTCCGAAAGGCGGTCGTGTACATTGGTTATTGTGGGAACTCGGCTCTTCCTTCAAAGGCGCATATAAATTGTACTTCGATTATGCGTGGCATAAATATGTATTTTATCGAACGGAAAAACAAACGTTAGTTGACGTATTTATAGTAATGCAAACATCGCGGCATTGTTGGCGTTGTATGTATTCGAATACAAAAACAAACGATTTCGACTTCGACGTATTCAGTTGCACGCAAACTCGTAATATGGCGTTGCATATGTGGTTATTATGGAAAAAGAACGAAAAACTGCGCGAAATACGCGAAAAACCGTAAAAGACTGCCCCGCGGTACAAAACAGGTGCAACATTTCGTAAAACCTGTATTTTACGAAATGTTATTTGTATACCCTTTCGTACCGAATTTCGGCGAATTTGAATAAAAAAACCTTGTTTTTCGATGAATTTGACTATTTACGGAATACTGAAAAATATTTTACGAAAAATCTGTCGGTCGCCTTAACGGATTTATTGACAAAGCGTGTTTTTTGCGCTACACTATTACTATGAAAGAAAATTATTATACAACAAGAAATCTTAAAGATAACGAAAAAATTTCGGAATTGCTTGAAAAACAGCTGCCACCGTTTTGTTTTGATTATTTCCTCGGTATCGAGTCGCTTACAAGCTGTCAGACGCGCCTGAAATATGCGTACGACCTCTGTATTTTTTTTGACTTTCTCTGTCGCAAAAAATATCCGAAAAAAGCCCCTCTCGATTTGACGCTGGAAGATCTGGAAGCTGTAACGAACAACGATATAGAATTGTTTTTAAGCTATCTTTCCGGGTATCGGTACAACGGAAAAATACTCACCTGCGACGCGCCTGCAAAATCGCGCAAGCTCTCTGCCGTGCGCGCTATGTTCAAATATTTCTTTAACAAAGGCGATATCGAAGTGAATAATGCGGCGAAAGTAGCCACGCCGAAATGCCGCGAAAAAGAGATTATACGATTAAACGAAAACGAGGTGTCGGAACTGCTTTCCGTTGCCGAAAGCGGGCGCGGACTTACCAGACACGCCATCGGTTATCACGATAAAACGCGTGTGCGCGATACGGCGATTTTAACGCTGTTTTTAGGCACGGGGATTCGTATCAGCGAACTTGTCGGATTAAACGACGACAGCGTAAATTTCGAAGATAATTCGTTTGTGGTTACACGCAAAGGCGGCGGTCAGGCAATCCTCTATTTTTCCGACGAAGTGGCGTTCGCTTTAAAAGAATATATCGCCGCAAAGAAAAACGATCCGAAAATTCCGGAAAACGAAAACGCCCTGTTCCTTTCCATGCAATACAAGCGAATCAATGTACGCTCCGTTGAGTTTCTGGTAAAAAAATACAGCAAAACGGTAACGCCGTTGAAGAAAATCACGCCGCACAAACTTCGCAGTACGTACGGCACGAGATTGTATAACGAAACGGGTGATATTTACGTTGTAGCCGACGTTCTCGGACACAAAGACGTCAACACCACAAAACGCCACTATGCCGCCATTACGCAAGAAAATCGCAGGCGCGTTGCCGGTGCCGTGAAACTGCATATCGACTCCTCTTTAGCGGATTCTTCTGCGAAAAATTCCGAAGAAACGCACAATAAATAATAGTATGATAGGCATAATAATATAATTATGATTGACATAGTAAGCGAAAAGCAAAAACAATATCAGATTATCAGGGACGAATCGCCGCAGGAAAAAATTTACATTATGCAGCCGATTACCGAAGATAATGAAGCAGACGAACATCCGCTGACGGAAGAAGCAAAGTCTTTGATAGAGAGCGCCGGCGCCGCCGTTGCCGGCGTTGCGGTGCAAAAATTGCGGAATATCTCCCCCGCCACCGTGTTCGGTTCGGGAAAACTGCGCGAAATTGCGGAGCTTCTGGACGGACTGGACGTTACGGTGCTTTTCAACGGAGAGCTTACGCCGTCGCAGACGCAAAACATTTCCGCCGCGCTCGGCGGTAGAAAAGTCATCGACCGCACTACTTTGATTCTGGATATTTTTGCGCGTAATGCAAAAACTTCCGAAGGGAAACTGCAGGTAGAACTCGCACAGTTGAAATATCTTTATCCGCGCCTGAAAGGAAAAGGAAGCGCCCTTTCCCGTCTGGGCGGCGGCGTGGGAACGCGCGGCCCCGGAGAAACGCGGCTGGAAACGGATCGGCGATACATCCGCGGCAGAATCGAATATCTTGAAAAACGGCTTGCCGAATTGAAAACGCGCAGGCAATTACAAACGGAACGCCGCAAGAAAACGCAGACGAAAACGATAGCGCTTGTGGGTTACACCAACGCGGGAAAATCCACTTTGCTGAATTATTTCTGTAACGAAAACGTATATGCCGAAAATCGGCTTTTTGCAACGTTGGACGCCACTGCCCGTAAATTTACGATTGACGGCGAAGATTATCTGCTGATCGATACCGTCGGTTTTTTACGGGATTTGCCGCACAATCTGATAGAAGCGTTCCGTTCCACGCTGGAAAGCGTTCTGAATTGCGAACTTGCTGTCATTGTCTGCGATGCGGCAGCCGATTTCGATATGCAGATGAAAACTACGCTCGGCGTGTTGCGTTCGCTGAATTTTTCGGCGCCCTATATCGTTGCCGTGAATAAAAGCGATATGCTTGACGAGGACGCGCGGGCGCTTTATCCTGCCGAATGCGTTTTTATTTCGGCAAAAACCGGTGCCGGAACGGATGATTTAAAACGCAGAATATCCGAAATGTTTCGCGCAAACAGAACGGAATGTTCGCTGCTTGTGCCTTATTCCCGTCTAAAAGAATATTCGAAATTGAAAAATTATCTTACCGAACGCTCGGTAGATTATACGGACGACGGCGTTTTTGCGGTGTGTTCCGTCGCAAACGAAAGACTTGCTTTGTTTTCGGACTGGATTGTTCGATAAACGGTAAAATTGCGCAGAATAGACAGAAAAGCGGTTGTACGCACGCTTTAACAAAGATCCTATCGGCGAAAAAGCGGTGAAATTACAAAAAGGAGGCTGTAACGCCTCCTTTTCTTTATGCCGTTTTTCCGTTGATTTATGATGATGCCGAGATGTTCGTAAATGATGGAATCTGCGGCAAGTTGCGCGCCGTCAGCTGCGCTTGTTTATATCCGCCTCGTAATCCGCTTCGCTTGCATATATTTTATCGATTTTTATGGAGGCGACGTCTTGTATATCAAGGCATTTCCCGCAATTATCGCACACTTTGTTCGGATCGAGATCGCATGTTTCGCATTCCAGACAACCGATACAATCGCGATCGTATAAAACGCACTTTATCGTATGCCCGGAACTTTCGTATTCCGAAGCTTTTTCCGCTTTTTTATTCGTCTGTATTTTCTGCATATCGCCGTTTCCACCGCCTTTTTTCATCATTTTTCGACATTATACCACAAAAAAATATAAAAATCAAGAAAATTCGTCAAACATTTGTTTGCATTTTCAAAAAAAGTATGCTATAATAAATATGTACTGAAAAATCTCCGTTCGGGAGGCAAATTATGGACGAAAACAAACTCATCAAAGTCATGGATTATATCCGGCGTTTTTCGGAAGAAAACGGCTATACGCCCTCCGTGCGCGAAATCGGGGCTTATTGCGGCATCAAAAGCACCGCAACCGTGCACAGCTATATCGAACGGCTGCAGGAAAAAGGCTATCTGAACAAAGCGGAAAATAAAAAACGCGCCGTAACGCTGGGCAAATCGGGGTCGGTGAATATTCCCCTGCTGGGGACCGTTACCGCCGGGCAGCCTGTGTTTGCGTACGAAAATTACGAGGAATACTATTCCTTCCCTCTCGGCGAATTTCGCGGCGAAGATTTGTTTATGCTGCACGTTCAGGGCACTTCGATGATCAACGCCGGGATTTGCGACGGCGATAAAATCATTGTACGCAGGCAGCAAACCGCCGCCGACGGAGAAATCGTGGTGGCGCTGGTGGGCGAATCCGCCACGGTAAAACGTTTGTTCAGCCGCAACGGAAAAATTATCCTTCACCCCGAAAACGAAGTCCTTGACGATTTCGTATTCAACCCCGAAGAAGTTTCCATTCTCGGAAAAGTTGTCGGACTGATTCGCAATCGTATTGCGTAACGCAGCGCCGTCCGACTGAAAAATTTTCATAGAAAACAGATAATTACGCCCCGATTGCATGCACAATCGGGGCGTAAACCGTTATATACCGATTATAAATTTTTCAAAGAGGAAACTTCCCCGTCCGTTAACGGACGGATTTTCCCTCTGTCCAGCCCGGACAGCGTAAGCGTACCGATTTTAATGCGCTTTAAGAAACTTACGTTTTTCCCGATAGCCTCGAACATACGCCGGATTTCGCGATTGCGCCCCTCTGTAATCGTCAGGTGCACTTTCGTGTATGCTTTGTTGGTTTCCACGATATGCGCTTTGCATTTATGCGTGAGAACGCCGTCGAGTTCGATACCGGAACGAATCGGGTTCAGGTCTTTTTCCGTAAGGACTCCTTCGATTTTTGCAAGGTAAGTTTTTTGTACTTCGCGGCTCGGATGCGTCAGCGCGTACGCGAGGTCGCCGTCGTTTGTCAGAATCAGCAGACCTTCCGTATCGTAATCGAGCCGTCCTACGGGGAAAACGCGCCCGATTCCCTCCGGCAATAAATCGGCAACGGTTTTTCTGCCGCGATCGTCGCTCATCGTGCACACAACGCCTTTGGGTTTATTCATCACATAATAAACATGCTGTACTTCGCCTTGAGCGATAAGAACGCCGTCCGCTTCCACTTTATCGTTTTCGGAGATATCCGTTCCCGGCTCCGCCGGCTTTCCGTTTACAGTTACTCTGCCGCTACGAATCATTTCATCGGCGCCGCGACGGCTGGCAACGCCCTTTTCCGCTAAAAATTTATTGATGCGCATCTGTACACTCCCTCTTTTGTTATTTTCGTTGACGTCGTTAAAAAACTTGCTTTTATAGTTTAAACAAATTTTCCGAAAAAAGCAAGCTATTTGCAAGGTAAATACGCAACTGTCCGTAAATTTCCCGTCCGTTTCCGTCTTTCTGCGGGGAATCGAACGCAATCGTCGTCTTTTTCACGTATGGTAGTTCGGCGGATAACAGCGGATAACGCAAGTCTTTTCCCGTTTTCGCGCTGATTTTTCCCGCTTTCGTATCAAGAGGCACGGGACTTTCCGCCGCTTGCAGAAGCGATAAATCGTAGGCGGAAAACGCGTCGTCGAGCAGTTTTTTCGATTCGCCGTAGGTATCGGAACAATTCAGCGCCGTGCAGATTAAGGACATCCCGTTTCTTTCCGCGGCGGATACAAGGCAGCGCCCCGCCTGTTTCGTATACCCCGTTTTTACGCCGAACGCGCCGTCGTATTCCGCGAGCATTTTATTTTTGTTCGTCCAGTTTTTCGGCTCGTAGCGGCGGGTATTGACGATTTTTGCAAACGTTTTGTTTTCGAGCGCCAGCGCAGTAATCATCGATAAATCGCGCGCCGTGGTATAATGCCCTTTTTCCGGAAGTCCGTGCGGATTTTTGAAACGCGTGTGCAGCGCGCCCGCCCGCATTGCCGTTTGGTTCATCTTTTCGGCAAATTTTTTAATGCTGCCCGATACGCGCACGGCAAGCGTTGCCGCGCAATCGTTTCCGGAACGCAGCATCAGCCCGTACAAAAGCTCCCGCGCGGTGGTATCTTCGCCCTCTTTCAGATACACCGACGAGCCTTCCACGCCGCAGCATGAAGCCGGAACCGAGAACGTTTCGTCCAGCCGCGATTCGTCGCCGTTTTCCGTCAGTTCGTCGAGTACGGTAAGCGCCGTGGCGATTTTCGTTGTGCTTGCCATCGGCAGTTGTTCTTCGCCGTTCTTTTCGAACAGGATACGCCGCGAAGAAAGTTCGATAACGCACGCGGCACGGGCATGAATTCCCGTTGCGCCCGCATGTTTTTCCGTCGCGGCCGAGTCGCCGCCGAACCTTTCCGCATTGACTCCGATGCCTCTTCCGTAAGATAAAAAAGACATCAGCGAAAGAATTGCCGCGAATATGACAAACCGCGCTTTTTTTCCGATATTCATCATCTTTTTCGCCGTCATCGCCGCGTTTTCAGCTATCCCGTTTGCTTGTAACGTTTCTTAAAACGTCGCTTGCTTTTTCAATCAGGTTATCCAGCGGCTCGTCCGTCAGCCTTACCACGCGGCAGGTTTTTCCGTCGTCGATGATAAAGCCCATCGGCTTTACGCTGACGACCGATCCGCTGCCGCCCGCAAACGACCTGTCCCCCGCTTCTTTGATGACTTTCACGTCGCCGTATTCTCCGCCGCCGGAAAGATTGCCGAACGTAACTTTCGAAAAAGGCACGATTTGCGCGCCGCTTGCCGTAAAAACAGGCGTGCCGAGCACCGTATCGGCGTCCGCTATTCCGCCGAGCGTACGGAGCGAATGTTCCGTCAGACCGTTGATTTTTCCTTCTTCCATATTTCTTTTATCCTCCTTATCGCCGTTTTGATTAAAAATCTGACGAACAACGCCAGAAGAACGGCTATCTGAAAATAAGCAACGACGCGCACGGAAACTTTCAGCGCGTCGCCGTCCGTCAGATACAGTTTCAGTTCGCTTTTGTTCAGCGCGCCCTTCAAGGCGAGAAAGCTTTTCAGCGCCGCATACGTTATCGCCGCGCCCGCGAAATATTCCGCACCCGTTTCCGCGGACGTTTCCAGCGAAATCAGACGGAACGAACGAAAAATTTTGAACTTTTTTCTTTCCTCGTTCATCCCGGAATACGGCAGCAAAACGGCTTTCTTTTCGGAAAGATGCACCGCGACGCCGCCGCGGTACGACGTTACGTACCCGCCGGCAAGTTTAACGAACCCGAACAGATACAGCGAAAACGCAAGCTTTTTGCTGCCAAGATCGCCGAATACGTTGAATTCCTGCACGATCGGGGCGAATAAAAAGATTGCCGCGCCCGCAATAACAAGAAACAACGTAAAAATTCTGCCCATATCGTCAATATGAGCAGAATTCGTGAAAGTATGTATTGAATTTTATTCGTTTTCTTCGATCGTTCCGGATTCTTCAAAAGCGGATTCTTCCGCGTTTGCGACGGCATCGTTTGCATCGGCTTCGGTATTTTCCGCATTTTCTTCCGGATTTTCCGTCGCTTCGTTTTCTTCCGTTCCGTCTGCGTATTGCTGCGCGGAAAGGTTTTCTTCGTCCTCGCCCGGCGTGTACACGTCTTTGCTGTAAAGGTACGTGTCGTCGTCCGAAACGGCGCTCATTTCCGCAATCTTCTTCATCAGTTCTTCGTAATCGGGAAGTTCGTTGAGCGATTTCAGCTTGAAGCGCCGTAAAAAGTTATCCGTCGTCTGATACAGAACGGGTTTTCCGGGCGCGTCTTTTCTGCCGCAGGGCTCTATCATTTCCAGTCCGAGCAGCGTGGTAATCGCATAATCGCTGTTTACGCCGCGCACCGAATCGAGTTCCGTTCTCGTAATCGGCTGTTTGTAAGCGATGATTGCCGCGCATTCGAGAATGGTTCTCGTGAATTCTTTTTCCCGGATGGGGTTCAGCACCGCCGCTACCTGTTCCTTATAATCGGGGTTGGTGGCAAGTTGTATTTTATGATTGAAAATAAGCAGGCGAATACCGCAGTTTCCGGAATACTTCTTTTCCAGCTGGCGTACCATCGAATCCATCTGCGCTTTCGTAAGATTCAGCTTATCGCGCAACAGATCCGTGGGAACGGCGTTTCCCGCCGCAAATAAAATCGCCTCAATTATATTCGTCGATATCTCCAAGATCGTCATCCTCCTGTTTTTCGTTATTTTTTCTTATCGTAATCGGCGCGAACAGACCGTTCTGTTCTACCGTCAGATACTGGTGTTTCAAAAGTTCGAGAAGCGCCTGAAACGTGGTTACGATTTCCGATTTCGGCGCGTGCGGTTCGAACAAATCTTCGAAATTCACGCAATCTTTCGTATCGAAAGCGTTGCGGATATAGTGAATTCTGTCGCGTACGGTAAACGCTTCGCGCGGAATTTCTTTCGGCGGCGGTGCGCGCGCCCGTTCGCTTTCGCGCTTGAGCATCAGCTTCGTGAAAGCGTCCACAAGCCCGTCCAGTGTGAAATCTTTATACTTCACCTGCAATTCGCCGATATCTTTATCGGGCGCCTTGAAAAAGTATCCCACCGTTTCGCGTTCTTTCAGCTTGTCCGCCTCTTCCTTAATCATTTTGTATTCGTTCAATGCGCGAATTAAGGCGTCTTTCGGATCCTCTTCGTAGCCGTAATCGTCCTCGTCGAAATAATCTTCTAAGGGCGGCACAAGACTTCTGGCTTTGATGTCGATAATCGTGGCGGCGATGTTTAAATATTCGCTTGCCTTTTCCATATCGAGATACGGCAGTCCCTGCATATATGTAAGGAATTGCTCGGTTACCTGCGATACGAAAATATCTTCGATGGCGATTTCTTCTTTATTGATAAGGTATAAAAGCAAATCGAGCGGGCCTTCGAAATTATCGAGCACCGTTGTATAATCCACTTCCGAATCGAAATCTTTTACGTTTTCCGTGGTTAATTTTTCCAAAACAGTCCTCCCTGTTTCACTCAATATATTTGTAAAGCAAAAACGCGGTTTTCAAACGTTTTCGCAGAGCAATCAACGCAATATCAGTCCCCACAGCGCCGTTACGGGTTTTGCGAAAATTCCCGTAGCGAAATCCATTATATAGCCGAGAACGTCCAGCACGATGAAAATCGACTGCCCCGTGAGCCTTACAAGCATTTCGCAAAGATAACTTTCGGCAATCAGACCGATTAAAATATAATAGCCGTATTTGCGTAAAAAGCGGTAAAATCCGCCGCGGCGTTTCGACGCCGCTTCCACGATTCTGAATCCGTCCAGCGGGTAAAACGGCAGTAAATTGAACACGCAGAAACTCAGCGAAAAAGCAAAAAGATAATTCGTGAAAAGGTATAAAAATTCATGCCCGTACGTCAGCTGTTCCGCCGAACCCATAAATCTGACGGCAAGAACCATCAGCGGATAGAAGATAAACGCCGATAGATAATTGACGATGACGCCCGCCGCGGACGTCCAGAAACAACCGCTTCCGTATTTATTGAAATTCGCTTCGTTTATCGGCACCGGTTTTGCCCAGCCGAAGCCTGCGAACACGAAACACACAAGCCCCAGCGGGTCGAAATGTTTTGCGGGATTCAACGTCATTCTGCCCGCCCATTTCGCCGTGGGATCTCCGCATTTATACGCTACGAACGCATGCGCGAATTCGTGCAGAGTAAGCACCAGCGTTACGGCGAGAAATTTTGCCAGCATTTCCACGAACCAATCCATCTTTTCGCCTCCCGCTTTTTACTTTACAATTTATGCGTTATGATTATTTTACCAAAAAAGAATAAAAAATGCAAGAATCATAAAGGAATTTTCCGAGAAAAAAACGCGAAAATCGTAAAAAAAACGAAAATCGCGTTTTGAAAATGTTTTTATGCAGGATAAGACTGCCTTTTCACTTTGTTTTTTTGCGCAAAATCTCAGCTTTTTCCGAAGCGCCAGCCGCGCAGAATCGCTTTGAATCTGTCCGCAAAATTCGCTCGTTCCGCCGTTTCCGCCGCTACGACGGGCACGCGGTCGAATTCCACGTTATCTTTATACAGAATCATTTCTCCCACTTTATCGCCGGCGCGGACGGGCGCCTGTACATATTCGGGCAGCTCCAGAGAAAACGTAACGTTTTCTTTTTCGCCTCGTTTGCCGAAAATATAGGCGTTTCTTTCGGGCTTCACGGCAATTTCTTCTTTTTTACCCCCTCGCACGCCCGCTTTTTGTTCCAGCGGATTATTTTCGTCCGCTACCGTTTTCAGGGCGTAGTTCGCAAAGGCGTAATCGAACATGCCGCGCACGTCGCCGAAACGGTGCGCGCTGCTGTCCTCGCCGATAACTACCGATACAAGCCGCATGCCGCCGCGCGTTGCCGTTGCGGCAAGGCAGAAACCCGCTTCGCTTGTAAATCCGGTTTTACCGCCGTCGCACCCCTGATAAAAGCGTACCAGCTTGTTGGTATTCGTAATTTCCGTAACTCTGCCTTCGGGATGCTGAAATTTCTCCGTCCAGACTTTGCAGAATCCGAAATATTCTTCGTTTTCGATCAGTTTGCAAAGCATGGCGGCAACGTCTTTCGCGCAGGAATACTGCGGTTCTTTCGGCAACCCCGTGCAGTTGGAAAACAACGTATCGCGCATGCCGAGCTCCTGCGCTTTTTCGTTCATTCTGTTCACGAACGCTTCTTCGCTGCCTGCGATTTTTTCGGCGATCGCCACGCAGGAATCGTTAGCCGAGCAAACCGCGATGCTTTTTAACAATTCGCGGATTTTGTATTCGCCGCCGCTTTCCAGAAAAACCTGCGAGCCCCCCATTCCCGCTGCTCTCTCGCTTACGATAACGCTTTCGTCCATCGAAATTACGCCCGTATTTACGGCGTCGAACGCAAGCAGCAACGTCATGATTTTGCACATGCTGGCAATCGGCAGCCGCTTCGTTTCGTTTTTCGAAAAAATTTCCGTTCCGCTTTTGCTTTCCGCGAGATAAGCGGATTTTGCGTGCGCGCCGAGTTCGTTTTCACAGACGACTTTTTTCGCCTCGACAAAGTTTTCGGGAATTTCTTCCGCGGGAAGCGCTTCCGCGTAATCTTCCGCCGCCGCGGAATAACCGTCGTAATTCTGTCCGTCGCCCGGTCTGAATGCCGGCGCAATGCCTTTCGTGAATAACAGCGAGGCGGCAAAAGTCGCTCCCGCAATCAGCTTTCCTGTCCTTTTCATATTCTCAGTTTCCGCTGTCGGAAAAGAATTTATACGAAATTTTCAGAAAATTTTGCTTACCGGGCGAAAAATGATTGTTACAAGCAATATTTCGGCAAGCGCGCAAGCCGTCGCGCCGATGAGAAGCAATAAAAAAGAACAGAAAATTCCGCCGTTTCCGCACGCGGGCGGACGTTTTTTGCATATTTCGCCGCCGAGCGTACAGGCAATCGCAAGCAGCGCAAACGTTAAAAGCGCCGTCGGCAAAGCGCAGATTAAAAAAATAAAGAAACCGCCGATTCCGTACGAAGAAAGCAGAATCACGGTAACGATACCGAACGTATATCCTTTGAAAAACACCAGCAGAAACGCCGCCGGAAGATAATATACGGTAAAATACAGAGGAACGATAAGAAGCAGCAAAAGCACGACGGAAATCAGTCGCCGGAAAAACAGGCGGAATACCGACGATACGAAAATCCCGTCGGTATACGCGCGGCAGTACGTTAAATAATACTGCCTGACGGAGGCGGGTTTCGGAAGAACAAGACCGAGAACCACGCCCGTCAGAATCGCCGCGCCGAAAGAAATCAGCCACGCTTTCCGTTTTCTTAATACGCCGATCGCCTCTTTGAAGCACGAAAAAAGAGCGTCCATATTTTTTATATATGCCGCCTTTTCGTAAAATATGATAAAAATCGGCAAAAATGCCGATTTTTCGCGTTATCCCGCGCTTTTCATCATGGTTTCTATCGCTACGCCGTAACCGCGCGCGGGATCGTTCAGAAAAACGTGCGTTACCGCGCCGATGAGTTTTCCGTTCTGCATAATCGGGCTGCCGCTCATTCCCTGTACGATTCCTCCCGTTTTTTCAAGAAGTTCCGGGTCGGTGATTTTAATCACGAAATTTTTGTTTCCTCGGTTGTTTTTATCTACTTTTACCACGTCGATTGCGTATTTTTTCGGCGTTTCTCCGTCGATCGTGGAATATATGCATGCGTCGCCGATCGTAACTTCGTCCGCCGCGGCGGTGTATGCCGCGAGGTTCCCTTTCAGCGAATACGTTTCGTCCACCGTGCCGAAGATGCCGCAATCGGTTACTTTATCGCCGCAGCCGAACCGTTCGGAACTTAAAAACGTGCCGCGCAGTTCCCCCGCCTTGCCCCTTATTCCTTTTTTGACGCCTACGATGCAGCACGAGCAGATTTCTCCGCCCGTGAATTGCGTTCCGCCTTCCGCCGCCACGGGATGCCCCAGCGAACCGAATCGACCGGATTCTTTTTCGATATATGTTACCGTGCCGATGCCGGAAACGCTGTCCCGTGCAAGAATTCCTATTTTATATTTTCCCGTAATCGCGTCTTTTACGGGCACAACCGATACTTCGGCGGTTTCCCCGTTTCTTCTCACTTCCAGCAGCGTTTGTTTTCCGCCGCTGCGCCAGATGACTTCGTTTAATTGCGCCGTGTTCCGCACGCGGATTCCCGCGGCCTTTTCGATAATATCGCCCGTTTTCAAACCCGCTTTCGCCGCCGGAGAAAAGCAGCCGCCCTCGCCCATTACCTGAGATAGCCCGATGACCTGCGCGCCGCCGATGCCCAGCGTAAAACCCGCCGGCATGCCGCCTATATACACTTCTTTGTGCGTATAATCGCCGTTTTCCGCTTTTGCCGAACCGATTCCGGGCGTGCCGCCGACAAAAAACGGTATACTTACGGCAAGACATGCCGCAATTATACCGCTTTTCCAACTTTTCCGATTGCCCATGCTTCCCTCCGCTTGCCGAAGCGAAGGCGCGCCTTCCGTTCTCCGACTTACCGTTAGGATGAGCAACCGACGGGCTTTTATTCATATTCGTTTGCCGAATCGTATCGGCTTATAACGCCGCTTTGAATTCCCGTGCACGCTGCAGCAGTTCTTCCGCGTGCAGATATGCCGCCTGTTCGCCCTGCTCGCCGCCGAGCAAGCGCACGATTTCTTCTTTTTGTTCTTCGGCGGAAAGCGCGCGGATAAACGTTCGCGTTTTTCCGTTTTCTTCTTTCTTTTCAATCAGAAATTCGCCGTCGCTCATACACGCAATCTGCGCGAGGTGCGAAACCGCGATGATTTGCGTTGTTTTTGCGATTTTCGCAAATTTTTCTCCGACGACTTTTGCCGTCTTTCCGCTGATTCCCGCGTCGATTTCGTCGAAAACGTACGTGGAAATGCCGTTTGTATCGGAAAGTCTTGTTTTCATCGCCAGCATCAGACGGCTCATTTCGCCGCCGCTGATGATTTTTCCGAGCGGTTTCTGCGGTTCGCCCGCATTAGCGGAAAACATGAACGAAATCGAATCCAGTCCGTTTTCCCCCGCGTTTACCGCCTCGTCGTCGGCATATTCGCGGAACGCCGCAGAGAATTGCGCGTGCGGAATATTCAGCGTTTTCAGCTCGTCGCACACGCCCGCGCAGAACTTTTCCGCCGCTTTTTTACGGATGGCGGTAAGTTTTCCGCAGCTTTCCAGAATCTTTTTCAACAGCCCGGAAATCTCTTTCCGCAACTTTTCCGAACGCTCGGCGCTGTTTGCCAGCGCGTCGTATTCCCGCTCTTTCTCCGAAAGCAATATAACGATTTCTTCCTGCGTTTTTACTCCGTATTTTCGTTGCAGAGAACGCAATTCGTCCAGTCGGTTTTCTACATAGGTCGCTTCGTTTTCGTCGAAATACAGCCCGTCGGCGATTTCGGAAAGCGCCGACGACGCGTCCTCCGCTTCCTCGGCGATATTTTCGAGGGTATCCGTAAGCTTTTCGTATTCTTTATCCAGTCCCGCTACCGCGTTCAGCGCGCGCCGCGCGCCGCGCAAGGCGTCGCACGCGCCTCCGTCGGAGGAAATATATTCCAGCGCCTCTTTTACGGAGAAAAGAATTTTTTCGAGATTATTGATTTTCGTCCGCTTT